>ERZ1370068.7659-contig-6564_pt1 | contig 53256 bp, 91 predicted proteins | sample MGYA00561227_ERZ1370068 | MGnify/ENA primary metagenome ERZ1370068 (study PRJEB38410, sample SAMEA6850437) | metagenome | study: Metagenomic assessment of the ecological functions of the soil: analysis of the soil microbiota associated with the... | reverse complement strand
TTACGTATTGCTGTTTGTTCTTGCTGAGGGGACGGCTCTCAACGATGCGCACCATATCGCCCTCATGCGCCTTTCCGTGCTCGTCGTGCGCCATGAACTTCGAGCGCTTCGTGACGATTCGCTTGTAAACCGGATGCGCCACGCGCCGGCGCACCTCGACGACAATCGTCTTCTGCATCTTCGCGCTCGTCACGATGCCGACCTTTTTCCTGGTGGTGCCGAACTGTACGTTCTGTCGTTTGCTGCTGTCGTTGTCGTCTGTTTCGTCAGCCATTACTCTTCTCGCGCATAATCGTTAACAGACCGTGCTCTGATCCCTGCGGAGTTCTCGCATCTTGTTCAGCAGTTTCGGTCTGTCCCATCGCCCACTGAAAACGCAGCTTGAACATCTGCTCGTTCATTTCCGCTTCCTGCGCTGCGAGTTCAAGTCAACGACAGATCGCGGAGTTTCTTCATTCGCTCTGCGGATTTCACTGCTCGCCTCCCTTTTCCCGCCTTCTTCACGCATCACGAACTTCGTGTGCACCGGCAGCTTTGCCGCGGCCAGACGCATCGCTTCGCGCGCTACGGACTTCCGGGCACGCCTTCCATCTCATAAATGATGCGGCCGGGCTTCACGACGGCCACCCAATACTCGGGCGCGCCTTTGCCTTTACCCATGCGTGTTTCGGCCGGCTTCTTCGTCACAGGCTTGTCCGGGAAAATCCGAATCCAGACCTTGCCGCCGCGCTTGACGAAGCGCGTGATCGCGATACGACCGGCTTCGATCTGCCGATCCGTGATCCACGCCGCGTCCGAGCGTCTTCAAGCCGAAGTCGCCGAACTCGCAGCGACGACCCGCGCCACGCCTTGCCGCGCATCCGGCCGCGCTGTTGCTTGCGGTACTTCACTTTCTTTGGCATCAACATGACTAGATCCGTCTCGCGCTTACTAAAGCCGCGCTGCTGCAGCCGTGGCCTTGCGGCTGCCTGCTCGGCAGAATCTCGCCCTTATAGATCCAGCACTTCACGCCGATGACGCCGTAGGTCGTGTAGGCCTGCGCGAAGCCGTAATCCACATCCGCGCGCAGCGTGTGCAGCGGCAGCCGCCCTGCAGATACCATTCGGAGCGCGCGATTTCCGCGCCGTTCAATCGGCCGCTGACACGAACCTTGATTCCCTTTGCGCCGAACCGGAGCGCCGAATCCACGGACTTTCGCATCGCGCGGCGGAACGCGATTCGCTTTTCCAGCTGCATCGCGATGCGACTCGGCGACGAGCTGAGCGTCCAGTTCAGGCCGATGGATTTCCTGGATATTGATGTAGACCTCGCGATTCGTCCGCTTCTGGATGTCGGCCTTCAGCTTGTCGATTTCGGAGCCCTTGCGGCCGATGATGATTCCCGGCCGCGAGGTATAGATCGTGATGCGAAGCTTGTTGGCCATGCGCTCGACTTCGATGTTGCTGACGCCGGCGTGCGGCAGCTGCTTCAGCAGGTCGCGCTTCAGCTTCAGGTCTTCGTGAAGCAGTCGGCTGTAATCGCGCTTGGCGAACCAGCGCGAGCGCCACGGCTTGGTGATTCCGAGCCGGAATCCGTAAGGATGTGTCTTCTGACCCATTATTCCCTCTCTCCAAGTTCGATCGTGATGTGCGACGTGCGGCGCTGATACCGATATGCGCGGCCCATCGGGGCCGGACGAATGCGCTTCAAGCGAGGGCCTTCATTGATGAAGCACGTCTCGACGAACAGATTGTCGACGTCGAGGTTTTCGTACTTCTGCGTCGCGTTGGCGACGGCCGGACTTGCACGACTTTCTCGATCTCGCGCGTCGACTTCGGCTTGTTCGTGAACTTCAGACGTCATCAGCGCTTCATTCACGTTCTTGCCGCGAATCAAATCGACGACCAGCCGCGCCTTCTGCGGCGACATGCGGATGAATCGGCTTGTAGCTTTGCTGATCATGACTTAACCTGCCTTCGAGCGGCGCTGCCGCCTGCGCCGCCGCCTCCGAGCCGACGCCGGCGGGCCCGACGGCGCGACAGCGCTTGTCTTTCGCGCCGGCCGCGCTGTGTCCCTTTGAATGTTCGCGTCGGCGAGAATTCACCAAGCTTATGACCGACCATGTTTTCCGGTCACGTAAACCGGAATGAACTTCTTCCCGTTGTGGACCGCGATCGTGTGGCCCACCATCTCCGGAGTGATCGTCGAGCGGCGCGACCACGTCTTGTAGAATCTTCTTCTTCGTTGCCGGCATTCATGCCGGCGATGGCCTTCAGCAAGCGGCTCGTCGATGAATGGCCCTTTTCTCTGTGAGCGCATGCTACTTCGTCTTCCTCTTCACAATGAACTTGTCGGTTCGTTTGTTGTTTCGCGTCTTGTAGCCAAGCGTCGGCTTGCCCCACGGCGTCATCGGGTGATAACCCTTCACGCGGCCTTCACCGCCGCCGTGCGGATGATCGACCGGATTCATGCACGACGCCGCGAATCGTCGGACGAATGCCCATATGCCGCGTACGTCCGGCCTTTCCGATCGTGACGTTTTCGTGATCGAGATTGCCGACCTGGCCGATCGTCGCGATACAGTTCACATTCACCAGCCGCACTTCGCCGGAAGGCAGCTTCACGTGAGCGTATCCGCCTTCCTTCGCCACCAGCTGTGCAGCAGCGCCGGCGCTGCGCGCCATCTGCGCGCTCTTGCCGGGACGCAGTTCGATGTTGTGAACCGTCGTGCCGAGCGGAATGTTTTTCAGCGGAAGCGCGTTGCCCACGAGGATATCCGCTTCGGGACCGGCGACCACGGACATGCCGACCTTCAAGCCCACCGGCTGCAGGATGTATCGGCGTTCGCCGTCGGCATAGCTCAGCAAGGCGATGAAAGCCGAACGATTCGGATCGTATTCGATCGTCTCGACCTTCGCGGGAATGCCGATCTTGTCGCGGCGGAAATCGATCATGCGATAGTGCTTCTTGTTTCCACCGCCGCGATGCCGGACCGTGAGCTGGCCGTAGTTGTTGCGCCCATTGATGCGGTTCTTCGACTCGAGCAGCGGCTTGTAAGGCTCGTCGGTCGTGAGTTCCTGCTTGTAATCGATAACCGTCTTGAAGCGAAGCGAGTGGGTCTTTGGTCTGAAAGTCTTGATTGCCATTAGACAGTTCTCCCCGTACTCGATCATCTTTTCGCCTTCACGAAGCGTGACGTACGCCTTCTTCCAATCCGAGCGATAGCCGGTGTACTTGCCGCGCCGCCGCATCTTTGCCCGGAACGACCATCGTTCGCACGTGCTTGAACCTTCACCTTGAAGAGCTGCTCGACGGCTTCCTGGATTTGCTGTTTGCTGGCGTTGTCTGTCGACTTCGAAACAGAGCGTGCCGTTCGTTCTCTTTAAGCGTGAGTCCCTTTTCGGTAATGACCGGACGCTTGATGACGTCGTAGATGGTGCTCATTTCGTCAGCACCTCCTGTAATGCCTGAATCGCCGCCTTCGTAGAACACGACGTGATTCGCGTTCAAAACGTGATACGGCGTGACCTGCAGATTCGGAAGCAGTTGAACGTCGCTCAGATTCCGCGCGGCCAGCCAGAGATTCGGGTTTTCCTGATGGTCCACCGAGCAGAACCTTTCGATCGAAACCGAGCTTCGCGAGCGCTTGCGAAAACGCCTTCGTCTTGTGGTTCTCGAGCGAGAACGCGTCGACGACGTTCAATTGGTTTTCCTTGAACTTGCTTGCGCGAGAGCGGATTTCAGGGCCGCGCGGAAACATCTTCTTGGGCAGAGGGCATTCGTAGTCGCGAGGCCGCGGACCGAACACCGTGCCGCCTTTGCGCCAAAGCGGATTTCGAATTTCTCCGACACGCGCGCGGCCGGTGCCCTTTGCCGCCACGGCTTCTTACCGCTGCCCGAAACCTTCGGCGCGGGTCTTCGTCTTTGTGCGTGCCGGATCGCAGGCTCGCCAGGTACTGCTTTGACGGCGAGGTGCATCAGAGCCTTCATTGATCGGTCCGGCGAACACCGCGTCCGCGAGATCGAGCTTGCCGACGACTTCGTTGTTCAGATTCTTTACGTCTACGGTTGCCATATGAAATTCTTAGCTCAGGCCTTTACCGTCCTGATTTCTCCACGATGACGTAGCCGCCGGCTGGACCCGGGCACCGCGCCGCGCACAAAGAAAAGATTGTTTTCCTGATCGATGCGAGCGACGCGCAGGTTCTGGACGGTCACGCGCGTCATTGCCCATGTGTCCGGCCATGCGCATACCCTTCAGACACGCGCGACGGATATGCCGAAGAGCCGATCGAGCCCGGCGCGCGGTGGAACATCGATCCGTGAGCATGCGCGGCCGCCGCGGAAATGATGCCGCTTGATCAAGCCCGCAAAGCCGCGGCCCTTGCTCGTTCCGATGATGTGTACGCAATTCGTTTCGGTTGAAGATGTCGACCATCACCTTGTCGCCGGGATTCGCCGCTTCGTCGCCTTGCAACGACGATTTCGCGCGTGAACCGCGCCGGGCGCGACATTGGCTTTCTTGAAATGGCCGGTCATCGGCTTGTGTCGACGCGCTTCGGCTTGATGAATTCGACGAAGCCGAGTTGAACGGCGTCGTAGCCGTCCTTCTGCTTCGGTCTTCTTCTGAACGACGACGCAGGGACCCGCCTGAATCACGGTTACAGGCACGACCGTTCCGTCATCCTGAAGCAGCTGCGTCATGCCGACTTTCTTGCCAAGTAATCCGTTAATCATTTCTGCGTGCTCCCGCCCGAAGCGCCTTGATTTCGACGTCGACGCCCGCCGGCAGATCGAGCTTCATCAGCGCGTCCACCGTCTGCGGCGTAGGCTCGAGAATATCGAGCAGCCGCTTGTGCGTGCGAATCTCGAACTGCTCGCGCGACTTCTTGTCGACGTGCGGCGAGCGCAGAACCGTAAATTTGTTGATGATGGTTGGAAGCGGAATCGGGCCCGCAACGCGAGCGCCCGTCCGTTTCGCGGTATCGACGATTTCCGTGGCGGACTGATCGAGCACTCGGGAGTCGTACGCCTTCAATCGAATTCGAATCTTTTCGTTCAACATATAGTGTCAGTTCGCGTACTGGCCTTGCGGCTCCCGTTAGGCAATGATCTCCGTCAACCGTTCCGGCGCCGACGGTTCGTGCCGCCTTCGCGAATTGCGAATCGCAGTCCCTTCTCCAGCGCCACCGGCGTGATCAACTCAATCGTCAAGCTCACGTTGTCGCCCGGCATCACCATCTCGACGCCTTCCGGCAACTCCGCCGATCCCGTCACGTCCGTCGTCCGGAAGTAGAACTGCGGCCGGTATCCCTTGAAGAACGGCGTGTGCCGTCCGCCTTCTTCCTTCGTCAAGTACGTAGATCTCCGCCTTGAACTTCGTGTGCGGCGTGATCGATCCCGTCTTCGCCACCACCTGCCCGCGCTCCACTTCTTCCTTCTTCGTCCCGCGCAGCAGCAATCCCACGTTGTCTCCGGCCCGCCCTTCGTCCAGCAGCTTCTTGAACATTTCCACGCCCGTGATCACCGTCTTGAACGTCGGCTTGAATCCCACGATCTCCATTTCCTCGCCGACCTTGCACGATCCCGCGCTCGATTCGTCCCGTCACCACCGTGCCGCGGCCCGAAATCGAGAAAATGTCTTCGATCGGCATCAGGAACGGCTTGTCGATCGCCCGCTCCGGCACCGGAATGTAGCTGTCCACCGCGTCCATCAACTCATCGATCTTCTTCACCCACGCCGGATCGTCGTCCATCGCCTTCAGCGCCGATCCCCGGATCACCGGAATCTCATCGCCCGGAAATTTATAGCTCTTCAACAGATCCCGAACTTCCAGCTCCACCAGATCCAGCAACTCCGGATCTTCCACCGCATCGCACTTGTTCAAGAACACCACGATGTAGGGCACGCCCACCTGCCGCGCCAGCAGGATGTGCTCCCGCGTCTGCGGCATCGGCCCGTCCGTCGCCGCCACCACCAGGATCGCGCCGTCCATCTGCGCCGCTCCCGTGATCATGTTCTTGATGTAGTCGGCGTGGCCCGGACAATCCACGTGCGCGTAGTGCCGCTTCGTCGTCTCGTACTCCACGTGCGCCGTCGCGATCGTGATTCCTCGCGCCTTCTCTTCCGGCGCGTTATCGATCGAATCGAACGACCGATACTTCACCTTCGGATTGTGCTTCGCCAGCACCTTCGTGATGCACTGCCGTCAGCGTCGTCTTCCCGTGATCGATGTGTCCGATCGTTCCCACGTTCACGTGCGGCTTTGTTCTATCGAATTTCTCTTTCGCCATGATGTCATTCTCCGTGTTAGAAGCGGATTCTCTCCACTTCCTCGTGCCTTGTGCTCTGGCAATGATTTCGTCCGCAATCTGCTTCGGCACTTCTTCGTAGTGCGCGAAGTGCATGGTATAGGTCGCGCGGCCCTGCGTTCTGGAACGCATATCGGTCGCGTATCCAAACATGGATGAAAGCGGAACAAGCGCTCTGACGATCTGCGTACCCGGCCGGGCTTCCATTCCTTCGATGCGGCCGCGCCGCGAGTTCAAATCGCCGATGACTGTCGCCCATGTACTCTTCGGGAAGAACGACTTCGACTTTCATGACCGGCTCGAGCAGCGACGGGATGCGCCTTGCGGCAACCTTCCTTGAAGGCCATCGAACCCGGCGATCTTGAACGCAATTTCCGAAGAATCGACTTCGTGGTACGAACCGTCGTACAGGGTCACCTTGACGTCCTTTCACTTCGTAACCGGCGAGAACGCCCGTTCCCATCGCTTCCCTGATTCCCTGCTCGATCGGGCTTGATGTATTCGCTGCGGAACGGAGCCGCCGATGATCGCGTTCTCGAAAACGAAACCGGCGCCGGCGCCGCTCGGCTCGACCGGTGATCTCGCACGTGACCGTACTGGCCGCGGCCGCCGGTCTGCCGGATGTATTTGCCTTCGGCATCGGCCTTCGCGCGGATCGTTTCCTTGTAAGCGACCTGCGGCTTGCCGACGTTCGCGCCCGACATTGAACTCGCGCATCATGCGGTCCACGATGATTTCCAGATGGAGTTCGCCCATTCCTGAAATGATCGTCTGGTTGCGTATCCGGATCCGTATGAATCTGGAACGTCGGATCTTCCTGCGCCAGCTTGTCCAGAGCGACGCCCATCTTCTCCTGATCGGCCTTGGTTTTCGGCTCGATGGCGACGGCAATCACCGGCTCCGGGAAATCCATCGCTTCGAGAAGGATCTGCTTGTTCTCATCGCAGATCGTGTCGCCGGTCGTGACGTTGCGAAGCCCGACGGCGGCGGCGATGTCGCCGGCGAACACGTCTTTGATTTCTTCGCGCTTGTTCGCGTGCATCTTCAACAGACGGCCGACGCGCTCGCGAGCTCTGCTTGGTGGAGTTGTAAACGTAGGAACCGGTATCGACGTTGCCGGAATAAACGCGGAAGAATGCCAGCTGACCGACAAACGGATCGGTCATGATCTTGAAGACGAGCGCCGAGAAAGGCTCCTTGTCGTCCGCCTTGCGGGTTTCCGTGCGCTGACCGATCCGGCGTCAATCCCTGCAATCGGCGGGAATGTCGACCGGCGACGGCAGATAGTCCACGACCGGCATCGAGAAGCTGCTGAACGCCCTTGTTCTTGAACGCAGATCCGCACAGAGACCGGCGTCACCTTGATCGCAATCGTTCCCTTGCGGATCGCGGCCTTCAGCTCGTCGTTGCGATGGCTTGCGCCGCCGACATACTTCTCCATACAGTTTCTCGTCGGCTTCGCACGCCGCTTCGATGATCTTCTCGCGATACTCGATGAACGATTTCTTTGTATTCTTCCGGAACCTCTTCGACTGCGTATTCGGCGCCGAGAGTCTCTGTCGACTGGTAACGAATCGCCTTGTTCTCGAGAAGGTCGATGATGCCGCGTGAAGGTATCTTCTTTGCCGAGCGGATATTGAATGGCAACCGGGTTCGCATGCAGACGCGTCGCGCATCATGTCCATGCAGCGCTCGAAATCCGCGCCGGGCCGGTCCATCTTGTTGACGAACGCGATTCGCGGAACCTGATACTTGTCCGCCTGGCGCCAGACGGTCTCCGACTGCGGCTCCACGCCGCCGACTGCACAGAACAACGGCTACAGCGCCATCCAGCACACGAAGCGAGCGTTCGACTTCGGCCGTGAAATCACACGTGGCCGGGAGTATCGATGATGTTGATGCGATGGTTCTTCCAGAAGCAGGTTGTTGCGGCGGACGTAATCGTGATTCCGCGTTCCTGTTCCTGTTCCATCCAGTCCATCGTGGCGGTGCCTTCATGCACCTCACCGATCTTGTAGTTGATGCCGGTGTAATAGAGAATCCGCTCCGTCGTGGTGGTCTTACCGGCATCGATGTGCGCCATGATGCCGATGTTTCGTGTTTTGTCGAGTGCTGTCGTACGTGGCATAAACTGCTCAACTTCTCACCACCGGTAATGCGCGAAGGCCTTGTTGGCTTCCGCCATGCGGTGCGTGTCTTCCTTCTTCTTAATCGAATTGCCGCGGTTGTTGGCCGCGTCAATCAGTTCGCCCGCGAGCTTTCTCTTCCATGGACTTTTCGCCGCGGGACGCGTGAATACTGCAGGATCCAGCGGATCGCTCAGCGAGGTGCGCCGGGCCGGATTCACTTCGACCGGAACCTGATAAGTCGAACCGCCAACGCGGCGGGATTTCACTTCCAGCACCGGCTTGACGTTCTCGACGGCTTTCTTGAAGAGCTTGAGCGGATCGTCCTGCGTCTTCTTCTGAATGATGTCCATCGCATTGTAGAGGATGTGCTGGGCGGTGCTCTTCTTGCCGCCGTACATCATGCAGTTGACGAACTTCGAAATCAGCGTGCTCTGATACATCGGATCAGGCACGATCTCCCGCTTGACGATATGCGCTTTTCTAGGCATAGAAAAACCTCAGCAAATTTAAAACTGAGATAACAGGTCACTCACAGCAATTGCCCAATTCCAGTTAAATCAACCGGATCTGATCAGGCTTTCCACCGCGAGCCCGGGTTTGCCCAGAACTCTCGGGATTGACTAACTCTTCACGCGTATCCCTTCGGCCGCTTTGCGCCGTACTTCGAGCGCGATTGCTTGCGGTTTGCGACCCCCGCGGCATCCAGCGTTCCACGAATAACGTGGTAGCGAACGCCCGGCAAGATCCTTCACACGGCCGCCACGGATCAAGACGATGGAGTGTTCCTGCAGATTGTGGCCGATACCGGGGATGTAGGTTGTCACCTCAATCCCATTGGTCAGACGCACACGTGCAACTTTGCGAAGGGCCGAATTCGGCTTCTTTGGCGTCGACGTATACACGCGGGTGCACACGCCTCTTTTCTGCGGACATTCCTGCAGAGCAGGACTACTCGTCTTGTATTTCGGCTTTTGATCTACCTTGTCGAACCAATTGATTAAACGTCGGCACGAACTATTAAACTCCCCCAAATTTCAGCGGCCTTCCAGGCGGCAAAGTCGCGCCTGGTGAAACCTTTTGATTTTACGGAAACATCCCCTCAGCTATCAAGAGAGCATTTGCCATAAAGAGGCACAAAGAGCTAAAAAGGTCTCTTTTGTGTTTTATGCCTCTTTCGTAGCCGGTTTCTTCCGTACGGTCGAGCCGTTCCTGGTGCGGCTGCTCTTCGGCGCCGAGTTCATCGGTCAATTCCAGTTCCGGCGGGGCTTCTTCACCCAAGACCGGCTCGGGCTCTTCGAAATCAGCTCGACATTGCGGTAAAACTCGAGTCCCGTGCCTGGCCGGAATGAGACGTCCCATGATGACGTTTTCCTTCAGCCCGCGCAGGTAATCGATTTTTCCGCTGATCGAAGCCTCCGTCAGCACGCGCGTCGTTTCCTGGAACGATGCCGCCGAGATGAACGATTCGGTCGAGAGCGACGCCTTCGTGATTCCGAGCAGCAACGGCCGGCCCGATGCCGGCTTTCCGCCGCTCTTCTTCACGCGCGTCGTTCTCTTCCTGGAACCGGAACTTGTCCACCTGCTCGTCGACCAGGAACTCGGTGTCGCCGACATCTTCGACTTTGATCCACCGCATCATCTGCCGAACGATGACCTCGATGTGCTTGTCGTTGATGTTGACGCCCTGCAGACGGTAGACCTCCTGAATTTCATTCACGAGGTAAGCCTGCAATTCCTTTTCACCGAGAACCGCAAGAATGTCGTGCGGGTTGCGCGGACCGTCCATCAACGGTTCGCCTGCGCGCACGTGCTCGCCTTCCTGCACGTTCACGTGGACGCCGCGCGGCAGAGCGTATTCACGCTCGACGCCGTTTTCGTTAATGACCAGGATCTTGCGCTGGCCCTTCGTGATATCGCCGTACTTGACGATACCGTCGATTTCCGTAATGACCGCAGTCTCGCGCGGCTTGCGCGCTTCGAACAACTCGACGACGCGCGGCAGACCGCCGGTGATGTCCTTTGGTCTTCGTTGTTTCACGCGGGATCTTCGCAAGCACATCGCCCTGATGGACCGCATCGCCGTCGGCCACCATCAAGTGAGCGCGCGAAGGGATGAGGTACTTGCGCAGGACTTTGTGCTTATCGTCGCGGATCTGGATGGTCGGCTGACGCTTTTCATCCGGTGAATCCGTAACGACCCAGCGCGAGAGGCCGCGTAACTTCGTCGAGTTCCTCGTGCATCGTCACGCCTTCGAGCAGGTCCTTGAACTGAATCGTGCCGCTGGTTTCGGTCAGAATCGCGAAGGTGTACGGATCCCATTCAACCAGCGTTGCGCCGACCTTGACGTGATCGCCTTCATTGACCTTGAGCTTCGCGCCGTACACGATCGTGTAGCGTTCTTTCTCGCGGCCTTTCTCGTCCATGATCGACGAGCACGCCGTTGCGGTTCATCGCAACGAGGAAGCCTTCCTGATTCCGGACGGTCTGCAGACGCATGGAACTTGATCGTGCCGACATTCTTCGCTTCAAGGCTGGTTTGCTCGGCGACGCGGCTTGCGGTACCGCCGATGTGGAACGTGCGCATGGTGAGCTGCGTTCCCGGTTCACCGATCGACTGCGCTGCGATGACGCCGACGGCTTCGCCGATCTCGACCAGTTTTCCGGTCGCGAGATTTCGGCCGTAGCAGCGGACGCAGGCGCCGCGCCGGGACTCGCAGGTCAATACCGAGCGAATTTTCACGCGCTCGATACCGGCCGCCTGAATCGCGCTGGCGAGGTCTTCCGTGATCTCTTGATTGATCTCGACGATGATTTTGCCTTCGTAGTCTTTGATCTTCTCGAGCGACACACGGCCGACGATACGATCTCGCAAAGGCTCGATGATTTCGCCCGACTCGACGATGGATCCGACGTAGATGCCGTCCACTGTTCCGCAGTCGCCTTCGCTGATGATCACGTCCTGCGCGACGTCCACCAGACGGCGAGTGAGATATCCGGAGTCCGCGGTCTTGAGAGCCGTATCCGCCAAACCCTTGCGTGCGCCGTGCGTCGAGATGAAGTACTGCTGCACGGTAAGACCTTCGCGGAAGTTTGCCGTGATCGGCGTTTCGATAATTTCACCCGACGGCTTCGCCATCAAACCGCGCATCCCGGCCAGCTGGCGAATCTGCTGTTTCGATCCGCGCGCGCCGGAATCCGCCATCAGCAGGATGGGATTGAATCCGTGGCTGGCTTTCTCCGCGCGTTCCATTTCGGTGAACATCATGTCGGAGATCTTTTCGGTCACGTCCGACCAGATCGGCGATGACCTTGTTGTATCGCTCGCCGTTCGTGATGGCGCCGTCCCGATACTGCTGGTCGACTTTCACGACTTCGTTCTGAGCGTTCTCGACAAACTCGCGCTTGCCGGGCGGCACGATGAGATCGTCGATACGAGATCGTGATTCCGGCCTTCGTCGCGTAGAAGAATCCGAGTTGCTTGACGTGGTCGAGCATCGTGACCGTCATCTCCGGCCCGTAACGCAGGTAGGTATAACTCACCAGCTGGCCGAGACCCTTTTCTTCAGCAGGCCGTTGATGAACGGGAAGCCCTTTCGGCATGTTGTCGTGCAGAATGACCCGGCCGACCGTGGTCGTGAGCATGTGGTTCTTCGCTTCAATCGGTCTTCGGCGTGAGCGATCGCCTGCTCGTCATATGCCGTCGTCATATCGATGAGCTGACCGGTGTAGCGCAGGCGGATCGACGTCTGCGTTTCCACTTCGCCCGAATCCCAGCGCCATCAACACTTCGTCGACCGAACCGAACGTCCGGCCCTTCACCTTCGCGCTCCGGGCTTCGGACGCGTCAGGTAGTAAACACCAAGAACCATGTCCTGGGTCGGAACGGCGACCGGCTGGCCGCTCGCGGGCGAAAGCAGGTTCTGGGTCGACGAGCATCAGACACGGACGCTTCGATCTGCGCTTCAGGCGACAGCGGAATGTGAACGGCCATCTGATCGCCGTCGAAGTCCGCGTTGAACGCCGTGCAGACGAGCGGGTGAATCTTGATCGCCTTGCCTTCAACCAGCACCGGCTCGAACGCCTGAATGCCAAGACGATGCAGCGTCGGAGCGCGGTTGAGCAGAACCGGATGATCCTTGATGACTTCTTCGAGAATGTCCCACACCACCGGAGTCCTGCCGCTCGACCATTTCCTTCGCGGCCTTGCACCGTCGTGCAATGCCCGCCCTGTTCGAGCCGGTTGTAGATGAACGGCTTGAACAACTCGAGCGCCATCTTCTTCGGCAGCCCGCACTGATGCAGCTGCAGCTCCGGGTCCGACAACGATGACGCGAACGTCCGGAATAATCGACGCGTTTTCCAAGCAGGTTCTGGCGGAAGCGGCCCTGCTTGCCTTTCAGCGTATCCGACAGCGATTTCAGCGGACGATTGTTCGCGCCCCGCAGAATGCGCGCCGCGGCGGCCGTTGTCGAACAGCGCGTCGACCGCTTCCTGCAGCATGCGTTTCTCATTTCGGACGATGACGTCGGGCGCATGCAGCTCGATGAGCTTCTTCAAACGGTTGTTCCGGTTGATGACGCGGCGATACAGATCGTTCAAGTCGGAGGTCGCGAAGCGGCCGCCATCCAGCGGAACGAGAGGACGCAGCTCCGGCGGAATGACCGGGATGACGTCGAGAATCATCCATTCCGGCTTGTTGCCGCGATTTCACGAAGGCCTCGACAACCTTCAAACGCTTCGCGAATTTGATCTTCTTCTGCTGCGAGTTCTCGCTCTTCATCTTCGTTGCGGAGCTCGCCTGACAACTCGTCGATGTCCACACGCTTCAGAAGTTCTTTGATCGCTTCGGCGCCCATCATGGCGACGAACTTCCCGGATACTCCTGCTGCAGCTGCCGGAACTTCTCCTCCGTTAGAAGCTCGCGCTCTTTCAGCGGAGCGTCGCCCGGATCGATAGTGACGTAGGCTTCGAAGTAGAGAACGCGCTCGAGTTCGCGCAGGCGATCATGTCGAGCAAGTGGCCGATGCGGCTGGGCAGTGCCTTTGAAGAACCAGACGTGGGAGCACGGGCACGGCCAGCTCGATGTGACCCAGGCGCTCACGTCGAACTCGCGAGAGCGTGACTTCAACGCCGCACTTGTCGCAGATGACGCCTGCGATGTTTGATCCGCTTGTATTTTCCGCAGAGAGCATTCCCAGTCCCGTAACCGGACCGAAAATGCGTGCGCAGAAAAGGCCGTCCTTTTTCCGGCTTGAAGGTCCGGTAGTTGATGGTCTCAGGCTTGCTGACTTCACCCATGTGACCACGAGCGAATCTTTCTGGGGAAGCCAGACTGATCGCGACCTGATCAAAATCGGCGATGCGACGCCGCCCGGTCGTAAGGATTCGATCATAATCAATGTTGTTCCTCTGACTGAGGGATTGGGACAGTTGACGGTACGCGAATTTCCTCCAGGAAACGTCGGCGTTTCGCCTCATAAGTTCGACATCGAGGCAGAGGCTCTGCAGTTCGCGGATCAAAACGTTGAAAGATTCCGGGGTGCCGGCTTCGAGCGAGTTGTCGCCCTTCACGATTGATTCGTAGATCCGCGTGCGACCTTGCACGTCGTCGGACTTGACGGTGAGCAGTTCCTGCAAGGTGTAAGCCGCGCCGTAGGCCTCGAGCGCCCAGACTTCCATTTCGCCGAAGCGCTGGCCGCCGTACTGCGCCTTGCCGCCGAGCGGCTGCTGCGTGACGAGCGAGTACGGACCGACTGCGCGGGCGTGGATCTTGTCCGCGACCAGGTGGCCGAGCTTCAGCATATAGATGTAACCGACCACGACTTCCTGATCGAAGGCGTCGCCCGTGCGACCGTCGAAGAGGCGGGCCTTGCCGTTCTCCTGCACCCAGGTGAAGCCGTCGACTTTCTTGGCGTCGTTCAGATATTCGCGGATCTTTCGTCTCGGAGATGCCGTCGAAGACCGGGGTCGCGACTTTGAAGCCGAGCGCCTTGGCCGCCACGCCGAGGTGCGTTTCGAGGACCTGACCGACGTTCATACGGCTCGGCACGCCTAGCGGATTGAGCACGATCTCGACCGGTGTGCCGTCCGCCAGGAACGGCATGTCTTCTTCCGGCACGATGCGGGCGACGACGCCCTTGTTGCCGTGCCGGCCCGCCATCTTGTCGCCGACGCTCAGCTTGCGCTTGCTCGCGACGAAAACTTTGACCTGCTTGATAATGCCGGGGTCGATGTCGTCGCCGCTTTCGACCCGATCCATCGAGCGTTCCCGCTCGAGCTCGAGCTCGGCGAACTTGTGCTCGTACTGCGCGATGATTTCGCGGATCTTGTTTCGAATCGGGCTCGGATCGATCTCGATGTGATCGTACGCCATCGCCAGTTTGCGGAGCAGCGTCTTGGTGATCTTGCGGTTGGCCGGGATGATGATTTCGCCGGTCTGGGCGTTCACGACGTCGAGCGGAATTTTCTCGCCGAGGAGGACGTTGGAGAGCGCATCGGTCAGTTGCTCGGTCGAGCTCGTCCTTCTTCTTCCGGTTGTCTTCCGTGATCGCCTTGAGCTGGCGCTTGGTTTCCGCAGGCGTCAGTTTTTCGCGCGCAAACTCGTGGCGCGAGGAGACTTTCACGTCCATCACGATGCCGTAGGTGCCCGATGGAACGGTCAGCGACGTGTCTTTCACGTCGGCCGCTTTTTCGCCGAAGATCGCGCGCAGTAGTCGCTCTTCCGGCGCCAGTTCCGTCTCGCTCTTCGGCGTGATTTTGCCGACCAGAATGTCGCCCGGCTTCACTTCGGCGCCGACGCGAATGACGCCGTCAGAGTCCGAGATTGCGCAGTGCTTCTTCGCTCACGTTCGGGATGTCCCGCGTGATTTCTTCAGGGCCGAGCTTGGTGTCGCGCGCGCCGATCTCGAATTCGTCGATGTGAATCGAGGTGTAGATATCTTCCTTCACGACCTTCTCCGAGATCATGATCGCGTCTTCGAAGTTGTAGCCGTTCCAAGGCATGAAGGCGACAAGCACGTTGCGACCGAGCGCAAGCTCGCCGTGATCCGTATTCGGACCGTCCGCGATGACCTGGCCGCGCTTCACGTGCTGGCCCTTCTTCACGATCGGCTTCTGGTTCACGCAGGTGCCGGCATTCGAGCGCATGAATTTGCGCAGCTCGTAAACGTGGACGCCCGCTTCGAGATCGGTCTTCAGTTTCTTGCGGCCTTCCGGGCATTTCGCCATCCTTCGTGACGACGATTTGATCGGCGGTGACGGAGGCGACGCGTGCCCGCTTTCGGTCGCAGATCACGACCGCGCGCGAATCGCGCGCGACTTTGCCTTCAAGCCCGGTGCCGACGAGCGGCGCCTCGGAAACGATCAACGGCACGCCCTGGCGTTGCATGTTCGAGCCCATCAGCGCGCGGTTCGCGTCGTCATGCTCGAGGAACGGAATCAAACCCGCCGCGACCGAGACCAAGCTGCTTCGGCGAGACGTCCATGTAATGGACCTTGGACGGCTCGACTTCCAGAAAGTCGCCACGATATCGGACGGAAACCTTTTCCCCGGTGAAATGACCTTTCGCGTCCATCGGCGCGTTCGCCTGCGCGACGAGGAAGTTTTCTTCGCGATCGCCGGTCAGATAATCGACCTGATCGCTCACGCGACCGTTCTCGACTTTGCGGTAAGGCGTTTCGATGAAACCGAATTCGTTGATGCGCGCAAAGGTGCTCATCGAGCTGATGAGACCGATGTTCGGACCTTCCGGCGTTTCGATCGGGCAAATCCGGCCGTAGTGCGACGGATGGACGTCGCGGACTTCGAAGCCGGCGCGATCGCGGCTCAAGCCGCCAGGCCCGAGGGCCGAGAGACGACGCTTGTGCGTCAACTCCGCGAGCGGATTCGTCTGATCCATGAACTGCGAGAGCTGCGAACGGCCGAAGAAATCACGAATCGACCGCGCTGAGCGCCTTCGGGTTGATCAACTTCTGCGGCGTCATGCCGTCGATGTTGATGTCGAACAACGTCATGCGCTCTTTCACGAGACGCTCCGTGCGGGCGAGACCGACGCGGCACTGGTTGGCGAGCAATTCACCGACCGTGCGGACGCGGCGGCTGCCGAGATGATCGATGTCATCGAGCGTGCCTTCGCCGCGGCGCAGGTTGATCAAGTATTTGATCGCGCCGATGAAATCCTTGTCGGTCACGATGCGCTCGCCGAGATCGACGTCGATCCCGAGCTTTCTGATTGATCTTGTAACGGCCAACGCGGCCGAGATCGTATTTCTTCGGGTCGAAAAAGAGTCGCTTCAGGAGCGCTTTGCGCGTTCGCCACCGTCGGCGGATCGCCAGGACGCAGCTTCCGATAAATGTCCTTCGAGCGCCTCTTCCTGATCGTGCGCCGGGATCTTTCTTCAGCGCCTTCACGACGGTGTCGTCGTTCGAGATATCGATCACCTTCACGTCCTTATGGCCCGAGCGCCATGATCTGGCGAACGGTCGCAGCGGTGAGCGGCTCGAAGGCGCGCGCGACGGTCGCTTCACCATCGAGCACGTCCGCGATCGAGCACCTTGGTCGCGAGCTCTTCCTCGCCGAGTTTCTCGCTCAGCTTCAGCGTCTCGATGTTGTAGAAAGTTTGATGACCTCTTCGTCGGAGCCATAGCCGAGCGCGCGGAGGAAAGTGGTCGCGAGGAATTTCCGGCGGCGTTTGCGGCGATCGAGATAGATGTAAAGCAGGTCGCTGGTGTCGAACTGCACCTCGATCCATGAACCGCGATCCGGAATGATGCGGAAGCTGTAGAGCACTTTGCCGTTGAGATGGATGCTCGATTCGAAAGCGATGCCCGGCGAACGATGCAGCTGCTGAAACGACCACGCGCTCCGCGCCGTTGATCACGAACGTTCCCTGCGGCGTCATGAGCGGAATTTCGCCCATGTAAACCTTCTCTTCCTTCGTCCCCTTTTCTTCCCGGAGCTGGAAGGTGACGTGGAGCGGCGCGCTAAAGGTCTGGCTCTTCACGCTGCGCCTCGAGCGCGCTCAGTTTCGGCTCGCCGATTTCGTAATGGCTGAAATCGAGCGTCGCCTTTTCGTCGTAGCTTTCGATCGGAAAAACTTCCTTGAAAACCGCCTGCAGGCCGGAGTTTTTCCGCTTGTTCGAGAGCGGACGTCTTTTTGCAGGAAATCGACGTAAGAATTGAGTTGAACCTCGATGAGGTTGGGCGGCTCGATCGCCTTCCTTAATGGTCCCGAAGTGGATACGCTCTGCTGACAGTACAGTTACTGGGCACCAATCTCCGATGGTTTTGAAACCTGCAGCGACCCCGGATGACAGATCGCGAGGCAGTCTGAAGGGCTCACGGCTTCGGCCGGAAATAGCGGGCGCAAAAATGGCAGCAAAACGGCGGTCTGTCAAATCCAGACGTCCACCGTTTTGTTGCCTAGTCTTGAAATTTTGTCCGTCGAGCGCGGATTGAAAATACTTCGACGACTCTAGCAGGAAAAGAGAATGTTAGTAGCCACATCCTGCCGGCGGCGCGCAAGCGTTTTTTGCGCGCCAACGCTCGCGCCCGCCGGACGGACGTAAACTATTTGATTTCGACCTTGGCGCCTGCCGCTTCGATCTTCTTCTTGATCTCTTCGGCTTCCGCCTTGGTCACGCCTTCCTTCATCGTCTTGGGCGCGCCTTCGACGAGCGCCTTGGCTTCCGCCAGGCCGAGGCCGGGCACCGCGCTGCGCACTTCCTTGATCACGCCGATCTTGTTCGCGCCCATCTCCTTCAGGATGACTTCGAAAGCGGTCTTCTCTTCTGCGGCCGCAGCGGGAGCTCGCGCCGCCGCGCACCGCGACTGGAGCCGCCGCCGCCGCCACCGGAACCGCTGCGCTGACGCCCCACTTTTCTTCGAGCTGCTTCACCAGATCCAGCAACCTCGAGAACGGTCAGCCCGCTGAGTTGCTCCACGATTGCGTTCATATCTGCCATTTTTGTTTCCTCTCAATTCCGCCGCCTCCGAAAGCCTCCGGGAAATTACAGCCGATAGCCATCGGCTCGGACAGTGTTGTTTTCTGTTACTCGTCCCGCAGATGCGGGCGCGAAATTCTGTTGTTAGGCTGCCTCCCCGGCCGGTTCGACCTTCCTTCCCGGCTTTGGCGTTCAAAGAGTCGCGCCAGCGACGCCGCCAGCTCGTTCAAAATGCGGACCAGATTTCGTCGCCGGCGCCGAGAGCACACCGAGGAACTGCGCCAAGAGGACTTCGCGCGACGGCAGGTCGGCCAGCGATTCCACCTCCGCGGTCGAAAGCACGCTCTTGTCGACCACACCGATCTTCGACCGCCGCGATTTTGAATTCCGCCGCAAAAGTCTTGAGGACTTTCGCCACCGGCGCGACATCCTTGTCGCCCGTAACGACTGCGGTTTGCCCGCTGAGTTGCTCGGCAACGTCCAGGAGGCCACTCGCAGTCATGGCACGCTTGAGAAAGCTGTTTTTCACCACGTGCACCTGGGCGCCGGTCGGTGCGAGCCGATTCCGCAGCTCGCCGAACTGGTCGACTTTCATCTCGTTGATAATCGGTCACCAAAAGGAAAGGCGAGCGATTCAGCTTCTCGGACAGATCCGAAACGATGCTGGCTTTTTCAGGTCTCATTGGTGGAGAGGTTGAGAGTCGTTGAGGCCGAAAAGTTGAGAGATGGCGATTTAGACGCTGAGATAGGGCGACGGATCGATATGCAACCCAGGCGACATCGTCGCGGCGAGCGTCATTCCCTCGACAAAGCGGCCCTTGGCCGTTGCCGGCGCGCGCCTTCACGACCGCTTCAATGATCGCCGTTCCGTTCTCGACCAACTGGTTTTCGGCGAAAGAGAATTTACCTACCGGCACCGCGACGTTGCCGTTCTTGTCGAGTTTGAACTCGACCCGACCGGCCTTCACTTCGCCCACTGCTTTGGCGGTGTCCTCGGTCACCGTGCCGGTCTTGGGGTTCGGCATTAGGCCACGCGGGCCAAGCACTTTGCCGAGTTTGCGCACTTCCGACATGGCGCTGGGCGTCGCGATCGCGACATCGAAATCCTGAAACCCTTCCTGGCATTTCTTGATCAAATCCTCGTAGCCAACGTATTCCGCGCCGGCATTCTTCGCGGCTGTCGCCGCCGCGCCTTGCGCGAAAACGAGCACCCGCACCTGCTTGCCGCTACCGTGGGGGAGCGGACACGTCCGCGCACCATCTGGTCGGATTGCTTGGGATCGACTCCGAGCCGGAAAGACATCGTGACCGTTTGGTCAAACTTGGTCGGCGGCAGTTTCTTCAACACACTGACGGCGTCGGAGAAGCTGTAGGTTTTGCTGCGATCCACCTGCTCGGCGGCTGCGCGATAACGTTTGCTGCGATTTTTCGCATATTGATTTCAGTTCCAACGAGCCGGCTGGCTCTCCTGATTTAGGTCCGCGGCGCACGCGGCGGGTGCGTAAAGTAGCGGACTGGCCCCGGCTGTCAAAAAATAAACAGCCTCGGGTCTATGAGCATATTTGCACGACCGTAATCTCGGGGCGGCAATTGAACCGGACCGGGAACATGTAGGTGCCGATGCCGACGTTGACGTAGAGCGGACCGCCTAACGAATCGTAGCGGCCTCTCTCGATAGCGGCCGACGCCATACGGCAGCACCGGCGCGCCGTAGAAGGGCAGAGCGGACCTGGCCGCCATGCGAATGACCGGCGAGGATCAAGTCGTAGCGCCGGCCATCGAGCCGATCGGCCTGGATCGGATAATGAATGAGCAGAATACGGCGCGCGGCTTTGGATTCGCCGAGGACGTGGACGCCACGCAGTCCCCATCCCAATCAATTCGAGATTGTGCTTCTTCAGCACGACACTGCGATCCATCCAGCCACGCGCCGCCGGTCGCCCCGAAGGCCTTCTCGTATTCCTTGAAATCGGCGCCGCTGTTGTAATCCCAATTGCCAGGGCATCCATAGACGGGCCGCGCAATTTGCCGGATGAAGTCGAGGCGGCCGGCAGCAAAGCGAGCTTCTTCTACCAGATCACCCGTGAAACAGACAAACTCCGGCGCAAGCGCGTTGATCGTGCCCGACAACTTTGGTCGCATAGCTCGGCGTCGCCCTTGTAGTGCAGATCGCTGAAGTGCACAAAACGGCAGGTCGGCTGCTGAATGAAGATCCAGGCGGGTGACGCGGAGCCAGGTCGGTTCGGCAAACCGACCGTCGATCCCCGCAGCCGCGGGCAAGGCGACGAGGCCGAGGCCAAGAAATTGTCGCCGGCTGAGGATCCGCATTGCTTCGTTAGTCCGGGAAAGTATACAGGCGCATGAGGGCCCGGCCGCTCTCGGTCAGGTGCGCGCTGGCCCGCGGCCGGCGACATTTCCGCGCGTCAGGTTGCGGCAATCAATCGGGCTCGGTTTCACGTACGAAAGCTCAGCCGCGCTCACCCCTTTGGCGCTCGGCGTGAGTCGCAGGGGCACACCAGAGCGGGCGAAGGAGATTTCCACGCCACCGGCTTTTCGCTGGGTGCGCCGTCGATCATCCAGGGATAGCGCTCCGGCAGCTGAAAGTTAGGCGAATTGGGCACGATGACTTTGTAGAAAACTTCTTCCCGGACAAGAAACGCGGGAATCGTGAGCGAAGAATTGCCACGCAACGCGAGGATCAGCCGTGCCAGGTCGAAGCCGGCCAGGTTTAGCCCGTTGTAGATCCCGTGATGGTTCGGATCGTTCTTGAAAGAGGTGTTGTGCCACTCCTCGAAATGATCGTTCAGCAGCAGGTTCAGCTCGACGTGCACATGAGCGCGCTCGCGATTGATCCCACTGCCCGTGTGTCCCATGATGGCGAGCTTTTCCCCCGCCTCACCGTCTGCCCGGTCTCGACCGAGATCGTGTTGAGATGCGCGTAGAGACTGTAGTAAGGACAACCGCCCCAGCGATGCTCGACCACGACGTAGCGGCCGTAATTTGAAGCGCCGGCTGCGCGACTCACATAAACAACCTTGCCCGCCGCGATCGCGCGCACCTCGTCGATCGGCTCACCGCGCGCGTCGCGCCGCATCGGACGGATGTCCATGCCTTCGTGGAAACGCGTGTAAATCGTGCCGGCTGCGGTCTCAACCGGATCGCGAACAAAACCGTATTGGCCGCCTTGCCACGGGTGGGAAATCACCCCGTGCAGGTTGCGCTCGATGACTTGATAAAAGTCCGGATTGTCCCCGCGCAGCAACGCGGTGTTATCCGTCGGCAGAGCGAGATTGAGCGAAGTGTCGCTCGGCTCGCGCGAAAGCATTCATGACGAGAAAGAACAGCGCGAAGATGCGCATCCAGGCGCTCATCTTTTCTTCCGGCCGCCGATTAACTTCCAATCTCTGTTCATCAGCCTGATATCGGATTCAGTCAGCGACCGCGAAAAGCTGCAATGCCGGAATCGCAGGCATGGCGAGAACGAGAAAGAGCGTGACGATGGGCGGGCTCTCTTCATGGCGGATTGATAAAGGGTTTGACAGTTTTTGCAACGTTGGCCTCTTTGAACCGGATGAGACTAACGTTTATTTTCGCCGCGCTGATTCTGCTCGCCGGCGTCGGCATCGCGCCTGCCCAGGAGAAGCGCAGCTGGCTCGGCCGTCTCGCTCATCCCTTCGGTTCGTCGGATAAGATCCCGCAATATAAGAACCCGAAACTGCGTGGCCTCGTCCTCGCGGTACGAGCTCCCGCCGGAACCGGTTAAGCTCTCGGAAGTCCGCCAGCTGCCCGTTCACGTCACCCTGACGAATCGCGGCGACCGCGCGGTGGAACTGAGTTTCCCGAGCGAACAGCGAATCGAAATCCTGCTTCGCGATTCGACTGGTCGGATCGTCACGCGCTGGTCCGAGAATCGCGCTTTCGCGGAACAGGTCGGCACCCTCCTGATCAATCCCGGCGAGCATGTCGAATACTCGGAGACGATCGCGACGCGTGAGCTTGTGCCCGGCAAAGTGTTCACGGTCGAGGTGACGATGCCGGCCTATCCCGAGCTCGACGCACAGCGCAAATCGATCACTTCGCCGTAGGCGACGACGGCTCGTGATTCACGCAAATGCGGCTTTTCTCCGATTACCACCTCCATCCGCAGGGGCATCGCCTTCAACCCTACTCGCAGAAGCTGCTTCAGCCGTGGGCGGACCACGCGCGCAAAATCGGACTGCGCGATATCGCCCTCACGGATCACGACCGTTACCATCGCGGCGTCGATTTCGATGAGATCGAGCGGCTGCGCGAGGCGAATCCCGATCTGAAAATTCGCGCCGGGATCGAGCTGGATAACGATCCAGTGCACTCCGCGGATGGCCGCCGCTGGGTTGAGAAGCATTGGGACCGGCTCGATTTCGTGCTCGGCTCCGTCCACTTTCTGCGCGGCGACTGGGCCTTCGATCATGCCGGCGAGGAAGCCGAATTTGCGCGACGCGACATCGACGAGGTCTACGCCGATTATTACGAGCGGATTCGCGCGATGGCGAGAAGCGGATTGATCGATTGCATGGCGCACCTCGACCTGGTGAAGATTTTCGGCTTTCGCCCGACCAAGAACCTCGGTGAATTGCTCGATGCTGTTCTCTCGCGAAATCCGCGATGCAAACCTCGCGATGGAACTTTCGACCGCCGGCTGGCGCAAACCGGTCGGCGAGCTTTATCCGAGCGATGAAATCATTCGGCGCGCGATAGAGAAAGGAATTCCGTTCACTACCGCGTCAGATGGACATTCGCACATGCAACAGGGGGAAAATTTCGAGCGGCTGGCGCAAAAATGTCGGGCGGCATTGGCGAGGTAGCGATTTCGAAAAAGCACCAGCGCGGCGCGGTCAGGTTGTAAGGGAGGCTGGCGGGAAGACCACGCCTGATCTCGAGCCGCCCTCCTGCGCCAGCCAAACAAGCGGGCCGGCAGGAACAAGATCGCGCTCACGAGTGCGGGGAGGCTTCGAAAGTTATGACCGAGAAGTCGAAACGGCAGCGCAACAGCCAGACGATCGAGGAAAGAAGCAGCGCGAGCAGCGCCAGAGGCCAGGCAAGCACGAGCAGGCCACCAGCCGACAAAGGGATGAGAGCCTTCATGAACCTACTGTTTTCATAGCGCTCCGTCAACCATTCCCAGGAATCCGCCCTACATGCCCAGGCCGCTGAGGCCGGGCATGCCCCCGGTGATTTTCGTCATCTCGCTGCTCGCCATCTCTTTGCCTTTGGCGATGGCTTGCTGGACGCCGCTCAGGATGAGGTCTTCCAGGATCTCGATGTCTTCCGGGTCGACGATTTCTTTCGCGATCTTGATTGAGAGGACGTCTCCGGCGCCATTCGCGACCACCGTCACCTTGCCGCCCCCGCGGTCACCTCGACCGTTTTGTCCTCGAGCTCGGCCTGGGTCCTGGCCATTTGCTCCTGCATCTTCTGCGCTTGCTTCATCAACTTGTTCAGATTCATGGCTCAGGTGGTGACGGATTTGATTTCGCCTTTGAAAATTTCGAGCGCTTCCTTGATTAAGGGATCGTTCTTAAAGGAATCGAGCGAATCGTTAGGCTTGGATTTGCTCGGCTCGGTTTCGGCTTGCGTTTCCTCGGGCGGTGAGGTCGACGGCAATCCCTCCACGAGGCTCAGTTTGACGGTCCAATCGGTTCCGGTCATCTCCTTTGAGGAGCGCTTCGAGGAAGCTGCGGTTGGCCGGGCGCGCGAGCGATTCCATGACGGTTTTTGGTCGGGCGCGAATCCGAGCAAGACGTTGCGGCCCTCGATGCCGAGCAGTCGGGCCGCATCGATCCAGGTCTTGATCAATGGGCGGCGCGTGTAGGCCAGCTGGACGGCCTTCGGCCAGACCGCGGTCATGTCGATCGAGCCGACTGGCGGCGAGGCGGCCGGAACGTGGAGGCGCTCGTGCGGCGATGCGCCGGAGCGGCCTCAGTCGGAGGCGGCAGCGCACTGGCTTCTCGGCTTTAGGCGCGGGAACTTTCTTTCCGCGGGCGTCGTTTTGCTGGCAGGCGCGATGGCTTTGCGGCATCTGGATGCCGGTAACGTGCCGCCACGCGCAGCGCGGCGAGATTGTCGATCACCTCGGTCAGCGTGACCTGGCTGAGGGTCTGGATCGCCTTGATCACCGCCACCTCGAAATGCAGCTTCTTGTTAGGCGCCCATTTCATCCGGCCTTCGGCTTCGGCAAACTGCTCGATCAACTCGAGCGAGGCGATCGGTTTCGATCAGAGCCGCCTCTTCGCCTAAGCGACGATTGCAGCTCGGGCGCGGCTTCGTCGGCCAGCGCGTCCGGTTTCACCTTGAAGACGAGCAGATCGCGCAGGTGCGCAATCAGGTCGGACATCAACTTCATCATGTCCCTTGCCCGCCGCCGACTGTTCGTCGAGCAAGCCGAGCGCTTCGGAGGTCTGGCCGCGGAGAATTTTCTCGGTGAAACCGGCCACCGTTTGCTCGCTCGTGAAACCGAAGACGTCCAACACGTCGCTCTCGCGATCGTCTCGCCGCAAAACGCGACCAGTTGATCGAGCATCGACTCCGCGTCGCGCAGACCGCCGTCCGCGCCGCGCGCGATGGCATGGGCCGCGGCCGGCTCGAGCGTGATCTTCTCCTTTCCGGCGATGAATTGCAGATGCTGCGCGATCAGGTTCGCCGGGATCCGGTGCAGATCGAAACGCTGGCAGCGGCTCAGAATTGTCGGCAGAACTTTCTGCGGCTCGGTCGTGGCGAAGATGAACTTCACATGCTGCGGGCGGTTCTTCGAGCGTCTTGAGGAGCGCGTTGAACGCCGCGCGAAGTGAGCATGTGCACTTCGTCGATCACGTAGATTTTGTATTTCCCTTTGACCGGCGCGTAACGAACGTTGTCGCGCAGCTCGCGCACCTGTTCGACGCCGTTGTTGCTCGCGCCGTCGATCTCGAGCACATCGAGACTGTTGCCGCCCGCGATTTCCTTGCAGCTGTCGCACACCCCGCAGGGTGTCACGGTCGGCCCGTGAATGCAGTTGAGCGCTTTCGCCAGAATGCGCGCGGTCGATGTCTTGCCGATCCCGCGCGGCCCGACGAAAAGATAGGCGTGGGCCAGCCGATTCTGCTCGACCGCGTTCTTGAGCGTGCGCGTGACGTGTTCCTGGCCGACGAGATCGTCGAACGTTTGCGGCCGGTATTTGCGCGCGAAAACCTGGTAGCTCACGCGCCCAATCTAGTGCGTCGGAGGTTGGGCGAAAACAGATTTTCGAAATCTGCTGCGAATTGATGACACAGTGATTACCGGTTTCCATAATTTTCACGCAGCGCGCAGTTCAACGGCGAGAACATTCTCTTCCTCGAAAGCGCCGCGCTAACCGAACGCTACAGCGTTTACATCGATCATCTTCTGCAGAAATATGCCGACGCGGTTGCTCCGCTCTAAATGATGAAAACAAGAATCTTTGCCTGTCTCGTTCGCCCTGACGCTTGGCGCGCAGGCGCGCGAACCACAACCGTCGCCGAAGTCCGCGGCGACAAAGATGAAAGCCGTAGTCTTGCACGAGTATGGCGGCCCCACAGGTGCTAAATTACGAGGAGACGCCGCGACCTGAGCCAAGAGATGACGAGGTCTTGATTCGCGTCGTCGCGGCGTCGGTCAATCCTGTCGATGTCGCGATCCGCTCAGGCAAATATGCGGAATATTTCCACACCACGTTGCCTTTAGTTCCGGGCATGGATGCGGCTGGCGTGGTCGAGACAACGGGGAGCAAGATTTCCGCGTCTGAAGGCTGGCGATCCCGTTTACGCCTTTTTCACTTTGCGCGAGGAAGGCGGCTACGCGGAGTTCGTCGTCGCGAAGGAAATGAAGTCTGCGCGCAAGCCCGTCGTCGATCACTTACGAGCAGGCTGCCGCAGTGCCAGCCGCTGGTTCGACCGCATGGCAGGCACTGGTCGATGGCCGCAAAACTCGGCGCGGGACAAACCGTCCTTATTCACGGCGGGTCCGGCGGGTCGGTCACATGGCGATCCAGATCGCCAAGGCGCGCGGCGCGCGCGTCATCGCGACGGCTTCCACGGCGAATCAGGATTTCCTGAAAAAGTGGGAGCCGACCAGGCGATTGATTACACGAAAACGAAATTCGAAGACGTGGTGAAAGATGTCGACGCAGTTCTGGACGCAGTCGGCGGCGATACCCTGACGAGATCATACGGCGTGGTGAAAAAGGCGGCGTCATCGTCACGATCGCGGACGAGCCTGATCAGGCGGCTCTCGATGCGCACGGCATCCGTGGCGTTCCATTTCGTCCGCAGCCGAAAAGCGAGACCTTTGGCGAGCTGACGCGTTTAATCGAAGACAAGAAACTGACGCCGGTCGTGACAGCAAGTCTTTCCGCTTTCGGAAGTGGCCAAAGCGCAAGACCAGATCGCGACACGGCACACCCGCGGCAAAATCGTTCTGCGTGTCGCGCCGGATCCAAAATCCTAATGATCAAGGCAACGCTCATTGCACTGCTGCTCTTACCGACTTGGGCCCTGGCCCGTGAGCCACAGTCATCGCCTCCGGCCAAACCAGCGATTCGCGCGCGCGCCCTCGGTATTCCCTTCGACGGCACGCCGGGAAAGCTGAACGCGATCACGGACGTCGCCGGGGTTGAAGTCGGCTTTACCACTTTGATCAGCGGCGAAGGAAAACTTGAAGTCGGCAAAGGCCCGGTGCGGACCGGCGTGACCGCGGTGATTCCGCGCGGACATGACTCGCTCAACGATCCGGTTTACGCCGGCACCTTCAGCCTGAACGGCAACGGCGAGATGACCGGGACGGCCTGGGTGGAGGAAAGCGGATTTCTTGAAGGACCGATCGTGATTACGAACACCCACAGCGTTGGCGTGGCTCGCGATGCGGTCATCGCGCTGGCGACTCGCGCACGGCGCGGCGGATAAGACCGGCTATTGGTGGAGCCTGCCGGTCGTCGCGGAGACTTGGGACGGCTGGTTGAACGACATCAACGGCTTCCACGTGAAACCGGAGGACGTGGCGCAGCGCGCTCGACACCGCGAAAGCGCGGCCTTGTCGCGGAGGGCAGCGTCGGAGGCGGCACCGGGATGATCTGTTACGAGTTCAAAGGCGGCACCGGCACGGCCTCGCGCCTCGTGTCCCTGTAGCCGGGGGCGCCGACCCCGCTCGCAGCTACACTGTCGGAGTGCTCGTGCAGGCTAACTGCGGACGCCGTTCCCAACTCAACGATCGCCGGTGTGCCTGATCGGCAAAGGAAATTCCGGGCTCGGTTTACCCGAAAGACACCGGCTCGATCATCATTGTGGTCGCGACCGACGCGCCGCTGCTGCCCGATCAACTCAAGCGCCTGGCGCGCCGCGCAAGCCTCGGCCTGGCCCGCACCGGCAGCATTTCGGGCAACGGCTCCGGCGATCTCTTCATCGCCTTCTCAACCGCCAACCCCGGCGCGGCCAATCCCGAAAAGCCAACGCAGACAGTGCAGACCGTGCCTAACGACCGGCTTGATCCCATCTTCGAAGCGACCGTGCCAAGCGGTCGAGGAAGCGATCGTGAATGCGCTGGTCAACAACCAAGATATGACCGGTCGCGACGGCCACCGCGTCGACAGCGCTGCCGCACGATCGAGTGCGCGAAATCCTGAAGAAATACAATCGGCTGAGCGATTAACCTTTCGCGAAGCCGATCAGCGCATACTTTTTCAGGGCGAATAGGTTCGGGACCTCGATCCGGACTACCCTGCCTTTTTTCCCGGAATGAAACACCCCACAGTGATTGGTCTGGTTCTGATCGGCGCCTGCGCGTTTTTTCTTTGCCTGGATTCCTCATCCGATATGGCGGGACAAAGAAGAGACCGACTGACGACGCGCAACGCGCCCGTGCTGACCATTCCCCGACGGTTTCTCGCCCTAACGAAGGCGAGAAGAAAATAAAATCATTCTCGGAGACGTCGCGGCCCCTGCCGTTCCAGGAGCTTTACAGACTGCTCTCGCACGCACGCCCGAGAGATGATTGCGGAACTGGCGCGGCAGATGCACTAGCCTGCCCAAGAATCCGAAGTCGGAGACGAAGATCGCCGCCTTTCAAGGCCTGGGCAACGCTCGATGCGAACGCCGCTTTCGCGGTGGCAAAATCGTTTCCACCAGAACTGAGGAGCGACGCCATCCACGCAGTCCTCGATGGAGCCGACGCGAGCGTCGCCGGTTCGCTCGCCACCTCGATCAATGAGCTTCGGAGGGCAGTCTTCACCTGAGCGGCGAAGTCGAGTCCGCGCTTGGAGAGCCGTCGGAAAGTGAGTAGAGTTGATCCAGTTGCCGCCGCGAAGTTTCTGGATTCTCCGACGAGCGCGGAATGAATTTCCGCAATGGCGCTGGAATGAGGTCGCCTCGAATTGGGCCGCCATCGATCCTGTCGCGGCACTCGAGCTGGGCGCGTCAGGCCGCAAGGACAGCGGGCGCTTCGCGATGTCGGGTGCGGATCACGGGCTGGTGGAAAAACGACCCGCCCGCAGCCGAAGCCTATGTCGCTTCTCATCTTGCGACCTTGGGGATTGGCAGCTCGCCAGTGCCCTGACCGCAAACATGTTTAGTGAGGATCCCGAGAGGGGCGAAAAAATGGGTCAGCCAGTTGCCTAACGAAGAGGCTCGTAAACAGGCAGTGTCGATGCTTGCCATTCAATGGGGCTTCAGCGATCCGGCGCGCCGCGACGAAATGGTCGGCCACTCTGCCGGCCGAAGAAGCGCGCGGCTGCCTCGGCTGAGTCCGTGGGCACATGGGCGCACGAGGATCCAGCAGCGGCCGGCCAATGGCTCGGCGCTTACGATGGCCCCGGCCGTGATACGGCGGTGCAAAACTTCACTTCAATGTGGCGTCCAAAGATCCTGGCGACGGCGCTCTCGTGGGTCGCGACGATTTCCGATCCCAAACTTCGGGCCTCCTCCGAACAGCAAATCGCCGGTGACTGGTTGCGGCAAAAATCCGCAGGCAGCCACGACCTGGATCCAGAACAGCTCCCTCCCTCCGGAGGAAAGGACGCGCCTGCTCACTCCGAGTCCGGAAGATGAAACGTTGGATTCCGACTCTTATCGTGGTGAGCCTTGCCTTCGCGGCGGGCGTCTTGTTCTTCAAGCGAAACGACAATTTAGCCAGCGGTTCCTCGAACCGCGCGAAAGACGCCATCATGTCTTCTTTCTCCGGCAAGATTTCGCCCGGCCATCGCCTAACGAAATCGGAAGAAGATCGCCTCCTTCCTGGGCGATATCGCTGCCGTCCCTTTCCAGCGGAACTTTTACACCTTGCTTTCCAAGCGGACATCGGACGAGATCGCAAAGCTTGCCGAGCAATTGCAAACCCTGCTGCGGAGCCGTGCGTCGGAAGCCAAGGTCGGCGGCGTTCTTCAAGACATGGGCCAGCACTCGACGCGAAGGCCGCCCCCGCCAGCGCAATCGTCGTTGCGCGAAGCGCACTTTCGCAGCGTGGCGATCGCGGTTGTCCTCGAAGTGCGGATGCGACCGCCGTCAGTGCCTCCTAGCCCATTCGATCAACGATCTTCCGCCCGGTGCCTCATCGCCTCCGACAAGACTAACTCTCGCCAGCAGCGCCGTGACGAAATGGAGCTCACCGAGCCGGTGGCCGCGGCGCAATTCTTGGATGCAATCGACGCCAAAGGCTCTGATTGCACGAGTGCCAACAGCGGTGCGGCGACCAATTGGGCGTCCCAAGATCCCGTCGCTGCGCTCGCTTGGGCGCAACGCGACATCCCGACGGCTACGGCAATCTTGCCCTGCAAGGCGCGCTTCAACGGCTGGTGGCAAAGGATCCAAAAGCCGCCAGCGCCTAGCGCCGCTTCGCTGCCCGACGCTTCGGGCCGGCAGGGAAACGGTAATGTCATTTGCCGACGTATGCTTTTCGTTCCGACCTCGGCCCATGCGCGACACGGTGGTCAGTCAACCCAAAGCGTTGACGCCGGAGACGCCAATAGCGCGATTGCCCAGAGCTGGGCACAGGATGATCCGGAGGCGGCGACGCGATGGCGGCCAACTTCCGCAAGACGAGCGGCGCAATGCGGGTCGGAGGAGCGGCGCGGTTTTGGGCGAAAGAAGATCCGAAAGCGCTGGAGATTTTCTCAACCGCGTTAGGCGGGCCGACGCGGGACGAAGCCGTCGGCTTTTCAGTGCCACTCCTCGCCTACGAGGACTCCGCCTGCTCTTAACTGGGCCGCAACGATTTAATCGCAATGCGGCAGAGCGCCGAAGAACAAATCGCGAACGAGTGGCTCGATGCAGAACCTGGCCGCAGCGAAAGACTGATTCAAAACAGCCTTCGCCCGAGGCAGAAGGCGCGCCTGCTCGAAGCTGAACCCAGTGGCCAGATCGCGCCGCCGGTGGACGGCAGTCGCGAATTTCCAGCCACCGATATCTTGTCCAGAGTTGCGGATTAGTGGCAACGAACCGGCGCGCATCGATTTCGACGCACCGCGGCAGATCGAGGTCGACCACTTTCACCCGTGGCTCCGCATGAACTCCGGGCCCGCCCGGAAAAGTGCGGCTTTCGCCCACGATCACCTTCGGAATGCCGAACTGCACGACCGCGCCGCTGCAGAGATAACACGGCATCAGAGTCGAATAGAGAACCGTGTCGCGAAAGCTTCCGATCCGACCGGCGTTGCGCAGACAATCGATTTCCGCATGGGTCACCGGGTCGGCGTTCTGCACGCGCTTGGTTGTGACCGACCGCGAGCAACTCGCCGTTTCGCGCGAGCGCCGAGCCGATCGGAATTCCTCCTTCGCTCAAACTTTTCCGGGCCTGCGCGATGGCCGCCTCCATCAATTCCAGTTCGGTCATATTGTCTCGTTAGGCCGCAGCTTACATCTTGCGTCCTCGCCCGGCAATGCAGCTGATGCTGCCGACGTGAACCGCGCATTTGAGGATTTTCCGTCGGGAGCCGTCTTCGTCTTCAGCCAGCCAGACCATCTCGGCCGAGGAAATCATCGAGTTCGCGCGCCGCTACGATCCGCAGCCTTTCATCTCGATTCCGATGTTGGCGAAAATTTGCTCGGCGGCCTGTGCGCGAGCGGCTGGCAGACGGCGGCGATCTCGATGCGACTCTTCATTGAAACGATGCAGGTCGGAGGCGGCATCATCGGCCGGGCGATCGACGAACTGCGCTGGCCGGCGCCGGTGCATCCGGGCGATTCACTGCGGGTCGAGATCGAAATCCTCGAGGCGCGCCTCTCCAATCGAAGCCCGGCTACGGGCTCATCCGCTATCGCAGCCTGACGAAAAACCAGGATGACAAGGTGGTGCAAAGCTTCATCGCGCTCGCCATTCTGCCGGCTTCCCGCACATCCTCTTCGCTGAATCTGAGATTGAGATTAGAGAAGTAGCAGGAAAGAGGAAGAGATCAACTGGGCGGTGAGGGGATCGAACCCCGACCAACACGGTGTAAACGTGCCGCTCTACCGCTGAGCTAACCGCCCTAAGTAATTCATTATGCGACCTACTCCGGCTGCGCTACGACCCGCAGATAAGGCTTGAGGGTTTTCCAACCACTGGGAAACTTCTTCTTCGCTTCTTCATCCGAAACCGAAGGCGGGATGATGACATCATTTCCTGGCCGCCAGTTTACCGGCGTGGCAACGTTGTGTTTCGAGGTGAGCTGAATCGAATCCAGCACCCGCAGCACCTCATCGAAGTTGCGGCCGCTGGTCATCGGGTAGCTGAGCATCAGTTTGATCTTCTTGTCCGGGCCAATCACGAAGACGGTGCGCACGGTGGCATTGTCCGCAGCGGTGCGACCTCGCAGGTATCACCGGCCTCGGCGGGAAGCATGTCGTAGAGCTTCGCCACCTTCAGTTCGGGGTCGCCGATCATCGGGTAGTTAACCTTGTGGCCCTGCGTCTCCTGCAATATCGGCCGCCCACTTGCCGTGACTCGCCACCGGATCAACGCTCAGCCCGATGATTTTCGTGTTGCGCTTTGCGAACTCAGGCTGCAGGCCCGCCATGTAGCCCAGTTCGGTCGTGCAGACGGGCGTAAATTCTTCGGTGCGAAAACAGGACCGCCCAACCGGTCCCGATCCATTCGTGAAAGTTGATTGCGCCCTCCGTGGTCTCCGCTGTGAAGTTGGGTGCTTCGGAATTGATGCGTAACGACATGTCTTCTACCTCCTTCGATGGTTGTTGGTGTTTATGGATGACTCGCCCAAGCGCCCGGTGCCTCTATGCGAGCGTGACCCCGGAGAAAACACCCGCGGCCTAAATGTCGCGTCACTGTTTATCCACCGCGGCCCGGAGTGGCGCGCCTACGGCTTGCGCGTGCATGCCAGGCAAGGGCATTTGCTGACGCGCTGGCGCGAGTCTCCTCATGGCGTTGCTCTGGATCTTGCGTCGCATAGCTTGTTAGGCCGTTGTCACTCAAATCTGATACTGCTTTTTATTTACGCGGGGCGCCTTTGAGATCACATATGGTTTACTGCGCTTCCGAGGCCGATTTTACCTGGCGAGAACGCGGTTTTGCCGGATCGTCAACGGTAAAACCCAAATTGGTGGAAATTTATCCCATTTCAACACGGTGTGCAAACGTGCCGCTCTACCGCTGAGCTAACCGCCCTGTTTGGCGCATCCGACTGCGAATCCAGCTGCGCGTGCTGTGTCGAGTTGTTCGCCGAACTCGAAGATCGATCCTGGTTAAGTCCGGCATCAGGAACTCCCCGCGTTTGCGCCCGGGCCTTTCAGGCGACATTTTCGGCGACCGGCGTTTCGCGATGAGGTCGATCTTTTTCGCGCGCGACCGGCAACGCAATCCGAGAGCCTCCTGGTCGGCGGCGTAGACTCGAAACCTGGCACGCATGGCGCATGTCACCTGCAGGAGGAAGTGTAGCGGCGGGCGCTGCCCCAGCCGCACCCAGTCGCTAAGTTGGGCAGCCGAAGCGGTCGCCCTACAATCCCGCGCGTTGCTACAACGCCGCGCCCCTCGCTCGATTCGGCCGATGACTCTGGCACGCAGTTGCTTCCCAATTGCCGCGGCGTCGTTAGGCGCAGACGATCGCGGCCATCCCGATGCCCATGTTGAAGACCTGATACATCTCCGTTTCGATCACGCGTCCGCGCTCCTGCAGGATCTGGAAAATTGGCGAGCACTTTCCAGCTCCCGAGTGTCGATCACGGCATCGCAATCGTCAGGCAAAATGCGCGGCAGGTTGTCGATCAATCCGCCGCCGGTGATGTGGGCCAGGCCTTTCAGCTTTCCAGTCGGGCACATCGCGCCAGCAGCGGCTGGTAATTCTTGTGCGTCCGCAAGAGCTCTTCGCCTAACGACAAGCGCAAACCCGGCGATCGCGGCGAGACCGGTTTCAGCCGCAGCTCGCTCGAAGAAAATCTTCCGCGCCAGCGAATAGCCATTGGTGTGCAAACCATTCGAAGGCAGACCGAGGATGACATCGCCCGGCTGGATGCGCGATCCGTCGATCATCCGCGCACGATCGACCACCCCGACGATGCAACCCGCCAGATCGTATTCGCCGCGGCCGATACATCCCCGGCATTTGCGCCGTTTCGCCGCCGATCAAGGCGCAGCCGCCAGCCCGACAAGCCTTGGTGAAACCGCGCAGGATCTGATCGAAGACCCGCGGCTCGAGTTTCTCCGCGCCTGATGTAGTCGAGAAAGAAAAGCGGCCGTGCGCCGAGCACGGCGATGTCGTTGATGCAGTGATTCACGAGATCGGCGCCGACGGTGTCGTGCCGATTCATGTGCGAAGGCGATCTTCAATTTCGTCCCGACGCCGTCGACACTGCGCGACCAGCACCGGCTGCGCGCATTCCGGAGAAATTCGGCGCGAACAGACCGCCGAACGCCGCCGATCTTCCCGAGCACCTCGGGACCGTGCGTGCTCCGAACGCGGCCCTGGATCTTGCGCTTTACGCAGGTTGCCGAGATCGACGTCGACTCCGGCGCGGGCGTAGGCTTTTTTCGTCATTCTGAGCGAAGTCGATTCTCAGCATGCGGCAGATGGCAACTCTGCGAAGCGTGGTCAGGTCTTCGACGTGCTTCGCTCGCCGGAATGACAGAACAATTAGGCGCGCCGATCTATTTCAAGCCCGCGAACAAAGTCGGCTGCTTTTCTTCCGGCCAGCGCTGTCGCACGGGCTGTCGCGCTTTTCCATGATGAACTTGTCCAGCTCGGGATCGACCGGGCAGCGGATAATTGCCGGTAAAGCAGGCGAGGCAAAAGCTGTTCGGATCCTTCCCGGTGGCGCGAATCATTCCTTCGACATCGAGATAGCCGAGACTGTCGACGCCGAGGTATTCGCAGATTTCCGGCATCGTTTTCTGGTTCGCGATCAGCTTTTCCGGGTCGGGAAAATCGATCCCGTAATGACAGGCAAAGCGGTGCGGCGGACAACTCACCCGCATGTGCACTTCCTTCGCGCCCGGCTTCGCGCAGATTGACAACGCGCGCGCGCGCGGTTGTTCCCCTGACGATCGAATCATCGATCACGACGACGCGTTTCCCTTCGACGGCTTCCTTGATCAGGTTGAGTTTCACCCGCACATCGAAGTCGCGAATGAGCTGGCTCGGCTGGAGAAAGGTGCGCCCGATGTAGTGGTTGCGGACAAAGGCGTGCTCGTAGGGAATGTTGAGCTCGTGCGCGAACCCGAGCGCGGCATAGTTCCCGGAGTCGGGCACCGGCACGACGATGTCGGCGTCGACCGGAAATCTTCGCGCCAGCTCGCGTCCCATCTCGGTGCGCACTTTCGCGACATTGACGTCCGCCGATGATGCTGTCGGGCCGCGCAGAAGTAGACGTATTCGAACATGCAGAAGGCCGGCTTCTCTTCCTTGAAGGGCCATTCCGAGCGAAGGCCGTCCTCGCTGATGATCAGGACTTCGCCCGGCTCGACTTCGCGGATGAATTCCGCGTGAATGAGGTCGAAGGCACAGGTCTCGGAGGCGAGGATGTAGGCGCCGTCGAGTTTGCCTAACGACAGCGGGACGGAAGCCAAACGGATCGCGCACCGCGATGATTTCGCGCTCGCTCATGATGATGAGCGAGAAAGCGCCCTCGACCCGGCGCAGCGCGGTCAGGATGTTGCCGCCGTTGTGCGACGGCTGGGCCAGAAGGTGGAGAATGATTTCGCTATCCGCACGTGGTTTGGAAAATGGAACCTTTGCGCTCCAGCTCGTCGCGCAGGACATCGGCGTTGATCAGGTTGCCGTTGTGCGCGATCGCGAGCTGGCCGCGGAAGCAATCGACCACGAACGGCTGCGCGTTTTTCACCGTGCTCGAGCCGGTCGTGGAATATCGGGTGTGACCGACCGCGCGTCTGCCCTTGAGACGTTCCAGTTCATCCTGGCCGAAAACCTGCGAGACGAGCCCCATGTCGCGATGCACCTGGAAGGCTGGAGCCGGGTCCATTCGAGGTCACAATGCCGGCGCTCTCCTGTCCGCGATGCTGGAGTGCAAAGAGGCCGTAGTAGGTGAGCACGGCCGCGTTCGGATGACCGAACACGCCAAAGACGCCACACTCGTGCATCGGGTAGGGCGGTCGCGGCGGTGGAAAACGTGGGTCCTGAACCATCGGCCCGGGAAAGATACTCATTCCGCGTGGCGAACGTCACGTTCGCAGCTGCGTAAATGGGCGGAGGCTTCTTCAGGTTGGTTCTGCGGGTAAAATCACCACGCCGGCTAATGAACAATTCAGGATGTGGGCGCGGTCGCCGGACGCTTCGTCGCATTGGCGCGACAGGTCGGGCAAATGCCGTGGGTCGATTTCACGTCGAGCTCGCTCTTGAGGTATTGCTCAAACGATACCCACTCGTCGTCCACATTCACTTTCCGGCACCAGGCGCAGACCTGGATGAAACTTTCCAGAACGCGCAGTCGCCGAGAAAACCCAGAGCGTGGCCGCGATCACCGCGGTCGCGACCAGGACGCACCGTGATCGCTTCGAACCAAAACTCCTGCGGCCGCAGACGGCGTCTTGCGCGCGCCGAGAAATCGGAATGGCACGTCCAGATATTCATCGAGCCAAAGAACGGCAAGGAGGATGGAAAATCCGATCACCTCGATGGTGAGGATTATTTTTCGTAGGTATGCGACTCATTGATTTTCATGATGTGGTGAGCTCCCGCGGACGGCGTCGGCGATAGCGTCATACCAGTCGTCGTAGAATTTCGCGCAGCGGCCAAAGCAGGGTTTCGTTGGCAACGACGACCCGCAGTTCATCGCCACCGACGGTGCCGAGACGATGCGCGGGGCAAATTTCGGCTCTGCATGAACTGCAAAACCGTCACGACGTTCTCCGGCATGGTAGAAATGACAAATTCGCGATTGAGTTTCGTTGAAGAGGATCTGATCGAGCCGCCGTTTGCCTGCCGCCTGGAGATCGATCCTTGCGCCTAACGAACCATCGGGATTGAAACAGCTCTCCGCCAGCGCCACCGCCAGGCCCGCCTTCGCTGCAATCATGCGCACTGCGGACCCAGCCGCCACGGATCAAATCGCGCAGCGCATTCTGCCGGCGCAACCTCCCGCGCCAAATCGAGCCGCGGCGGGCGACCGAGCTTTGCGGCCGTGGATTACTTTCGAGAAAATGGGAGCCGCCCATTTCATCGCCAAAATCCCCCAGCAAGATCACGAGATCTCCCTCCGCTTTGAAAAATTGCGTGGTGATCCACTCCTCGCGCTCGATCAAGCCGACCATCGCCACGGTCGGCGTCGGATCGACCACTCCGGCCGGGCTCTCATTATAAAGCGAGACATTGCCGCCGATGACCGGCGTCGCGAAAGCGCGACAGGCTTCCGCCACGTCCTTCGACCGCTTCGCGCATCTGCCAGAAATTTTCCGGCTTGTAGGGATTGCCGAAGTTGAGGTTATCGGTGACGGCCGAAGCGGCACAGCGCCGGAGCAGGTGAGATTGCGCGCCGCTTCCGCGACGGCGATCCGCCCGCCTTCGCGCGGATCGAGCGCGGCAGTAGAGCGAATTGCAGTCGGTCGTGGCGGCGAGAAACTTGTTCGCTTCCCGCAGATGAAAGACCGCCGCATCCGATCCCGGCCTAACGACCGTGCCGGTGCGAACCATGTGGTCGTACTGCCGGTAGACCCAGTTCTTCGAAGCAATCGACGGGTCGCGCAACAACAAGCACGAGAGCGCGGATTCGGCTGTCGATTCTCGCGGATGGCTGCGGAGATCCGAAGCAGATCCTCATGCCGCGTGATCCGCGGTTGCTTTCTCGCTTCGCGCGAATAGAGCGGCGCTTCGTCGGCCAGCGGCTTGGCCGGGATTTCGGCCGCGATCGAGCCGTTGTTCAGCACGCGCATCATGCCGTCGTCCGTCACGCGTCCGATCTCGGCGCAGGGCACATCCCATTTCTCAAAAATTCGCCTGCACGACGTCTTCCTTCCCGCGTTGCGCGATGATCAGCATGCGCTCCTGCGATTCGCTCAGGAGAATTTCGTAGGGCGTCATACCCGTCTCGCGCTTCGGGACCTTCGCGAGATCGATCTCGACGCCGGTGCCGCCGCGGCTGGCCGTTTCGCAGGTCGAACAGGTGAGCCCGGCCGCGCCCATGTCCTGAATGCCGGCCACGGCATCGGTTGCGAGCAATTCCAGACACGCTTCGAGGAGCAGCTTTTCTTTGAATGGATCGCCCACTTGAACTGCAGGGCGGTCCTCGCGCGATTCTTCGGTCAATTCGCGCGAGGCGAACGCGGCTCCCGCCAATCCATCACGACCGGTTTCCGCGCCGACGTAAAACACCGGGTTGCCCACCCCACTGGCCGCGCCGCGCGCGAGCTGCTCATGCCGCAATACGCCGAGGCAGAAAACGTTGACCAGCGGATTGCCCTCGAAACTTTCGTCGAAATAGATCTCGCCGCCGATGGTTGGAACGCCGATGCAGTTCCCGTAATGCGCAATGCCGGCGATCACGACGCCGGCGAAGAGCCGCCGGTTGGCTGCGATCTGCCGCCTTGCGTATCTGCCGATGATCGGCCCAAACCGCAGCGAGTTGAGCAAGAACTCGGGACGCGCTCCCATGGTGGAAGATGTCGCGAATGATGCCGCCGACGCCCGTCGCCGCGCCTTGGAACGGCTCGATCGCGCTCGGATGATTATGGCTCTCGATCTTGAACGCGACCGCCCAGCCATCGCCGATATCGACCACGCCGGCGTTTTCTTCGCCGGCTTTCACCAGGATGTTCGGCCCGGTGGTGGGAAATTTCTTCAGCTCTTTCCGCGAGTTCTTGTAGGAACAGTGCTCGCTCCACATGACCGAGAAAATCCCGAGCTCGGTAAAGTTCGGTTCCCGCCCGAGAATTCTCTTAATACGCTCGAATTCTTCCGGGGTGAGACCGTGTTCCGCGATCAGATCGGGCGTGACCGGCGGATCGGCAGGTGGCGACGAAAGAGTGGCGGTGGACATGCGGCGGACTTGGTAGAATTGAGATCGGTGGAAGGAAGAGAACGTCCAACGTCCAACGTTCAACGTCCAACACTCAATGACGAGCGCGGCGCGACGCGTGCGAAAATTCGTTTGCCCGGCGACCGATCCTGTTAGGCTCGTATCGTGGATTTATCGACCATCGCTAACGTCGCCACCGCTCTGACGGTTCTGACCGGTGTCGCCTTTGGTTTGATCGAAATGCGACGCGCCCGGCGGGAACGCGAGGAACGCGCCGCCTTCGCCGCCGTCCAGGCGCTCATGACTCCGGAGTGGATGAGTTCGTCGATGATCGTCGCATCGATTCCCGATGGGACGACAGCCGCCAGAACTGGAGAACAACCAGCGCGTCCTCGAAGCGGCGCTGAAGATCGCGACCATCATGGAAGGCATCGGTTACTCTGTCTTCGCCCGGATCGTGCTGCTGTCGGTGGCCGACGATCTCGTCGGCGGCATGGCGCGAGTTGCGTTGGCGGAAGTTCCAGCCGTTCGTCCTCGAGGAGCGCGAGCGCACCGGAACGCAGAAGAGCTGGGAATGGTTCCAGTGGCTGGCCGAACAGATCGACCGCCATGGAGTCAGCCGCACCAACCTGCAGACCGGCGCCTTCATTGCTCATCGCGACTGGAAACCCTAGAGTTGCGGTTCCACATGCAGATCGCAGACCATTCGGCATGGCTTTTGACCTGAAGGAAATCGTCGCGGCTCGCCTCGGCGAAAATTACCAGCTGCACGAGCGGCATCTCAATCGCACGCTCGTCGCCGCGCAGCGCGTGATCGGGTTCGACAAGGTCTATGCGCGGGCCGAGGGCGCCTATCTCTACGACATGGATAACGCCGCCTACCTCGATTTCCTGAGCGGCTACAGCGTTTTCAATATCGGGCGGAACCATCCTGCGGTGCAGAAAGCGATCCGCGACGTGCTCGATCTCGATCTGCCCAACATGGTGCAGATGGATTGCTCGCTCCTCAGCGGCCTGCTGGCGGAGGCGCTCACGAAGCGCACGCCGCCGCATCTCGACGCGGTTTTCTTCTGTAACTCCGGCACCGAAGCGATGGAAGGCGCGCTCAAATTTGCCCGCGCCGCGACCGCAGCGGCCGCGCGTCTTCTCGTTAGGCGGAGCCTTTCACGGCCTTAGCCTTGGCTCGCTTTCCCTGATGGGCTGCGAAAGTTTCACCGAAGGCTTCGGGCCGCTCATGGAGGGCTTCGACGGCGCGCATCGCGCTCGATGACATCGCGACGCTGGAACGCGAGCTCTTCAAACGCGACGTCGCTGCCTTCGTCATCGAGCCGGTCCAGGGCAAAGGAGTCAATTTTCCGCGGGGCGACTTCTTTAATCGGGCGCAGGAGCTTTGCCGAAAATACGGCACGCTTTTGATCTGCGACGAAATCCAGACCGGCCTCGGACGCACCGGGAAGATGTTTGGCTTCGAGCATTGGAACCTGGAGCCGGACATCATCACCCTGGCCAAGACCTTGAGCGGCGGCTATGTCCCGTGCGGCGCGATCGTCGACGCGGCGCGACATTTATCAGAAGACCTTCAGCCGCATGGATCGCTGCGTTGTGCACTCGACCACCTTTGGCCGCAACAACCTCGCGATGGCCTGCGGCCTCGCCGCGCTCGAAGTGCTCGACGACGAAAAGCTCGATCGAGAACTCCGCGCGCATGGGCGCAGCTCCTGATCGAGCGGGTCGATGCGCTGCGCGCGAAAGCATTCCTTCATCAAGGAAGTGCGCGGCAAAGGGCTCATGATCGCGATCGAGTTCCACGAGCCTAACGAGTTTAAGCTCAAGATGGCTTGGAAGCTCCTGCACAAAGTCGACAAGGTCCTCTTCGCGCAAATGGTCGTGACCCAGATGATCGCGCAGCATCGCATTCCTGACCCAGGTCGCTGGGCACGCCATGGATGTGGTAAAGATTCTCCCGCCGCTCATCATCGGCGAGAAGCGAAGTCGACCTGTTCGTCAACCGCGCTCGACGCCACCCTGACGGAATGCCGCAAATTCCCGGCCCCATGTGGGAGATCGGGAATAATTTCGTCCGGCACGCCCTACGCTCGAAGCGTTCGCCCAGACGAGCCGCGACCGGTTTCATCGCTGTAGCCGGGGTCGCTGGTCCCGGCCGCGTCAGATGAAACTCCCGAGCTTCACTACACTCAGCGCGCTCCTCGCTAGCCTCGGAGATCGCCCTCGCGGTGGCTAAGCGCTCCAAGTCCCACGCCCGCGGGAAAGGATCGCCTGGACCACTCCCGCTCCTCTGGGCGGTGATCGGCATCAGCATCTTCGTGGGCCTTTTTCTTCGCGCCGTCTTTCCTCAAGGAAGATTGCCTCATCCGCAGATCTTTTACGTTATCGGCTCAGCCTATTCCTGCTCGGTCTGATCATCCGCTGGATCGCCATCATCCATCTCGGCCGCTTCTTCACCGTTAACGTCGCCATCGCTGACGATCACCAACTCTATCACCACAGGCCCCTATCGTTACGTCCGCCATCCTTCCTACACCGGCACGCTTCTGATTTTTCTCGGGTTCGACTTTGCATGCTGAACATCTTTTCTCTCGCAGCAGTGTTCCTCCCAATCACCGCCGCTTTCCTCTGGCGAATGCACGTGGAGGAGGCCGCACTCAAGCAAGCTTCGGTGATCGCTATCAATCGCGCGCGACAACAGACACCGCGTTGTTGATCCCGTTGGTGTATTAGGTGTATCGAGTCAGAGAACGACGATCAGAAACTCTTGCTGGTCCTGACGCACATGCGATAATCGGCTCCCTTGAAAATCTCTCACCCCCTCAGGACCCTCCGCCGTCTGCCTGGTTCTCCTCCCAGCCCATCGGGCTTTTACTCTCTCTTCGATCCAACGACGCTCGAACGGATCTCAAACGTGGAACTGGGAAATCTTCAGGCGAACTGTGTCCGTATAGACCGCTGATGGCGTCTTCGAGAGCAATGGCGAGCCCCGGACCCAGGCAGCTACACCGCGATCGTGCGCGGCCAAGGTAGCGCGGACTCGGCGTCGCCTCCGTCGAAGTTCACTAATCTCGCGACGGCGCCAGCGCCGCCTCGAAGTAGACACGGCCTCCGTTAGGTCGCCTCGAACTCGGCGACGAGTGCTTGCAGGCTGGCTTTGGCGTCCGCCGATACGCATTCGGGTGTTTGCTCTGAAGAAGAGCGGTTTTGATCCCGGCGAAGCCGAGGCTAGAGCGCTCGAGGCAGCGGTGCGCGCTTCATCTGCATTGAGGATCGGCATCCCGTAGATCGGGCTGGATTTCACCGCGCGCCGCGGGATTCACGACGTCGTTGGCCCCGATCACGATCGCGACATCCATCGTCGACATCGTCGGGTTGATCGCATCCATCTCGACCAGTTGTTCATAGGTCTCTCGGCAGTAATCAAACTCTCGAGAAAACTGCTCCCTGTTACTCGTTAGGGCAAGGTCGCGAAAGTCCAGGCGGCTGGCCGTGGCGATCGCTTCCTGTTCCATCGGTGCCGCGGGATAACCGACAGTCAAACACTCAGTGAGGTATTGCCGGAGGAAGGGCCGGGGATGCCGCCGAGGCGCTCATATTGCGCGGTGTGGACCAGTTCATGAGCAATCAGTCTGGCGCTCGCCCCAGCAGTCGCTCCGCACGAAGATCCCGTAGCGCAGAGCGAGACCGCGGGTCGCTCGGAGTGAGAAACTGAATCGCGCCACGGCAGTTTTAAGGAGTGAGATCCGTGGAGTGGGGACGCTATGGCAAAGCGAGCAAACGGACCCGTTCCGGTTCGCGCACCCCGAGCGCCCTGGCATCAGCCAAACCCTGCTCGAAAGCGGAACGCCTTGCGCAAGATCCGCTTCTCCACCGCGGCTCCCATTTGGCCGCGAGAGGAAGCACTCGAACTGCTGCATGCAAAGACTGTCGGTTCATGAACGCTGGCCAGTCTATCTGATGAAGCAAAACCCGCGAGAAAGCTCCTGTAGCCGGGCGTCGCCGACCTCGGCAACGGTTGCTGCGGAAGCGCTCAGGCGCAGGCAGAGGACAACCGACCGGGTGCAGCGACCTCGGCTACAACGCGAGAGTGCCTGCTGCATGTTCCCCTTGCCCGTGACCCGGCTTCGTCCATTCATCCGCCATGGCCAACGCGAACCTGCTTCGCGAAAAATCCGTCGCCAGTTTGCTGGGCGGCGCACTTTGCTGGTCGCCATTCTCGTCGCCTACTCAAACCATTTTCACAATGGCTTCACATGGACGACGGGCACGCGATCGTAAACAACATCTCCATTCGCGACCTGCGGAACATTCCGCTCTTCTTCCGTGACGCGACCACCTTTAGCGTGCTCCCGAGCAATCAATCGTACCGCCCGCTGGTCTCGACGCTGCTCGCGATCGACTACTGGCTCGCCCACGGGTTGGAGCCGTTTTGGTTTCATCTCTCCATCCTTGCCCTCTTCATTGCGCTCACGATTCTCCTCGCCTTCGTCATTCATTCTCTGCTCGCGAGCAACGCGGTCTCATCGTCAAACTACTGGATTGCGCTCGGCGCCGCGGGTGCTACGCGCTCAACTCCGCAAACGCTGACACCGTCAACTAGCATGATCACCTCAGCGGAGGTGATCTCCGCGCTTGGCGTGATCGGGTCGTTCGCCTTCTACTTTGCTCTTCCCGCGGCTCCGCCGCATCTGTCTCTACGTTCTCCCCGGCCGCGATCTCTATCCTGGCAAAAGCCTACGGCCGCGATCTTCCCGGTATCTCTTCGTTCTGTTTCGGCTCTGCTTCCCCGACGAAACGCGCCGACACCGGGCGCGGACGCGGTTCGCGGAGATGGTCCCGCCCTTTCTGATCTGCGGAGGCGTGCTGTTGTTTGTCCAATATATGACGCCGCGCACTTGGATCGCTCGGCGCGGCGAATCCGCACAATTATCTGGTCACGCAGCCGTTCGTGGCGCTGCTTTATCTTAAAACGTTCTTCTGGCCGACCGGGCTTAATGCCGATTACGACCTAACTCCGTTTGCCACGATGGGCGATGCGCGTCTCTGGATCGGTTTCGCCTTCGCCGTCGTTATCAGCGCGGCTGCGATCGTGGCCGCCGTTTTCATGAAGACGCGCCTGATCGGCTTTGGCCTGCTCTGGTTCCTGATCGCGCTTCTACCGACGTCGCTCTTTCCCTCGGCGAAGCAATGAACGATCACCGGGCATTCCTTTCTTATATCGGACTCTGTGATGGCGATCGCGCGGCGCCGCGGCGTTGCTGGTGGCCCGTTTAGAACGCGAACCGGGTTGGATGAAGATCGCGGCTTGCATGCGCGGTCGCGCTGTTTCTAGGCATGAACGGCTACGCGACTTTCCAAAGGAACAAGGTTTGGAAAACCGAGGAAACGGCTTCTGGCACGACGTCGTTGTAAAGAGCCCGCACAACGGACGCGGTTTGATGACCTATGGCATCACGTTGGTGAACAACCGTGATTTCGCCGGCGCGCTCGGTTATCTCCGTCGCGCCCAAGAGTTCACGCCGCCCCTATTCTGTTCTCTTGATTAATCTCGCGATTGCAGAAGACGCGACCAACCAGAGCGCGGCAGCCGAGCAACATTTCGAGGAGGCGCTGCAGTTGGCCCCGTCGTCTCCCGACAGTTACATCTCCTATGCGCGGTATCTCCTCGCGCACTCACGCGCCGATGAGGCACGAGCGCTTCTGCACCGGGCATTGGAGTTGAGTCCGGCTGATCTGATCGCGCGCGCACTTCTAAGTGAAGCGCAGACGCGGGACGCGCAGACGGAAACGCTCGCGGGTGACGCCCTGCTGCGTCAGGCAAAGATCGGCGAAGCCATCAGTCACTATGAAACGGCTTTTGAGAATCGCGCCGGATTCCACTTCGACGCTGAACAATCTCGCCTGGGCGCTATCGACTTCTCCAGATGCGGCGCTACGAGACGGCGCAAAAGCACTCGAGCTGGCAGAAAAAGCCGATCAGCTTGCCGGCGGGAAAAACGCGACTTACCATTCGGACGATGGCTGCGGCCTATGCCGAGAGCTGGCCGTTTCCTAATGAGGCAATCGCAGCGCTCAACGCGCCTTGCAGGTCGCTCTTGCCCAGCAAAAACTTCGCACTGGCCAGGAACCTTGGAGAAGATCTCGCTTTCTATCGGAACAATCTTCCGCTACACCCCGGTTGATTCGACGAATGGGCATTAGCGATCTTCCGTAGTCGGCCAACATTCTTCTGTAGCCGGGGGTCGCTGACCCCGCCAGCCGGTTTAGGCGAGCATCCCGCCAAGACGGAGGATGCCCGACCGGGTCACCGACCCTGGCTACGGCGCGCAAGAGCGTCGAGCGCGTGTTTCCTCTTGTTTGCGGCACGCCAATCATCCATTCATCCGCCATGGCAGAGGCGAAACGCGCGCTCATCACCGGCATCACCGGTCAGGACGGGTCCTATCTCGCTGAGCTGCTCCTCGCCAAAGGTTATGCAGTTGCATGGTGTCGTATAGGCGCACGAGTAACCTGCTCCGCTCGCGGATCGAACATCTGCGCGCGGATGAGTCAATCTACGGCCACCGTCTCTTTCTCCATTACGGCGACCTGACCGACGGCACGACGCTCCGCCGCATTTTTGCCAGGGTGCAGCCCGCGGAGGTCTACCATCTCGCGGGGCAAAGCCATGTCGGCTTGAGTTTTGAAATCCCGGAATCGACTTCCGAAGAAGTGGCGATGGCGACCTTGCGGCTGCTGGAGATTTCGCGCGATCAACCACAGCCGCTGCGCTTTTATCACGCGTCGAGCTCGGAGATTTTTGGCGACGCGGCTCGACTCGCCGCAAACGGAAGAGACGCCGCTTTCGGCCGGCCAGCCCCTACGGTTGCGCGAAGGCTTTTGCGACTCAGTTGGCGCGGGTTTACCGGCAGGCCTACGGACTCTTTGTCTGCAACGGGATTCTCTACAATCACGAATCGCCGCGGCGCGGAGAGAACTTCGTGACCCGCAAGATCGCACGTTCGGCGGCGCGGATCAGCCGAGGGCTCGAGCAGGAATTGGTTCTCGGGAACACTTCCACGCGGCGCGATTGGGGCCATGCCCAGGACTACGTCGCGGCGATGTGGCTCATGCTCCAACATTGCGAACCCGACGATTATGTGGTCGCGACCGGCGAAACGCGTTCGGTCCAGGATTTCGTCGAGGCGGCCTTCGCGCGTCGTCGATCTTCCCCGGAGAAATACGTGAAGCACGACGCGTCATTTGAGCGCCCGACCGAGCCGGCAAAGCTTGTCGGTTCACCGACAAAGATCCGGCGCGTCCTGGGTTGGAAACCGCAAAAGGGATTCGATGCGCTCGTCCGCGAAATGGTGGAGGCGGAGCTGGCTGCGATCCCCTAGCTGTAGCGGCGGTCATGATGACCGCCGAGATCATCCCCATTAGGCACGGCGGTCACAGACCGCCGCTACAATGCGTCAGCTTGCGCTTTAGATCGCCAGTTCTAGTTTGCCCGCGTGAAAAAAATCGAAGCGATCATCAAGCCCTTCAAGATGGAGGCGGTGAAGGAGGCGCTCGCCGAGATCGGGGTCGAAGGCATGACCGTGAGTGAGGTCAAAGGCTTCGGTCGGCAGAAAGGCCACACCGAGATTTATCGCGGGAGCGAGTACACGGTCGATTTCTTGCCGAAGGTAAAACTGGAAATCGTTCTGACCGATGAGACTCGCGTCAGCGCGCGGTGGAAATCATCACTCAGGCGGCCAAGACCGGCAAGATCGGCGATGGCAAAGTCTTCGTCAGCGACGTCGAACAGACCATCCGCATCCGGACGGATGAGCGCGGGGCCGACGCGGTTTAGCCTCCGGCCGCCGCCGCCAATTCTCCGCGCCGCATGAACGACTATCTTCTCTCGATCCTGCTCGGCGCCATCGAGGGCTGACCGAGTTTCTGCCGGTCAGCTCGACCGCGCATCTGCGGATCGCGGAAGCGCTCTTCCAAATCGACCTGCAAAATGGGTTTTGGAAAATGTACAGCGTTGTCATCCAGCTGGGCGCAATTCTCGCCCTAACCGCGTTCTTCTGGCGCCGCATCCTGAAATTTCTGCGCACCTTTCCGCGCGGCGCACGCGGTGATCGGACCGTGTCTCACCCACCCCCTCAGTCTCGTCTTGATCGCGTTCATCGTCACCGCGATCCCCGCTTTTCTGCTCAGCAAGTTGATCGGCAAGAATCTCGAAAACCTCCACGTGATGGCGTTCGCGCTCCTCATCGGCGGCATCGTGATGTGGCTGGTCGATTCGCTTTTCGTTAGGCCAAAATTCAGCAGATGGACGGAGACGAACCTGCCGACCGCGATCTGGATCGGCGCGGTCAGGTGCTCTCGGCGGTCTTTCCGGGACCTCGCGCTCGATGTGCACGATCGCCGCCGGACAGGTGGCGGGAATGTCGCGCGAGGCGGCGCTCGAGTTTTCCTTCTTTCTCTCCATCCCGACGATGTTTGTCGCCACCGGCTACGATCTCGCTCAAGGCGCTCAAGCCGCACACCGCGGACAGACGCGATCGCGCCCTACGCGATGACGCCCGCAGCTCTGGATCGTGCTCGCGCTCGGGTTTCGTCACCGCCTTTGTCGTCGCACTCGCGGTCGTCGCCTGGTTTCTTCACTGGGTGCGGCGGCATGGTTTCACCCCCTTCGCCATCTATCGCATCGTGCTCGGCCTCATCCTGCTCGCTGCGCTCTATCGCGCGGATTGCTTGGCCACTGAGGCGAAAAGAGGTAAACTCTCCTCCGTGGAAACCGAGATCATGTTACCCGACCTCCAGAGCTGCGTGCTCTGCGAGGATGCGCGCTGCGAATTCAACGGCATGCAGACGCTCGTCGGGGTGCTCAACATCGTGCCGACGCCGAAACTGCCGGTCAATTACCTGCGCCTCTGCATCTGGACGCGCTGGTGCAGCGGCGCGGGCCGGTTTCATCAGCGCTCGAAAATCGTCGGCCCGGATGACGCCCAGACGGTCGCGCAGGCGGAAGTCGATTTCGATCTGAAGGAAATGGAAGGCCACGCCACCAACGTCCATTATTTCGGCGGGGTGCAGTTCCAGCAGTTTGGCCTCCATCACGTCGAGGTTTATCTCGGCGATGAGCTTCGGCTGCGCTTTCCGTTGCCGGTGATCCAGGTCAAACAAGCCTAACGAGCAGGCCGCCTTCGGCGAATCCGCCGATCTTCAGCTCGATCCTGGTGCGGCGGTCGCTAAATCCGCCCGGCGACCGCAAGAATGATCAGAATGAGCAGGACCAATCCTATTCCGCCCGCCGGGTAGTAGACCCCAGCCGGTGCTATACGGCCAGGCAGGAAAGGCGCCGATCAGGAGCAGAATCAGGATGATGAGCAGGATGGTACGCATATGAGTGCAGGCTAACGAAAAGCTGCGGGTTCTTCTCAGGATCAGCTTTCCAGATCAGGAACGGTCTTATCTTTCCGCAAACAAAACCAGCTTGCGTGCGTCGGTCGTCATCCTATCGTTCGGGCGCGGTGGCTGCGCGACTACCGGTCAGAGCTTTCGCGGCGACTCTCTTCTCAACTGCGGCAACGCGATGGCAAACACGATATTGGTCGGCGCGCAGTGGGGCGATGAAGGCAAAGGCAAAATCATCGACGTCCTTACCGGGAACGCCGATATCGTCGTCCGCAGTCAGGGCGGCAACAACGCCGGTCACACCGTCATTCACGGCGGCAAAGAAATACGTTCTCCATCTCATTCCCTCCGGCATTTTGCGGCGCGGCAAGATCTGCGTGATCGGCAACGGCGTCGTCATCGATCCGGTCGCGCTCGTCGGCGAGATCGACGGTCTGCGCAAAGTCGGGGTCAGGATCGGCAAGAACCTGCTGATCAGCGATTGCGCGCACCTTGTGCTGCCGTATCACCGCGCGCTCGATGAACAGCGCGAGTTGCGCAAAGGTCACGCGAAAATCGGCACGACCAAGCGCGGTATCGGTCCGGCCTACGGCGACAAGGCCGCGCGCACCGGTCTCCGCATCGCCGACTTGATGCAGCCCGGCGCTGTTCTCCAAAAACTGCGCGCCAAGATGCGCGAGAACAACAGCATCCTCAAAGCGCTCGGCGCGCGCCCGATTTCCTTTGCCAAAGTGAACGCCGATTTTCTCGCGGCCGGCGAACAACTGCGGCCGTTCGTGGCGAACACCGTCGTCTATCTGCACACGGCGTTGCAGCAGGGAAAAGAGATCCTTTCGAAGGCGCGCAGGGAACGTTCCTCGACATCGATCACGGCACCTATCCCTACGTCACTTCCTCGAACACGACCGCGGGCGGCGCCTGCACCGGCACCGGCGTTCCGCCGCACCGGATGGATCGCGTGCTCGGCGTGATGAAGGCCTACACGACGCGAGTCGGCGAAGGCGCGCTCCCGACGGAGGACCCGACGATCGCGGGGATGTTGCACGAGATGGGGCGGGAGTTTGGCGCGACGACCGGGCGCGCGCGCCGCTGCGGCTGGTTCGACGCCGTCGCGACTCGTTATGCGACGATGATCAACGGCATCGACGAACTGGCCATCACCAATCTCGACGGACTCGACACCGTCGATCCGATCAAAGTCTGCGTCGCCTACCGGCTCGATGGGAAAAAACTCGAGGTTCCGCCGAGCGACGCCGCGCAACTGACGCGCTGCCAGCCGGTCTACCTCGAATTTCCGGCTGGAAGCGATCGACCGAGAAGGCGAAGAAGCTCTCCGATTTGCCTAACGAGGCACGGGACTACGTGCGGCGCATCGCAGAGCTGACCGGCGCCCGCCTGACGATGATCAGCGTGGGCCCGGCGCGGGGCCAGACGCTGATGATCTAGCAGGCATGAATCCTTCGCTCAAAGCGGTTCCGCGGCACGTCGCCATCATTATGGATGGCAACGGCCGCTGGGCAAAGAGCGCGGACTGCCCCGGATCAAAGGCCACGAGAAAGGCGCCGACGCGGTGCGCGCCTGCGTCGAAGGCTGCGGCGATTTGCGGATCGAGTTCCTCACCCTCTATGCCTTTTCGGCGGAAAACTGGCAGCGCCCGAAGAGCGAAGTTTTTGCATTGATGAACCTGCTCGAGCGTTTTCTGCAAGGAAAAGACCCCGGAGCTGGTGGAAAAAATGTTCGGCTCCAGGCGATCGGTCGGCTGACGGATTTGCCGGAGGCCTGCCAAACGCAGCTGCACAAATCGATCGAGCAGACCGCAAACAACAACGGACTCACGCTCATTCTCGCGCTCAGTTACGGCGGACGGCTGGAGATCATCGACGGGATCAAGAGCCTCTTTCAAGAGATTGAGCTTGGTCACATCGACCCGCGCCATGATCGACGTGGAGATGTTCAGCAAGCACCTCTACACCCGCTACTATCCCGACCCCGATTTGCTCATCCGCACCTCTGGTGAGATGCGAATTTCGAATTTCCTTCTCTGGCAGCTCTCCTATACCGAGATGTATGTCACGCCGAAACTCTGGCCCGATTTCGGCAAGGAAGATCGCTGCGGCTTGGTTAGAGAGTTCCGTGCCCGTCAAGCGTCGCTTCCACGGAGGCGTGTGACCCAGAAGCACTTCCCGGCGTTCCCTGGGATCTGCATCATCCGAGACGCTGGACCGAGCAGGATCGAAAAGCACTGACCTACTGGGCTGTATGAGACTGCGCGCTGAATCCACCTCCCGAGGGTGGTGTCACCCCGCGCGCAGTGATGGTCGATCAGGCGCCCGGCGCCGGATCGCCGCACGATGGCCAGTGCGATCGTCGATTCAGGGGCCGTGGCCGGTTACTTCGATCTCCGCCATAGCCCGGAAGTCTTGCCGGTTGTCGTCGGCTTGGAATCATCGTTCCGTTGCTGTCAGAAGAGTTCCAGCCGCGAGATCGTGCAACGCCCGGTCACGCCGGCATCGGTACCAGCGACGTGGACCGATTGCTCTCTGCTGCCACCTGGGGCATCTGCACCAGTGTTTGAGCCGACAGCTGGGCTCCGCAGTCGTGACGTTCTCGCCGGTTTCCACACCAGGCCGCGGTGCGAGACGTTGGCAGAGGCGCTCTGGCATCGGTCGCGCGCTCAGATCGTGAGGCCTCGACCAATCACTGCCACGGTACGCGCAAGATCCGGGGGTGGGAACTCATGTGACGCGCCCGAGCCAAGATTAAGTCAGAGTGAGCTGGTAGGCCTTACGACCAGCTGATGGCGATCGCCAGCAGCGCCTAAACCATCGTTCGCGGGGTGCCAATTGTCTTCCGCCCGGACCCTGGCCAGAGTAAGGGTTGGCTTGAATCTCACCGGCCATCCGACCTGACCACAGCAGCGCACTCGCCGCTGCTCAGTTGTGAGCCCCACCAGGGCGACGCCAGGTGGTTCGCGTTGGCCTTTACCGCACCTGTCGCCGGTATGAAGCGGCAGGCGAGGCGAGACGTTTGTCGGGTGGCCGATTCGGCGTCGTGATCAGCTCGCGGGGATGATGCCCGTGGCGATGATTTCCGCTTCCTGGTCGTCACGCCAATCGTCGGTCGAAACCAGAAGCATTCCGTTGACGTCAGCCTTACGCTCCAGCCGGTCGCGGCCGGGCACCGCCCAACCCCGGCAGTGATGGACCGATCACCGCCGCACCGGGATGTCTTGCGTCGCGAGGTCCGGCGAGGCATAACCGCCGGTCGCCGGCAGCGTCGATCGCCTGTCCTGGACCAGGCTACGCCGGGTGGAGAATACTGGCCCAGCTCGGAAGCGGCGGTGCTATCCAGGTCGCAACCTTCGACCAGACGATGCCGCGGTCAGTATCGTCGACCCGCGCATGACCGCGGTATAGGCTACCAGGAGGTCAGCGATTTGCGAGATATGAACCGGAAACTCGGAGATCAGTTAGGCGGGGGAGTCGTCGTGTCGATAATTTCCTGGCGATTGGGTGAAGATCCATCCCGTTCGTCATTGACTCAGTGATCAATCTCCCCGGCCGCATTGTGCAATTCGAGGCCACGGGTGCGGCCAGAGGGAGGCCGGCCAGAGGCGGCGAAGGGTCCTGCTGGCGCGCGCCGGCATTCTCTTGGACTCGAGCGCCGAAGTGATGGCGTGAAGCCGCCGATCAGGACGTTATCTCCGGTCTCGACTCGCCAGCCGGGTGGAGATCATCCAGTGAAGCAAAAGTGAAGCCGGGCAGGCCGATGCAGAGCACTAAGCTGCGCCGGAGTCTGCAACTGCTGTTTGCGAAGGTGATCATCGCCAAATGAAACTCCGAGTGGCATTACTAGTGCCCTCCCCAGGATCCCCGACGATCACGGTATCGTCGGGAGCCGCCACCTGAAAGACCGAAAGAGTCATCAGCACCTCGGTAGGCTTTAGAGGATAAGCCTGCCGGCGCCGGGTTCTCGCCGTCGCGCGCACGAAACCTCTGGGCCGCGCCACGGAAGAATCAGTACGGCACTGTTGTCGGCCACCGGTCTCCGTTGATCCCGGTAAAATTTTATCCTCTGAAGCTAGCCTGCGGTGTCGGCGATCGCGACCGAAAAGCCGAAAAACGATCTTCGGCGTCGATGTTTGACTGAGGATAAACCTGCTGACCAGCGATGCCATTTATGCACACGGGCGCTGCTAAACGCCGCCGGGGCACACCCTGTTTACCATCAACTCTGGTTCCGTCTACCCGGTGGCATTGCTATCCTCTCAGCCTTCGCGACGACCAGTGGCATCGCGTCCGAGGAGAACAAAAGCCAGAATATCCGGCTTTATCGGCGTTGGAAGCTTTGCGATACCAGCTCTTTTTGCTCCAGACGCCAACTGCGCACAAAAACAAAGGTCAGCGCCGGATTCGACTGCACTGTTATCGGCCTGGTTTTCCGCGTTCGATTCCATTGCTGTTTACTGCTTTCTACCACGGCGGCGATAACCATGGTTTCGCCAGGGTTAGCCGTACCAAATCAGGTCAGGGTCGGTATTGGAAGGTTTTACACTCGCTTGCTGCGTCAGCATCGCGCACGAAGACATAACGCCATCCGGCGCCCGCTGGCGCTGTTATCAGCTCTCGTTCCCGTTAATTGTGGCGTGCTGCTATCAAGAAATTTGTCCACCGCCGTTGCCGTCCCCTGGCGATCTTACGCGAAATGAACTGATCGCTGGCCTCGAGTATTGGAGGAAGCTTTAAATTGAAGCTGTTTGGCTCCATGGTGCCAGCCACGCACGGAACATAGTAGCTTTCAACTCCTCGGCGTCTGTTCGTCAGTTGGTCGTTTTATCCGGTGGCGTTGCAATCCTCGAGCAAGCCCAACATACGCATATCGCCAGAATCCTTTTAAAGCCAACGCGTCACCGGCCTCGATGTTGGGCTCGATGCTGCCTGGCTCAGGTCGTTGCTACTTTTGAAAACACCAGAGCCACCAGGTTGACCACTCATTGTCGGTCTGGTCTCCATTGCCCGGTCGCGTTGCTGTCATCTGCATAAGTGACGCGATCAGAGGTGTCTCCGGGTTGCAGCCCCT
>ERZ1370068.2286-contig-1442_pt1 | contig 53262 bp, 81 predicted proteins | sample MGYA00561227_ERZ1370068 | MGnify/ENA primary metagenome ERZ1370068 (study PRJEB38410, sample SAMEA6850437) | metagenome | study: Metagenomic assessment of the ecological functions of the soil: analysis of the soil microbiota associated with the... | reverse complement strand
TATCGCGTTCGCCGTGGAAAAGATCGGGCAGTCGGGAAAAATTAATGCACCGTGATCGATAATTATTTTCGGAGTTTCTGGCGCCGGCAAAACAACAGTCGGCAAGTTGCTGGCGCGCGAACTCGGCTGGCGTTTTCTTGAAGCCGACGATTTTCATCCGGCAGCAAATATCGAAAAGATGCGCAACGGTCATCCGCTGACCGATGAAGATCGATGGCCGTGGCTGGACTGTTTGCGCAAACAAATCGAGCAGTTGCTTTCCGCCGGAGAAAATGCGGTCTTGGCCTGTTCGGCGTTAAAACGTGCTTATCGCGATCGTCTGCGCGTCAGCGATGAAGTAAAGTTTGTGTTTCTTCGCGGTGACTATGCGCTCGTCGAAAAGCAACTGCGCAGCCGGCACGGGCATTTTATGAATGCGGCCTTGTTGCAGAGTCAGTTCGATGACTTGGAGGAACCACAGCCGGACGAGAACGTACTAACGATCGAACTGGGACGAACGCCGGAAGAGATTGTCGAGAGAATCAAAGCGAAACTGAATTTGGCCGGCAGCGGTTAGCTCGATGTGACAGATTTGGGACCGCGCGACTGGGCGGCTGGTGTCAGTAGCATGAGAATCCCGGCTGCAATTGCACAAAACATCAACACCACGAATCCAGCGACGAAAGATCCGGTTTCAGCGCGGAGATATCCGAACGCATACGGTCCTGCAAAACCTGCGAGGCTGGCGAGCGCGTTGATCGTTCCCACGGCAACTGCCGCCTTGGAGTCGCTGAGGATTTCCGTTGGAATCGCCCAGAACACAGGCAGAAATGCCATGGCCACGCAGATGACGCTCAACAGTAAAACCGTCATTACATTCGAGGTGGGCAGACTGATCAGGCACAGCAACCCGGCTGCGGCGATGAACAGTGGAAACGCAGCGTGCCAGCGTCTTTCGCGATTTCTGTCGGAATGCCATCCGTTGAACAACATCGCGAAGAGCGCCACAACGTAAGGCACCGCGCCGAGCAGACCGACCTGCGCATCTGAAAGTCCCGATTGGTTCTTGAGAATAGTCGGCAACCAGAAAATCACACTGTATCCAATGAAGTATTGAAGAAAGGCTGCGGTGGTGAGCAGGAGCACAGTGCGAGAACGGAGTGCCTGACCGATACTTGTCGATTGCCGGCTCAACGGCTTTTCTTGTTCCAACTTTTGCGAAATCCATTGCCGCTGGTCGGCAGTTAGCCAGCGCGCCTGACTCGGCCGGTCTGTCAGAAAGAAAATGCAACGATACCTAACAAGATGGCGGGAATACCTTCCAGAAAGAAAAGCCAGCGCCAGCCTTCGATCGCGAACCAGTTGTGACTAAGTATCCAGCCCGCCACGGGGGATGCGATGACCAGCGACACAGGAATTGCAGCCATGAAGTTGCTCGTCGCTTTCGCCCGGTCCTCCTGGATAAACCAGTGGCTCAGATAAACGATGACGCTCGGGAAGAAACCGGCTTCGGCCGCGCCTAACAAAAAGCGCGCGAGGTAAAGTTGTGCGGGAGTGTGCACGACTGCGGTGAGCGCGGTCAGCAATCCCGACACGATCATCGTGGCACAAATCATCCCGCGCGCGCTCCACCGTTGGGCCAGCATGGCGCCCGGTATCTGTAAGGCCACGTAACTGAGGAAGAAAATGCCGATGCCGAGGCCGAACACGCGATCGTCGAACCCAAGGTCGCGCGCCATGCCAATCGCCGCGTATGCCACGCTGGTGCGATCGAGGTAGTTGGTGATGTAAAGGAGGAAAACGAATGGAAGCAACCGAACGGCAATGTGGCGCCGGGTGTGTTCGGCAGATGAAGCTGCAACGGACGCAATCGCGTGTGAGTGAACTCCGGTCATCTGAGATGCCTTCGCGAAATCACTGGAACAGGCGGGAGTATAGCCGAGTTGCAGAATTGAACAGGCGAAATACGGCGCAGTGCGGGAGACACATCCGCGCACTCAGGCTGATCGTGATTCTTGCGATTTGTTTGGCTGCGGCGTGACAGATTATCGCTCTCGACGTTGAAAATTCGGTTCCATCGTGCGCGATAATTCTCGAACGCGATCTGCGCGCCCAATTGCATCAGTTGTTCTTCGGAAAATTGCTTTCGCAAACGCGCATACAAATCGTCAGAGACATTCGCGGGCGTATCAGTCATCGCGTCAGCCAGCTCAATGACAAGGCGTTCCGTGTCATTGAATGACGTCCGGTCGTCGCTGAGCACAGCGCGCAATTTGTCATCGCTCAGGCCTGCTTTTCTGCCCACGGCAGAATTGACATCTATTCAGAAAGGACAACCAACCCGGGCCGCGGCGCGGATTTTCCAAGTTGAATGTAACGCAACGAGACAAGTCGTTTGCGGCCGAGCCCCGCTTCCATGGCGATGCCGCCCCAGACGAGTCCGGGCAAACGCATCTGGATCTTTGCCGGCGTAAAATCTTTCCCGAACATTTTGCGCATCACGCCGTAAAACCACCGCAGATGCCACGGTGCGTCGTTCTTCTCCAAACCTGAAACTCGAGCCATGACCGAATCTAAATCGTTTTGCGCAATGCGTTTGGTCTTAGGTTGAAGGCTGCGCTCGCGAGCGCTTGGTTACATGCGGCAGGCAGAAGCTCAGACCGAAGCGAGAGAAACGAATCTAAACGCGCGCAGGTTTTTTCAGCGACGCGAGCTTGTTGACCAGCGCGTTTGTTCCCTTTTCCAGAAGCATGCCCCACGCACTGAGGACAGCGAGGGTGGGGATGCAAATCAATAAAAACGCCCAGATCGGGACTTCCCGAATACGAAGTCCGAGCCAGATGACATACGGCTGGTGCGTCAGGTAGAGGCCGTACGAATACAGCCCGACCAGACCGAACAATTTGGCGGGCGAGTTAAACAGCGAAATCAATCCAGCGATGCCAACGATTTCCAGCATGCAACACGCGCCTGTGGCGAAATCGACAAAGATGTAATCGTAAAGTCCGTGATAGAGTTGCAGTGCCGCAGGGTAGAGGATCAAGCCGGCTACGAATCCTGCGCCGCGAAGAAGGAACCATTCCATGCGCGCGGGCGATTGCGCATGCCACATCGCCAGCGACATCCCGAGCGCAAATTCCGGCAATCGACAAATTGCGAAACCGCCGAGCACCCACAATCCGTTTTGGGGCCAGAGCACGAGCAAGACGTAGCGCGCGAAAAATCCTGCAGCGCATCCGATGAACAGAAACCACCATGGTCCAACACGCCGCGCCGTCCAGAAGAGCAGGGGAAAGATCGCAATAGAACTGGATCAGCATGGCGAAATACCACCACGCCGCGTTTAGATACATGAAGTTCATCTCGATATCGATGAACCGCAGGCCGAGCAGGCTCAGGATGATGCGATCGTCCACCGGTTCGAGGCGGGCAACAAAAGGCGACACAAGATAGACGAGGTGCGCCACCCAATACATCGGGTACAGCCGTACGAAGCGCGCCCAATACCACGCGCCCCAGGCAATTTCTCCTTTTCGGCGCGACGCATGGTCGATTGCATGAGCGTCCAACCGCTCAGGATGATGAACACACCGACGGCATGGAAACCGAGGCCCGATATTTTGAACCAGGCCAGTCTTAGAATGGTAAGCGCGCTCGCGGCGACATTGCTCCAGTCAGGCGGCGGAAGCACGCCATGTTGGAAATAGGTCGCTGAAAAATGAAAGTAAGCGACGAACAGAATCGCCAGGCCCTTTGAAATATCGATCCAAAGCAGCCGTTTCACGGCATGGGCTTAACAGCAGATCGCCAAGCAGCTTTCTGCGGGTCAAGGACGGCTCGTACCTGATTCGTCGAGTGAAGCGTCTGGACACAGACTGCCCTCACAGATGTCAACATATCGCAAGCGTTTGGCATTGACTGTTATCGCGCGACTCGCTAGAGCGGCATCATGTCTCTCACGAACACGCACGACCCTGCGCTCGAGCGTGGTCGTTTGTGCGTGGTGATCGCGACGATTGTCATCAACGTGATCGCGGTTTCGCTGCTGACGTTCGCGCCGTGGTCGGACTGGCGCACGGGCGCCGCTCTAAATTTTGTCGATAATTGTTTGCTCGTCGGGTTTACAGTCGTTAGGCGTGACGCATTGCTCGCGCGATTTCTTCTCTTCGGAGTTGTAGTCGGACTCACGGAGCTTGCCGCTGACGCGTGGCTGGTCGATTACACGCGCACGCTCGATTATTCCATTGGCGGCGGTCCGATGATCTGGCGTTCGCCGCTTTGGATGCCGCTGGCATGGGAAGTCGTGGCGGTGCAGTTCGGATACATCGGGCTGCGTTTGTGGGAGCGTTTCCGGCAAGACCGGCCTGCTGATGATCGGATTGCTCGGCGCCATCAAGATCAGTCCGTTCTACGAAGCAGCATGTGCGCGCCGACATTCATGCTCGGTGGCAATACAGCCGAAGCGTTGCAGGAATTTGATTATCTCGTATCGCTTCGTCCCGGAATGTGACACTCGCCAGGGTGCTGAGCATCGTGCCTGGATTCGGCGACTTGCCCGAATGCGTCGTTTCGCAATGGGCAACAGGCAGTGAAAGCCGCAAAGGCCGCGTGCAGCATTACGATTGGAAGCGAGCGCATGATCGACTCTCGCCGTGGCGTACGCTGAGCGGCGCATTCGATTCGCGTTCAGTTACCGCGCAGCGCTGGCTGTGCGATCTCGCCCGATAGCACAAAACTTCAGCAGCACCTTGCGTTGTTTCAACAGGCGTGTTTGTAACCTGCAGCACACGGCAGTGCATGCACGGTCGCGATTACTGCGAACTTAACAGAGTGTATGGTTGCGAGTGACACGCATCGTTTCACTCCTGCCTGCTGCGACCGAAATCGCGGCTGCGCTTGGGCTGATGGACCAGGTCGTTGGCGTTTCGCATGAGTGCGATTTTCCTGAACGAAGCTAATCGAGCGGCCGCGCGTCACGCACTGTCCCGTGCACGATGCCGAACTGGCGAGCCGCGACGTGGATGAATGGGTGCGCCGTGCGCTGCATGACAACGGCACGCATTTACACGATCGACGAACCGCTTCTGCGAAAACTGCAGCCGGATGTAATTCTGACCCAAAAATTGTGCGACGTCTGCGCAGTGGGTTACGGCACTGTGGCGAAGCTCGCGCAAACTTTGCCGGGTCCGCCTCGAGTGGTGAACCTCGAGCCAACAAGTCTGGCCGATATTTTTGACGATATTCGGCGCGTGGCGGAGACGTGTGATGTGCCGGGCGCGCCGAAAAATTGATCGAAAATTTATCGGAACGCGTTGAGAACGTGCGCGAACGCGCCGCAACGATTCCGGATCGCCCGCGTTGTTTTCTGATGGAATGGGTGGATCCGCCGTTTTGTTCCGGTCATTGGGGGCCGGAGCTGGTCGAGATCGCCGGTGGCCACGATTCGTTAGGCCGAAAGCATCAGCCGTCGGCGCAAATCGAGTGGCAGCAAGTGTTGGATGCGCGTCCAGAGATTATCGTGCTTGCGCTTTGCGGATACGACATTGATCGAGCGCGCCGCGATTACGAATTGCTCAGGCGATTTCCTGGTTTTGGTTCGATTCCCGCTGCGGATAGCGGCCAGGTGTATGTCGTAAATGCCAGCGCATACTTCGCGCGCCCGGGTCCTCGCATTGTCGACAGTCTGGAAATTCTCGCAGGAATTTTGCACCCGACGGAATTTCCCGAGTTTGTTTCGCGCGGGCCTGACGATCGGCGCGTTGTCCGCATTGGCTAACCCGTGCAGCTCCGCGAACCGTTGCGGAAGGACAATTATTCGAATCGTGTTCCGAAAAGGCTTGGCGAATAGATAACTCCTCCAGGATAAATACCGATCAACATTAAACTAAACCGGAAAGGATTACCCCATGCTGTGGACCATAATTGTCATCCTGCTCGTGCTTTGGCTGCTTGGTTTGCTCGGCCACGTTGGCGGCAGTTTGATCCATCTACTGCTCGTAATTGCTGTCATCGTCCTGATTATTAACCTGGTTCAAGGTAGACGCGGACCTTGACCGCACGTTTCGGCTCGACTGAAAGCTGCCGCTGCCCGCATGAGCGCTACCCGTCAGCAGCATCGGTTCGCGGCGTCACCTTGAGCTCAGGCGATACCGCGCCGCAAAGCGCTATCGTCTCGACTGTTTCGCAACCAGGCGGCGATTGACCATGATCCGCGCGTAGTTCCGAGCCGGCTGAAACAAATCTCGAACGCGAGTTCGTTCTTGAGCACAGCGCGTCCTCCAACACAACGCGCAGATCATTGCAGCGTTTGTTTTTGCGGATTCGGGGTTGATGCTCCAGCCAGACGGCCACGACCGCCAGAGCGACCAGGATTCCAGCCGAGACTTCGAAGAAGCGGTGAAGAGCGCAACGATCCATACGCCCGGCGCTGTGGACGCGGAATAAGCACGATAATGGCGAGCGTGACACCCGCATACCGAATACGCGGTTTTCTCTCCATGCGAAATCAGCCGCACAAGAGTCCCAGCACAAATACCGCCGACCGCGAAGCGCCACAAGATTCCCCGGGAAATAGCTTCTTGCCACGAGCGCGCCGGCCAGGCACGCACTCCAGCGCCGTAGCGGCAATGCGTTCGATCGAAATCAGCAGAGTCGCGCCGAGAGGTGACTGCATTACCACCAGCGCGGCGATCGCGGCCCAATAGGCTTCTGGCAATCCAAACAGGCGGGCGACGGCGGGTGTATTACGGTCGCCGCGATGGCTTGGTGCGAGGTGAAGTGTATGACGGAGGGAACATTTTTCGGCCTATTTCCAGTTTCATCACAAACGATTCTTCACACGCGTCCAGTGACCGCACCAATCATAGGACGGGTTGTCGCTCAGCATTCTACTCAATCCGAAAGCTGCTGACGGCGTTGTCACAAATCTGCGTGGGACTCAGCTGAGATCCATGGGTCAACTTCGGTCCATGCGAATCAGCGAAATGAATTGGATGATGGTGGAGGAATATCTCGCGGCGCGATGACCGCGCAGTGTTGCCGCTGGGCTGCACGGAGCAACACGCTTATCTGAGCTTGAGCACGGACAGCATTTTGGCGGAACGCCTGGCTGTCGAAGCGGCCGAGCCGTTAGGCGTTCCTGTATTTCCGGTCCTGGCCTACGGCATCACGCCGTATTTCCGCGCGTTTCCGGGAACGATCACGCTTCGGTGGAAACCTACATGTCGGTGGTGGGCGACATTCTCGATGCGATGGCCGAGCAGGGGTTCAAACGCATCCTGATTGTCAACGGCCACGGCGGCAACACGCCCGCGCAAGGATTCGTCGGCGAATGGATCGCAGATCATCCCGGCGTGCGGATCAAGTTCCACAACTGGTGGAACGCGCCCAAAGTCTGGGCGCAAGTGCAGGCAATCGATCCCGTCGCTTCGCACGCGTCGTGGATGGAAAATTTTCCGTGGACGCGCCTGGCGAAGATCAAGATGCCTTCACGAGCAGAAGCCGATGAGCGATCCGGAGAAACTTCGCCGACTCGATCCAAAATCAGTGCGGGAACATCTCAAGGACGGCAACTACGGCGGGCTGTACCAACGAGACGACGAAGAAATGATGAAGATCTGGCGGACAGCGGTGGAAGAAACGCGCACGTTACTGACGGAAGAATGGGATTAAATAACAGCACGCGTCTCAGTAGCTCCGGCGCGATTCTAATACTACAGGGAGGAGAAATTCTATGGCCGAAGCATCGAACGAACTTGAGGGACCTGATTTTGAAAAAGGCTACGAGACCGGAAACGTGCGCGATGGAGAAATGCTTTTGGGGCACGCGTTTGGCGAACCGGTTCTTGTGGCCAGACGCGGTGAAGAGCTTTTCGCCATCGGCGCAACGTGCACGCATTACGGCGGCCCGCTGGCGAAAGGTCTGATGGTCGATTGCACGGTGCACTGTCCCTGGCATCATGCGCGTTTCGATTTGCGCACAGGCGAAGCTATTGCAGCGCCCGCCTTGAATAATGTCGCGTGCTACAAGATCGAGAAACGCGGCGAGCGATTCTTCGTAACCGGCAAGATCGATAAAAAGCGGAGCGCAGACCAAAATCATCTCCGGCTAGCGTCGTGATTATCGGCGCGGGTGCCGCGGGCGGCGCCGCCGCTGAGATGTTGCGTCGCGAAGGCTACGACGGGCCGGTTACTTTGATCGGCGCAGATGAATCTCTGCCGTACGATCGGCCGAATCTTTCGAAGGATTATCTCGCCGGCAACGCGCCAGAAGAATGGATCCCGTTGCGACCGCCGGAATTCTATCGCGAACAGAAGATTGATGCACTTACGAACACGACCGTTACAAGCATCGATCCGAAAGCCAAACAGGTTACGTTGTCCGACGGCCGTTCGTTAGGCTACGGCGCGCTGTTGCTGGCGACCGGTGCTCAACCTGTCCACCTTACGATTCCAGGTGCTGATTTGCCGCACGTTTGTTATCTGCGAACACTGAGCTGACAGCCGGCGCATCATCGAAAAGGCGAAAAACGCAAGGCGCGCGGTCGTCATCGGCTCTAGCTTCATCGGGCTGGAAGTGGCGTGGTCGTTGCGCGAGCGCAAACTGGAAGTCGCGGTCGTCGGAAGAGATTCGGTGCCGCTCGGGAAAGTTCTGGGAACCGAAATGGGAAATCTGGTTCGCGAAACGCACGAAGCGCATGGTGTGAAATTTCATCTCGGTCGAACACCCGCAGCAATTCACGACCGATATGTGCAGCTCGATGACGGAACGAAATTGGACTGCGATTTAGTCGTTGTCGGAATCGGCGTTCGCCCAAACACACATCTTGCTGAGCAAGCGGGCATCGCGACTGACAACGGTGTGTTGGTAAACGAGTTTCTGGAAACGAACGTTCCCGGAATTTTTGCCGCGGGCGACATTGCGCGCTGGCCCGATCCGCGCGCCGGCCGGATCCGCGTGGAACACTGGGTTGTGGCTCAGCGCCAGGGTCAGACCGCCGCGCGCAATATTCTCGGCGCACGCGAACCTTTCACGACTCCGCCATTCTTCTGGAGCAATCATTTCGATCTGCACATCCACTACGTCGGTCATGGCAGCGGCGGCGATGACGCGAGTGTGTCCGGTGATTTGAAAGCCAAAGATGCCTCGGTGATCTTTCGCTCTGACGGTAAACTCAGTGCTGTCGCGAGCGTCGGGCGTGATCGCGAGAATCTCGAAGCTGAAGTAGCGCTTGAGCGCGGCGAGGAATTCTCCCCATCATGATTTCGCCGCGCGCGAACGCGATGGCTAACACTCCGCCCGCGCAGGCAGATGTTTTTCAATCGCGTCGATCAACTCTGGAATGCTGATCGGCTTCGCGACCAATGGATGTCCCTGGATATGAAGCCCGCTCTTTGCCTCACCGTGCGTGACCAGCGCCGTTAGGAAAATTATCGGCGTGTCGTGCAATTCACGATCGGCTTCAATTTGTGTCGCTAATTCGCCTCCGTCTATTTTCGGCATGACGATGTCGAGCAAAATCACGTCCGGTTTAAAATTGTGGGCCGTTTGATCAGCCTTGGCGGCATCGTTTTCCTCCAGTACGAGATACGGGCCGGATCTTTCCAGAAGGATTTTTACAAGGTGCGTGCTGTTCGCATCGTCATCGACGATCAGAATCCGTCGTTTTCCTTTGGCTGCTGAGCCAGAGACGGGTTCCAGCGGAGGCGAATCAGCGCCGGCCGCCCGCGGGAAGAAATCTGCTTCGAGTAATTTCTTCACGATTTGTCAATGCGTCATGGACTTCCGGGACGTCGTCACGCGCTGAGCCAGGTAACAAACCATGCTCCCAGTAAACCCAGAAGCACACCGAGCTAGCGGGCTGGACACGGCGAACCAGAACGGAATCACTTCTCTTAATGGAATTGCTTCTCCCTCTACATTTGCGGTTTGAACAATCGTTTTCATACCTTCAGCCTATTGTTCGATCGTCGGATCGCGCTGTCGGATTTGATTCGCGCCATCGTGCCTTACGGATTAGACCCGTGGTACCGCGAAAGTTGCTCGCCATGGCTGGACTATTCCGGGTCGTTGGGTTCACAACGTTTGCATTTTTGCGCCGCTTGGAACGTGGGATGGCTGTTCGTTTGGAACGATAACCTCTGGTCCGTGAAACCCCGCGCAGCTTGCTCAAGCAGATGAGTTCTGGTGTCAAATTTGATCTGATCAAAGACGAGGACCTCAGTCGCGATAAGCCAGACTGTGAAACAGACCACCAGCGTGCGTAGCGGGAATCTTCCTGGAAACTCGATCATTTTCATGCCTCAAGCTAACTGCGTTCCGAACAGCGCGCGCTATTTCGCGTTGGCGAGATTTTCTCGTCCCTCTCGCGAGGGATGTGTAATGCCTCGTTCGAGATACGTTTATCGGCGCGACTTGTTTCGAGCCGACTGCAGCGGATTGAGCATCGGCCAAAAGAGGCAGCGCTCGATCCTCTCTGACGTGGCAGGCCAAAATCCATCACACGCGCCGTCGCAATACCAGAGGGTAGTCAGTACGGTTGGGCATGAAAAGAAGTGGGACAGCGATCATCGCCCTTGTGCTGTGGCTGCTGTTCGTTGCGTCGACATGCATTCGCAGTGTTCAAGTCGCCGCATTCGCCGAGGCCTTATCCGCCAGATCAGACCATTGTAGTGGGGGTGGGGGAGGATGATCACGGCGTCGTCAGTGCGGCCGAGCCGAAATAGCCGTGGAGCGCGTGCGTGTTTTTACAAGACAGCCGTTGCGCCGGCGAATGCCGCGACGTCTCGCCGCCTCGATGGACGTCGTCCTTAAACAAGATTTACTCTGCCAGTTGCGGTTCTCCCAGCGTTGATCGCGTTTCCAAAAATTGTAAACGCAAACACTGAACCGACCGGCCATTCGGCGGTTGGAAAATCTGCGAACCAAAGGCTCAGTTTCTCCTGGTGCATCGTCTGCGACTCGTTAGTCCGCTGCCAATTATCCGTTGACCAGGTGATGCTCGCCTCTTCGGCGAGGATGATCCGCAAAATTTTGCCGCGCGACATCCGCCGCATGGGGTGACGAAGCGTCCAAATCTCAAAACGATTCGGCACTGGATTCACCACGTATCGCTGGTACGCCGGATCGACCCGATGAAAGCAAACGCCGTCATGCCGGCTCCGGACGAGCGAAACGTACTCGGCGTGCGACCAGCAAAGCGGCATCGCCGCGCCCGTCGGACAACCGCGTTTCATTCTTGCGTGCGGCAAGTCGGGTCCATCCCAAACCTGTTCGGTGAGCATGCCGCCCTGGTTCGAAAAATCTTCGATCGTCGTGATGAACGGTTTTGGATCGCGACCGGCAGCGAGTTCGTAATGGCCGCGTTCTCCTGTCAAAATCGGCCAGCATCGGCCTACGCCGGTTCCGTCGTAAGCGCTGCCGTCATCCTTTTGGCCGTAGCCGTCGTGATTGTAACGACGCCAGCCCGGGCCTTGCGGCAGGTCGTGCTTGAGAACGCGATCGATCACTTTGATCGAGTCGCACACGAGCGGATCGTCCGGCTGGCGAATGCCGTATCGCACCAGATGAAGGAAATCGCCGCCCACAATATTTCGCGCCGGATGCAGGCCGCCGCCGTTGGCGATCTGAATCATCTGTGTGTTGGGATCGGCATGGGGATCAGGTGCATTTGGATCGGTGGGATTAATGCGGATGTAATGGCGAGGAATTCCTGGCACCAACTCGCCCGCTGTCGTGACCGTCCATTCTTCAACGTGCGCCGCTAGCCAGTCGGCGTATGCGAAAACGAAATCCGCCGCGTCAGTGTGGCCGGTTTCCGTGCCCCAATCCGCGGCGCAGGCGAGCGCGGCTATCACCACTGCCAGCGTCGAAGGCGAATAGCCGGAATTTTCTTCCCAGCGTTCCTGCGCTGTCACCGGCCCTCGCAGGATCAGGCGGGCAGCGGCGCGCACAATCATTGCGCGCGGGTCGAACAGGCCGAGCGCATCGTGTTTATGCAAACGCCACGCCAACAATATTGGAAAAGCAACTTGATCAAGCTGCAAGCCCGGACCAGTAGGCGGTCCCGTCGATCCAACTGTTTTGCGGAAAACTGCCGTCCGGCCGCTGAATCGCCGCCAGCCAGATCAACGCGCGCAGCGGCGTGCCCGTCTGACCCGTGGCGAGAAGCGCGCTTGCACTCTGCACAAGGTCGCGCGTCCAGACGAGATGATAGCCACCGAAGTCCAGATCGCCTTTGGCTTCGCCCCAGGGAATGCTCATCGAGGCGACGATTGCGCCTTGGAAAACCTTGTCCTCATGCGCCAGCAACACGCACCGGCTCAGCCGATACTCGCCGCCGTCATCGGACGTGTCGCTGCTGAAATCGAACTCGGGATTGATCACCGCGCGTTGCCACTGACGAACATACCCTTCGCGTTTTGACTCAAACGGCTCGGCCAACGATTGGAACAATTTCGTGGCAGCGCTCTGGTAACTTCGACCAAATGCAACAGCGATCGTAAATTCATCGGTCTCCGGCAAATCGATTTCGCCGGTCAACGCGATATTCCCGTTCAGGCGCTGTTCGAAATTCCCAGTCCATTTTGAAGTTATCCATCAGATCCTGCCAACCATCGCTGAAGCCGACGTAGCCGACCGAGCGCCGGGAGAAACCGCTGCTGCATGCCATTAAGCAGATGAACGTTCTGGCGCTGTGCGTGCATCAGTTTGTTACCACCGATTTCAGTGCACGATCCGGAGTTGCCGGCGCCAAAACCAGCCAGGTGCGGCGCTAGCAACGCGTACAGGCGCAACTTGCCCCGTAATGATTCGTCGAATACCTCGAGTTTTGTGTGCACGAGCAGGACCGACCGGTGCGGATCCGTGAGCACATCTTTCACCAGACGATAGCTGCCGTTCGGCTCCGAATTGGTTAGGCGATAAAACAGGCAATCGCGCTCCGGATATTCAATCTCGTGATTCAGGTCGCGTTTTTCTTCGTGGCAAAAGGTTTCGCCGTCGCTGATGAGAAACTGAAAGTCGCGCGTGTTCGGTTTATCGACGTGCGGATAATAAATTTCGTTCACGATGCCGTGACTCAGCGTGAACCACACGCGGCAACTGGTGTGATACGCCGTGCCGACGCCCTCTTTCGCGCTCGACGTCCAGCGCGGCTCAATCCCGGGCGCGCCAAACGCCACAGAATCGTCAGGTGAACTCATCCTCTAAGCGTTAGACGAATCGAATCCGAACAGCAAGATCAGTCACCCGAGAGTTTCGGTTACCGACGCGATTTGACACGGATTCGCGCACGCTCGCGCAGCCTCGCCAAGCTTGCGGACTCCGAACTGCCCGCGAGCATGTGTCGAGGTTCCGACGCAAAGCGGGAGCGTTGCGGCAGGCGCTGCAGGCACGCATGGCCGCGGCCGCTGGCAGAGCGCTAGTGTTCACAGAAACGCGCCTACAAGATTAGCGACTGTCCGCTTGATTCAGTCCCTCACGCAGATTAAGCGTGGCTCTGGCATATGGCTCGATCGAGCACGAGTGAAGTGTTGCGCGCTCACTGCACCGCGATTGCGCGAGGAGGAAGCGGTGCTGCGTGAAGGCGGCGGCAAGGCCGGTCACGAGCGCCAGCGCAAGATGGGACGCTTGCCGGTGCGCGAGCGGCTGTCGTCACTTGCTCGACAAGGACTCGCCGTTTTTCGAGATCGAGCTCTGGGCCGCGTACAAAATGTACGAGCAATGGGGAAAATTCCCGGCGGCGGGGGTCGTGACCGGCATCGGCAACGTCGAGGGCGTTCCGTGCATGATTGTCGCCAACGACGCAACCGTGAAAGCCGGCGCGTTTTTTCCGGCCACGACCAAGAAGGTGATTCGCGCGCAGCGGATCGCGTTCGAATGCGCGCTCCCGCTCGTTTACCTCGTCGATTCGGCGGGCGTGTTCCTGCCGATGCAGGATGAAATTTTTCCCGATGAAGATGATTTCGGCCGGATCTTTCGCAATAACTCGGTGATTTCAGCGGCGGGCATCCCGCAGTTTGCCGCGATCATGGGCAATTGCGTAGCCGGCGGCGCGTATCTGCCGGTGTTGTGCGACAAGATTTTGATGACGCAAGGAAGCGGGCTGTATCTCGCCGGGCCGTCGCTGGTGAAAGCGGCCATTGGTCAGATTGTCGAGGCGGAAGAACTGGGCGGCGCGAAAATGCATTCGGAGATCAGCGGCACAGTGGACTTTTTCGAAAAGGATGATCCGTCGTGTCTCAAACGCCTTCGTTCGTTAGTCGCGTCTGCTGCCCGAAGCGAGAGCGAGCGGCGCGCTCGGAGATCGCGCCCTACCAAGAACACCGAAGCCGGCAAAGAATCCGGACAGCGTTTACGATCTGATCAGCTTCGATGGGCGGAAAAATTACGACGCGCGCGATCTGCTGGCCACGGTCGTCGATGAAAATTCACTCGATGAATACAAGGCCGATTACGGCAAAACGCTCGTGACTGCGTATGCCCGGATCAATGGCCGGCCTGTGGGCATTGTTGCCAACCAACGCGTGCAGGTCAGGACGAAAAAGGAAGGAATCCAGATGGGCGGTGTCATTTATGCCGATAGCGCGGACAAAGCAGCGCGCTTCATCATGGACTGCAACCAGACGAATCTGCCGATCATTTTTTTCCAGGACGTCAGCGGGTTCATGGTCGGCCGCGATGCGGAAGAAAGCGGGATCATTCGCAGCGGCGCGAAGCTGGTGAACGCGGTGAGCAATTCCGTTGTGCCAAAGATCACGGTGATCGTGGGGGATCGTTTGGCGCAGGCAATTACGCGATGTGCGGCAAGGCGTATGATCCGCGATTCATCGTTGCCTGGCCGAATGCGCGCTATGCGGTGATGGGCGCTGCGCAAGCGTCGGACACGGTGTTCTCGATTCTCGCCAGGGCGCACGAGCGCGGCGACAAGAAAGCGTCGCCTGAGGAACTGGAGGAACTTCGCGCGAAGGTGAAACAGAGTTACGAAGAGCAAACCGATATTCGCTACGGCGCCGCGCGCGGCTGGGTGGACGCTATCATTCAACCGCACGAAACGCGCGACGTGCTGATTCGTCTTTTGGACTACGTCTCGCGTCCAATGCCGAAAGCGCGTTTCCACACCGGAGTCATCCAAACGTAGGGCATATCTGTAGGGCGTCTGTGTCAGACGCCGTCCCAGAAACGGCGTTTCACAGAAACGCCCTACAATTGCGTGAAATCTGCGTAATCTGCCGTCGATAATATGCCTGTCGTTTTAGTCGAAAAAGAATCGCCACAGATAAGCGTGGTAACTCTCAACCGGCCTGAGCGCCGGAACGCGCTTACTCTCGAGCTGTTAACTGAATTATGTGCGGCCATTAACGTCGCGTCGGAGCAACCGGAGCAGCGCGTTCTAATTTTGCGCGGAGCAGGCGCGGCGTTTTGCACCGGCTGGATTTGAAGGAAGCTGCCGATCAAACGAAAGCGCACGCGACCGCCGAAATGGTGGCGAACACTTTGGTCGCGATCAGCCAAACGCGGCTCGTCACGATTGCGGCAGTGCATGGCGCCGCGGTCGCCGGCGGCGCAGGGATAATGTCGGCGTGCGATTTTGTTGTCGCCGCTGAACGAACAAAGATCGGATATCCCGAGGTGCGCCGCGGACTCGGTTGCCGGATTGGTTATGACATTTCTGCGCCGCCAGATCGGCGAACGAAACATGCGCGAGCTGTTGTTTAGCGGAGAATTAATCGACGCCGCGCGCGCGAAGGAAATCGGATTGGTGAATCGCGTCGTTGCTCCAGAAGACGTGATGAGTGAAGCGCAAAAATTCGCCGCGTCGGTGTCTGCAAGGCGCACCCGGCGCGCTGGCGCAAACGAAACGACTGGTAGAGGAGCTTTGGTGGCATTCCGTGAAGGGAGACGTCGATCTCGCGCTGAAATATCACATGCAGGCGCGTGAGTCGGACGAAGCGCGCGAAGGCATCGCCGCCTTTAACGAAAAGCGCAAGCCAGGCTGGGTGAAATCGTAGCACAGGCGTAAGGCGTAGAGGTGGAACCGATTGTCCCCAATCGGTTGGCAACTGGCCGGTCAACGTGTTCGGCGGACGACACGTTCCGCCGTGCCTAACGGCGACAGATGGCTGCGCTCCGTGATTCGCGAAATCAGTTACGCAGCCTGCGGCGTGCCGGCGCCAAACTCCCGGCGGTAGGTCCTTGATATTGCGCGCTGCCGAAGCCGAGAATCGGGAAGAAAATAATTCCCAGAAGAGCGAGGCCGATGCCGAAGCCCACACCTTTGCCGAAGCTTTTAGCCAGATCGATACAGAGAATTATGCAGATAATGAAATTCACGAACGGGATGAGCATCAGAAGAATCCACCACGCATGGCCGGCCGACGATCTTGCACCAAATGTAAATGTTGTAGATCGGGATGATGCTGGCCCAACCGGGCTGGCCGGCTTTGGTAAACATCTTCCACATCGCCACGATCAGCACCAGCGCAATGACGCAGTCCGATAAATCGTCACGAACAGTGGCCTGGGTGCCTGTGCCCTGAGACGAGTGCAGAATACTCGACCTGTCCGAGCAAGCGTGCGGGCGTGAATAAGAACGGTTTGCGTAACTTCGATGAGTGAGTTCATAAGCGGTGAAGAGTTACGCGACGGTTTAAAGACTGCTGCCGGCGCGGCAAGCAAAATCTTTGCTAGATCTAACATTGCGCGGCACTTAGCAATGTTGGCAACCTGGCAGACGCGCGTTCCTGCGTTGCACGCATGCAAATCCGCAGCCCGCAAACGGCGGCGACGCACTTCCGGAAAACCGGACGCTACTTGTGCACTTTCTTCTTTTTGTGTTTCTCTTTGGCCTTTTTCTTGAAAGGCGTGCTTGTTGGCGTCGGCGACGGCGTACCAGAAAACTCTGGTGTCGGCGATGGTCGCACCCGTGGCTGAGCCAAGATGCCTTGATGAACATCCTTCAGTGCTTGCAAGGCCACCTTGAGCTCCGGCGTCGTGGCCAAAGCAGACATTCGCTGATAATAGACGCTCGTAATAATCGCGGAGCCGTTTTCGTTTTTCCAAATCTGTCCGGGCGGCCTGAGCATATTTCTTTGCCGCTTGCACGTCTGGATCATTGACAGTGCGATTCTTCAATTGCCGCCATAGCGCATGCACCTGCAGCGCAATCGGCGTCTTTGCCCAGCGACTTCGGCTTAAAACTGTCGTCGAGTTGCTTCAGCTCCGGCAACTCAGGACCGTTTGGCGGCGGCGTGGGGCTGGGTTCTTCTTCCTCTTGCTCTGGAAAGAGATCCACCGACGGCGGCGCGGCTTCCTGTCCGTGCATCATCAGCGCGGCAATCAACAGCGCGCTCAAAAGGATTAGCCCGTATGTTTTCATCGCTGTTTTCCGTCAAATGTAGCCGAATTTCCCGATGCGGGCAGCTACGTCGGGGCGAGAGATTTGAACCTCCGACCTCGTGGTCCCAAACCACGCGCTCTACCAAGCTAAGCTACGCCCCGGAATATGCAGCGGTGTTGTTTACCACGGATTCTGTTCCCGCGCATCTCTGGGGAGCGCATGCGGCTCGCGTGCTGCGATTGGTAGCCTCGCCAATCGCTCTTCTTGTTTCGTATCCAATCTTCTACCCCAAATTCGGCGCGAGTCGTTTTTCCACTGCGGGTACGGCTTCGCTTCGCCGGGTCGCGTAATCAACTGCTTGATCGCGTCCGATCTGCCCGACGCCGAAATATTTCGAATCCGGATGCGAAAAATAGAGCCCGCTCACGCTGGCGCCGGGATGCATCGCAAACGACTCCGTCAGTTTGATCCCTGTGTTGTTCTCTGCATCGAGCAAATCAAAGAGCGTTCGTTTCTCGGCGTGATCGGGACAGGCTGGATAACCGGCGGCGGGCCGGATGCCGCGATATTTTTCACGGATCAGATCAGCATTCGACAATTGTTCGTCGCGCCCAAATCCCCACGCGATGCGAGCTTCTTTATGCAGATATTCGGCAAACGCTTCAGCTAACCGGTCCGCTAAAGCTTTGGTCATGATCGCGCTGTAGTCGTCGTGCTGACGCTTGAACTCCTCGGCAAGCTCATCCGCGCCATGAATTGAGACCGCGAATCCGCCGAGATAATCCTGTAGCGGCTGATCGTCTGATCGCCGATCCAGCTCGAGGCGCGATGTAATCCGCGAGACAATGATTGAATTGTCCCGGCGGCTTTTGCATTTGCTGACGCAGAAAATAAAACGTGGCGATTTTTTCAGTGCGGGCGTCATCAGCGTAAACATGAACGTCGTCGCCGACGGCGTTTGCGGGCCAAAAAGCGTAAACGCCGCGCGGGATCAGGAGATTTTTCGCTGCAATGCGCTCGAGGAGTTCCTGCGCATCATCGAAAAGTTCGCGCGCTTGTTTGCCCATCTTTGGGTCGTCGAAGATCGCCGGGTAACGGCCACGCAATTCCCACGCATGAAAAAACGGCGACCAGTCGATGTATTGAATAAGATCGCTCACTGTGACCGCGTGTTCTGGGAGCGCACGCCGCTGGCGTGCCCATCTCGGCCGCTGGCCGAGATGTTTCTTTCCCAGGAAACCACACCCACGGATAATCTTCACCCGGCCGGGTAACACCCGCGTCCCACGGATTTCGCGTAATGTAATTGAACTTTTCCTGCAGATCGCTTTCCGAGCGAATCAGGCGATCAAAGGATTCACGCTCCCATACTGGCCCGCTTTTTTCTTCTAGCTCATTAATCTTGTGAGCGGTGAAGGATTTGAGAGTGTGCAGAATCTCGGTGAGCGAATAGAACTCCGTCGCATTAGAAGCCTCACGCCTCACCCGTGGTTCAATCAGGATGTGAACGTGATCTGGCATTACGCACGCGGCGTAAAGGTCGTAGCGGCGCTCGTTCCAATACAGGATGCAATCCAAAACAATCTTCCGAGCGGCGTCGCTTAACTTTTTGTCGAGCGTTTGTGCTCCACGTAATCGCGTATTTGGCCCAAGGGCGCTCAAAGTGAGGCAGATGCCGTTTGCTGTAGTGAATATCGCTGAAGTTTTCCGGCGGGCCGCCGGAAACAGCACGCGGGCCGCGTGCGCTCCCCAGACGCGCTCCATAGACGCGCACGCCCACGAAACTCGGGTTTCGGCGGCACATAGCTGCTCCAATCGATCGGCGTTCGATTGGCGCGCGCCTGCTCAAGCGTCAGCAGCTTTTTCCTTCTGTTTTTGCGGCGTGTTCCCGGCGCAAGCGCTCGTAGTCTTCGCGCGTTTGTCTATCGAAGTCCGATTTCAGTTGCTCATTGAGCAACGCGTTCACCACGCCTACCGCGCGCGACGCGTCGAGCACGTGCACAGTGCTGGCGCGATAATGCGGCGCGATTTTGACCGCGGTGTGGGCCCGGCTGGTCGTGGCGCCCCCGATCAGAAGCGGCAACCGAAATCCTTCTCGCTCCATCTCCTGCGCGACGTGAACCATTTCGTCCAGCGATGGCGTGATCAGACCGCTTAAGCCGATCGCGTCCGCCTTTTTCTCGCGCGCTGTATCCAGGATCTTCGCCGCGGGGACCATCACGCCGAGATCGATCACGTCGTAGTTATTACATTGCAGAACTACGCCCACGATGTTTTTGCCAATGTCGTGCACGTCGCCTTTTACAGTCGCCATGACGATGCGCCCCTGCGGTTTCGCGTCGGCGGATTTTTCCGCTTCCATGAACGGCATCAGATAGGCCACAGCTTTTTTCATCACGCGCGCACTCTTCACCACCTGCGGTAGAAACATTTTGCCCGCGCCGAACAAGTCGCCGACCACGCTCATTCCAGCCATGAGCGGACCTTCGATCACGTCGAGGGGCCGCCTGCATTTCTGGCGCGCCTCCTCAGTGTCGACGTCGATATGATCAACGATGCCTTTAACCAATGCGTGCTTCAGACGCTCTTCGACGGGTTGCTTTCGCCATGTTTCGTCGGCGACCGGCGCTTTGCCTTTCGCCTTTACGCGTTCCGCGAACTCGACCATGCGTTCGGTTGCGTCGTCGCGGCGATTCAACAGCACGTCTTCGACGCGTTCCCGCAGTTCGGGTTCGATTTCTTCGTAAACTGCCAGTTGCCCGGCATTCACGATCGCCATGTCCAAGCCGGCACGAATTGCGTGGTAAAGAAAAGCGGCGTGCATCGCTTCGCGTACGGTGTTGTTGCCGCGAAACGAAAACGAAATATTGCTGACGCCGCCGCTGACGCGCGCACCTGGCAGGTTTTGTTTGATCCAGCGCGTCGCTTCGATGAAATCGACGGCGTAATTGCGGTGCTCGTCGAGACCCGTCGCGACTGTCAGAATATTTGGATCGAAAATGATGTCGTTCGCTGGAAACTCCGCCTTTTGCGTCAACAGTTTGTAAGCGCGCGCGCAGATTTCGCTTTTGCGTTGGAAGGAGTCGGCCTGGCCTTTCTCATCGAACGCCATCACGATGGCGGCTGCGCCGTATCGCCTGATCAGTTGTGCATGGCGCAGAAATTCTTCTTCGCCGTTTTTCAGGCTGATTGAGTTCACAACCGCTTTGCCCTGGACACATTTGAGTCCGGCTTCGATGACGCTCCACTTCGAGCTGTCGATCATGATAGGGATGCGCGCGATTTCCGGTTCGCTGCCGATCAAATTCAGGAAGCGAACCATCGCCGCTTCCGAATCGATCATCCCTTCGTCCATGTTCACGTCGAGCAGGTTCGCGCCGCCCTGCACCTGCTGACGCGCGACAGCCAGTGCGCCATCGAAATCGCCGGCCAGGATCAGCTTCGAAAACTTTGGCGAACCCGTGATGTTCGTGCGCTCGCCGATGACAGCGAAACCAAACTCCGGCGTGATCTTTAGCGGCTCGAGCCCGGATAATTCCAAGGCGTTGGAACTGCGGTCATCCTGAGCGAGCGAAGCGGAGTCGAAGGATCCCGCGAAGTTATACTAATGTGTTTTTCCACGGATTCCTCGACTTAGCTCGGAATGACGGATGCAACGCGTGGCTTGCAGTCGCGGACGCGATCCGCGATTGCGCGGATGTGTTCCGGGGTCGTCCCGCAGCAGCCGCCCACAATATTCAGCCAGCCGTTTGCCACCCACGCCGCAAGTTTGGGTGCAAACGATTCTGCAGTTTCAGGAAATCCGGTCGGCGAAAGCGGATCGGGCAATCCTGCATTCGGATACGCGCTGACGTAAAACGGCGCGATCCGTGAAAGTTCTTCGATGAATGGTTCCATCTCATCCGGACCCAGCGCGCAGTTCAAACCGAGGATGAGCGGTCGCGCGTGCGCGATTGAAACAAGGAACGCTTCCACGGTTTGGCCGCTCAAATTCCGTCCGGATTTGTCGATCACGGTGCCCGAGATCATCAACGGCACACTGCGGCCGGTTTCTGCCAACGCATCGGTGATGGCGAACAACGCAGCCTTGCCGTTGAGCGTGTCGAAAATGGTTTCGACGATGAGAAGATCGACACCACCTTCGAGCAGCGCCTTCGCTTGATCGAAATAAGTTTGGCGTAGCTGATCGAACGAGACCGCGCGAAATGCCGGATCGTTTACGTCAGGTGAAATGGAGCCCGCGACTGGAAGCGGTCCCATTGATCCGCCAACAAATCGCTGCTGGCCGGTTTCATTCGCGGCCCGGTCCGCAGCGTGACGCGCGATCCGCGCTGCTTCGAAATTAATTTCATGAACTAGCGCGCGAAGACCGACATCGTCGATCACGCGCTGAAAGAATTCCTGATCTTTGCGGCCACTGTGTGGGTTCGCCTTGAAACAGGAAATCGTTTAGAGCCGATGGTTGTTCCGCTGAAGGTGTTGGTTTCGATGATATCCGCGCCGGCCTTGAGGTAATCGGAATGAATTTCCTCGATCACCTGCGGCTGCATCAGGTTCAATAGCTCGAGGCTGCCTTTGAGATCTTTGCCTTGCCAATCGCGGAACCGTTCGCCGCGGTAATCCGCTTCCGACAATTTGTAGCCCTGGATCATCGTTCCCATCGCGCCATCGAGCACGACGATCCGCTCGCGCATCAACGCTTCCAGAGGATGAACCCCGTTTGTCGCCATAATGTCCGGCAACTAAACGGCGTTTCGCCTGCGGGATCAAGGAACAAATTAACGCATCATGATGCGTGGATGTGTTGCAAGACTCCTGCTCGTGTGCCAAGCCGTAGCGTCGGCGAAGGCTGGTGCTCCTGATCGTAATCGAAAATCGAACGACGCGGCGATGCGCAATAGCTCGCACCTGTCGGGTAGGGCGCGTCACTCCTGTGCGCGCCATCGTTTCGGCGGGCAGGGACTGCCCGCCCTACCTGCGCTGCGTGGCGGTTGTAAGAGGCGGTTGTGTCAACCGCCCCGAATTTTGTAGGGCGTCTGTGTCAGCCCCGAATGCTTTCGGGGTTCACAGAACCGCCCTACAATTATTTCGGCATCTACGGCGCTATGCGATCGGTGAGCGTGTCGGTGTGAAAATCGGTGTGATCACGCAAACGGTTCCACGGACCATCTTTCTTGGATGTCTGGCCGACGCTGCTTTTCTCACCTTTGGCAAAATCATCCCACGAATTGTACCGAGCGATGGCGAGGAACGTCCAGTCGGCACCTTCCAGGTGCTGCATCAATACGTTGCCGGCAGTCGTGTCGTCTAGCCGCGCTTGGCAATTCACCGAGCATTTTTTCCAATTGCTCCCGATGACCGGGAGCAGGGCGATAATAAGAGACAGAGTAAACCGAGCCCGCCGTCTTCGATTTCGAATCCGCGTCGATGCCCATGGCCTTCGTGAACTCTTCCCACGAAGGACCGTTCACGAACGTATCAGTGTGCCACGCACCCAAGTCGCGTTTGTCCGGAGGCACAGCCGTTCCCGCAGCTTCCACGGTCGCTTTTGGGCCGAGATGCGTAATCACGACATAATCCCATGCGTCGCCGTCCTGATGACGAAGAACAATGAAATGATCGGGCATCGGGTTACTGGGATCCGGCGTTTTGAGCCAATCGCCCAATTGCAGTGCTTTGCCGAGCGCGGCTTTTGCGAAATGGACGTGATAAACATCGGTCCGTTTGCCAGCTCCGGCCGTCGCCGCCTGCTTTTCGCCTGCGGCGGGTTTTGGCGACGTCTGTCCGTGAACAAATGTAGCTGGTAACAAGCCAAACAATGTGATGGCGACAATGGTAATAGGTGATTTCATGCTGATAATGTTTCTTTCTGTTTTGGGGTTGAACGCGACTTCGTCTGGGATCTGCGCAGCCGCTAGCAGTAGCGAGCCGTGATTAGAGCCGCGTCTGCTGATTTGCTGCGTGCAGGTATGCTGGGCGCTAGACTCAGGTGTCAATGCTTATTTCCAGCCGCGGAGATTCGATGTCGTTTGGTCACTTGTCACTTTTGGCACTCGGGGTCGCCTCGCCCTTTGAAAGGGAGAGGGGTGAGGGTTAGCTCTGAGCGATTCAACCAACGGATGAACGCCAACCCTTCATCCTCTCCCCTCTAGGGAGAGGCGAAAGCTGACGATGCTAATCCCGAACTGATAATCAACCAGCACGACGATATGGCAGATACCATCACGGCACGTAATCGCCGCTCAATATTCGACGAAGGCCTCATCTGGATAGCAGTACAACCAATGCTCGCCCGGCTGCGCCGATGCGATCACCGGATGTCCACTGGCGTGCGCGTGTTTGCTGGCGTGCTGATTCGGCGAGCTGTCGCAGCACAGCGTGACTCCACACGTCTGGCACGTCCGGAGATGCACCCAATAGGAACCGATCTTTACGCATTCTTCGCATTCGCGACGATGCGGCTGCTTGATCGACTCAATCGCGATCGCATCCAGATGAGAACAGCCTCGCGTACTCATGATCGATTAGTGTGATGATGTTGCGTTCGCTGATGCGTTACGCCGGGATGCGAGGCTCAGATGGATTCCGGCGACGGCCATTCCGCCTTCGCCGACAGCCGCGGCGCAACGCTTCACCGATCCAGAGCGGACATCGCCGGCAGCAAAGATTCCGGGAAGACTCGTTTCGAGCGGAGCGGGGCGGCGTTTGTTTTCGCGCCACGCTGGTGCTTCGGCGACGTCGCTACCAGTTTTGATGAATCCTTTGTCGTCCCGCTCGATTTCCGCCGGCAACCACTCTGTGCATGGGCGAGCGCCGATCATGGAAAAAACGGCCGGCGTCCGAACGACTCGGCGCTCGCCTGTCTTGGTATTTTCCAGTTCGATTTGTTCCAGCTTTTTTCCGCCGGACATTTTGCGGATCTCAGTGTTGTAGAGAATCTCGATGTTTTCGCTGGGCCTCCACCCGACGCGAAAGATAGTCCGACATCTTGCTGGCAATGTTGTTTCCCTAACGACAAGTAGTACTTTGGCCGCGCCGTCGGAAAGGAACATCGCTGCCTGGCCGGCTGAGTTGCCGCTGCCAGCGACAACAACAGTTTCGTTGCGACAAAGCTGACCCTCCAGCGCGGTGGCAGCGTAATAAACGCCGACACCTTCGAATTGTTCGCGGCCCTCGGCTTCGAGCCGGCCATAATCGGCGCCAGTGGTAATCAGGACAGCTTTTGCGCGGAGCACCGCACCGCAACCTTCCGTCTCGAGGCATGCACGGTACTCGCCATCAGGGTTGTATCGCAGGGAGAGGGCCGCGGCTGGTGTGGAAAATTTCGCGCCGAACCGGTAGGCCTGAAGCTGAGCCAGCCAGGTTAATTCGCCGCCACCAATGCCGGTCGGGAATCCAAAGAAGTTTTCAATGAGTGACGAGGAACCGGCTTGTCCGCCAGGCGCATAACTTTCTACAACGACCGTCTTCAATCCCTCGGACGCGGCATACACCGCTGCGGCCAGGCCGGCCGGTCCAGCGCCAACGATTGCGAGATCGCAGAGAAACTTCGGTTTCATCTTCTTCCGTGAGCGACCGCAGCAAGCCGGCTTCCCGGGCAACTTCGCGCAACGACGGCTTGCGCAAGCGCGCACCGGCCGGGGTGATCAAGACCGGCAAATCGCGAGTCGTTAGGTGAAAACGTTTGCTCAGCGCCTCGCCCTGTTCGCTCTCAAATTCTATCAGCCGATGCGGAATGCGATTCTTGTCGAGAAAATCATCGAGCTGATGTCCATCGCGCGCGTTGCGGCTGGCCAGAACACGCATGCCCGCAAATTCGCGATCGCGGCGAAGCCGCCGCCGTCGCATGATCAACGCATCGACGATCGTCTTGCTCACGGCGGGAATTTCCGCCAGCGCGCGCCGAAGTTCGGCCGCCGGAATGTGGAGGATCTCGGCCTCATCCGATGTGACTCGTGCCGAACCGAGGATCGATGTGCCCTGCAGCATCGATACGTCGCCCATGAAATCACGCTCGCGCGCGTTAGCCAGGTTATATTCGGTGTCCGTCGCGCGTCTCGAACGCTTCGAGTTCGCCGCGCAAAACAATTGCTAGTCCGAGATCACGTTGCCCGGCCTTGAACAGCACGTCGCCGCGTTTCATCACGCGGCGTTCGCCCAAAGGCTCAAGTAGCGAAAGCTGATGATCGTTCAGTTTTGGAAACGCGATGCTTTCAGTATCGCGATAGAACTGTTCGTCTTGCTCGTCGTCAGTCACCTGCGAAACTTACGCGCGACTCAACACAATCCAAATCTGACTCATGCCGGCGCGCACTTACGAATTCGTTCAGCTTGATGTATTCACGCAGACGCCGCTTTCGGGTAATCCGCTGGCGATTTTTCCTGACGCTCGCGGAGTTGACTGACGCCGAGATGCAAGCCTTGGCGCGCGAGATGAATCTTTCGGAAACGACTTTCATTTTCCCGCGCGATGCCGCGACTGAAGCTCGGGAAGGAAAGAAAGTCCGCATCTTTACGGTCGAAGCAGGAATTGCCGTTTGCCGGGCATCCGACGCTCGGCACAGCGCTGTATTTGTATGCGTCGGAATCCAACGAAGCCCGCCGAAATCACTCTCGACTTGAAAGCCGGGAAAATTCCCGTGCGCTTCACTGCGAATTCCGAGAACGCCGGCGGTGATCGAGTGGACGGTCAGGTATTCGGTGAAATGCGCCAGCGCGATCCTGAATTTGGAACTCCACTTTCGCGAGAAGACGTTGCGCGCGTCATCGGAATCGCGGTTGACGAAATTTCTTCGGAATGGCCGATCCAACCGGTCTCGACAGGATTGACCTTCACGATCGTGCCATTCCGCAATCGACAGACGCTCTCGGATCTAAAGTTTAGTTACATTCAGGCGGCGGAGTTTCTGAAGAACACCGGCGCGAACTTTTTCTACTTTCTTTGTCCCGAGCGGCGCGAAGGCCGGCTCGAAGCTCGAGCACGAATGTTTTTTACGGTGGCGAAGATCCAGCCACAGGATCGGCGGCAGGCTGCGCTGCCAGTTGGATGGTTCAACACGGCGTCGCAAAAAGTGATGAGCAGGTGGTGATTCGGCAAGGCGTCGAGTGCCGTCGCCCAAGCGAAATGCATGTCCGGGCAACGCGGGAAGGGGGACGCGTTAGCAATGTCCGCGTCGGTGGCTATGCCGTGGAAATATTGCGCGGAACCGTGGTGCTGTGAGTAATCGCCGTTATCGCGTGACGCGGGACGGACACTAAAATTGCGGACGGAGAGGGGAGGAACTTGCCGGAACCTGTGGTTTTGCCGTATCCACAAACATGCCGGTAGTTCTTCAAGACGCCTGTGACGAGAACATAATTCGATCTGGCCCGGCGGCGGCGCCGTGCTCGAAAACTCGCGGTCGCTGGATTCTCGCCGCAACCATTCTCGCTTCGAGCATGGCGTTTATCGATGGCACGGTCGTGAACGTGGCGTTGCCCGCCCTGCAAACGAATCTCAATGCCACCGCCACAGATGTGCAATGGGTAGTCGAATCGTACGCGCTTTTTCTCTCTGCGTTGCTGCTGGTCGGCGGCTCGTTAGGCGATCATTACGGCCGGCGTCGCATCTTTTTGCTCGGTGTTGCGATCTTCGCGGTTGCATCAGCCGCATGCGGTCTCGTCGGGAACATTCACCAATTGATCGTGGCCCGCGCGTTTCAAGGATTCGGCGCGGCACTTCTTGTCCCGGGCAGCCTTGCGATCATCAGCAATTCTTTCTCCGAGCAGGAACGCGGACGCGCAATTGGATTATGGTCGGGCTTCAGCGCAATCACTGCCGGAGTTGGGCCGGTTTTTGGCGGATGGCTGATCGAGCACGTTTCATGGCGCGCCGTGTTTTTCATCAATCTTCCGATCGCACTGGTTGTGATATTGATCTCGCTCCGCCACGTCGCAGAAAACACGGATAGAGAAAGCAGTCGTGTCGACTGGTTAGGCGCAATTTTGGCAGCACTCGGTTTGGGCGCGCTGGTTTACGGATTGATCGAATCGGCCCAAGTCGGTTTTAACGATCGCTTAGTGATCATGGCGTTGACGGCAGGCGTTGTCGTTTTGATTCTGTTTTTCTTCGTCGAATCTCGCCTTTCGCATCCGATGTTGCCGCTGACATTGTTTCGCTCGCGGACATTCGCTGGAACGAATCTCTTAACATTTCTGCTCTATGCTGCGCTTGGCGGAACACTGTTTTTCCTGCCGTTGAATTTGATTCAGGTTCAGCGGTACCCACCGACTTCCGCTGGCGCGGCGCTGTTGCCGTTCATACTGATCATGTCGTTCCTTTCGCGTTGGTCCGGCGGACTTGTTGCGCGTTACGGTCCAAAGCTTCCACTTGTTATTGGGCCCGTCATTACAGCCGTTGGTTATTTGCTTTTCCTGCTGCCGGGAATTGGCGGCAATTACTGGACAAATTTTTTCCGCCGGCGGTTGTTCTGGGATTAGGGATGGCAATCACCGTAGCGCCGCTGACCACGACCGTTATGAGCTCGATCGGGCAAAACCGCGCTGGGACCGCATCGGGAGTGAACAACGCCGTCGCGCGCACGGCGAGTCTCGTCGCGATTGCAGTTCTTGGAGTCGTGATGATCCATGTGTTCAAAACCAATCTGGATCACAGATTGAGCACTACGAATTTGCCGGCGTCAGTCGCGCAATCGCTGCAAACTCAATCGATAAAGCTCGCGGCCATCGATATTCCTGAAAATGTGAACCCCGAAGCGCACCAGCTAATCCGTCGCGCAATCGATGAATCTTTCGTGTTCGGATTTCGCTGGGTGATGGTGATTGGCGCCGCGCTCGCCGCAGCAAGCGCAGTCACTGCGCTCGTTTTGGATTGGAGCAACGCCACGTGTGCAGACCGACGAGAAGAGCTAACGCCGGGAGTGGAAGAAATTAGTCCTGAATGAGAGGTGGGTTTCGTGACCGCTCATTTACCGGGCCAGCACATCGCCGATCTCAAATTTTAGTAGCTCGTGCGTTTTGGATAATCCCATTACCGCCAGGGTGTCGCTGTCGAGGTAGCCAGTCTGGCGCAAGCCGTTGGTGCTTTGATAACGCCTGACGGCTTTCTGCATCTCAGGGCTGAGCACACCGTCTGTCTCGCCGCGATAGTAGCCTTGGCGAGCCAGTCGCTCCTGCGCTGCGACAATGGTCGAATAGTCTGATTGCGATTCATCGCTGTAGCCATTCGGATCGTCGTACGCTTGAGTTTGGTAAACACCGGAATCGTAGTAGCCCTGCGATTGGTCGGGATAGCTGTTTTGATCGTAATACATCTGTCCCTGGTAATCGCCGGAGTTGTAGTCGCCGGGATCGTAATTGTACGAATACGGATAATCGTAACCGTAGGTCGACGAGCCGTAGCCATCATTCGGAAAGCCATAGTCGTAGTAGTAATCGTCCGGGTAGTACGAAGACCACCACGGAGAAAATCCCAGATTGAAGATCACCCACGATCCATTAATGAAGGAGCATTGGTGGCCATTCCACCAATGGTCGCAGTTGCGGTTCCAGTCGCGATGCCAATCCCCTGAGCGGTGAGCGAAAACGTGTTTTTGCCAGTCACGCCGCAGATGATTGTTTCCATTTCGGAAATTGTTTCCGTTCCGGCAGATTGTTTGCATTCCGAATATTGTTCGCGTTCCGCAGATTGTTTCCATTCCGGAACTGCGTTCCGGTGTTTCGCTGGTTCCACACGCGTGTGACAGCTGGATTTCTGCGATTCGCGAATGGCGCGACACGATTGCGTTGCGGGATAGTTGCTACCGTGTATGGACCGGAACGCGTGAACGAACCTCGACTCGAATAGAAAGGCCGCCGGTACGCGGAGCGATGGTGACGAACGCATCCCAAACGAGGGAGAGCGTTGGCCTGAATAAAACGGTCTACTGCCGTGTGACCGCATCGGCGTCGAGCGGAACGATGAAACACCGCCGGGCCGCATCGGAGCGTGAACCGCCGGGGCACTGCGTGCAACTGCGCCTCTGTGAGATGCCCCTGTCACTGCGTGAACACCTCCTGGGTTCGCTTGAGCAATCGTGACCGCGCTCGCAACAAGCGCGACGGCGGACAATTTTGTTTTCATGTTTTCGTTCCCTTTCCTGTTGCTGAACCGTTTGCCTGCTACAATCTAACGTAGACCGCCCGAAATGAGAAGCGTTTCTCCGGTGATCCACTTCGAATCGTCTGAGGCCAAGAACACTGCCGCAGGAGGATGCTTGGTATTCACGTCAAGAGCTGCCTCATTTTTCGAGCGGCGTTAACAGTTCCTTCTCGTCCGTATCGACCACGAACACGGCCAGCAGCTTGGCGGGTTCGGTCTTGCTCGCATTCTCATCAACGAGTGTGCCGATCACCAGGCATCTCGGAGAAAGTTCTGTCCGGCGCGATACGTGACGACCGGCCCATCATTGACCGAAGCTTCGGATTCGACGTGCCTCTCGAGAACAGTTGCGTAGATGAAGAGCAGACTTTCGGGATGCGTGTGGCCGACGACGGACCATCGCCAGGACTCATATTCGATCGATGCAATCACCCCTTGATGCATTTTGCCGCGAGACAACATTTGGCAGAGCGTGGCTCAGTAGATCGAGCTGTAGACCTTCTTGGAATTTTCGTCTTGGCGGCTATCCCTGCGCACGGCTCCGACAGTGGCACCGATGCAGTGCGCAAACAATAAGTGCGTGAGATGAAGCGTCGGCAGCACCAGACCGGTGTTTTGAAGTTCGGATTCGTTTCATTGTAGATGTTCTTCCTCGTTTTGGTTGGGTTGATTCTTGACATGTTAGGCAAGCGGTTCACCGCTGCTGCAGCAGTGCGGCTCAGCCAGTCCGCGAAACTGGCAGGAGCCGAGCAGCGCGTTCTCACGTCCTGGACCAGGCTGCGCTTCTCGAGCGGCGTGCCGAAGTAGCGGGCTTGCTCGTCCGTCACGACCGTGCGGGGATCATGCTTCGCCGCGAGGTATTGGCGGACGACTGTCGTCAAACGGGATAGCGTCGGGGCCGGCCGATTTCAATGGTTCCATTCAACGGCTTCGCCACGACGATTTTGGCCACGTTAGCGGCGAGGTCGTCCGAGAAGATCGGCTGAAACAACACCGAGGGCAGGCGAACGGTTTGTCCGCTAGTCGCCTCATCTGCGATGCGCCCAACGAACTCAAAGAACTGCGTCGCGCGGACGATCGTGTAAGGAATTGACGAAGCCTTGATCAGTTTTCCTGGGCCACTTTCGCGCGCAAGTATCCGCTCGCGGGAAGACGATCGGTGCCCACTATAGACAGCGCGACGTGATGACCGACGCCGGTCTTCGCCTCAGCGGCTAGCACATTGCGGGTGGAAGTTTCGAAGAATTCCAGGACGGCCTTGTCTTCGAACGACGGAGAATTCGTGACGTCCAGGACCGCCTGCGCTCCGGTTAGCGCCTCGGTTAGACCTTCTTCTCCGGTAATCCGAATTGATGCCCTGCGAAGGAGATGCCGCAACGACTTCGTGACCGCCTGCACGGAGGAGGTTCACTACTTTGCTTCCGATGAGGCCCGTGCCGCCCAGGATGACTATTTTCATATTCTTATTTTTGGTTTCAGATTTCGGTTTTGTGCTTCGCTATCGAAACTGCGTTTTCGTCCTTGTTTACTCTTTTGCGGTTCTCCAGCTTCCGCTCGATCCGAGGGTCAGGGAATCAACCAGAGGAGCGCGACGAACACGTACAGTCCGCTGGCAATCCATGGACTCACAAACGCGAGTGGGATAGCGGCGAAATAAAGCACAGCGGAGAGTCTACCCTTCCAATCCCGGCCAACAGCCCGCGCCACAAAGGAGTCGCGACCTTCCTTGGCAATCGATAGCCCGCTCGAGAATATAATAAGCGATAGCTGCCATCAGCAGAACGAAACCATATACGGCGGTCGGAATGGCAGCTAGCCCTGTTCTCACCCATCCAACCCGTGGTAAAAGGAAAGAGCGACAACCAAAACAGCAAATGCAGATTTGCCCAGAGAATTCCGCCGCTGACCTGTTCCGTGGCTTGGAAAAGATGATGGTGATTGTTCCAGTAAATGCCGATGTAGATAAAACTTAGTATATAGCTCAAAAGCACCGGTAGCAATGGCTTCAATGCGGCGAAGCTCAACCGCGTGCGGCACTTTCAGTTCCAGCACCATGATCGTGATGATGATGGCAGAGGACTCCGTCACTAAACGCTTCGAGCCGGGTTAGTCTTCATCCTGCTTCGCGCTGATGCAGCTTCGCAGGATCGGTGATGATTCGTTGCGCGAAGCAGGATGCCCTCCGAAGCTTCAGCGAAGGAGGGCCAGTATGTGCGTGTATCTTATTGAGAGTCTTTCTGCGCAAGAGAGCGCTACGTGGGAATGACCACAGATCTCAAACAGCGTCTCCGAGAACACGATCAGCGGGAAATCTTCCTTATACCAAAAAGTTTCAGCCCATGGAAGTTAATCACTTATGTCGCGTTCACTGATCGCGCCAAGGCAGAAGCTTTGAGCGTTATCTGAAAATCCGGTTCAGCTCGTGCATTCGCGCAGAAAGCGCCTACGGCGATTAGTCAGCCAAAGTTTTTCGCGCGTTGAATTGTTCAGCTCTCCAAGCCAATCGTGCTGTCCGTCGTCATCCGTTAGGCCGTGACCTGCGTTGCAGAAACGAACTGTCACGTCTGCGCCGGCGGCGGCGAAGAAGTTCCACCAAGACGCTGGACTTCGGATGCGGGGAATAATGGGATCCTGATCACCCGCGCCGATCCAAACGCGCACAGACGAAAGGTCGGGCAGTGTGGTCCGAATCAGTGGCACCATGGCGCCAGAAATGAAATCGCCCGGGCGAATACTTCCGGCCGAAGCAGTAACATGCTTGCGGCGATGTTAGCGCCGTTAGAATAATCCGACGGCAACTAACTGATCGGTAGCGAATCCGTAATGTTCGAGCGGCCGCCGTGACAAAGTCCGCCAGCTCGTTCGTGCGGTACTTTGAGTCTTCGAGATCGAATACACCTTCGGCCAATCGTCAGCAAGAACCGCGGCAACCCATTTTCGAGCACCTTACCGCGTGGGCTGAGCAACGCAGCATTCGGATCGAGCTCCCGTCCAAGCGGAATGAGATCCCGTTCGTTTCCACCGGTGCCATGAAAGCAACAATGTCTGAGTTCGAATGCGGGAACGAACTCGTGAATGAAATCGGGTTGCGGCCTCATGATCTCGTTGGCACTTGAATCGTGGGAGAACTTCTTCGGATCTGCGACCGCGCCGATCTCCATCCCCGGCGGAAGGCGTAGATGCGTGCTGAGTTCGTCCAGTTTCGTCCGAAGTGAAACCGGGAGGCTCAGTCGCGATTTCAAGAACAGCACGCCGCCGGGTTCGCGGAAATAAATGGAATGAAAATAAGTGCGATCGATTACCGGCGTGACGTTGTAGCCAAGATCGACGAGATGCTCGCGCCACTGGAGCTGTTCGGCTTCGTCCTTCGCTCGAAACGCAATGTGATGCACTGAACCGGCCGCGACGCGGCCCATCGCGGTGTCGGGCTGACACAGCAGGTCGATAATTCTGCCGGGCGCAGAGTCGTCCGGGGAGGCAAACCGAAACCGGTTGCCCGATTCGTCAATCAAACGGTAGCCGAAGCTATCGGTGAGTAACCGCGCAGTTCTCTCGTAACCTTCCAACGCGGCGGAGACACTGTGAAAGCCGCGAAGCGCATGCTCTGCCGGAACGGGGCTGTCCGGCCACGGCTCAATGTTTGCCGTGAGAAGCTCGACAGCGATCAGCTCAATCAGAAGTCCGTCGGGATCAAGCAATCGAATTACTTCTTCTCCGAAACGCGTAGATGTTTTCTCAGCCGTGACGTGCTGTTGTTTCAAACGCTCCAGCCAATACCCAATTGAATCCGGTGGAATCGCGAACGCTGTCGCTTCGACCTGGCCGGTGCCGCGAATTCCCGCGTCGCGCTCCTGGCCACGGAAAGAATGTCAGGATTGTTCCCGGCGTCCCGCGATTATCGCCGAAGTAAAAATGGTACGTTCCCGGATCATCAAAATTCACCGTGCGCTTCACGAAACGCAGACCGAGAAGCCCGACATAAAAATCGAGGTTCCGCTGCGGATCGCTCGCGATCGCAGTGACGTGATGAAGTCCCGGGATTTTATTGTCCATCAGGACGGTGACGATCTTCGCTTAATGGCGCGCGCAGATTCTTCCGCGTGCGAACTAGCCTTCGTAGCTTAAAGGACAGTTGCAATCGCGTTCGGAAACTCGGTCACTTTGCCGTCCTCAATCTTCACATCCATCTTCACAACCTCGGCAATGCGCAGATCACGCAGCGTCCCCGCCGCAGTCTGCACAGCAGCTTTCGCCGCATCCTCCCAGGATTGTGAACTCGTGCCGATTACTTCGGTTACTCTGTAGACTGACTCTGTAGATTTATCTTTTGTAGCCATAATGTTTCCTTTCTATCACTTTGTTTGATCTTCACAAAGGTTTCAATCTATCTGGCGATGACGCCCGCGTGCTCTGGCCGGAACGACGAAGAGCCGAGTGCGAAAGATTCAATTTCAGAATTCGTTCAACCTCTCGAATTGCTTGCGGATTATATTGCGCGCCGTGATCTGAATTGACGATTAACTCCGACTGCGCGCCCGGGAGATGCGAGCTCCAGTATGGAACTACTCCATCGGAACTGTTGGGTGTGTCGCCCCGGCCGCGGTCTCCAATGATCGAATGATAAGGAATACCGCGCGTGATTGGCAGTTTGTTGACCGCTTCCACGAACCGATCGTTAGGCTCAAGCGTATCCACGCTATTCGGCATGCGATTCAGCGGTCTGGCCGCAGGGTCGGCGATCAGGAGCGGTTTGGTTGACGCATAGATCGAGGTGAAGAGCCGCGGAGTCCTGACAAGAGCGGCGCCGATGCGCCCGATCCAGTTCGACGCCAGTTCGCTGCCGCGATGCGGAGTCGAAATAAATATCACCCGTTGAACGTCCGGCCGATGATTAAAAACGAGCGCCTCTTCCAAGAACTTGCGTGTGTCGCTCGCCAGCGGAGTTTTGGCCGGAGGCGTGGCAAAAAATCGCGCCAGATTTTGTCGCCCGCATCTGTGATCATTAATCGACAAATCATTCCGCCCATGCTGTGACCGATCAGGACGATGCGCTTGTGATTTGGGAATGCGCGCTCGATCCCATTCAGATCCTGGCGGAAGAGCGCGGCGGCGTAGGGAAGGGATAACCACTCGGATAACTGAAGCATGCCAGAACTGATAATGCCTCCTTATCGCTGGGTCATGACGAAGGGAGTCGATCATTGGCGCCCAGCTGGCTCCTGTTTCTTGCAAGCCGTGAACGAAAATCACGGGCGTTCGAGCGGGATCGAATTGCTGCAACCGGGTAAGCATTGCTGTATCTGCATAGGCTTCCGGGTTCAAGACACGCGAGAGGCCAAGCCGTTCCGGGCGTTCACGAGCAATCAGGAGTGCCGTAGGCGCATCAAAATCAGCGGCAAGAGGAAAGGTTTGCTTGTTCAGTGTGATTCTTTCGGCGTTTAACGGATCCATGAACTCCAAGCTCGCTTTCCGGCCGGAGAAGCGGACGATCGCGGTGATCGGCGCGTAGATGCGGTGTAAGTTTGTACTGTTGACGGAAGTGCGGACTTTCCGTGCGCCCAACCACTGCAATCGGCGCGCCAAGGCCACTCACAGTCGAGTAGGTCTTGAAGAATTTTCCGCCGATCTTCAACGTGTCGGTCGGAAACAAATCGTATCGACTCGGGTCATGGTCCGCGTCGACGGGCTTGGGAGATACGAGAGTATAACGACCTTCGTCCGTCACGACAGTGACGGGATGCCGCCACGGCTCAAGATCTGTTCGGTCGACATCCTGGACGACGCGCGCTACGGCGAAGTTGTAGATGCTGCGCGCCGATTCATTTTTTGGCTGCCGTTCCAACACTCCATACGAAATTTTGGCAGCGAGCAGGTCATGCCCTAGTGCGGTCGACGGCTGTTCACGTTCTGCTGCTATCAGGTATTTTGTGGCGGATTCGAGCGGCTCTTCGACGCGTAATCCCGTGGGGAGGCGTGCCGGTTCTGTTTTTACCGTCGCCAGATGAGCGGCGCATCCGCACCACTGGAACAAAAGGAGAGCGAAGCCACATCTGGCCGCAACCCGCCACCTGTTTTGGAAACCTGATTGCATCGGTTTGGCTTTACCTTTCAGTTTGTGAGCGAATCGCCTGAACTCGGGCTTGGCGTTTGCTGTGTCAGCAAGGTTTTCGCCGCCTCGTGGAGGCAAATTACCCCCAGCGCCTGCGCGATGCGGGTCTGACGAGTGCTTACTCGGGTTATCGTTTTGTTCGAGACGGACGATGCGCTGGGGAAAGGCGATCTCGATTCCAGCCGCCCGTAGCGCGGCGTTCACGGCCACGGCCACATCGCTTTGCACAAACGGAGATTGCGAAACCTCCTCGGTAGTAAAGCCGAGCACGAAGACAAGCGCGTCTTCGCCGAATTGCTTTAGCACGGCATCGGGCGGCGGATCTTCGGTTACCTTTGGATGCGCTGCGGCAGTTTTCAGAAGTAACGCGATTACCTGCTCGGGATCGCTTCCGTAAGCGATGCGAATGGTTAGCTCCATCCGTTTTTGCCGGCTGGAGAAGGTTCGGTTCGTTACTTTGTCGGAAATGAGCTGACCGTTCGGAATGATGAGCTGGGACTTGTCGTCGAGAGCGATGATGCTGGCGCGAATGCCGATGCGCCTAACGACTCCGGTCTGACCACCCACTTCGATCACATCGCCCACCTGCACCGGCCGCTCGAAAAGAAGAATCAGACCGGAAAAGAAATTATTGAAGACATTTTGCAGACCGAAGCCGATGCCGACACCGAATGCACCGGCCAGGATAGCGAACTTCGTCATGTCGGCGCCGAGTGCGGCGATTGCGATATAGAATCCGACCAGCAGCACGCCGTAGTGCACGAGGGTCGAGACTGCGTAGGCCGGGCCGCGCGCGAGGTGAAAGCGATCGTAGATTTCTTCTTCGAGGACAAAACGCAGCAAACGCGACAGAAGCAGCGTGATCCAGATGGTGAGAATGAAGGCCACGACCGCGCCTAGCGAGAAGTGGACCGAACCGCACCGCGACCTCGGCATTGAGTAAGGCAATCGTCCGGCTGATGACCGCTTCGCGTAACGAGAACGCACGTCAGCGCTAGCAGAACCCAGGTGACGATCGCAGCCACCTCGATCAGGCGTGCGATGCGCCTGCGCAGCAATGGCCGTTGCCGTTGCACGACGGCGAGCGAGGCGAGCGGCCGAATTTGCAGGCCAAAGAAAACGAGCCCTTCGAGAATTCGCGCCGCAGCATAAAGCGCGACCGCGAAGTAAGCCGAAGTCAGGATGGCAACGCTAAGATAATTCGCCAGGGCCACGTAGCCTAACAAGTCCGCGACAATGATCGCGCCGAAGCCAGCCACCGCGATGGAGCCCGCAACGCGGGCCGTTTTGTTCGATGTCGTGCGTGGTCCGGAACGCCGTCGCGCGCGGATGAACCAGATGAGAAAGATAAGACCGCCCACCGTTTCCAGCAGAAGAATGATGCGCGAAAGCACAGGGATGGAGGCTGCGAGCACACGCAGTTGCGCGACGAAATAGAAAACGACCAGTGCATTGACGATCGGGAAGAGATGCCGATCGATCAGACGCCGCAGCAGCACCACGATAGGAATCAAGGCAAGCGTGGCGAGAATGAGCCAGACGGCGCGCGGTGCGTCGTGGAGGATCAGGCGCGCAGAAATTAACGTGAGCAGAGATGCAGTCGAGAACGGCAATTGCAGGACGCGATTGGTGCGGTCGAGTGCCCGATCTTTATCGGTCCAGCGTGCGACATGGCGTTTGACTCGCAGCATGATGAAGACAAACGCGATAAAGAGCAGCGCGACGTAGATCAGCTTTGTCCACTCGCGTTCGAGGTAGTTGCGTACTAGCGCGGCCTGCGCGCCTAACGAGACCTGGCTGTCACGTCCGAGCGATTGCGCCGCGGCCGTGCGCACCTCGGGACTCCAGATCGGCGGGCTATCCTGCACCCAGAGGCGATTAACTGCTGCGCTTTGCGCCGATCTGATGGAACGCAACCCACTATTAACGCGTTGCGTTTGCTCGGCCACGCGCGTCTGCAAACTGAGCACGGCGGCGCGGCGGTTCTGTAGCATCTCTTCGGTTGCGTCGATCCCCTGCAACACCTGATTGATGCGTTGCATCACTTCTGGTGGCGCGTTGGATTTGCCCGCGAGTTCGAGCGTCGCCTTCCACGTCGTGCGCGTCGCGGACATTTGGGTGAGCTCGCGGTCGTGCGCGGTCGCGCGATCCGTTAGCTGCCGACCCCACGCAGTGAGTTGATCGGCCAGCTTTTGCCAGCGCGTCTCGAAATCGCCCAACGTTTCCAGCGGCACGCCTGGCCGGAGAATGCGGCGCGTTTCAAGCTCGCGCGCGTCGATTTCCTTTGTCGTGGCCGCAAGTTCGCGCGTGATGTTGTCGACTGTCTTGTTCGAAGAAAGCTCCGATCGAATATCATTGAGTCCCTCCGAAGTAGAATCGGAAGACGAGACGATATCAGGCAAGGGCACAGCAGTCGGTGCCGGTGTCGGCGTGGGAGAAGGAGGCGCCGTTGGCGAAGGGGATGCGTCCTGCGCTTGTGCGCCAAACGCAAAGCACAGTAACAGCAGACCAACGAGTAGTAAGGCAGCGCGCCGCGCGAGTGTCATCGTCAGTGTGCATTCCCCAGTCGTTAGGCACTCAGTTTAGTCTTTGAACTTCGGCTGTAATTTCGGATAGCAGAGCGGTGCGAGTCTGATCTTGCCTTTCGTCGCCCTGCACAAGCGATTTCGCCGACGCAAATATCTCCTCGCGCGGACCAGAATGTTTTCAACTTGCTCGTCGATGTCTGATCAGTTGCCGAAGACTCTTCGGACTCGAACTGCAGTTAGCTCAGCGTAACGGCGCGCCTGGTCAAAGCTCTTTGCGGTTTCTGCTATCAGAGCATGGGCTTCCGTTTTGTTTTTCGATGGAAACATCAGGACGAGGAATTTCGAGCAGCTTGGCAAGTTGTCGAAGCGCCGCTCGCAACGCGTCTCGCAATCGGTCGATCGTGCGCTCAGGCCAGATGTATTGGAAGACGAGTCCGGTGACGATGAGACCAAAGAGAATTCCAACGACACGATTGCGGACGTTATCGAGATCGGTATCGGGCGCATAACCTTGAAAGACGCTGTAGAAGAAAGCGAATGCGATCTGCAGGCCCGGCATAAGCAGATCCGTTCGCTTCCGGTGGCGACCCAGCCGGCGATGGCAGAGGCACAGGCAACGACCACAACGAGCGACGCGATCGTTTCCATGTGCGGCATCAGGAAGACGATGGTGAAAAGCGCGAGCGCTCCGCCGATCACGCAGCCGACGATCCTGCAGACGTTCCTTTGTAGCAGCGTCGCACTCGGTGCTTTCCAGCGCGATGAACGTGCAGGTGATGAACGCGGTGTGGATTCCCGACCAGTCAATCGCCTCATAAAAGATGTAACAAAACATCGCGGCGAAAGTGACTTTGAGCGCGAAGTGCACGTGCGCGGGATTGGTGAACGCGTCCGGACACAAAAAAGCTTTTCGGTTTCGGCGGATGTGCAGGCGGGCCTCGGCGTGTCCGGCAGAAACAGCAAGTTCAGCACGACGGTGAGCCGCGACGCCGTAAGCGATCGCGACCCACAGCCAAAGAAGTCCTCGAACCAACAGTTCAGGTGAGGGAACTCGCTTCTCCGACGGACTGCGAGACAGCGACAACAAAGCCGATGAGGAATCCGAGCGGCCCGAGCACAAAAACGCGCGACAACCACATTCCGAGAAACAGCGCGATCGCCATTCCGGGAATGCGCAGTTCGGGATGACCATAGGTGAACTTGTAAAGCAGGAGAGTGCGCGCCAATGCCGATGGTCAGCGCCGATAAGCCCGCCGACTCCGGTAACTGTCGTGAGTAGCTTGCTCTCCTTCGAAACGAAGAAAACCATGTAGGCGCTGAGCAGCCAGCTCCGGCACTTGCAGCGTCATCGAAATGATCACGCACAACACCGCGCCACGCGACGATGATGGCTGTTCTGATCTTGCGCGCGCGCGTCGGCGCCAGCTCGCGTTTGAACCAGCCAAGCCAATCCGAATCGATCGGATCGCGCTTCGACAAACGTCGCGCTCATAGAATTCATTTCGCGCGGCGGACCTTTGATGATCGCGACGGCGGACGCGCCCATGCGGAAAAGATCCTGGATCGGGATTTTCGACTTCGATGCGCACAGGGAAACGTTGCGCGACGCGCACCCAGTTCAGTTCGCGCTTCACATAAGGCACACCGGAGGGAGGCAGATCGATCTCGCCTTCGGGCTTCACCGCCCATCCGATTCCCTGCACTTTTCCGCGGAAGCGTTGGTTAGGCGCGGACGAGAGGTAAACAATCGCTTCGCTGCCGGGAGCCATATGTCGGACTTCCGCCTCGCGAAAATTCGCGATCACGTACCATTTGCTCGTGTCGAGCAACGAGAAGACAGGAACCCCGGTGGTAACATGGGCGCCGGCCGAAATGTTGAGATTGATGACACGTCCGGAAAAAGGTGCGATGACCTTGCAGTAGGAGAGATGGAGTTCCTCGAGATTGATGGTGGCCACCACACCTTCGCGCTGAGCTTGTAGGGTCGTCAGTTTAGTTCGGGCTTCATCGACGTTTTCGGCGGTCGTAAAGTTCTTGGGTAGGAGCGGTTCCAGGCGCTGCAAGGTGCTATGCGCTTGTGCAATCTGTCGATCCAGAGCGGCCAAATCAGCTTTGGCCTTTTCCAGGACGAGTCTGTAATCCTCCGGGTCGATTTCGAAAAGCACGTCGCCTTCTTTCACCGCTTGATTGTCCTGCACATTGAGCTTGAGGATTTGACCCGCCACACGCGGCGCAATGCCCACCACGTTGGCGCGCGCTGTGGCATCATCGGTCCGCGGATGTCGTTCGATAATTCCCCAGACATAGAGTGTGATCAGCACCGCGCCCGCAACGATGATCAGCGACGTAATCTTGCGAATGAACTTGCGGCCCTCGACAGCTTCATCCGCTGAGGCAGTAACGCCTGCGACATTCTCGTCTGAAGAACGGGCTGCTTGATGCATTTTAGTTTTGATAAAAAGGATCCAGGTCGCAAACGTGAAGATGATCATCAGGCATGAATAAACGAGCGGCGCCGGACCGAGATATGGCTTCAGATGGCACATTTGCACAATCCAGTGCGCGACAAGCGTCAGCGTCAGCCCGCTTACAATGCAGATCATCCAGGCCGGAAAATAGGAACCGAGGATATCGATCGTAGGTGAGCGGTGACTCAACGGTCGAACCACGAACACCAATGCCCCGATGAGCAGGAGCAACCCAACAAGCACGACCGGCCGAGACCGATCGCGCCGGACTCGTGGAGGATTGCTGCTGCTGCCCGGGCGACTGGCGCAAATTCCGTTTTCATCTTCGTGGCTTCCTAACGAGTGGTGGCGCCGGGCGGGCAAGATCTCCGACGCTCAGCGCGAGGGCCGCTTGAGTGGTGTAAATTGCTGCCTGCGTGTCGTGACTGGTCGCAAGCGCCGCGGTTAGATTTCGTTCCGCAGTAACAACCTCGGTGTATGTGCTCAGGCCTTGCTTGTACGATTCGAGCACCGCGTCGAATGCGCTCTTCGATGCCGTGACTAACTTTTCAGCCGCGTCCTGCTTTTTGAGCGCTGTTCTATAACCGGTGTATGCCTTCCACACATCTCGCGCAGCCGAGTCGCGCGCTCCAGCAAGTTCGTTCTCCGCTTGATGCAAGTCGGCCTCGGCCATGTCGAGTTTGTGCCGGCGCGCGAACCCGTCGAAGATCGGCACGTTCATCGTTAGAAACGCGCCAAAGGTCGGCCGGGTGCCTCCGAAGTAGTCCGATTTGGCGACGCTGACCTGCAGGTCCGTTTCGCTAAAGTGCGTGTCGAGCGTGACCTTTGGATAATACTCGGCGCGGATCTTGCGAATCTCATATTCCTTTGAACGAACGTTGGCTAGCTTTGCAACGAGATCCGGCCGTTGCGCCAAAGCTTTCGTGATCAATTCACCAACAGAATCTTCGCTCTGAGCATCCAAACCACTTTGCTGCTGGCAAGTCCGCGCACCTTGAGCTGCACCGTCGGCAGAAGCCCGATGCTTTCGATCAGAGCGACTCTGGCGTCGCTCTCCGCACCAAGACTGGCCTGAAGATCAAAATTGGATTGCGCACTCTGTTGTTGGGCCTGCAGCAGTTCAGGTTTCGTGGCAAGCCCGGTGTCGAACCGCGCCTGCGCCGCCTGCTCCACCGTTTTTGCCGCGTCCAGCGCGCTCTGAGTTACCATCACCTTTTGCCGCGCGGTGCCGAGTTGGTAAAAGCGGTCGGTCACATCAAAGACGATTTTTGGTGCGTTCCGTTGAAGCCGACATTCGCCATCATCAATTTCTCCCGCGCTGCTGCCCTGATCGCGCTGCGTTCACCGAAGTCGATCAGCAACCACTTTGCGTTCAGCTCGGCCCGCGCCAGCAGCGACTCGGTGATCAACGTACCGCCGCCGACAATCTCCACGTTAGGCAGGTTCCCATTGGTTGGCGGCGGTTGTAAGCTTCAGCTCGCAACTGCGGAAACGGAATAAAGGCGCGGTCGTATCCTCCAGCTGCAGCCGCGACGATGTACGGGTAATAAGCGCTCTCAGTCAGACCGACGGCAGCAGCTGCCATCCGGGCGCGCTCCCAGGCGACACGTGTTTCCGGATTACTGCGCTGCGCGATGTCAATCAGTTCGGCGAGATTGTAGGTCTTGCGCGGATCGATGGCCGGCAAATAGCGCCGTTCAGCTTCAGTCGGTTGGTATTGGCGAAGTTCTCCTTCGTATCTCGGAAGCGCCGGTGGCGCCCACGGCCTCACCGGCGACGGAGGCGGATCATCGCGGGCAAGTGCGATCCCGATCGTCGCGAACAATTGTGTCGCTCCGATGAAAGAAATCTTCACGAGAACCTCTCGAATCTCGCAGCAGCGTTTCATGAAGACTCATTCTGGCTTATCGTGACCTGAATTGGCGAGCACAGAAGCCGCGATCGTTGACCGTTGCTTGCTTTGTTCGCGCGCGGATTCGAGCCAGTTGACCGCTGAGCTCTTCGATATCACGGACGGTGATCATCTGCTCGATTTCCTGGCCGAAGAAAAGATCAAGTGTCCAACTCGCCATGACTCGCAGCTTCTTAGCCAGGCGTGGAAGCTTCATTAGATACACCGATCGCCAGAACCACCAGGCGATAAAACCGGAAAACTTGATCCCAAACACCATCGCCACACCGGTATGATGACCAATGCTCGCCAACTGTCCCAACATTTTAAAACGGAACGGCTTGAGCGGCCGATCGAGAATCATAGCTTCGATGTTCTTCGCAACCGTCACTCCTTCCCGTAAGCCGTGCTGCGCCGTTGGTGGATGAAAGTTTTCGGTGTTTAAGATAGGCACGGCTGCGCAATCGCCTGCCGCCCATAAGCCAGGAACACCCGTCACCGCCAGTACTCACTAACCAGGAGTCGACCACGTTCCTTCTCGCAAGGTAATGATGCAATGACCGGGCTGGGTTTTACACCTGCCGTCCAGATCAGAGTCGCGGCAGGAATCGATGTGCCATCGCTTAACGTGACCACCACCCCATCGTAGTTCGCCACACGCGGGCCTTTGATCACCTCCACTTTGCGTTCGCGCAATTTGCGTTCGGCGTAGCGCCCCAGTTCTTCGCCTAATTCGGGCAGAATGAAATTTCCCGGATGAACCACCACAACTCGAATCAATTCTTCGCGCAACTGCGGATAATAGCGCACGGTTTCCCGCACGAAGTCGTTAACGGCGCCGGTTGTTTCGGTGCCCGAGAAACCACCGCCAGCAGTGACGAACGTGAGTAACTGCCGGCGCGCTCGCCTCATCGCTCTGTAGAGAGGCTTCTTCAAAAGCGCCACCATGCGATTGCGCAGCAGCGCCGCGTCAGTCAGGCTTTTCATGGTTACCGACCAGTCGCGGACGCCGTCCATATTGAAGAAGTTTGTTTCCGAACCGAGCGTCAGAAGCAGATGATCAAACTCGAATTCAAGCTCGCGGTCCGCAACGCCACCTGCTGCAGCGGACTGCGTCGCGCCGGTTCAGATCAACTGCCTGCATACATCGGCTTCGACAACCTTCACGTGACGAAGAATGCGGCGGAGCGGATTGACGATGTCGCCCGGATAAAGATCGCCGGCTGCGACCTCGTGCAGCATCGGCGTAAAGAGAATGAAATTCTCGCGACTGATCAGCGTCACCTCTACGTCCGCTCGACGCGCGAGCCGTTTGTCGAAGTGCATTGCCGCGTAAAGCCCGGCAAACCCGCCACCGGCAATGACTATTCTAGTCGTCTTCATGCCATTACCGCGAATCGTAACGCGACCCGCGCGATCGAGATACTATTGATGGCTGCCATCATTCAGTCTTTTTCCCATCTTTTTCTCAAGCTTGCGGCCTGGAAATTTCACTAAATTTCGCGCCTACCAGCGATTCACAGACGGCCTGGCGAGCCTGTCATTCTCTGCCAATCACTAGCTTTTTCCGATCGCTTCTTTCATCATCTGCCGCGCTCGTGCCGACAATGGTCCCATCCCACTCCCGTGAGAGTACCACAGGCCTTTGTCTATGTCGCGGCAGTAAAGAAACATGACGCCTTCACCCGCGTCCGCGTGGTAGAACGTCGCGCCCGGATTTTCCGCGATCAATTCAAGCAAAGTTTGTCGCCAGGGATCGTCGGGAGAATGGAAAATCTCATCGGCGAGCTTCTTGAGTTCTTCAATGTTGATTGTTCGAATCGACTTCATGACGCTGTTACGGCGGTCGTCGTCGATTTTGTCGATGTCTACGAATTTATCGAATGGCATAGGATTTACTCCGTTGGATTTGGTTCGTTAGGCTGCAAAGGGGAGGCGTTGCGCTCCCGCTGAAAGTGGTCGATCACGTCGGCGACAGTTGCGAAGCGGTTTACGCCGCCCAATTTGCTGTCGACGCCTTCATGGCGGAGCCGATCGCGCACTGAGGAACGCGCTTCAACCGCTTGGAATTGGATGCGCTCGGCGATGAGTTCGTCAGCCATACCCGCAAGCATGTAGGCACTCTGCATGTCAACAAGCGGTGCGGCGGAGAGATCGAGCACTACGAGCTTCGGCGGCGTCGGCTCGGCGCGAACACGGCTCAGGATCGCGTCGCAGACATTGTCCACGTTGAAATAGACGAGGGCCGATTCCGGCCGGAAAATCATTACGTTCGGGATGAGTTCGTTGTCCTGCATGTCGTTCGCAGTCCGAGAAACGACGGGTGCCGGGAATTCGTCCGAGCAGAGCAACGTGCGGGCCGGGACGAAACGCGCACCAGCTGCACAAGCGAGATCACCGCCCCGATCATCACGCCGAGGAGCAAACCAAACGTGAGCACGCCGATGAAAGCCGTTACCGCCACGACAAACTCCGGACGATCGCTCTGCCAGAGCTGCTTTCAGGGTTGAAAGCTTGAGCAAGCCCGCCACCGCCACCAACACTACAGCGGCGAGGACCGGCTGCGGCAACGCGCTCAAGAGGTGCGAGAAAAAGAGCACAACGATGAGAATGAAGACTGCCGCCAGGGCGGTGGAGAGCGGTGTTGCGCGCCCGCCCTCTTCATTAACGAGCGACTGCGACGTACCACCGCTGACGGGAAAGCCGCCACCGAGTCCGGCGAGCGAGGTTCGACGCCGCGAGCGCCAGATTTTCCTGATTGGCATCGAACCGTCCGCCGTGCTTGGCGACCAACATTCGCCCAATCGCGGCCGTTTCGACGGCGCCGAGAAGAAAACAGGCAAAGGCAAGCGGAAGCAGCTGGTTCAGATCATTGCCAGTAAACGGCAGGCAACTCTGAGAGGCGGAATTCCCTGCGGCACGGCGCCGATCAACTTTACGCCGTGTGTCTCGAGCGAAAGCGCCGATGCGGCGACGATCCCTCCGATCACAACGAAAAGCGCGACCGGTTTGTGCTTGAGAAAAATTTTTCCAAGAATGAGGAACGCCAGCGCGATTCCTCCAACGATAAGTGACATCGAGTTTGTTTCACTCAGGTGCTTGAAGAAGAAACCCGTGTTCTCCCAGAAGCTTCCGTGAGCGCTATGAAAACCGAAAAGCTTGGGCAATTGTGTGCTGGCAAGGAAAAGCGCCACGCCGCATTTGAAGCCGGTCATGACACTCTCTGAGATGAAATGTACCATGACTCCGGCTTTCGCTAGCCAGGCAATGAAGGCGATGAGCGAGACCAGCAACGCCGTGCCAGCCGCGAGCGCGCCAAAGCGTGTAGTATTACCGCCGGTCATTTCGCGCAAGCGACGAGCCGATGACGAGCGAAATGGCGGAAGTCACTGAAACGGCGGTGTAGCGCGAACCGCAAAAGATCCAGAAGACCAATCCGCCGAACAAGCAGGCGTAAAGGCCGGCTTCCGGAGGCAAATTGGCTAGAGATGCGTCGCCTAACGCTGCCGGAAGCAAGTATGCGGCAAGGGTAACACTGGCGAGAACGTCGCCGCGCAGCCAGCTCCGATCATAAGCGCGCAGCCAGGTGAAAGCGGGAATCCAACGGAGGAGGGAGGGTGAACTCATCGCGGCAATTTATTCACGGCCCTCTTCGAACGACGCCTTAACCGCCGGAGTCTTTGCGATGGCGCGCCTTATATTGTTCGACCCACGCGCGAGCTGCTTGTAATGGATCGCTGCTATGGCGTTCTATCCAAGCAGTTAGTCCCTTTTCATCGATCGCCAGGTCGAGAACCCGAGGTCGACCGAAAAGCTTGCCGAACGTTTCCATGATTTTCGTCACACTGGGAAAAACACATACAGACCAGCAAAACCAGAAACAATTGCCAGAAAAAGCAGTGTAATGTTGGAGCGGAAGTCTTTCCATCCGGCAAGACGCCGCTGGATGCTCTTTACATCAGCTTCTTCATCATGGGTTTTACCGACTACTCGCCGAAGCCTGGCTATGGTCAGCTTGTGGTGATTGCTCAGCTTGTTAGTGGAGTTCTTTTAGCTGGCTGCACTTTTTCCCATTCACATCTCACGAATTTCAAATTTCAGAAACCGATGAATGAATCAAGTGATGCGCACACTCATCGTTCCGCGCAGTCGCGACTGCGAATGCCAGAAACAATTGCAGGAGTGAGAGACGCGCAAACCATCGTTGATTTCTCCTACGTTGGTTGTGGAATAAGAACGGTGGTTGAAAGCTGTCGTGGCGCCGATCTCCAGGGGCTTTGCGCTTCTTCGGTGTGAAGTTTCTCGGTCAGCGCCGCGACGTGCGCCTCGATAATTTGATGGCACGCGGTCAACTCTCGCTCGCGAGCCTGAACGCCCCGGCGAGCCACTGCTTCCAGATCATCTATATTATATAGAGAAACGTGATCGAGTCCGGTCACAGCAGGATCGATGTTACGCGGCACGGACAGATCGATGAGAAGCAGCGGGCGATTGCGCCGTGCCTTCATCAAATTTTCGATGTCGTCGCAACTCAATAACGTCTCAGCGCTGCTCGTCGCAGCGATGACAACGTCGACATCGCGCATTTCAAAAAGGCAATAACCGAAGCAGACCGCTTCTCCGCCGCAGCGCGTCGCGAGATCGAGCGCGCGGTCAAACGAACGATTCGAAATGAAGATCGATTGCGCGCCTTTTTTACTAGAAGTCGAACACAGTTCTCCGCCATCTCGCCGGCGCCGAGTGACCATGATCGATTGCCGCGACAGATCGGTCTTTCCAATCAATTCCACTGCTGTGCTCTTGATTGAAACCGTGCCGCGCCCGATCCCGGTGCGCGTCCGAATTTCCTTTGTCGCCTGAAACGCCCTTTGAAACAGCCGATTCAAAACGCGGCCGGTCAGTCCGGCGTTGCGAGCGATCTCGTAGGCGTTTTTGATTTGGCCGGTGATTTCAGTTTCACCGAGCACCATCGAGTCCAAACCCGCTGCGACGCGAAGCAGGTGACGCACGGCAGCGGCGTCCTCGTGCAGATAAATGTGCGGATCTAAATCGCGCGGCTCGGCGCAAAGCAACTGCAACAGCGATTTAATGTGACCCGTTGCCTGTCGGGTTGTTCCGTAGATTTCAACACGATTGCAGGTTGAAAGCAGAACGATTTCGTCGAGATGGCCGAAGCACTTCAGCACAAACGCAAGATCGACAATCGCGGACTGTTTCACCGCGAGCTGCTCGCGGAGTTCGACCGGCGCGGTCTTATGACTTATTCCGGCCGCGAACAGTTTCATCACTTAGTCAAAGTGGTTTCGAGACGCGCGGGCTGAGCTCCCTGATTTGGCGTGGCCGCAGGGGGCGGCGTTGTTTGTGCCGGTTCAGATTGCTGATAATTCACGATGAGACGCGAACCGCGTTGTCCGGTCAGGAATAACCAGGCCCATTGCAGGAAGACGCTGATCCGAAGACTGAGCTGAGCCAGATACAAAGTGTGAATGAAAGCCCACGCCAGCCACGCCAGAAGACCATGTATGTGCACTTTGCCGCTTTCCAGGACGGCCCACCCTTTGCCGACCACAGCCATGTTACCTTTGTCGAAATAGCGAAACGGTTTCGGACTTTTCTTTCCGGCGACGCGCCGACGAATTAATTTCCCTGCATAGTGTCCCTGTTGCATCGCGACCTGGGCGACGCCACCTAACGGTTTCCCGTCCTGATCGAGCGAGGCGGTATCTCCGACCACAAAAATTTCCGGATTACCGGGAACACTCAGATCGCTTTTGATGCGCACGCGACCAGCGCGATCCGTTTCTGCCCCTAACCATTTTCCAGCCGGCGAAGACGTAACACCGGCCGTCCAGATCACTGTCTTGCTCGCAATTCGCTCCCCTGCGACAATGACTCCTTCGCTGTCGACCTTCTCGACGTTGTGGCCCAGATGGATTTCGACTCCGAGCTTTTGCAGATGGAACTCCGCTGCCTCAGACAGACTCGGGGCAAAAGTGCCAAGAACCTTTCGAGCGCCATCGATCAACACGATTCGTGCTGAAGTCGGATCGATCCGGCGAAATTCGGAACGTAATGACGACCGAACGAAAATAGCGAGCGCCGCCGCCATCTCGACACCGGTTGGTCCGGCGCCAACCAAAACGAACGTCAACAATTCGCGGTGAAGATCGACGTTTTCTTCAGCCTCGGCCTGCTCGAAGGCGCTGAGGATCTTGTTTCGAATACCGACGGCATCGGCCAGGGTCTTCAAGCTCGGAGCAAACTTTTCAAATTCGTTGTGTCCGAAATAACTGGGACGAACACCGGTCGCGAGAATAAGGTAATCGTACGGCACCGGCACATGCTCGCGATCTGCGTCGTTTACAAAAACGCAGCGCTGCGCCTTATCCACGCCGGTGACCTCGCCCATGATCACCGTTGTATTTTTATGTCTTCGCAATACCTCGCGGAGTGGCGAACTCATTTGCGACGGCGCGAGTACTCGAGGTCGCTACCTGATAAAGAAGCGGCGCAAAAACAGAATGGTTCGTTCGATCGATGAGAATGACTTCGACCGGCGCTTTCCCAAGGGCTTTGGCCGCAGCCAGACCACCAAAACCGCCGCCGACGATCACTACGCGCGGCCTTTTCGACCTCTGCTCATCCGCACCATTGATAGAATTGAGATTAGCATCGTTCATCCATCTCTTTCTCAAGCTTCTGAGGCCTGAAATTTCAGAATCTTCGGGAGAGGCGTTAGACTTGGAATTGCGAAATCATCGATTGCCCTAACGCGTGCTTTCCGTTTCAAAGAATCGCGCACATCAGATTTAGATAATCTGGCCAATCGACAAATATGTCGATTACGCGTATTATCGCAAATCGTGACTCCTGAGACAGATAAATCACAGTCGAACTGTTCCACCTGCCGTTTACAGCAGCTCGGCACCCGCATGGACAAGCATTTATATGCTGTCAAAGGCGGATGCAATCTACGCTTCTTTTTCAAGAGCATCCGGTATTCGAAGGATCTCGACCTCGATGTCCATACGACGGCGAAGGAAACGCTGCGTAAGAACGTCAACCAAATCCTAAAGTTCCCAGGGCTTGCCCAACACTCCGCACGCACCGCCTGGAAATCAGCTTCGTTTCCCCCGAGCCTAAACAAAACCGAGACAACGCAGCGGTGGAAAATTCATTTGCGCGCCGACACGTGGAAGCGAGCTGCCGTGACGAAAATCGAAGCCACTGACGCGGCTTTCGACGAACGCGTGCCTTCGAAGCCGTCGATCCAGAGATTACGCGGCTTCACCGCCTGGCCGATTCTTACTACCCACTGGCTACACGTTGTGAGGCAAGCCTTTGCACAGAAGGCCGGTAGAAACCCTGATTCACCGTGCCGAAATTCAAGCGCGACGTGTTCGATCTCGCTTCTGCTCGATGCCGGCGCAACGGGATCAGCGCTATTAGCTGAAACACGAGAGAAAGGGCATACAGTCAGAAATGCGATTTATCTTCGATACGACGACTTTATTGGGCAGGTCGTCGCGTATTTGACACTGCAGTATCAGGAATTTACGGCAAGCCGCGTAACTTGGGACAAGCTGCAGGAGTGGTAGTTAAAACCCTGGAGGGGCAGGAATCAGGCCGAAGCACTCGCCAGGATTGGGTCGTTAGGCCAGCCAGTCTTCCAAACGAAAGATGTCGCGGCTGCGGCCGGGGTCACGGCCACCAACGCGAACAATAAGATAGCAACCCGCCTGGCAGCTTCGGGTTTTCTGATCCGACTGGCTGCGGAAGATGGATGCTAACGCGAGAGGCTAACAAAACCGCTCGTTCCCGAGGAGCGTGACTGCCCCTATCCGGCTTATATTTCCCTTCAGACGGCACTATATCACCACGCGATGGTCTCGCAGATCCCATGCAGATCACGATCGCCGTGTCCCATCGCCAAGACACGGCGGTATCAAACGCCCATCGGGACATTTTCAATCCATCACGTAGCGCCTGACTTCTTTTTGGTTTTGAACGCGATCGAAACAACGTGCTGATTGCTGCCGGAAGGCGCGCTCGATGCTGCTATACCTCAGCCAGACCAAGACGAGGCTTGTTCGTTAGGCTGCCAGAATTGGATCTGCCGAAGAATTTCAGTTGGCAAAGGCGGCGGAGTTCGCCAGTTCTATTCGTAGTGTGGCTCGGCGGCGGAGTGTGGAGGAAAAAGCTCGGAGAGCTGAAACGCCGAACTCGTGGGCAAGTATAAGTCGGGCGAGAGTTTGCGACGCCTACCGTGACTGAATCACCGATTGAACCGACGATTTTGTTGTGAATGTTTGTGCTAGACCATTCTTTAGATAAGAGATGTGGCCGCCGTAGCCACTGGCCCTGCGGGCCGTACGTCTCTGGCGTGAAGAGGAGCGCGGTGGTGGACCGGCCACAGGCCGGAGGCTGGCTATACTTATTTATGAAATCGCGCTTGGGCCAGGTCAAGCGACCCAGAGGTAGATCAGCAGAATCACCAGAAGCGTGGCTCACAACGAGCCACGGGATCGTGACGACCTCGATCCTCAACTTGCGAACGGCGGGAATGTCGTTGTCGACATTCGGATCCTGGTCAAAGAATCGGTGACGGTTGCGAAAGATATAGGCGCCGCCTAGCAAATTAGATGATGAAGAAGAATGTCGCGGCGATTCGAAGAGCAGGAAGAGCTGCGGGATTAATTAGTGCGAGCATATTATGTATAGGCGCGATCATTTTCCGTTCGGAGCCATTCGGGTTTGCTTGAGCCGCGCGGAACCAGCACGGTTCGGTAGGCGCCGGGTGTGCGCGACAATACGATCTGGTCGGTCATTCCCTGATAAGTGCCAAGCGGTGTTTCCGCGGTAAACAGGTCCGGAGCGATGTAGCTGTGCTCGTCGGTCGAACCCGCGGTCGCTTTCGCGTAGGCCTTGTCGAAAATACCTAACGAGAGCAACCACAGCACGGTCCGCGTTAGCGAAACGACGACCCGATAGCTGCCGCCTTCGATTGCACGCCGGCGCAACGCAGCGAGAATCCCAGTTGTGCCTAACCAGCCAACGACATTGTCGGCAATGGGCACAATTGGCGGCTGCTTCGGCCGAGTCGGGGAACCTTCGATCGTAAAGAGGCCAGACACTGCCGCGCCAATCTCATCGAAACCGGGTCGATTCGACCACGGTCCCTGCTCACCGTGCATAGCGACGATTGCATGAATCAATCCGGGCTTCTGCGCGCAAAGCGATTCGGCATCGAGGCCGTGCTTCTTCAGAAATCCGGGACGTTTATTGGCAAAAATACATCAGCATCCTTTAGAAGCTGATTGAATTTTTCTCGATCTTCCTTCGCATCATCGAGGATCGTTGAACGCATGCCCACCTGGACATCCCAGAAGAAGGCTTCGATTTCCGAGTCGCGCGGTCTCCAGATGTTGAGCACGTCCGCGCCGTATAGGGCCATGTCTCTGCCCATCCCGGCTCCCGCGATCACGTGACCCATTCCCAATGCGCGGACACCAGCGAGAGGAAGATTATCGCTCGCCTTGAGCGGAACGGGGTCGCTCTCGCCAATCTTCTCCACTGTGATCAGCGGCATTTTTGAGAGGACGTCGGTGTATTGGGGTTCCCGACGAAATTCCTCATTCGTCCGCACCATCGCCAGAACTAGTCCCTCGGCCGCCGCAGCCTCTTCCAGTTCCACAGCGTTCCATTTGCGTATGGCGTCGTTAATGGATTTGGTACTCGGGCTGCAGCCGAGAAAATCGAGGGTGCGCACGAGGAGTTGAGGATAAATGTCCAGCGCCAGCACGTACCGCCCATCGCGTGTCTCGCGAAAAAACGCATCCCCCATCTTTAGGAATGGGCTAACCGCATAGCCACCTGGGGAGGGCGGCCGGCCATTGATGGTTTCCCATTTTCCTTCAAAGAATCCGGCGAAACGCCGCAATGCCTTGCGCACGTCCACCGAGATATCCTGGCCTTGGCCGGTAGCTTGCCTCCAAAGTGCCGCCACCGCGACGCTTCTTGCGGCCAGACCGACTGCGGCCAGCGTCCCGAACCGGATCGGGCTTGGGAGAATCGGATCGGATCCGTAGAATGTGAGCTTGCCTCCGGCGTCCGCCGTTGTTAGCCCGATGTCCTTTAACACTTCACTTGTGGCGGCGTGCAGATCGAAATCCGGCGACGTTGCCGGATGACTCAGCTTCTGTTCCAGCGCTTCAGTCAATCGATCGGTTGCTGTGCTCGTCTCAATCGATGGCTCAGTTATTGTCGCGGTGCTCATTGGTTGTTCTATCTCTTCCTCAAGCTTTTAAGACCGCACATTTCAGAAAAACTCGAGATTTTTTTAAATGCGCCCTGATCCAGAACTACGACGTCTGACTCAAACTGACCTCCGGCGTCCACGATTACATTCGGCCCGAGCACGCCTGAATCGCGGTCCGCGGGCCACGAACTGCTCGGACATCCAAATCACGCCATTGGTGTTCGTCAGGATATAGATATTGGACAATTTAGCCATACTTTACGACCCTATCCCGGGTGAGATTTGACTGGGACAGGGACAAAGAAGCGGTCAATGTTGCCAAGCACGGCGTTGATTTCAGCGAAGCGCGGAGCGCATTGCCGATCCGCTGCTCGTGCTGGCGGCGGATAAGGGCCACAGCCAAAGAGGAGCCGCGCCTTTTCTGCATTGGCCGGAGCGGGCGCGGCGGCATTCTCACCTGTCCGCTTCACCTATCGGGGCGAGACCATTCGCATTATCGGCGCAGGCTATTGGCGAAAAGGCAAAGTGCCACGTACTGGAACGCTACTAAC
>ERZ1370068.9293-contig-8080_pt1 | contig 53267 bp, 62 predicted proteins | sample MGYA00561227_ERZ1370068 | MGnify/ENA primary metagenome ERZ1370068 (study PRJEB38410, sample SAMEA6850437) | metagenome | study: Metagenomic assessment of the ecological functions of the soil: analysis of the soil microbiota associated with the... | reverse complement strand
TTACGTATTGCTAGCTGCGCGCGCGGGAGCATCGTCACGCGGCCTGTACGTCAACCTCGGGACCTGCCGTCGCGCTCTGACGAGGGCAGGGGTCTCATCGTCCCCCGTCATCCGCAACGCGCAGGACCTGCAACCTGACCGGCACGCCGCGCGCGCAATTCAGGACATCGCGGGCGCGCTCGCGCGCAAGAAGCTCCTACCTGACGACGTCCAGGGCGGCACGTTCGCGATCACGAACCCCGGCAGCTTCGGGACGTTCCACGGGCACGCCGATCATCAACCAGCCGCAGTCCGCGATCCTCGGGCGTACGCGCGCTCGTGCAGCGCGCCGTGTCGTGATCCAGGACGACATGCGGCTCGGACGTGATCGCGATCCGCCCTGGTGAACCTCACGCTGCACGTACGACCACCGGCTCCGTCGACGGCGCGTACGCGGGCATGTGTCCTCCGCGACCTCCGCGACCGGCCTCGAGAGCTGGACGAGGCTGGCGTGGTGAGCGACCGCTCGAAGGTAGCTGTCTCTGCGGAGGCGTCCGCTTCGAGGTCGCTGGAGCCGTTCGCTCGCGACGTGGTCGGCAGTGCCACTGCGAGTTCTGCAAAAAGCGCATCTCGGGCGGCTAGCGGCAACGCGTCAGCGGACGTGTCCCGCACGAGGCGATCCGCATCGCTCGGAGGCGACAGACGCTCGCTCCGCATCGTACACGCCTGTAGGGCGGCTCGGCGAAGACGTTCTGCTCCGACCTGCGGCTCCGAACCTCTTCGGCGGGGCTGCGCCCGAGTCCGAGACTCGCAGTGTCCGCTTCCAGCCGTTCGGCCTCGGACTACGACCGCAAGCCGCGAGGCGCACATCGTTCGTTCGCTCAGTCGCCCGCGTGGGAGATCCTCCCCGACGACGGGCTGCCGCGGTACGACGATCCGCGCCACCTGGTAGACTGACCCAGCGGATCGTCCGCCGATGATCGCGTGACGAGGACGCGGCCGCCGCGATCGACTGGCTCAGCGGAGCGTTCGGCTTCACGCGAGCGCGCGGCAGCACCGCTACGCGGACGAGAACGGCGTCGGTCGGGCACGCCGAGCTCGAGCTCGGGCGGCGCGTCGTGATGCTCGCCGCACGCCGAACCGCCGACTACCAGAGCCTGAGAGCGCCATCGGCAGAGACGTGCGCAGACGCCGGACCGCTGGCTCGACAACCCTGGGTCGTCGACGGCGTGCTCGTCACGGTCGACGATCTCGACGCGCACCACGCGCCGAGCCGTCGCCGCGGGAGCGACGGTGATTCGTCCGGTACGAGGATCAGCCCGGTGCGGTCTGTCTGTACACGGCCGGGACCGGACCGTGAGGGGCACATCGCTGGATCCGTTCCAGCAGGCGATGACGCGGGCGCGCTACCTCATGAACCTCGGCCTCGTTCCCTACGTCGAAGCCTTCGAGCTCCAGCGCTCGCTCGCAGGCGCCGTCTCGCAGGGCGCGATCCCCGACACCGTGTCTGCTCCTCGAGCACCCGCCGGTGGTCACGCATCGGACGCCGCACCGAGCGACGGCGAGCTCCACGTCCCCGACGACGCCGGCGTCGAGATCGTCGAGACCGACCGCGGCGGCAAGTCGACCTACCACGGCCCGGGCCAGCTCGTCTGCTACCCGATCCTCGACCTCGACCGGCACGGCAAGGACGTCAAGCGCTACGTGCCGCGACCTCGAGGAGGCGCTCATCCGCACGCTGGCGGCGTTCGAGCTCGAAGGCGACGCGCGATCGAGGGCCTGACCGGCGTCTGGTGCCGTCGACGGCGCCGCCGCGGAAGATCGCGTCGCATCGGCGTGCACGTCACGCCGCTGGGTGACGACGCACGGCTACGCGCTCAACGTCGACCTCGACCCGGCGCCGTTCACCGAGTGGATCACGGCCTGCGGCCTCGAGGACGCGCGCGTTCACGACGATGGCGCGCGAGCTCGAGCGACCCGTGACCGTCGAGCGACGTGCGGCCGGCGGCGATCGAGGCGATCGCCGATGTCTTCGGCTCTCGAGCTCGGGAGCTGCCGGCACGAGCGACGGCGCAGGGCTCTGGCGCCAGCCGATCCACGCCTCGCTCGCTGCTCGATGACCGTCGACATCCGCCCGTGCTCCCCGGCTCGGCTGGGATCCGCCGCCCAACAGCGTGGGCATCGTCGGCCGCAGTTCTCGTTCGCGAGGACGGTTCTTCTTCGTCGCCCAGCTCCGCCTCTCCGAGCAGGCCGCGATCAACTGACGCACGCGGTGAGCGACGCGATGTGGCATCTGCGACCAGGCGAAGGATCCACGTCGGTTGCTGGCGAGACCGTCCCGCTGCACGAGGGCCAGCAGGTTCGATGGCCGAAGCGTCCCGCATGGCCTCTGGACGGAACGGCTGCGACCAGCCACGCTCATGATCGGAGCACTTCGGCTATCAGGTGGGGGAACTCCCTCGGGGCACGCGATCGGCGCCGTCTCGGCAGAACCGCGCGTAGGCGACACTCGGGTCGGACGTCTCCTTCGCTCGACGCTCCGGCGCCGTGCCGAGCCGATCTCGTTGACCGGATACCGCAGTCCGCGACCCTTCCGGCGCGCGCCGACCGCGACGACCAGGCACGGGCCCGTCGTCCGGCGCCCACGAAGATCGTGCTCGGTCCGCGCGGGGCAGTGCGACGAGATCCCACGCGCTGCAGGCGCCGCTCCTCGCCCTCGACGATGAGGAGGCGCTTCGCCCGACGAGCACGAGAAGTCCTCCTGCGCCTCCTCGCCGTGATACATGCCAGTTCGGCTCTCCCGGACCGAGGATCGCCGATGTTCCCGATGCCTGAGCGTCAGCAAACGTGGACGCTCATCGCCCGTCGAAGCATGCGTCAGCGACTCCGGAGCCCGTCGCCCTGCGAACCAGCGCGCGTCGCGGGCGTTCGACGGACCGGAACCACTCCCTCACCGGCCAGGCGACGCGAGGCCGTTCTTCGCGCCACTCTCGAGCGGAGCTTCGCGGAACCACGTCTCCTGAACTAGTCGCGATGGAGACGTCGCTCCCGTCGCCGAGCGCCCGCGCCGCCCCGAGTGGATGAAGGTGCGCGCGCCGAGCGCGGACGCGGCGCTACTTCGACGTCAAGAAGCTGATCCACGGCGCAGCGCTGCACACGATCTGCGAGGAGGCACGCTGCCCGAACATCGCCGAGTGCTGGGGCCGCGGCACCGCGACGTTCCAGATCCTCGGCGACACGTGCACGCGCGCGTGCCGCTACTGCTACGTGCACTCCGGGCAAGCCCGACGCGCCGCCCGACCCGCTCGAGCCGCTCCGCCTCGCCGCAGGCGGCGGCGCAGATGGGGCTCCGCACGTCGTCGTCACCTCCGTCGACCGCGACGACGTCGCCGACCGCGGCGCCGGCCACTACGCGGCGACGATCCGCGCGCTGAAGCGAAGCTGCCGGACGCGATCGATCGAGGTGCTCACGCCCGACTTCCTCGGCGTCGAGGAGGAGGCGCTCGCAGACGGTGCTCGCCGCGCGGCCCGAGGTCTTCAACCACAACATCGAGACCGTCCGGCGCCTGCACCGCGCGGATGCGCGGCGCGAAGGCGAGCTACGACAAGGCGCTCTGGCTGCTCGCGGCGCGCGAAGGAGATCGCCGACTACCCGGTGCTGACGAAGTCCGGGATCATCGTCGGCCTCGGCGAGACGAACGACGAGGTCGTCGAGACGATGCGCGACCTCCGCGCGCACGGCGTCGACGTCGTCACGATCGGCCAGTACCTGCAGCCGTCGCGCGAAGCACGCGACGATCGACCGCTGGGTGCACCCGGACGAGTTCCGCTGGTTCCGCGAGCAGGGCGAGGCGCTCGGCTTCGGCTCGGTCTTCTCGGGCCCGCTCGTCCGGTCGTCGTATCGCGCGGACGAGCAGCACCCTGCGGCCGAGACCGGCCGCGGCGCGGTCACCTACTAACACGAGAACAGGGCGCCTGGAGACGTCGATTCTCAGATGGGCGATACAACGGCTGTTCTCGTCGATCAGTCCTGCACAGCCCTATTGTGTCGACGCGATAAGCGAGTCGGTCCGCGACACCACTCGTTGCCCAGACCGAAGGACGTCACTGCGACGATGACGTTCACGACGAGAGCCACCAGGAAGACCGGCCCTCCCAGGTGCACCGCAGGTCGGCACCGTTGTCACCGTTGCCGTTCGTCTGCAGGTTGAAGCCGTCAGCCAGAAGCCGGCTTTCACATTCACGAAGCTTCGCCGGTCATGAGACGCGACCGGAACAGAGACAACCCGACGGGGCTCGGTACGACACCCGTAACGCTGACGGTAAACGCGTTGTCGTTCTTGGGATTCGAGATGAGCGCATCGAGCGTTCCGGGGGTCAGCGAGTTCGCCGTACTCGAGACAAAGTGATCGACTGATCGAGGATCACGAAGGACCGGCATCCTTCGTATCCCGGACGCCGGCGGGATAGCCGTAGTCGAAGAGCTGGTCAAACGTTGCACATGTCTCTCCGAGCGTGCCTTCAGCGCAGAAGTCCGGGTACCCGGTCACGGGGTCGAGCTCGGTTGCTGGGTGTAATGGGCCCCACGGCGTCCTGCTGGAAGTAGACGCGAGCCGTGACTGGAGACTCTGCGGCATTCTGATCGGTGCAGTGGCCGGCTGTGAGGAACACGGTTGGCGACAACAACGAGCGAGCAGCCACATGAACTACCCTCGTCGTCGTAGAACACGGCGAGGCCGACAAACGGGTGCTCGAAGTCTGGCTCGTAGTTCTTGGTTATCGCGCCCGCAGGTGCGGCCCGAGCACAAGCGCGCCCGCGATCGCCGCCGACAGCACGAGTAGCTTTCGCACTCTCTCCCCCCTTCCTTTCTTGCCCGGCCGACCCGGGGCGACGGCCTCACCCTGCCCACGCCGGCGGGCGCCGTCAGCCCACAACTGGTCCTCCAGTCGTGCGGCTTGGCCATCGCGCGGTAGTCGAGCGCCTCGTCGAGGATCGACTCGTCCACGCCGGCCTCGCGCGCGACCTCGCGCAGCGAGCGGCCGGACGCGGTCGCCTCCTTCACGATCTCGGTCGCCTTGTCGTAGCCGATGTAGCGGGTTGAGCGCGGTCGCCGCCGAGAGCGTGCTCTCGGCGTACTGCTCGTTGCGCTCGCGGTTCGCCTCGATCCCGTCGACGCACTTCTCGGCGAGCAGGCGCGACGCGTTCGCGAGCAGCTCGATCGAGTCGAGCAGGTTGCGCGCCATGCAGCGGCACGTAGACGTTCAGCTCGAAGTGGCCCTGCCCATGCCGCCGACCGTGATCGCGGTGTCGTTGCCGATCACCTGCGCGGCGACCTGCGTCACGACCTCGGGGATGACCGGGTTGACCTTGCCGGGCATGATCGAGCTGCCCTTCTGGAGCTCGGGCAGGAAGATCTCCGCGAGGCCGGCGCGCGGCCCGGAGCCCATCAGCCGAAGGTCGTTCGCGATCTTCGTCAGCGAGACGGCGACCACCTTGAGCGCGCCCGAGGCCTCGACGAGGCCGTCGCGCGCCGCCTGCGCCTCGAAGTGGTCGGCGGGCGCGGAGATCGTGCAGGCCGGTGTCGTCGGCGAGGTAGCTCGCGCACGCGTGCGGCGAACTCGGGATGCGTGTTCAGCCCGGTGCCGGTCGCCGTGCCGCCGAGCGGGATCTGGCCGAGACGCGGCATGCGCGTCGCTCGACGCGCGCGATCCCCTGCCGCACCTGCGCCGCGTAGCCGGCGAACTCCTGGCCGAGCGTGACCGGGACGGCGTCCATCAGGTGCGTGCGCCCGGACTTGACGACGTCGTCGAACTCCGCCGCCTTCGCGCTCGAGCGACGTCGCGAGCAGCTCGAGCGCGGGCAGCAGGTCGTTCGTCGAGCTCGCCGAGCGCGGCCAGGTGCACGGCCGACGGGAAGACGTCGTTCGACGACTGGCCCATGTTCACGTGGTCGTTCGGGTGGACGCCCTCGCCGGCGAGCGTCGCGATGACCTCGTTCGCGTTCATGTTCGAGCTCGTGCCCGAGCCGGTCTGGAAGACGTCGATCGGGAACTGGTCGTCGAGCTCGCCCGCCGCGATCGCGGTCGCCGGCGGCGGCGATGCGATCGGCGAGATCGTTGTCGAGCAGCCCGAGGTCGGCGTTGACGCGCGCGGCTGCCGCCTTGATCCGTCCCAGCCAACGTGCGACGGGAGTCGGGAATGGGCTCGCCGGATACCGGGAAGTTGGCGATCGCCTTCTCGGTCTCGGCGCCCCAGGGCCTCCGTCTCGGCTGCCTTCGCCACCGCGGCGAGTCTAGCGCCGGCGCGTCAGACTCGTCGGATGCAGCCGCTCGCGCTGACCGACGCCCAGGCGTCTGTGGAGCCCGCGGCGCGTCTACCTGAACACCGCGTCGTACGGCCTGCCGCCTCGACGACGGCGTGGGATGCACTGCAGGGTGCGCTCGAGGACTGGCGCGGTGGGCGGACGAGCTGGGAGCACTGGGGCGAACCGGCGAGGAGGCGCGCGCGTCCTTCGCGCGTCTCGTCGGCGTCCACGTCGAGACGGTCGCGATCGGACCGAACGTCTCGACGCTCGTCGGGCTCAGTCGCCGCCTCCATCCCCGACGGCTCGCGGGTCCTCGCGCCTGACGTCGAGTTCACGTCGACGCTCTTCCCGTTCCTCGTGCAGGAACATCCGCGGTGTGACGATCCGGCTCGTTCGCCGCAGGCGAGCTCGCCGGCGCAGATCGGCCCGGACGTGGACGTCGTCGCGTTCAGCGCGGTGCAGATGGCGACGGGCGAGGTCGCCGATCTCGACGCGATCGCGCCGGCTGCCGCCGAGCACGACGCGCTGACGGTCGTCGACGCGACCCAGGCAGTCGGCTGGCTGCCGCTCGACGCGAGCCGCTTCGACGTGGTCGTCGCGCACGCATACAAGTGGCTGATGTCACCGCGGGCACGGCGTTCATGGCGATCGCGCGGTGAACGACTGGACGCGGTCGTTCCGCACGCAGCCGGGTGGTACGCGGGCGAGGATCCGATGGCAGACCTTCTTCGGCGGCCCTCTGCGCCTCGCGGAGAGCGCGCGCCGGCTCGACACGTCGCCGGCCTGGTTCATGTGGGTCGCGACGCGCGCCGGCGCCTCGCGGTGATCGAGCAGATCGGCATCGAGGCGATCCACGAGCACGACGTCGCACTCGCGAACCGGTTCCGCGCCGGGCTCGGCCTCGAGCCGAGCGACTCCGCGATCGTCATGTCTGGACGCGCCCGGTGCAGCGGACAGGCTCGCCCGGGCCGGGATCCGGGCCGCCGTGCGCGGTGGGCGACTGCGCACGTCGTGGCACGTCTACAACACGGATGGCGGACGTCGACCGGGCGCTCGACGCGTCGTCAGCCCTGACCGCGCAGCCGCGAGCAGCTCGTCCCAGCTGCAGAGCTTGACGCGCGGTCGGCCCTGCTCTTCGCCTGCGCTGCGCTCGGCGGCGTCGATCGCCTCCCAGCCCGCGTACGTCACGACGCGTCGACGTCGCGCTCGACGAGAAGCTCGTCGATGTGTCCCGCCCGTCGTGGCCCGGCAGTCGCCCGGCGCGCGCGTCCTCGAGCAGGTGCTCGACGGTCTCGGTCGCGTCCTTCTTGTTCGTGCCGATCACGCCGGTCGGGCCGCGCTTGATCCAGCCGGCGCAGTAGACGCCGGCGATCGCGGCGCCGTCCGCACCGAGAACGCGGCCGTCGTCGTTCGGCATCCGTCCCGACGCGCTCGTCGAACGGCAGCCCCGGGAATGCCGACGCCGCGGTAGCCGACGCTGCGAAAGACGATCCCGCACGGAATGACCTCGCGCTCGTCGGTCGGCGACCGCGCGAACGCGTCCGTCGCTCGTCCGGCTCGAGCGCGGTTGCGGACGATCTCGACCGCCTCGACGCGCTCGTCGCCGAGGATCGCGACCGGCGAGACGCGGAAGCGCAGCCGCACGACGCGCGGCTTGCCGGCGGCTGCGCGGGTCGCGAACTCGCGCAGGATCTCGACGTTGCGCTGCACGATGTTCGAGCCGCGCCTCGAGCTCCGCCTGCGCTCGCCGGATCGAGCTACGAGCTCGGCCGGGTCGACGACGACGTCCGCTCCGGCGAGCTCGCCCAGCTCGCCGAGCTCGGTGCGACGTCCACGCCGCCTGCACGGGCCCGCGACGCCCGAGCACGACGATCTCGCGGATGCCCGACGCGACGATCGCCTCGATCGCCGCGTCGGTCGTGTCGGTCGGCGCGAGCTCCTCGCGCGTCAGCGCGAGCATCCGCGCGACGTCGAGCGCGACGTTGCCGTTCCCGATGACGACCGCGCGCTCGTGCGAGAGGTCGAACTCGAGGTGCTGGAAGTCGGGGTGGCCGTTGTACCAGGCGACGAGCTCGCGTCGCCGCCCACGAGCCCGGGAGGTCCTCGCCGGGGATCCCGAGCTGCCGGTCGGTCTGCGACGCCGACCGCGTAGACGACCGCGTCGTACGAGCGCGCGTCAGCTCGTCGTGGCGTGACGTCGCGCCCGACCTCGACGTTGCCGAGGAAGCGGAAGCCCGGCCGCGCGGCGATCTTCTCGAACGCGCGCGAGACGGTCTTGAGCTGCGGATGATCCGGCGCGACGCCGAGCCGAACGCAGGCCCCACGGCGTCGGCAGCCGCTCGATCATGTCGACCTCGACCACCGGGTCCTCGCTCGCGAGCAGCGGGCCGGCCGCGTAGAAGGCCGGCCGGCCCGGAGCCGCACGACCGCGACGCGGCGGTCGTGCCATCGGCGCGCATGCTACGGCCGACCTGCGCCGAGATGCGACGTGCGAGCATCGCGCGCGATGTCGAAGCGCCTCGTCGGCCGGATCGCGTGCGATCGCGGCGGTCGTTCTCCTCGTCGCGGTCGCTCGCCGTCGTCGGCGAAGGCGTGGTGGGACAGCCGGCTGCCCGGCACGTACAGCGCTCATGTCCTACGGCAGCCACGAGTACGGAGGCGGACCCGAGCCGCGAACCACGAGGGCACACGGCGGCGGCGACGAGCGTCGCCGACCTGCACGGGACCGCAGACGGCCGGCCGGACGCGCGCTTCGAGCTCACCGCGCGAGCTGCCGACATCCGCCTGTCGTCGGGGCGCGTCGTCCACGCGCTGACGTTCGACGGAACTCGCCTGGCCCGGAGCTTCGCGTCACGCAGGGCGACCTCGTCGAGGTCGTCGCTCCGCAACGAGCGACGTCGAGCGACGGGCGTCACGATCCACTGGCACGGCGTCGACGTGCCGAACGCGCGAGGACGGCGTCGCCGGCGTGACGCAGAACGCCGTGCTGCCCGGCGAGAGCTACACGTACCGCTTCCGCGCCGAGCAGGTCGGGACGTTCTGGTACCACACGCACCAGGTCTCGTCGGAGGATGTCCGACGCGGCCTCTTCGGCGCGATCGTCATCGAGCCGCGCGACGAGCAGCGCCGGCGTTCGACCCGCGTCTCGCGCGCACACGTTCGACGGGATCCCGACGCTCAACGGCGACGAAGGCGGCGGGCCGGCACGGTCCTCGCCGGTGCGCCGCAGGTCCGTCTCCGGCTCGTCAACACGGACAGCTTCGATGCAGACGTTCACCGTCGCGCGGCACGCCGTTCCGCGTGCTCGCTATCGACGGCACCGACCTGCACGGTCCGGGCGACGCTCGGAACGTCGCGCTACCGCGTCGCCGCAGGAGGCCGGGTACGACGTCGGCTACATGCAGCCGGCGAACGGTGTGCGCGTCGCGTCGAGGCAACCGGAGATCGCGCATCGGCTCCGAGCCGCGAGCGGTGGACGCGCCGTCCGCGCGAGTTGGCGCACCGACGCGCGACTTCGATCCGCTCACGTACGGCACGCCGGCGCCCGACGCCGTTCGATGCCGCAGTCGACGTTCGATCGCCAGCTTCAGAGCTGACGATCACGCGCAAGCCCGGCTTCTTCGACGGCACGCCCCGGCTGCAGTGGGCGATCAACGGCGGCATCTATCCGGACGTGCCGGTGTTCGTCGTCGAGCAAGGCGACCTCGTCGAGGTCACGATCACGAACGACTCGAACGGCATGCACCCGATGCACCTGCACGGTCACCACGCCGCTCGTCCTGAGCCGCGACGGACAGCCGTCGACGGGCAGCCCGTGGTGGTCGGACACGCTGAACGTGCGAAGCCGGCGAGAGCTACGTCGATCGCGTTCCGCGCGGACAACCCCGGGATCTGGATGGACCACTGCCACAACCTCACGCACGCGGCGCCAGGGACTGACGATGCATCGTCGCGTACGCAGGCGTCAGCACGCCGTTCCTCGTCGGCGGACGAGCCGGGCAACCGAGCCGGAGTAGCCGGCGGACGACTAGGCCGCCGCGCTTCGGCCGGCAGCTTGCCGCGCGCGCCAGCGACGCGGCCACTCGCTCGTGCCAGGCGATCCATGACGGTCGAGGCGCGAGGATCAGCGATGCGCGTTGATCGGGATGGAGGAAGCCGACCGGGAACGGCAGCTCGAAGCCGATCCACGCGAGCCAGAGCTGGCGAGACGAGAAGGCCGAAGACGGAGGCCGTGGCTTCCCGAGCCGCCACTTCCCGATGCCCAGCGATGAGCGCCGATGATCATGCAGGACCAGCGCCGGCGAGCCAGATCACGAGTAGCCGAATGCGGCGTGGAACCGAAAGCCGTCCTCGAAGCTTGTCGCGTCGATCGTCGAACCCTCGTCGTTCGAGCTTGTTGGCGACGTAGAACGCCGCCGTAGCCAGCCAAGCCGATCTGCATGACGACCATGACGAGTACGACCATCGACCAGACCCAGTACACGGTGCGCACGCGACCCTCCCGGTCGATTGACGGCGCGAGCCTACGACAGCTTCAGGACGAACTCAAGAGGACGCGCGGACGCGTCAGTCGCGGAGCAGCCGTCGCCGCAGCCGCCCACTTCGGTGCCTTCGGGCAGCTCCTCGCCCTCCTCCACCTGGAAGGAGTGGCCGCAGCCACACGAGGAGACGGCGTTCGGGTTGTCGATCTTGAAGCCCGGACTCCGGAGATCGAGTTCAGGAAGTCGATCGTGGTGCCGCGCAGGTACGGCGCGCTGTACGGGTCGACGACGACGGGGATGCCCTCGAGCACGAGCTCGATGTCACCCTCGGCGGCGCCGGCGTCGAAGCCGAGGCCGTACTGGAAGCCGGAGCACCCGCCACCCTGGATCGCGACGCGGAGGACCAGCGTCGTCGCGTCGTCCTCCTCCGCCATCAGCTCCCTGATCTTCGCCGCCGCCAAGCGGCGTGAGCGAGATCAGGGTCTCGGTGGGTGCTCGGTGTATCTCGACAGTGCCACGGGCTCATGGTAGCGGACGGGGTGCCGGGTTCCAGCGGCGAGTTTGTGACACTCGTATCGCTCATTCTGTGCGGGTTTCCTCGATCCCTTCGTGCGCCGGAAGGGGAGTGCTAGGTTTCGTCGCGGTACCGACGTCCGAGCGTCTACGCGGGGGTACGACCCGTGCTTTCGAACTGGCTGCCCTTCCTGTTCTACGCCATCTTCGCGGCAGCCATCCCGGCGACGATGATCGCGGCCTCGTTCATCCTCCCCGGCCGGCCCGTGTCGCGGACGAAGCAGCGGATGCTGCCGTTCGAGTCGGGCGTCTCCGAGGGGCGCCGAGCCGCGAGCGGCGCTTCACCGTCAGCTTCTACCTCACGGCGATCCTCTTCATCCTCTTCGACATCGAGATCGTCTTCCTCTACCCGCTCGCCGTGCAGCTCGAGCGCGCTCGGCTGGTTCGGGATCGTCGAGTTCGCTGACGTTCGTCGCGATCCTCGGCGTCGCCTACGTCTACGTCTGGCGGAAGGGGCGCTCAACTGGCAGTGAAGAGCAGCTGCCGCTCGTCGAGCGACCGTCCGCTCGCGAAGGCCGGCCTGCAGTCCGAGCGCGTGCTCTGGCCGAGCACGGGCCCGGCGTGTTCGAGCGCGAGGTCGAGGAGATCGAGGATGCGCTCCTCCTGACGACGCGTCGAGAAGGCCGTCGCGCTGGGCGCAGTCCGAGCTCCGTGTGGCCGGACACGTTCGGGCTCGCGTGCTGCGCGATCGAGATGATGTCGATCGTCTCGTCGCGCTACGACATCGCGCGCTTCGGGATGGAGCGGTTCCGCTCGTCGCCGCGCCAGGCCGACCTGCTCATCGTCTCCGGGCCGCGTCACGCACAAGATGGCCGCGCCGCTGCGCCAGGTCTACGACCAGATGCTCGAGCCGAAGTGGGTGATCGCGATGGGCGCCTGCGCGAGCTCCGGCGGGATGTTCAACAACTACACGATCCTGCAGGGCGTCGACAAGATCGTCCCCGTCGACATCCACGTGCCCGGCTGCCCGCCGCGACCCGAGGCGCTGATGGAGGGGATCGTGCGGCTGCACGAGAAGATCCGCGCGCGGCGTCCCGCCCGCGTACGAGATCCGCGGAGTCGCGGAGTGACGGCCTACGCGGGCGTGCCCGGCGTCGTCGAGACGCGCGAGGCGTTCGGCGAGACGACGCTCGTCGTCGATCCCGCCCGGCTCGTCGAGGCGTGCACGCACCTGCGCGACGAGCACGGCTTCAACTTCCTCGCCGACATCGCCGCGGCCGACTACCTCGGCTGGGGCGAGCAGGAGGTCGCCGGCTACATCGGGACGGCCGGCGGCCGCGACCTCCACGAGCCTGGGTCGCAGGGTCTCGCGCGCGTTCCCGATCCGAAGCCGACAGCGCTTCTCGGTCTCGTACCACCTGCTCCGCGTCGCCGACGAGCCCGAGCGCGCTCCGCGTGCAGGTCTGGCTCGACGACGGCGAGGCGATCGCGAGCGTCGATCGCCGGTCTGGCCGGCCGCCGACTGGTTCGAGCGCGAGGCCTGGGACATGATGGGCATCCGCTTCGAGGGGCACGCGAACCTCGTCCGGATCCTCATGCCGGAGGACTGGGAGGGCCACCCGCTGCGCAAGGACTATCCGCTCGGCGGCGAGCCTGTCCGCTTCTCGGACGAGGACTGATGTCGGTCCTGCCCGTCGACCAGCGCATCTACGAGGGGACGCGCATCCCGTCGCCCGTGCCGACGATCCTCGAGGTCGATCCCGAGAAGCACCGGCTCGAGGACATCCTCCGCGTCAACTTCGGGCCGAACCACCCCTCGACGCACGGCGTCCTGCGGCTCGTCGTCGACCTCGACGGCGAGACGGTCGCGGGCATCCGCGCGGTCATCGGCTACCTCCACACCGGCTTCGAGAAGAACATGGAGCACAAGTCGTGGTGGAAGTCGGTGACGTACGCGCCGCGCGATCGACTACGTCTCCTTCCACGCGAACGAGCTCCTCTACGTGCTCGCGATCGAGAAGCTGCTCGGCATCGAGGTGCCGCGGCGCGCGACCTGGGCGCGCATGGCGCTCGCCGAGCTGAACCGCATCCACTCGCACCTCGTCTGGCTCGGGACGTCCGCGCTCGAGCTCGGGGCGATCTCGCTGTTCTGGTACTGCTTCGACGACCGCGACCAGATCCTCGACCTCTTCGAGATGGCCGGCGGGACGCGGATGCACACGCGCTACGTCCAGGTCGGCGGCATCGCCGAGGACCTGCCGCCGGCCTTCACGAGCGAGGCGCGGAAGTTCTGCGAGTCGATGCCGAAGTCGGTCGACGAGTACGAGGCGATCCTCGACCGCAACGCGATCTGGCTCGAGCGGACGAAGGGCGTCGGCCTCCTGCTCGCGCGGACGACGCGCTCGCGCTCGCGCAGTCCGGCCCGATGCTGCGCGCCTCCGGCGTCGACTGGGACCTCCGACGAAACATGCCGTACCTCGCCTACGACGAGGTCGAGTTCGACGTCCCCGTCTATCCGAACGGCGACGTCTACGACCGCTACCAGCGTGCACATGGACGAGATGCGCGAGTCGGTGCGCATCGTCCGCCAGTGCCTCGACCGGCTCGACGAGATGGACGGCGAGCCGTGGATCGCCGACGACCGCAAGGTCGTCCTGCCGCCGCGGCACGAGCTCCACACGTCGATGGAGTCGCTCATCCACCACTTCAAGATCGTCACCGAGGGCTTCACGGTTCCCGAGGGCGAGGTCTACGTCGCGATCGAGTCGCCGCGCGGCGAGAACGGCTGCTACCTCGTCTCCGACGGTGGCGCGACGACCGTGGCGCGTGAAGTTCCGCGCGCCGAGCTTCGCGGCGCTGCAGGCGACCGCGACGATCGTGCAGGACGCTCCTCATCGCCGACCTGATCGCCGCCGGCGGCTCGCTCGACCCCGTCATGGGAGACGCCGACCGGTGAGCGCTCACGCACGAGATCCAGAAGCTCGACGAAGCGCTACCCGGACTCGCTCTCGGCCGTGATGCCGGCGCTCCAGCTCGCGCAGGACGAGCACGGCGGCTGGCTGCTCGCCGGAGCGCGATCCGCGAGGTCGCCGACGCGCTCGACCTGACGCCCGCGTACTGCCTGTCGATCGCGTCCTTCTACGACCATGTTCCACCTCGAGCCGGTCGGCCGGACGCACGTCGAGGTCTGCACGAACGTCTCGTGCGGCGCTCGTCGGGCGCGCAGCAGGTGCTCGAGGCGTTCGAGCGCGAGCTCGGCGTCGCGCCGGGCGCGACCTCGGAGGACGGCGCGTTCACGCTCGGCACGATCGAGTGCCTCGGCGGCTGCGGCTGGGCGACCGTCGTCGCGATCGACAACCGGCACCGCCTGCGCGTGCAGGCCGACGACGTGCCGGCGATCGTCGAGGAGCTGCGCGGTGCCTGAGTACCAGCAGTGTCGTCTTCGCCGGCACGGACGGCGGCGCCGTCACGAGCATCGACGACTACGCGGCGGCCGGCGGGTTCTCGGCGCTGCGCGAAGGCCCGCGCGATGGCGCCCGACGACGTGATCGCCGAGCTCGACGCCTCAGGCCTGCGCGGCCGCGGCGGCGCGTTCTTCCCGACCGGGCGCAAGTGGTCGCTTCGTGCCCGAAGCCCGAGCAGCTCGCGAAGCCGCACTACCTCGTCGTCAACGCCGACGAGTCGGAGCCGGGACGTTCAAGGACCGCGAGATCATGCTGCGCGTCCCGTTCCGCTTCCTCGAGGGCTGCCTCATCGCGGCGCACGGGATCCAGTCGCAGCACGTCTTCGTCTACATCCGCGGCGAGTACGAGCGCGAGTTCGAGATCCTGCGCGACGCGCTCGAGGCGATGCGCAAGCGCAGATCTCCTCGGCGGCGTCACCGTCGTGATCCATCGCGGCGCGGGCGCGTACATCTGCGGCGAGGAGACGGCGCTGCTCGAGTCGCTCGAGGGCAAGCGCGGCCAGCCGCGGACGAAGCCGCCGTTCCCGGCGATCGCCGGCCTCTACGCCGCGCCGACCGCGGTGAACAACGTCGAGTCGATCACGACCGTGACGCCGGTGCTCGAGATGGGCGGCGCGGAGTACGCGAAGCTCGGCGTCGAGAACTCCGACCGGCACGCGCGTCTTCTCGCTCTCCGGCGACGTCGTGAACCCCGGCAACTACGAGCTGCCGCACGGGATCTCGCTGCGCGAGCTCATCTACGACGTCGGCGGCGGCGTGCCGAACGGGCGCGAGCTGAAGGCGGTCATCCCGGGCGGCTCGTCGACCGTCGGTGCTCACCGCCGACGACGATCGACGTGAAGATGGACTTCACGTCGCTCGTCGAGGCGGGCTCCTCGATCGGCTCGGCGGGCGTGATCGTGATCGACGACCGCTGCTGCATGGTGCAGCTCGGCATCCGCGTGTCGCAGTTCTACGAGCACGAGTCGTGCGGCAAGTGCACGCCGTGCCGCGTGGGCACGAAGTGGGTGACGCAGATCCTCCAGAAGATCGAGGACGGCCGCGGCAGCGCAGGCCGATCTCGACCTGCTCGCTCTCGGTCTGCGACCGGATCATGGGCAAGTGCCTGTGCCCGCTCGGCGACTCGGACGCGATCGCCGGTCGCTCAGCTACGTCGACAAGTTCCGCGACGAGTACCAGGCGCACATCGACCTCGGCGCGCTGCCCGTTCGACGGCGAGTCCTCGCTCGAGGGGATCCTCGCGCCGTCGGCGATGCACGAGCGCCACGGCCACGAGGCGGCGCATGTCTGAGCTCGTCGCCGTCACCGTCGACGACCGCCAGGTCGAGGTGCCGAAGGGCACCGGCCTCGTCGAGGCCGCTGCAGGCCGCCGGGATCGAGATCCCGGTCTTCTGCTACGAGCCGCGGCTCGGCCCGCCGGTCGGCGCCTGCCGCATGTGCCTCGTCGAGATCGAGGGGATGCCGAAGCTCCAGGCCGGCTGCACGCTGACCGTCGACGGACGGCATGGTGATCAAGACGAGCGCGACCTCCGCGAAGGCGGCGGAGGGCCAGGAGGCGACGCTCGAGTTCATCCTCGTCAACCACCCGCTCGACTGCCCGGTCTGCGACAAGGGCGGCGAGTGCCCGCTGCAGGACCTGACGTTCCGCTACGGGCCGGGCAACACGCGGATGTCGTTCGCGAAGCTCACGTTCGACAAGCCGATCCCCGTCTCGCCGCTCGATCGCGCTCGACCGCGAGCGCTGCATCCTCTGCTACCGCTGCACGCGCTTCTCGGAGGACGTCGCCGAGGACGGCCAGCTCATCGCGCGGCAACCGCGGCGCGCGCACCGAGATCGCGACCTTCGAGGACGAGCCGTACCGCTCGCCGTTCTCCGGCAACGTCGTCGAGCTCTGCCCGGTCGGCGCGCTCACCTCGACGCTCTACCGCTTCGACGCGCGGCCGTGGGACATCCAGAACGTCCCGACCGTCTGCACGGGCTGCGCCGTCGGCTGCAACACGTCGGCGACGATCCGCGAGGGCAAGGTCAAGCGCATCCTCTCGCGCAACCATCCCGGAGATCGACCGCGGCTGGCTCTGCGACAAGGGCCGCTTCTCGTACTCCGCACCTGCGCGCCGAGGACCGCATCACGACGCCGCTCGCGGCGCGGCAGGAAGGGGCTCGAGGAGATCTCGTGGGACGACGCGCTCGACGAGGCCGAGACGCTGCTGCGCGAAGCCGCACGGCTCGATCGTCACCGCATTCTCCGGCTCGGAGACGACCGAGCATCGCGTACGCGCTCGGGCGGCTCCTCCGCGGCGGGCTCGACGCGCACTCCGCCGTGCTGCCCGGAGGCGACCTCCGACGCGCTCGACGCGTTCCGCCTGCCGCTTCAGCGCGATCGCGCGAGGCCGAGATCGTGCGTCGTCGTCGGCGACGATCCGGTCGTCGAGCGCGCGCCGATCGTCGACCTCTGGATCAAGCGAGGCGCGGCGTCACGGCGCGCGAGGTCGTGTCTACTCACCGACCGGCACGGACGAAGGCCGCGCCCGGATCCGGCGGCCGAGACGTGCCGCGAGCTCGCCGACCGGCGAAGCGCGCTCGGCAAGGAAGCTGCGCGCGTCGCGAGCGCGCGGTGCTCGTCTGGTCGCGGCCCGGGCGGAGGCGGCGGCGCGCGGATCGCGGAGCTCGCGCACGCGCTCGGCTTCGAGGACAAGCCCGGCTGCGGCGCCTTCCATCTCCCGCCGCCGCCGAACGCGCGCGGCGTCGCCCTCGGCTGGGCGCGTCGCGGCCGACGCGGACGAGACGAACCCCGGAGCCGATCGAGCTGCTCGTCGTCTCGGGCGACGAGGCGGCAGGCAACCCGGACGTGCGCGCGCTCGCCGAGCAGGCGAAGCGCGTGATCGTCGCTCACGATGTTCCACGAGCTCGCGGCCGGCTGGGCCGACCTCGATCCTGCCCGGCGACGGCCGCGCTCGAGCGCGACGGCACCTCGATGAACCTCGAGGGCCGCGTGCAGCGCCTCCGGCGCGCGGTCCTTCCGCCGTGCCCGGACGAGCTCGCCTGGATCTCGAAGCTCGCGGCGCGCTTCGACGTCGACGTGCCCGCCGCACGCCGTCGGCGTCTTCGACGAGCTCGCCGAGCACGCGTCTCCGGCGACCTCACGCTCGACGACCTCGGGCTGCACGCGCCGCTGCCTGCGCGACATGGCGTACGTCGCTCCGCGCTCCGGCGACGACCGCCGGCTCCGCCGGAGGACGCCGCGGACGCGGCCTGCGACTCCACCGCTACCGGCCGCTCTTCTCCGGCCCGCGCGTCGAGCGCGTCGCCGAGCTCGGCTTCCAGCGGCCCGAGCGCGAGGTCGAGCTCTCGCCGGCCGACGCCGAGTCGCGCGGGATCGCGAACGGCGACGCCGTCATCGTCGCGCTCGAACGGCACGTCGGTCGAGCTCCGGGCACGCGTCAACCGCACGCTCGTCGACGGGCGTCGCGCGCGTCGCCGACGAGCACGCGGGCGAGCTCCACCCGCCGGTCGAGGTCGGTGAAGGCGTGACGCCGTCCGTCGAGTGGTGGGTGAGCCTCATCGAGGCGGTCGTCGTCATCAACCTCGTGATGGCCACGTTCGCGTACCTCACGCTCGCCGAGCGCAAGGTCATGGGCGCGGATGCAGCTGCGCTACGGGCCGAACCGCGCCGGCCCGTTCGGCCTGCTGCAGCCGATCGCCGACCTCGCTGAAGCTCCTCAACAAGGAGAGCTTCTACCCGACGGCAGGCGATCGACTGCGCGTTCATCCTCGCGCCGTTCCTCGCCGCGTTCACGGCGCTCACGACGTTCTCGGTGATCCCGTTCGGGCCGGGCTGGACGATCGGCGGCGTGCTACGTCCACGGCCAGGTCGCCGACCTGACCGATCGCGCTGATCCTGATCTTCGCGATCGGCTCGATCGGCGTCTACGGCTTCATCCTCGGCGGCTGGTCGTCCGACTCGAAGTACGCGCTGCTCGGCTCGATGCGGACGTGCGCGCAGCTCGTGCTCGTACGAGGTCTCGCTCGCGCTCTCCGTCCTCGGCGTCGTGATCATGGCCGGAATCGCTGTCGCTGACCGAGATCGTCGCCGCCCAGGCCGACACCTCTGGTACGTCGATCCCGCAGTTCGTCGGGCTTCGTCGTCTTCCTGCTCGCGGGCACGGCCGAGACCGCGCGGGCGCCGTTCGACCTGCCCGAGGCCGAGCAGGAGCTCGTCGCCGGCTACCACACCGAGTACGGCGGGATGCGCTTCGGCCTCTACTCGATGTCCGAGTACATCAACCTGATCACGCTCTCGGCCCTCTGCGTGACGCTCTTCCTCGGCGGCTGGCACGGGCCCGGCTGGGACGGCCGTCGTGGGCCGGGCCGCTCTGGTTCCTGCTCGAAGCTCGTGCATCCTGCTCTTCGTCTTCATCTGGATGCGGACGACGCTGCCGCGCCTGCGCTACGACCAGCTCATGCGCTTCGGCTGGAAGGTGCTGCTGCCGGTCGCGACGATCAACGCGGTCGTGACGGCGATCCTCGTGGTGGCGTTCTAGTGGCCGCAGCCGTACGGCACCGCTCAAGGGCTTCGGCGTCACCTTCCGGCAGATCTTCCAGCAAGCCGATCACGCAGCAGTACCCGGAGTACAAGCGCGCCGTCTACCCGCGCTTCCGCGGCCGGCACCGGCTGCACAAGCACGAGAACGGGCTCGAGAAGTGCGTCGGCTGCTCGCTCTGCGCGGCCGCCTGCCCGGCCGACTGCATCCGCGTCGTCGCGGCGGAGAACACCGCCGAGAACCGCGTCTCCGCCGGCGAGCGCTACGCGCGCATCTACGAGATCAACATGAGCCGCTGCATCTTCTGCGGCTACTGCGAGCTCGCGTGCCCGTTCGACGCGATCACGCTCGGCAACGAGTTCGAGATCGCCGAGTACTCGCGCGACGACCTGATCTACACGAAGGACATGCTCCTCGCCGAGCCGATCAAGCGCGTGCCGGTCGCCGATGCGGCTCGCTTCGACACGCCCGAGCCCTCGTTCAAGACAGCTAGCAGCTGACGCAGATGGGCAACGTCCTCGTCTGGATCATCTGGTTCGTCGCGGCCGCGCGCGTGCCTCGGGACCGGCGTCGCGGTCGTCAGCATTGACGAACCCGTTCTACTCCGGCGCTCGCGCTGATCGGGAACCTCGCGCTCGCTCGCCGTCCTCTTCCTGCTCGCTCTCGGCGGAGTTCGTCGCCGCCGCGCAGGTGCTCGTCTACGCCGGCGCGGTGATGGTGATGTTCCTCTTCGTCGTCGCGTACCTCGGCGGGCGCGCCGACGCGCGCCGTGGGCCGGCGGGCCGCCGCTCCCTGCGACGGCAGCCGTCGTCGCCGCGGCGGCGCTTGCTGGTCGAGATCGTCGTCGTGCTCGGCCTCGCCTGGGGCGACGACCTGACCGACCCGGCCGAGGTCTCGGCTTCGTTCGGAAGCCCGGCGGAGATCGGCGAGGCCTTCCTCACCGACCACCTGCTCGCGTTCGAGATCACGTCGATCGTGCTGCTCGTCGCCGCGATCGGCGGCGTCGTGCTCGGGAACGACACGCGAGAAGGACGAGGAGATCGCCTGATGGACGGGCCGGACGTCGGCTGGTACCTGATCGTCGCGGCGATTCTCTTCGGGATCGGCGCGCTCGGCGTGATGATGCGGCGCAGCCCGCTGATCGTCCTGCTCTCGCTCGAGATCATGCTGAACGCGGCGAACCTCACCTTCGTCGCGTTCGCGCGCCAGCAGGGGAACCTCGACGGCCAGATCTTCGCGCTCGCGGTCGATGGCGGTCGCGGCCGCGGAGGTCGCGATCGGCCTCGGGCTCATCGTCGCCATGGCGCGCGCGGCGGATGCTCCTCGACGTCGACCAGGCGAGCGCCCTGCGTGGCTGAGGCTCGATGATCGCCGGCGCGTGGGTCTGCCTGCTGTCGCCGCTCGCCGCGGCGGTGACGATCACGGTCGCCGGCGGCCGCATCTCGCGACGTACCGCCGGGTGGATCGCGACGCTCGCGACCTTCGTCGCCTTCGGCGGTGCGCTCGTCGCGCTTCATCGGGTTGTGGGCCGCGGACCCGTCCGACCGCGAGCAGGTCTCGACCGCCTACACCTGGCTCGCGTCGGGCGACTTCCACGTCCAGGTGCAGATCCTGCTCGACACCCTCTCGAGCACGATGATGCTCATCGTCTCGGGCGTCGGCGGGCTCATCGTCTGGTACTCGATGGGCTACCTCGCAGGCGACGACGAGGAGCGGCGCTACTTCGCGTACATCTCGCTCTTCGTCTTCGCGATGCTCCTGCTCGTGCAGGCGGGGAACTTCCTCCTCCTGCTCGTCGGCTGGGGGCTCGTCGGCCTCGCGTCGCTATCTCCTCATCGGCTTCTGGCACCACAAGCCGGAAGCCGTCGCCGCGGCCAAGAAGGCGTTCGTGATGAACGCGATCGGCGACGCGACCCTCGCGCTCGGGCTCGTGCTGCCTCATCTGGCAGACGGGCACGCTCGAGTACGCGCGGCGTCTTCGCCGACGTCGACTCGCTCTCCCCGACGATGGTCAACCTCGTCGCGCTCGGGCTCCTCGGTGGCGCCGTCGCGAAGTCGGCACAGATTCCGCTGCACACCTGGCTCCCGGACGCGATGGAGGGCCCGACGCCGGTCTCGGCGCTGATCCACGCGGCGACGATGGTGACGGCCGGCGTGTACCTCCTCGTCCGCGCGAGCCCGATCTTCGAGGCGGCGCCCGACGTTGCAGCACCTCGCCTCGATCCTCGGCGCGATCACGCTGCTCGTCGCCGGCTTCGTCGCGCTCGTGCAGTGGGACATCAAGCGCGTCATCGCGTACTCGACGATGTCGCAGATCGGCTACATGTTCCTCGCGGCCGGGATCGGCGCGTACGGCTACGCGATCTTCCACCTGATGACGCACGCCTTCTTCAAGGCGCTGCTGTTCATGTCGGCCGGGCTCGTCATCCACCACCTCGACGGCGAGCAGGACATCCGGAAGATGGGCGGGCTGAAGAACGTCATGCCGCGAACGCACCTCGCGTTCTGCGGCAGGCGCACTCGCGCTCATGGGCATCCCGATCTTCTCCGGCTTCTGGTCGAAGGACGGCATCGTCGCCGGCTGCGTTCGCCAGCGGTGACGCGCTCGGGTACACGCTCTGGATCGCCGCGCTCATCGGTGCGTTGCTGACCGGCCTCTACACGACGCGGCTCTACTTCGCCGTGTTCCGCGGAGAGCCGAGTGACCTCGTGCAGGAGCACACGCACGAGGGACACGGCGAGGGGCCTCGCTCCATGACGATTCCCGTCGCCGTGCTCGCCGTGCTCGCGACCGTCGGCGGGCTCGTCGTCATCCCGGGCGTGTGGGAGCCGTTCCTCACCTGGATCGGCGAGACGGTGGAGTCGACCGTCCTCGCGTCCGTGGCCGAGGACTACGAGTCGAGCGCGATCGCCGGTCACGCTCGGTGTCGTCGGCTTTTCTGGGCGCGGCACGCGTTCCACGCCGGTCGTCAGATCGTCACCAACCCCGGACTCTGGCGCGTCCTCGAGCACAAGCTCTACTTCGACGAGCTGTACGACGCGCTCTTCTACCGTCCCGCCGCGGCGCTCTCGGTCGCGCTCCGGCGGAACGTCGAGGAGCCCGTCGTGGAGCGCTCGCTCGACGAGATCGGCGCCGGGACGCTCCAGGTCGGAGGCGAGGTCGGGCGCGTCCAGACCGGGCTGCTTCGCGCACGTATGCCGTGGCGATCGCGTTCGCCGTCGTCCGTCCTCATCGTCGTCTTCGTGGCGGTGCGCTGAGCCATGCTGACGACCGCCCTCATCCTGCTTGCCGATCGCGGGCGCGCTCGTCGTGGCGATCCTGCCGCTCACGCGCGAGACGACCGCTGCGCTGGCGTTCCTCGTCGCGCTGCTGGAGGTCGGGCTCTGGATCGTCGCGGCCGCGCGGTTCGACTTCGACGACGGCGGGCTTCAGCTCGGAACGTCGCGCGAGTGGGTGGACAGCCTCGGCATCTCGTACTCCGTCGGCTTCTACGGCTACTCGCTCTGGCTCGCGGGACTGGCTGCGATCGTCTTCGCCGCGGCGATCGGCTACGCCGTGTGGGTCGGCCGCGATCGCTCGCGCGCGCTACTACGCGCTCATGCTGTTCCTGCTCGCCGCGGTCGTCGCGACGTTCGCGGCGCAGGACCTCCTCCTCTTCTACGTCTCCTTCGAGGCGATGCTGATCCCGCTCTACGTCCTCGTCGGCGTGTGGGGAGGTGAGCGTCGGCAGGCCGCAACCGTGACGTTCGTCATCTACACGATGGCGGGGTCGCTGCTCATGCTCGCGTCGGTCGTCGCGTTCGGCGTGACGCAGGGGACGTTCTCGCTGACCGAGTCGGGGACGAGCGACAACGTGTGGATCTTCCTCGGCTTCGCGATCGCGTTCGCGGTCAAGGCTCCGCTCTTCCCGTTCCACGGCTGGCTCCCGCTCACGTACCGGCAGGCGCCCGTCGAAGTGGCCGCGGTGCTCTCCGCGGTCGTCTCGAAGACGGCGATCTACGGCTTCCTGAGGATCGGATTGCCGAAGTTCCCGAGCCGGCGGACGATCTCTCCGGGCTCATCCTCGTCCTCGCGAGCGCCGGTCTCATCTACGGATCGGTGCTCGCCTTCCGCTCGGCCGACCTGCGCGGCGTCGTCGCGTACTCGTCGATGGCGCAGATGGGGCTCATCACGCTCGGCGTCTTCGCGTTCGACGACCTCGGGCTCGACGGCGCCATCCTCCAGTCGGTGGCGCACGGCCTCGTCTCGGCGAGCATGTTCCTCCTCGTCGGGATGGTCGAGCGGCGCTGCGGGACCGGCGAGCTCGACGCGCTCGGCGGGATGGCCAGGGGCCGACCGACGCTCGCAACCGTCGTGCTCGTCGCAGGGATGATCGCCCTCGCCGTGCCCGGATCCGCGACGTTCGCCGGAGAGTTCCTGATCATGGCCGGCGTCTACGGCCAGGGGTGGGGCTACGCGGTCGTGGTCGCGCTCGGAGTCGTGCTCGCGGCGATGTACATCCTCCGCGTGATCTCCGGCGATCCTGCACGTGAAGCCTGGGCGCGGCCGTGCGTGACGAGGCGCCTCGACCTGAGGCTCGGCGAGCTGGCGCTCGTGCTGCCGCTCCTGCTCGTGCTCATCGGTCTCTCGGTCTGGCCCGCGCTCGTGAGCCAGAGTGCATTCGCGGCCTCGACGATCGCGGAGATCGTTCCGTGATCGATACGCCGACCGTCGACTGGCTCGCGCTCTCCCCGACGATCGCGCTGCTCGTCGGCGCGGGCGTTGCGCTGCTCTCCGCGCTGCTGCCGGCGTGGACGCGCAAGCGCCATGGCCGCGACGGCGTGCCTTCGCCGGCGTTCGTCGTCGCAGCCGGTGCTGGCGGGATACGTCTTCGACGCAGAGCGCGACCCCCGAGGTGCTGCTCGACGGGTCGATGGTCCGCGATCAGCTCGCGGCCATGGCGCAGGTCATCCTCGCCGTCACCGGGGCCGTCGTCGTCTTCGCCTCGTGGGGCGAGCGGCGCCGCGAGAACCACGCCGAGTACTACGCGCTGCTGGCGACCGCTGGCTGCCGGGATGGTCTTCTTCGTCGGCGCCGACAACCTGATGACGCTGTTCCTCGGCCTCGAGTGGTTCTCACTCTGCCTCTACATCCTGGTCGCCATCGACAGCGAGCGCGAGACGTCGCTCGAAGCCGGGCTGAAGTACCTCATCGTGGGCGGGTTCGGCTCCGCCGTGCTTCTCTTCGGCTCGGCGCTCGTCTACGGCGCCACGTCGCAGCTGAGCTTCTCGCAGATCGCCGACGGCGAGCCCTCGGACGACGACGTTCCTCTTCGCCGGGCTCGCGATGATCCTCGCGGGGCTCGCGTTCAAGGTCTCGGCCGCGCCCTTCCACATGTGGACGCCGGACGTGTACCAGGGGCGCCCACGTCCGTGACGGCGTTCATGTCCGCGGCGACGAAGACGGCCGCGCTCGTCGTGATGCTCCGTGTGCTCGTCACCGCGTTCCCCGAGCAGAGCGACGCTGTGGACGATCGCCGTCGCGGTGATCGCGGCCATCTCGCTCGCCTGGGGGAACCTGGCCGCGCTCGCGCAGCGCGACGTCAAGCGCATCCTCGCCTACTCCTCGATCTCGCACGCGGGCTTCATGCTCATGGCGATCTCGGCGAACTCCGAGCGCGGCGGCGAGGCGCTCCTCTACTACCTCATCCCGTACTCGGCGATGTCCGTCGGCGCGTTCGCGGTGGTCGCCGCGCGTGAGCGTGAGCTACGGGCGCCCGTGACCCTCGAGTCGCTCGCCGGCTTCGGCTGGGAGCGCCCGTACCACGGGGTCGCGCTGTGGACGTTCATGCTCGGGATGGCCGGCTTCCCGCTGACCGGCGGGCTGTTCGGGAAGCTGTTCGTCTTCTCGGCGGCGTACGACGCGGGCGAGTGGTGGCTCGTGCTGATCGGCGTCGCCGCGACCGGCTGATCTCGCTCGGGTACTACCTCAACGTCGTGCGCTGGATGTACATGCGCACTGGGACCGAGCTTCGCCTCGCGGTCGCCGGCGGCTCGCCGCCCCGCGACTCCGCGCTCGGCACCGCGATCGCCGCGTGCGTCGTCGTCACCGGTCGGATCCTTCTTCGTGGTGCAGCCGATCCTCGACGCGGCCGTCCGACGCCGCTTCGTCCCTCCCTTCTAAGATTGCGCTTCGTGGCGACCGAACTCACCTGGCTCGGGCACTCCTCCGTTTCGCGTCGACACGCCGGGCGGCAAGCGCGTCTATGTCGACCCGTTCCTGAACGGCAACCCGAAGTGCCCTGAGTCCGAGCTCGAGCCCGAGCGCTGCGATCTCATCGCGCTCACGCACGGCCACGGCGACCACGTCGGCGACACCGTCGCGATCCACCAGCGGTTCGGCTGCCCGGTGGTCGCGCAGGTCGAGCTACGCGCGCTGGCTCACCCGTCAGGGCGTCGCCGACGACGGCTCGGCGAACTCCCCGAACAAGGGCGGCACCGTCGCAGTGGAGGGCGTCAAGGTCACGCTCACCGACGCCAACCACTCCGTCGAGCGCGCCCGACGGCAGCTACACCGGCGAGTCGTGCGGCATCGTGCGTCGAGCTCGAGGACGGGTTCCGGATCTACTTCGCGGGCGACACGAACGTCTTCGGCGACATGTCGCTCATCGGGCGCATCTACGCGCCCGACGTCGCTGTCCTGCCGATCGGCGACCACTTCACGATGGGGCCGCGCGAGGCCGCGGTTGCGCTCCGAGCTCCTCGGAGTCGGCGCGCTGCGTGCCGTGTCACTACGGCACGTTCGGACTGCTCACCGGTACGCCTGACCAGCTTCGCGAGCTCGCCCGCTCCGGGCGTCGAGATCCTCTCCCCGGGCCTGGCGAGACGCTGACGCTCTGATGCGCGAGCGCTGGTTCGGCGCCACCGGGCGCAAGGTCCCCGAGATCGTTCTCGAGGGAGCGGCCGACCTCGATGGCGCGCTCGTCCTCGACGACGTCTCCGATCTCGCGGCAATCCATGCTGCCCATCACGCGGGAACGCCGGTCGTCGTTCGTGCGTCGACCGCCGCGGAGGTGCACGCCGCGTTGTCTCTCGGCCCGTCGCGTGCGCGCTCGTCACCGACAGAAAGCTTCTCTCGCTCGACCTCGCGGAGATGACCTACGGCTAGCTAGTGGTCGCCGGGCAGTCTGCGACCTGCCGCGAGCTCGCGGAACGCAGGCACCGGGTCGTAGTCTGGGCGAGCGACCACGAGGACCGCGCCATGCTCCGGTCCCGCGAGTGCGGAAACGAAAAGCTCGAGCCCCACGGCGAGCGCAAACGCCTTGTGCGCCTGCTCACCCCCGAACGGCACGAGCTCTTCGGGTAGGGCGGCACCTGCAAGGACAGCGCCGTGCGTCACGGCACCCATCGAGACGTCCGTGACGATCGGCGAGCCATCGCTCGACGGGATCGCGATCTGCGAGAGGGTTCGTCCCGGTGAGCGGCTCGCCGCCGTCCGGATGCGCCAGGCGACGAGGCGACGTTGCGGTGAGCACGGCGACGAGACCACCCCTCGGCGAGTCGCCGCACCCAGTAGCCGAGGACCCCTGTCGGAAAGCAGCGACGCGCGACGACCACGCGTGCGCGCTCCGGCGGGTCGGCGAGGGTCGCGCGCACGATCTCCTCGAGCACGAGATAGCCGAGCGCACCGTGCCCGTCCCAGCGCTCGAAGCCCTCCTCCGATTCGAGCGAGGAGCGGACGAGCGGCAGGATCGAACGTCGAGCGACTCGAGCCAGTCGACCCGCGAGAGCCGTGCCCGACGCTTCCCGCGCCGCTCCGCGTCCTCGAAGTGCGGCGACGAGCGCGTCGACCGCAGGCGGCTGGCAGCCCGAGCGCCGCCAGGCGGCTCCGGGCTTCGCTCGACGTCATCGCGCTGGGAAACGCCATCGTCGCTGAAGCGAAGCGTCGCGCCAACCTCGCTGCGCCGGCGACCCGGCGGAGCTCGCGGTCGGCGTTGACCGCGATCGGGTGACCGACGGCTTCGAGGAACGGCACGTCGGAGTCGCGAGTCGGAGTACGGCGGTCGACGCGGGAAGGATCCAGCGCCTCGTCCCGCGCCAGCTCGGCGAGCGCGTCCGCTTTCGCCTGCCCGTACGAGCCGCCGCTCGAGACGACCCGTGTACACGCCGTCACTCGACCTCGGCGCGCGATGCGCGATCAGCGCCGGCGAAGCCGAGCTGCTCGAGACCTCCTCGACCGCCTCCTGCAGCGCGGCGGACGCGATGTACGACCGGCTCACCGCGCTCGCGTGCGCTTCGGCGAGGTCGAGCGCCTCTCGGTAGACGAGCGGCCGGAGCACCGACTCCCACGCCTCGGCGACGATCTCGCGCATCTCCTCGACCCGGCAGCCCGCGAAGGATCGACATCGCGTCGTCCGCCGTCTGCCCGACGCGGCCCTGGCCCGCACCGAAGCGCGACGAACACGAGCTGCGCAACATGCCGCCTTCGCCACCGGTCGACGGCGCCGATCAAGCCGCGCTTGCGGAACGTGCCGGCGAGCGACGAGCGAGCTCGAGCGCGAGATCAGCGTCCGGTCGAGATCGAAGAACGCGGCCCCAGGCACGCGTCGCCTACGAGAGGACCGTCAGCGGCTTGCGGATCGAGCCTGCGCGCGTCGCGACGACCGACTCCGCGAGAGCCGCGATGGCCGTTGCGGCTTCCGATTCCGGCCACAGCTCGGCGACCGGACACCCCTCGTCGGCCGCCTCGCGCAGCAGCGGATCGAGCGGGATACGGGCGAGCAAGTGACACGCCGATCTCGTCCGCGAGCGCCTGACCGCCACCCGCGCCGAACAGCTCCTGTCCCGTGCCGACGAGGTACGACATGTTCTCGACCGCGCCGATGACGCGCATCCCGGTCTTCTGCGCCATCTGCGCTGCGCGCACGGCGACCTGCTGCGCCGCAGGCTGCGGCGTCGTCACGACGAGCGCCTCCGCGCGCGGAAGAAGCTGGCCGAGCGACATCGCGACGTCGCCCGTCCCCGGTGGCATGTCGACGAGGAGCGTGTCCAGCTCGCCCCAGTGGACGTCCGAGAGGAACTGCTCGAGCGCCTTGTGCAGCATCGGCCCGCGCCACATGATCGGCGCGTTCTCCTCGAGGAAGAAGCCGATCGACATGAGCTTCAGGTCGCCGCGAACCGGCGGGACGATCATCTCGTCGACCGCGATCGGCTTCTGGTGGATGCCGAGCATGTGCGGGATCGAGTGGCCGTAGATGTCGCCGTCGAGGACACCGACCTGCTCGCCGAGCTCGGACAGCGCGTAGGCGAGGTTCGCCGTGAGCGTCGACTTGCCGACACCGCCCTTGCCCGGACGCGACCGCGATGACGCGCGTCCCGCGGAGAGCGAGATCGTCCGGTCCGCCGAGTTGCCGCCGCGCAGGCGCGACACGAGCGCCGCCTTCTCCTCGGGCGTCATCACGTCGAAGCCGAGACGCACGCGCGTGACGCCGGGAACCGCGCCGACGAAGCGCGAGACCTGCTCCTGGAAGGAGTCGCGCAGCGGGCACCCGACGACCGTGAGCGCGATCGTCACCGACACCGAGCCGTCGTCCTCGACGAGGACGTCGCGCACCATGTCGAGCTCGGTCACCGGCCGTCGAAGCTCGGGATCGATGACGTTCTCGAGCGCCTTCAGGATCGCGTCGCGGTCTGGCCTCATCGCGGCGAGCGTACCAGCGGCGTTCCGGAGCGGTTGACAGGACAAGCGTGCGCGAGTTGAGTGCAAAGCAAGGGGAAGGGGAAGATGTCCGAGCTTGTCGACGGGGAGAGGTGTCACTGGGAGGCCGGCCCGCATGGGTCGGCCGCCTGCGGCGTCCCGCTGCTGCTGATCGCGGTCACCGTGCTCTGTGGGCGCTTGCTACCTGGCGGGGATCTGGTCCGGGATGAAGACGGACTTCACGTGCGTCGCGACCAACGCCGGGTCGTCATCGTGTGCGGCTCCGGTGACGACGCACCGGCCGTGCCGGCAAAGCCCGCGCTCACGACGCCTAACGAGGAGCCTGGCGCTCAGTCGTGCCGTCAGCGCCGCTGCGAGCTGCCGCACGAGCTCAGGCGAGCTCGCTGCCGCGAGGCGCGAGCGCATTGCGAGGTCGAGCGGCGCGTCGTCGAACGGCGGATCCTCGAAGAGCTCGATCGCGAGCCCGCACTCACGCACCAGGAGCTGCGCGGCGGCGATGTCCACCGAGCGCGCGCCTTGAGACGAGCACCACTCCGTCGACGCGGCCGGCCGCGAGATGGCAGAGCGACAGCGCGAGCGAGCCCATGACGCGCACGCGGCCCGCGACATCCGACCATCGCCGCCGATCCGATCGGCGATCGCCGGCGTCGTCGTTCCCTCGAAGGACAGGATCTCGATCGTCTCCTTCGGTCGCTGGGCTCCCGAGCCGCGCGCCGTCGAGGAACGCGCCGGCGCCGCGCTCGGCCGTCCACTCCTCGCCCGTGCCGAAGTCGTACACGTAGCCGAACGTGACGTCGGCCATGGACGAGCCCTCGGCGACGGCGAGCGAGAACGAGAAGAACGGGATCCCGCGCTTCGCGTTCACCGAGCCGTCGATCGGGTCGACGACCACTCGGCGCGCGCCCCGGCGCCGAACACGCGCTCACCGAGCTCCTCCGAGACGAGCACGAAGTCCTCGTCGAGCGGCGGCCAGTCGAGCGACGACGGCGTCCTCGGCAGCCTGGTCGATCGCGGTCGTGTCGTCGCCGCCCTCGCCGAGCTGCAGGACGGGCTCGCGCTCGACGCTCGGTCGGCAGCCCGTCGAGCACCTCGCGGATGTCCGCGACGCAGAGCCGGCAGGTCTCGAGCCAGGGCGTCATCGATCGAGCGGATGGAAGAGGAGCCCGGAGAGCGGCTTCGGGAAGAAGTACGTGCTCTTCGGCGGCATTCGCTCGCCCGGCGCGCGACGGTCGAAGATCGTCGCTCGACGCGCGGCCCGCGGAGGAGGAACGCCACGTCCGCGGCGCCACGGTCGACAGCGCGCGGTCGCTCGTCCGCGACGCGGCGTGTAGCGCGATGCCGTCGAGGCCGTGCCGGTCGACGAGGTCGACATCGAGCTCGTCCTCGCGACCGCGCACGAGCTCGACGCTCTCGCGTCGATACGCGATCACGGCCGGCCGCTCGTAGGGCTCTTCGTCGAGACGGCGCAACGCCTCGTCGAGGTCGGCGGCAGCGGCTCTGCCCTCACGCAGCTCCTCGAGATCCGGCCTGCCGGCGAAGACGCGGTGCGTCGGGAACACATGCAATCCGGCGTCGTCCGTCGACACGACGAGCGCCATGATCCGCGCTCCGCCCTCGCCGGCTTCGGCGCCGAGCTCGACGGCGCTCTCGTAGCGATGGTGCCCGTCGGCGATGAGGAGCTGTCCGGGGTCGGGTGACGGTGGCGCCGCGACCGGCCAGAGCCGCGTGCCGTCGACTTCGAGCGTCCGGCGGGCTCGTCGGCGTCTCGAAGCCGATGGACACCGTCGGCGAGCACGAGGATCGGCTCCGGCTGAACGCGCGTCGCGCGCAGCAGCCGCAGTCGCTCGTCTCGGATGCGCGGATGCGTCCTCTCGTGCGGGAGGACGAACCGGTCTCGTAGGGCTCCGCTGCAAGCGACACGATCACGCCGCGGCGCTCGCGCGCGACACCGTCCGGCCCGACGTAGCGCTCGACCGCGAGCCAGGCTCGAGGCTCGTCGTCGCGGGCCAGGATCCCCTCGAGCCAGCCACTCCCGGTACAGCCGACCGGCCTCGTCGACCGACTCGGGCAGCGTCACGTGGACGACGTTGTACGGGCTCGCGCGTGTAGCAGCTCGCGCACGCTCGACGTCGTCGACGGCGTCGTACGGAGGTGCGACGAGGTCCGCCAGCGAGCCGGCCGCGCCGGAGTAGCGGACGGCGCGAAACGGCTTGATGTCGGCCATCGCGGCGAGCGTACCAACGGCTTTCTCCATAGACTCGGGACGTGACCACGATCGCCGAGCTCGCCGAGGATCAGGACTGTCGAGGGCGTGTTCGCGGTGACGAAGAAGGAGCGGCGACGCACTCGCGCCGGCGCCTCCTACCTCGCGCTGGAGCTGGCCGACGCGAGCGGGCGAGTGGAAGCGCGAGTGTGGAACGACGTCGATCCTCCTCGACCAGCGGTTCGGCGAAGGCGACGCCGTGCACGTGCTCGGTCGGGTCGAGCGCTTCGGCGGCAAGCTCCAGGTCCAGGTGCGAGCCGTCGAACCCGCCGAGGACGCGGATCCGTCGTCGCTGACGCCTTCGCTGCGCCGGGATGCCGACGAGCTCGACGGCTTCTTCGAGTTCATCGCGGCCGAGATCACCCATGAAGGCCTTGCGCGCCGTGGTCGACTCGTTCGTCCGCGACGCGCAGGTTCGGCAGGCGCTCTGCGGTCGCTCCCCGCGGCCGGCGCCGACGGGCACCACGGCTACGCGGGAGGGTTGCTCGAGCACACGGTCGGAGTCGCGACTCTCTGTCGCGAGACCGCGCAGCTTCACCCCCGCCTCCGGCACGATCTCCTGCTCGCCGCGGCGCTCGCTCCACGACGTCGGCCGCATCGACGAGCTCGGCAGGCGGCCCCGCGTTTCGTCAGACGGAGGAGGGTCGACTGCTCGGGCACGTCCACCTCGGCCTGCGGATGATCGAGGAGCGCTCGCGCGACCTCGACCCCGCCGTCCTCGCCGAGCTCCTCCACGCCGTCGCGTGCCACCACGACCGGCCCGCCGCGCGAACCGCCGAAGCGGCCGTTCTCTACCACGCGAACCAGCTCGACGCCCAGGCCGCCACGCGTCCCGTCGGCAACGACTGATGTTCTGCGCAAGACCGGAATCAGCTAGCGCAGATTCCGGTCGCGCGAAGATCCCTGAAGGCGTCCGCTTCGCGGCCGCAACGCTCATCGCCCTTCTCTGATGGCGGCCGTCCTGGCGCTGGCCGGCGCTCTCGGCTGGGGCGTCGGCGACTTCTTTGGCGGACTTGCGGCGCGTCGCGTGGCTGTACTCACCGTGCTGGCGGTGTCTCAGGCCATCGGGCTCGTCGGTGTTCTCGCGTGGACGCTGCTCTCCCGGGATCCGTTTCCGGGATCGCCGAGCTCGCGCCCGCCGCTGCCGGCGGGATCGTGGCCATGATCGGCCTCGGCGCGCTCTATCGCGGCTTCGCCATCGGCGCGATGGGGATCGTCGCTCCGATCTCAGCGGCGTCCCCGGTCGTTCCACTCGGGGTGGACGCAGCACGGGGAGACGTGCCCTCGACCCTGCAGTGGCTCGGGGTGGCGCTCGTCGTCGCCGGCATCGTCGTCCTCTCCCGGGAGCCGCGCGCTGACCGGACAGCGTCGCGTCGCCGCCGGAGCCGGGCTCGCCGTCGTCGCGGCCCTCGGCTTCGGCCTGTTCTTCGTCGGCATCGATGCCGGCGCCGACGAGAAGCGCAGCGTGGGCAGTGACGGCGGCGCGCCTCGCCGCGGTTCCGGTCGTCGTCGTCGCCGCCCTCGTGACGTCGACGACCCTCAAGCCACCTCGCGCGGTCCTCCCGCTGATCGTCGGTGTCGGCGTCTTCGACACCGGCGCCAAACGTGCTCTTCGCCGCGGCAACGACCTTCGGAGCCGTCGGCATCGCCGCGGTGCTCGGCAGCCTGTATCCGATCGTCACGCTCGTGCTTGCGTGGCTCGTGCTCGGCGAGAGGCTGGGCGCCACGCAGCGAGCCGGTGGATTCGTTGCACTCGCAGGCGCTGCACTCGTCGCCGCTGGGTAGAGCCGCCTACTCTTCATCCGTGCCCTACGACTGAAAGAGAGGAGCCGTGATGCGAACGAGCAAGATTCGCAGTCCCACCACGCGCCCTGCGCGGGTCGGTGGTCCTGATCTGCATAGCCATGGCGCTCGTCGTCGCCGCGTCCGCAGCCGCGAGGACGACCACCGCGTCCTCCACCGCTCGCCAGGCGGACGCGAAGTCGTGGTGCAAAGCCGTCATCGACGCGAACACGAAGGCCGGGACGATGAAGAACAAGCGCTTCGTGCTCGTTCGCGACGGTTCCGCTCAGCGCATACAAGAGGATCGTCAACGAAGCCGTCGCGAACGGCGCCAAGTACATCGCGCTCGCGCCGGCCTCGATCAAGACGGCAGTCAAGCATCAGATCGCGTACTTCAAGAACATCAAGGCCCGCAACTACTCGAAGACCACGCCGCTCGCACCGATGACGCTGGCCGACGTCAAGAAGATCACGGACTTCGAGCGGACCCATGTGGGATCAAGTTCAGCACGTGAGCGGGGAGCTGGACAGGGGTCCGCCCGACGAGCTGAGTGACGTGGCGGTCAGGGGTCGGCTTCGGCTCGGCCCCTCGCCGTCGGAGGATCGCAGCACCCGCCCGAGAATCCCGGGTGCATGGAAGAAGCTGCGGCGAGCCCAGCGGGCCTGTCCCGTCTCGATATCGGCGTCATCATCGTGCTCGTCGCCATGGGAGTCGCAGGTGTCGTCGGCCTCATCGCGGTGTTCGACGCCGGCAGCGACGTCACGGCGTTCGGAACCGGCTTCGGCGCCGCCCTCCTGATCTTTCAAGCCGGAGCCACGATCGCGTGCGCCCTCGCGTGTCTCGCGCGACGCCGGTTCCGAGCGCTCTCGATCGGCGCGCTGGTCGCTGCCGGCCTCTCGGTCGACCTCTTCCTCCTTGCGATCTGGGCTCGACATCGGCGACGCGACGTACGGGAAAGTCCTCGGCATCGCCTTCGTCTGGGCGTTCTTCGCTCTGCTCATCCTCGGGCTGGCGCTCGCCGCCCAGCCCCGGGACAGTCTCGCCCGCTCGCTCTATCTCGGCGCGATCGGCGCGTCCCTGCTCGCCGGCATCCTCGCGTCCGTGGCTGATCATCTCAGTCCGGCGACGCCGCGAGGCGTCGCGGACGTTCCGACCGGTATCACGTCCATCGCCGACGAGAGTCTGCTCCGACCTCTCGCCGCAGTGCTCGTCGTGCTCGCCTCTCTGTGGTTCGCGGCTCTCGCGACCAGCCGCGTCGATAGAAGTCCGCAGCTCTAGACGTTGAAGCGAACGTTGAGGACGTCGCCGTCCTCGACGACGTAGGCCTTCCCCTCGAGCCGCTGGAGCCCACGCCGCGCAGCCTCGGCGTGCGAGCCGCACTCGAGGAGATCGTCCCAGCGGATCACCTCGCAGCGGATGAACCCGCGCGCGATGTCGGAGTGGATCGACTCCGCAGCGTCGAGCGCGGTCTGGCCGTGCTGGAGCGTCCACGAGCGCGCCTCCGTGTCGCCGATCGTGAAGAACGTGATGAGCCCGAGCGCCTCCTTGAGCCGCACGACGACGTCGTCGAGCGCCGAGACGCCCGATCGGAACTCCGCCGCCTCTTCGGGCGACAGCTCGGCGAGCTCCATCTCGAGCGCGCAGTCGATGCCTCCCGGGCCGTTCTCGAGCGGGATGAGCGGCTTCGTCGTGAGCGGCTCGAGCTCCGCGGGAAGCTCGCCGGCCCACTCCGACAGCGGATGGCCCTCGTCGAGGTGCGCGAGCAGTCGCTCCGTGAGCTCAGCCTCCTGGCGCTTCGCTCGATCGCCGGACTTCGCCTCCTTGCGCACGCGCTCGAGCCGGCGATCGACGTGCTCGCGGTCGGCGACGATCAGCTCGAGCCGAAGCGTCTCGAGATCGCCGCCGGGTCGGCGTCCTCGGAGAAGCCGTCCAGCACCGCGAGCAGCGCATCGGCCTGCCGGAGCTCGCCCGGAATCTCCGCGCGACCGGGAACATCGACGACGCGGATCGCAGCCGGCGTCACCTTCTTCGAGCCGATGACCTGCGCCAGACGCTCGAGCCGGTCGTCTGCGATGACCGCCATGCCGACGTTCGGCTTCTGCGTCACCTCCGCGTAGGCGGTCACCTGAGCGCCGGCGTGCGTCAGCGCGTTGAAGAGCGTCGTCTTCCCGAGTTGGGAAGGCCGACGATTCCGACCCGGAGCGGCACGCTCCTACGGCGCCGAAGCCGGCGCGCGTATCGCGCGCGAAGCGCTTCGACGTAGAGGACCCGCGGGAGCATGAGCAGCATCACGCCGTCCTCCGCCTCGAGCTCGACGCGTCGCGGCCGCGGACGACGACCGCAGCGCCTGATCGAGCGCATCGGCGCTCGCAGCTGGACACGAGTGCGCTCAGGATCTGCCCGCCGTCGAGTCCGACCTCGATCCGTACGAAGTCGTCAGCCACTCGCCAACCACCTCCGTGAGAACGCCGTGGACGGAATCCGGATGGACGAACGCGACCTCGAGGCCGAAGAGCCCGCAGCCGCGGAGCCCGGTCGATCAGGTGCGCGCCCTGCGGACTCGAGCTCGCTCGAGCGTCGCGTACGAGGTCCTCGGCCTCGAGCGCGACATGGTGCATCCCCGGACCGCGCCGCGCGAGGAAGCGTCCGACCGGCGTGTCGTCGCCCGTCGGGGTGACGAGCTCGAACCGGCTGTCGCCGACGAGGACCGACGCCGCCTCCACACCCTGCTCGACGAGCGGCTGGCGATGCTCGAGCTTCGCGCCGAAGAGGCGTCTCGTACGTCGCGATCGCCTCGTCGAGATCGGTCACGGCGACGCCGAGGTGATGGATGCTCGCGCACCCGCGCGATGCTATCCGCGCGGCGGTGCTAGTCCCGCATCGGCAAGCGCGCGAACCATGCCGATCGTCTCCGACGAGCGTGACTCCGGCGCGACGTCGGCGAGCAGCTCCTGAAGCTCCGAGCGGTCGAGCGTCTCCTTCTCGAGCAGCGCCTGGGCGACGCGATCGAGCGCGGCGACGATGCTTGAGGCAGCAAGCGCTTGCGCCTCCTCGTACGACTGGTCGGTGAGGCGCGCCTGCTCCGAGTCGCGCAGTCGCTTCGTCTCCTCCGACAGCGCGTAGTTGTCCGCTCGCATCGTCCGTGACGGCGCGACCTCGGACATCCCGAACTCGAACACCATCGAACGCGCGATCTCGGTGACGCGCTCGAGGTCGTTCGCGGCGCCGTTCGTGATCCGGCCGAAGACGATCTCCTCGGCGGCGCGGCCCGCGAGGTACACCATCATCAGATCGAGGAACTCCTCGCGCGTGTGCATGTAGCGATCCTCGGCAGGCGATGTTCAGCGTGTAGCCGAGCGCCTGGCCGCGCGAGACGATCGTCGCCTTCTGCGCCGGGAAGAGCTCGCCCGACGAGATGCGCCATGACCGCGTGACCGCCTTCGTGGTAGGCGAGGATCCGCTTCTCCTTCTCGGAGACGACGCGGCGCTGCTGCAGCCCGGCGACGATGCGCTCCATCGCGGCGTCGAAGTCGCCCTGACGGATGTACTGCTCGCTCGATGCGGCCGGCGAAGATCGCCGCCTCGTTGCAGAGGTTCGCGAGGTCGGCTCCCGTGAGGCCGGCCGTCTGTCGCGCGATCGTGGCCAGGTCGACGTCCGCGGCGAGCGGCTTGTCGCGCGTGTGCACGCCGAGGATCGCCTCGCGCCCTGCGACGTCGGGGGCCGACACGAGGACCTGGCGGTCGAACCGGCCGGGGCGGAGCAGCGCCGGGTCGAGATCCTGAAGCCGGTTCGACGCGGCCATCACGACGACCTCGTCGCGGTCGTTGAAGCCGTCGAGCTCGACGAGGAGCTGGTTCAGCGTCTGGTCGTGCTCGCGATGGAAGCCGCCGCCGATGCGCGCGCGTGCCGACGGCGTCGAGCTCGTCGATGAAGATGATCGCGGGCGCGTGCTTGCGCGCCTCCTCGAACAGCTTGCGGATGCGCGCGCGCGCCGAGGCCGGCGAACATCTCGACGAACGACGACGCGCTCTGCGAGTAGAAGTTCGCGCCGGACGCGCTCGCGACGGCCTTCGCCAGCAGCGTCTTGCCGGTGCCCGGCGGTCCGTGGAGGAGGATGCCGCGCGGCACGCGGGCGCCGAGACGCTCGAAGCGCTTGCGGTCGCGCAGGAACTCGACGACCTCCTCGAGCTCCGCCTTCGGCCTCGTCAGAGCCCGGCCACGTCCGCCCAGGAGACCTCGACCTGCGAGCCCGCGCACGACCGGTGCCGGCTTGGCACGCGGCATGAACTTGAGCGTGTAGAGCGAGGAGGAGGATGACGATCCCGAAAGAAGACGATCGGCAGCCACGTCAGGAGCGTGTTCTCGAGATCCACTCACACGCGTATCGGCAATGCGCGAGAGGCGCTTGAAGCGCCGCGGCGCCGGTCTAGGTGGGCTGACGCTCGAGCGCGAGACAGGCGTCGCGGGCAGCGTTGCGCGACCTCGAGCTGATCGTCCGACGGCTCGGCCGTCGAGAGTCGCCGCTGAAGCTCGAAGCCCGGGCGCGCCAAGCACCCGCGCGGCACGGTTGGACGGGTTGCGCGCAACCCACGAGAAGATCTCGACGGAGCCGCCGATCGCTCCGGCCGTCCCGACGCAGGCGCGCCAGCTGCCGCGTGCCCGCCGGCGCCTTCGAGGCGACGACGTTGGCGGCGAGCGACGATGCGACCATCGGCGCGATGAGCTGCGATCCGCACCGCGGATGCTCCTTCGGCGCGCGGTGTCTCCGCCGTTCTCGTACGTGCCGATCGAGATGTGCTCGGCGCCGTGGTACGCAGCCAGGTCGGGCCCGCGCAGCGCAAGAGCCGCCGGGAGGAACGCGACGCCGGCGGCGGCGAGCTCCCGCGTTCCGGGCGAGAGTCGCGAGCGCCGGAGGCGCCGCGCGGCGACCGTCGGTGCCGAGGATCGCAGCCGAGCACGCTCGGCTCGCTCGAACGGGAAGCGCGCCTGCGGAAGTCGCCCGCCGCACCATCGGCAGGAGTGCGAACGCCTCAGCGAGGACGATCGGCCCACGCAGGACCGGCATGCGCGTGCGTGCCGCGGGCGCGAGGTGCGGCTTGCGGCCCGACTGCGACGTGCAGCGCGCCGTCGTCACCGCGAACGGCGCAGCCCCACGAGGTCGGCCCGTGCACGAGCACGCCGTTCTGGAGAGCCATTCCTCCGAGCCTGCACGGCGTCTTCGGCCATGCTCAGACCTTAGCTGCGAGGCCTGCAGCGCCGCCTGCAGAGCTCGTCCGCCGCCGGGCCGCGGCCGAGCGTCTGTCCCGTCGATCTCGACGAGCGGCATGACCTCGCGGACGGAGGACGACGTGAACGCCTCCTCCGGCCTCGAGCGAGCTGTGCGAGCGGGTACGCGCCCTCCTCGACGCTGAAGCCGCACGCCGGCGCAAGCTCGAGCAACGTCGCCCGCGTCACGCCGGCGAGGATCCCGAGGTCGAGCGACGGGCGTGAAGAGCGTGTCGCCGACGTCGCCACCAGACGTTCGTGACCGTCCCCTCGAGGACGATGCCGTCGCCGTCGACGAACAACGCCTCGTCGACTCCGCGCCGACGCGCCTCCGCCTCGGCAGCCATGTTCACCGCGTAGCTCGTCGACTTGACACCCGGGAGAAGCCACGGCGCCGACGCCCTGACGCCGAGGAGCGACACCGCCGTGGCACCGCGCTCGCGTGCCGCCTCGATCCAATCGGGGACGTCGCTGAGGAGCGCGAGGCGCAGACGGAGCGCCGCCGGCCGGCCCGGCCGTCCAGACGAGGCTGAAGCGACGCGTCGCCACTCGCTGCCTTCGGGAGCACGAGCCCGACGAGCACCTGGATGCGGCGTCGCTCGACGGCCGGGAGCCCGATGCTCGCGGCCGACGCGATCAGCCGATCGAGATGCGCCTCGAGGCGAAACGGGCGCCGCCGTACACCCTGAGCGTCTCGAATGCCGCGCGGCCGCGCAGAAGCCCTCGTCGTCGGCCCTGATCGACCGGCTCGACGCGGATCGACGAGCCCGCGGCCCGTGACGGCGAGCGCGAGGACGGTCATGCGGAGCGCGCCTCCGGCACCGCGCGAGCCGATCGCCTCGAGGAGCGGCCGCGCCTTCGTCCACGACTCCTCGACCTCGGTCGCCGGATCGGAGTCCCAGACGATGCCGCCGCCGACCCAGAGGTGGATCGCGCCGTCGGCGACCGCGAACGTCCGGATCGTCAGCGCGAGGTCGAAGTCGCCGTTCGCCGTAGATGACGCCCGATCGCGCCCATCGACGCGCCGCGCCCGACCGGCTCGAGCTCGGCGATGAGGTCGACCGCGGCGATCTTCGGCGCGCCGGTGACGGACCCGCCGGGGAACGTCGCCTCGAGGATCTCCGCAAGCCCGACGCCGTCGCGCAGCGCGCCCTCGACGGTCGAGACCATGTGCTCGACGCCGGCGAGCTCACGCGTCGCCATCAGCTCGGGCCAGCGCACCGTTCCCGGCTCGCAGACCCGCGAGAGGTCGTTCCGCTCGAGGTCGACGATCATCACGTGCTCGGCCGCGTCCTTCTCCGACGCGCGAAGCTCGGCGCCTGCGCCGAGCGGGCGCGTGCCCTTGATCGGCATCGTCCAGACGCGGTCGCCGCGCCGCGCGAGGAAGAGCTCGGGCGAGGCGCGAGACGACAGCCCAGCTCGTCGGTGACGAACGGGCCGGGCTCGAAGCGGTCGCAGCGAGCGCGAGACGCGCCGCGAGCGCATGCGGGTCGCCGGCGAACGGCGCCGAGAGGTGCTGGACGAGGTTCACCTGGTACACGTCGCCGCGCGCGATCGCGTGCCCGGACGTCCTCGATCGCGGCTGCGGTACTCGGCCGCAGTCCACGTCTGCTCCCAGTCGCCGATCGCGAGAGAGCCGCGCGAGCGGTCAGTCGCTGGCGTTCGGCTGCCGCGAGCCTGCACGCTGCGAGCGGAAGCGCCGGACAAGGCTCCGGAGGCGGCGGAGTCGCGTCCCGGCGGATCGACTGCGAGAGCCCGTAGCCGAGGTAGAGCTCGGCGACGAGCGCTCCGCTGCCGGACGCGAAGAAGCCGCTGTCCGCGAAGCCACGTCCTCGATCCGCGCGAATGCGCCCGTTCGCCTCCCGGAGCTCGAGCAGCCTCAGGCACGCGCGGCCTCGACGCGATCTCGGCAAGCTCTCGAACGCGACTGCCGGATCGTCGTTCCAGAAGATCGCGCTCCCGGACGACGAGCAGATCTGCGCCCGCCTCACGCGCAGCGCCGAGCGTGTCGTCGATGGATCCCACCGTCGACCTGGATACGCGTGGCTCGCAGGGAGGCGAGCGCGCAGCTCGCGCGATTCGCTCGAGCGCGTCGGGCATGAACGCCTGCCCCGAGTAGCCGGGATGAATCGACATGCAGAGCACGAGGTCGGCGCCTTCGGCCGCAGCGACCGCGTCCTCGACCGGCGTCTCCGGGTTGAGCGCGACACCCACGCCGAGTCCGAGCGAGCGAGCAGCCGCGATCGCCCGTCGCGGCATCGTCACAGGCCTCGACGTGAAAGGTGACGCTGTCGCCGCCGGCCTTCGCGATCGCCTCGAAGTGACGCTCGGGCTCGCGCACCATGAGGTGGCAGTCGAGGCGCGCTCCCCAGCCACGCACGAGCGGCGAGATCGAGGCGAGCACGATCGGGCCGATCGTGATCTCGGGGATGAAGTGGCCGTCGCCGACGTCGAAGTGGAAGATCCGCGCGCCCGCTTCGCTCAGCGCGTCCGAGCTGCGCGCCGAGCCGCGAGAAGTCCGAGGCGTAGATCGACGGCTCGATCTCGACGTCATCTGCCCATTCGGTCCAACTCATCATGCGATCGCAACCTAGCCGAGTCGACGCTGGGCCTACTGCGGCTCGCGCCAGCCGCCGTGTCGGCGCGGCGAGGCTCGCGACACGCCTCGGCCCCCATGTCCCGGCGCGGTACATCTCGACAGGCAGGCGGCGTCGTCGAGCAGCGGCTGCACGATCCGCCACGTCTCCTCGATGACGTCCCAGCGGGGAAGAGCGTGCGTGTCGCCGCGCAGGGCGTCCGTGAGCAGCCGCTCGTACGGCTGCGGCGACGTCGCCGAGCTCCTCGACGAAGTCGAGACGTCGAGGGAGACGCGCCACGCGTCTCCTCCCTTGCCGGGCGTCTTGGCAAGCAGGTCGATCGGTCACGCCCGCGTCGCGTCCGATGCGAAGGACGATGTCGTCGAAGCCCGGGCGAGTCGAGGCGGTGCGACCCGTACTGCAGCTCGGGAACCTGCTGCAGGCGGACGACGATCTCGGTTGCCGTCACGGGCAGCGCCTTGCCGGCGCGGACGAAGATCAGGCACGCCCGCCCAGCGCCAGTTCTCGATCTCGAGCCGGAGCGCGACGAACGTCTCCGTGTCGGAGCCGGGCTCGACGCCGTCGACGTTCTCGTAACCCGACGTACTGGCCGCGCACCGCACGCGCCGGATCGATCGCAGGCATTGCGCGTGAAGACGTCCAGCCGGCGGCGCGAGATCGCATCGTCGTCGCCGCTCGGGCGGCTCCATCGCGACGAGCGCGAGCACCTGCAGGAGGTGGTTCTGGACGACGTCGCGGAGCGCGCCGACCGCGTCGTAGAACGCTCCGCGCCCGTCGACGCCGAAGTCCTCGGCCATCGTGATCTGGATCGAGTCGACGTGCTCGCGGTTCCACACCGGCTCGAAGAGGGCGTTCGCGAAGCGCAGGTACATGATGTCCTGCACGGGCTCCTTCCCCAGGAAGTGGTCGATGCGGTACAGCCGCTCCTCGGGCACGAGCGCGGTCAGCCGTCGGTTCAGCTCGCGCGCGGAGATGAGATCGGTTCCGAACGGCTTCTCGACCACCAGGCGTGCGTTCTCGAAGAGATCCGTGCGGCCAGCTCGCTCGGCGATGTCGAGGAAGCTCGACGGCGGGATGGCGACGATAGAAGACGGGAGCTCGTCGCCCCCTGAGAGCCGTTCGCAGACGGCTCGTACATCGCACCGTCTTCGGCGTCGCCGCCGACGTACGACAAGCCGCGCGAGGAACGCGTCGAGGATCCTGTCGGTCGAGCCTGGTCCTCGCGCCTTCGCGGCCTCGATCGCCTCGCGCGCGTGCTCCTGCATCTCCTCGCTCCGTAGCGGACGCCGCCCGACGCCGATGACCGGGCACGTGAGCATGCCCTGCTCCGTGAGGTCGTAGAGCGCAGGGAGCGTCATCCTGTGCGCGCGAGATCGCCGGTGATCCCGAAGACGACGAGTGCGTCGGCAGACCCGTTCATGACGGCGAGCGAGCGACTGCGCAGCCGAGCGAAGCATGTCGACGCCGAGCTCGAGGTCGTCCACGGGAATCCGCTCGTTCGCCGAGTGGATGAGCGTCGTCGCGAGCTCCGTATCCATCGCCTTCAGCGGGAAGTACCCGTACGCCGTCGTGCCGAACGCCTGTGCGCAGGTAGTGGCTGTCGGTGAAGCCGGGGCAGGCGAACGGTGCCAGCCGGGCCCCGGGCTCGATCTCCGTCGTGAACCGTCTCGAGCGCGTCCCAGAGCGGCGTGTCGAGCGGCGGAGCGCGTGCCGCCGACGGCCTCGCAGGAACTCCGAGCTCGTAGCTTGCCGTTGCCGAGCGCCGCGCGAATCGAGCGGCTCGACGTCGGCGGGCGTCGTCTCCGGAAGGAGCCGGCAGTCGACCGTGATCTCGCACAGCGCCGGAATGACGTTTCGCTGGTGCGAGGCATCGATCATCGTCGGCGAGCAGCGTGAACGAGAGCAGCGGCTCGACGAGTCGCCGGGAGCATCGGGTGCGAGCTCGCGCGCGCGCGCTCGAGCGCCTCGTCGAGCGGTGGAGCCTCACCGAGAACCGCCTCGAGAAAGCCCTTCGCCTCGGGAATCAGCTCACGCGGCGGCTCGTACGCGCCGAGCGCCTCGAGGTAGCGGGCCGCCTTCGACGAGCGCGTTGTCGGCGATGCCCGGCATCGACGCGTGGCCGCTCCGCGCCGTGCACGCGCACCTTGAAGGGCGCCGACATCTTCTCGGCGGTCGGCGCACGAGATAGACCGGCGTGCCGCCGAGCACGAGCCGGTCGCCGCCTCCCTCGTTGATCGCGTAGTCGCAGCGCGCCGCGTCCGGATGAGCCTCGACGCAGCCAGCTGAGCCCGTACTCCGCACCGACCTCCTCGTCCGCGACGACGAGGAGGATGAGATCGCCGGCGGGCACGAACCCTCCGCGCTGACGAGAGGCGAAGGCGACCGCGCTCGCCGCCACCTGGCCCTTCATGTCGAGCGCGCCGCGCCCCCAGACCTCGCCGTCGACGAGGTCGCCCGACCACGGGTCGCGATCCCACTCGCGCCGGGTCGGCGAGCACCGTGTCCGTGTGCGAGAGGAAGCGCGAGCGACGGCCCGTCGCCTCCCGGATCCGCGCGACGAGGTTCGCGCGGTGCGGCTCGCGTGCGTAGAGCTCGCACTCGACCCCGTTCCGCGCGAGGTACGCGCGGAGAAGCTCCGGCCGCCTGCGTCTCGTTCCCGGGAGGGTTGACGGTGTCGAGCCGAAGGAGCGCCTGCAGGAGCGCGGTCACCTCGTCTCGGAGGCGTCATCCGGCCGGGAGCATACTTCGCGCGTGGCCGACCTCTTCTCCGAAGCGGCGCGGAGCGCCAGGCCGAGAACGCCCCGCTCGCGGTACGTCTGCGGCCGTCGACGCTCGACGACCTCAGTCGGCCAGCAGCACGTCCTCGGGCCCGGCTCGGCGCTTGCGACGCGCGATCGAGGACGACCGCTCGCCGTCGATGATCCTCTACGGCCCGCCGGGCACCGGCAAGACGACGCTCGCGCGCATCGTCGCCGAGCGGACCGGCGCCGCGTTCGAGGAGCTCTCCGCCGTCTCGGCGCGGGTCGACGACGTGCGCGCCGTGATCGCGCGAGCGCGCGACCGGCTCGGCGGCGAACGGCGCAGCGCACGATCCTCTTCATCGACGAGATCCACCGCTTCAACAAGGCGCCAGCAGGACTGCGTGCTGCCCGCCGTCGAGGACGGGCTCGTGACGCTGATCGGCGCGACGACCGAGAACCCGTACTTCGAGGTCAACTCGGCGCTCCTCTCGCGCTGCACCGGTCGATCGAGCTGAGCCGCTCTCCGACGAGGAGCTCGTCGTGATCGTCGGCCGCGGCGCCGCCGAGCTCGGCGCCGAGGCGTCGCCGAGGTCGCTCGACGCTCGTCGCGCAGCGCGCGGGCGGCGACGCGCGTGCGCGCGCTCAGATCCTCGAGCTCGCTCGCAGACGGCCGACGCCGAGGCGGCGCAGCTGACCGAGGCGCACGTCGCCGACGCCGTCGCGCAAGCGCCCGCTCGCTCTACGACCGCGAGCGGCGACCAGCACTACGACTTCGCCTCGGCCTTCATCAAGTCGATGCGCGGCGGCGACGCCGACGCCGCCGTCTACTACCTCGCGGCGATGCTCGAGGCGCGGCGAGGATCCGCGCTTCATCGCCGCGCCGGATGGTCATCCTCGCCTCCGAGGACGTCGGCAACGCCGATCCGAACGCGCTCGTCGTCGCGGTCGCCGCGGCGCAGGCGCGTCGAGCACGTCGGGCTCCCGGAGGCGCAGCTGAACCTCGCGCAGGCGGCGATCTACCTCGCACGCGCGCCGAAGTCGAACGCCTCGGCGGTCGCGATCTGGGAGGCGCGCAGGGACGTCCGCGAGCACGGGAACGCTCGCGCCGCCGGCGATGCTCCGCTCGACCGGCCACAAGGCGGCCGCGCAAGCGCGCGGGCACTGGCGAGGGCTACGCCTACCCGCACGACGACCCAGCCGGCGTTCGAGGTCTCGTACCTCCCGGAGGAGCTTCGCGGGCGGCCGGTACTATCGGCCGTCCGGCAGCGGAGAGGAGCAGGCGGATGGCGGTGAGGACGGGTGACAGCGCACCCGAGTTCGACCTCGAGGTGAGCCACGACGAGCGCGTGCGGCTCTCAGGACTTCCGCGGCCAGCGCGAACGTCCTCCTCGTGTTCCATCCGTTCGCGTTCACGCCGGTCTGCGAGGACGAGGCGCGTGACCTCCAGGAGAACCTGCAGTCGTTCCGCGACGCAGGGACGGAGATCGTCTTCGTCTCGTGCGACCCGTCGGCCGCGCGCCAGGCATGGAAGAAGGAGCTCGGCGCGGAGTACACGTTCGCCTCCGATTTCTGGCCGCACGGCGCGGCCGCGAAGGCGTACGGCGTCTTCAACGAGGCGAACGGCGCACCGCATCGCGGCACGTTCCTCATCGACCGCGAGGGCAGGGTCGTGATCTGGTCGCTCGTGAAGGAGCGCGACGAGCGCCGGACGGAGATGGTGCCCGACTCGCTCGAAGCGCTCACGCGTCCGAGTGAAGCTCGCGCTCCACGAGTGGGGCGAGCCCGGCTCACCGCGCGTCGTCTGCCTGCACGGCGTTCGGAACCACGGACGCCACTTCGCGCGCCTCGCGGCGGAGCTGCCCGGCCACCACGTGCCTCGCGCCCGACCTGCTCGGGCACGGCCAGCTCGCCCTGGGAGCCGCCGTGGGACATCGCGCGCCCACCTCGACGCGATCGTCGAGGACGGTCGGCGCTGCGGGCAGTCCGATCTTGATCGGGCACTCCTTCGGCGGACGCCTCGCACTTCGAGCTCGCCGCCCGCGCGCCGAAGCTCGTTCCGAAGCTCGTCCTCCTCGATCCCGTCATCCTCCTCCCCGGCCACGTCGCGCTCGCGGCGGCCGAGAACGCGCGCGCTCGACAGCGTCGTCACGTCTCCTTCGACGAGCTGATCGACCGGCGCTTACGACGAGAGCCAGCTCCATCTCGCGCCGCGCGAGCTCGTCGTCGAGGATCTCGCGTCGCACGCCGATGCTAGGCGACGACGGGCGCCTGCGCTGCCGCTACTGCCAGTCGGCCGTGGTCGCCGCCTACGGCGGAGATGGCGTCGCGCAGCCGCCCGCTTCGAGGACGTCCGCGCGTCCCGAGCGCTGCTGCAGTACCTCCGGCGAGCGCTTCGTACGCCTCCCAGTACGACCACCTACTCGACGCACACCGCGCCGCGCTCGGCGACCTGCTGGAGGTCGCCGGTCGTCCCGCGGGGAGCACTCGACTGCCTCTGGGACGCCCTCGAGCGAGACAGCCGAGGCCGATCGCCGGACTTCCTCGGCGCGTCTAGGAGCGAGATCCGACGGCGACAGCGACGTAGATCTCACGCACTGCTCGAGCGAGGCGACGTCGACCCACTCGACCTCGGCGTGCGCCCTCGCCCGCAGTGCCGGAAGAGCACGGTCGGAATGCCGGCGCTCGCGAGGCAGCGCCGAGTCCGCCCCAGTACGGACACGCCGACGGTGCCCGGCTCCGTGCCGATCACGGCCGCAGCGTGCCGGCGACGCGGCCTGTCGACGATCTCCGCTCGTCTTCGGCCGACCTCGAACGGCTCGCGCGAGATGCGAGGCGCGCAGACCTCGCGCGGAGAAGTCGGATCGCCTAGCACCCGCTCGTCGACGATCTCGCTGCAGCTCCTGCTCCGACGAGCGCGACCGACTCGCCCGGGATCGTCCGGCGCTCAGCCTTGCAGCAGACAGCGAGCCGGGTAGCTCGAGAACTCCTGACCGCCCTCGATCGAGCGAGCGCGTGGACGCTTCCACTTCCGAGGAGCGGGTGCGTCGGGTTCGCGCGCAGGCTGGCGGTCGAGCTCCTCGATGCCGACGAGGACGCGGCCCATCTTCGCGATCGCGTCGATGCCCGAGATGCGGCCGCGAGCCGTGCGCCGCACGCCCGGTCGATCTCGACCTCGAGGTTGACGAAGCCGCGGTGGCGCGACCACGAGCCTGCAGCTCGGTCGGCTCGGTCACGATCGCGGCGTCGGCACGTCGAACGACGCCGCGATCGCCTCGGTCCCGACGCTCGCGAACTCCTCGTCGGAGACGGCGGTCGAGGATGACGTCGCCGCGCAGGCCGCGCGCTGCCGGCCTCGGCGGTCGCGAGCATGCAGGCGGCGAGGCTTCCGCCTTCATATCGTAGGCCCACGCCCGTAGCAGGCCGCGCCGCTCCGCGACCGAGGCGGCGAACGGGTCTGTCATTGCCGGCGACTACCGACCGGTGTCCATGTGCGCGTTGAGGATCAGCGAGCGCCCGCCGCCCGCCCGCGCGCGACGGCGACCACGTCTGGACGTCCCGGCGCCGGCTCCGAAGCGACGTCGTCTCGAGCCCCGCTCGCTCGCACCACGTCGGCGACGAAGCGGGCGATGCTCCATCTCGCCGGAGCCCCCCGACGCCGAGCATCCGGGGTTGATCGGACTCGATCGCGACGAGCTGCGACGGCCAGCTCGACGACGCCGCTCACGGCCTAGACGACGTACTCCGTCCGTCGATCGCGAGCGTCTCGTCGAGGATCGCGAGGCCCTCGTCGAGCTCCTCGCGCGTGATCGTCAGCGGCGGGCACGACCATGACGCACGTTCCAGTGCGTCATCAGGTAGAGGCCGCGCTCGAGCGCGCGCCTTCGCGAGCCGCGGCGACCGGCGCCGCCGCCTCGCCCGAGGCGTTGAACGGGCACGAGCATCTCGCGCGTCTCGCGGTTCTTGACGAGCTCGAGGCCCCAGAAGCAGCCGAGGCCCGCGCACCTCGCCGATCGACGGGTGGCGTCGCAGCGAGCGCGCGCGAGCTCGTCGCCGGAAGTACGTCGCCGATCGCGGCCGCGTTCTCGACGATGCCTTCCTCCTGGAACGCCTCGATCGACGCGACCGCCGACGCGCACGCGAGCGGATGGCCGGCGTAGGTGAGCCCGCCGGCGAAGAACGTGCCGCGCACCCACTCCGGCGATCGGCTCGCGGACGATCATCGCGCCGAGCGGCACGTAGCCGGAGTTGATGCCCTTCGCGACGGTGAGGATGTCCGGGACGACGTCCCAGTTGCTCGCACGGCGAACCAGCTTGCCGGTGCGGCCGAAGCCGGCCATCACCTCGTCGAGGATCGAGCAGGATCCCGTGCCGGTCGCAGACCTCGCGGATCGCCTGCAGGTAGCCGTCCGGCGGCGGGATGATCCCGTTCGTCCCGGTGACCGTCTCGAGGATCACGGCCGCGACCGTGTGCGCGCCCTCGTACTCGAGGATCTCCTCGAGGTGCGGCGCGCCCGTGCAGACCGGGCACGGATCAGGATGGCCGGCCGGGCAGCGGTACGTGTACGGGTCGAGCATCCGCACGACGCCGGGCATGCCCGGCTCGGCCGGCCAGCGGCGCGGGTCGCCGGTCAGCGTGATCGCGCCGTGCGGTCGCGCCGTGGTACGAGCGGTAGCGCGCGACGATCTTGTGGCGGCCCGTGTACCAGCGCGCGAGCTTGATCGCGTTCTCGTTCGCCTCGGCGCCGCCGTTCGTGAAGAACGACATCGACAGGTCGCCCGGCGTGACCTCGGCGAGCAGCCGCCCGAGCCGCGAGCGCGACTCGGTCGCCATCGGCGGCCCGATCGTCGCAGAGCTTGTCGGCCTGCTCCTTGATCGCCGCGACGATCTTCGGGTGCTGGTGGCCGATCGTTGACGTTGACGAGCTGCGAGGCGAAGTCGAGGTAGCGCTTGCCGTCGTAGTCCCAGAAGTAGCGGCCCTCGGCGCCGGCGACCGCGATCGGGTTGATCGCGTCCTGCACCGACCACGAGTAGAGGACGTACTCCTTCGCGTCCTCGACGATCTGCGCTGCCGAGATCTGGTTCGCTCTCTGACCGCCGTCATTCGCGATCGGATCGTAACCGCTCTCCAGCGACGTGCGCGGAGGGCGCCGGGCTAAGGGGAATGATGTCCGGCGCGCCTCCGCGCACACTTCGGTCGTCAGCAGGGCTGCGGCGGGCAGGAGCTTCCTGCCCGAACGCGGCCCGCTCGACGAACTCGCCCGACCCCGGGCTCAGCCAGCGAGCTCGCCCGACTCGACGAGGACGTTCCCGCGGAGCAGCACGAGCTCCGGCGACCCGGTCACCTCCGGTTCCCTCGTAGAGGTTGTAGTCCGACCTTCGAGTGGTGCGTCGCCGCCGAGATCGTCACCTGCTTCTCCGGGTCGAAGACGACGATGTCGGCGTCGGAGCCGACGGCGATCGTGCCCTTGCGCGGATAGAGGCCGAAGAGCTTCGCCGGGTTCGTCGCGAGCAGCTCGACCATCCGGTTCAGCGAGATCCGGCCGGCGCGGACGCCGAACTCGTGGATCATCTGCAGCCGGTTCTCGAGGCCCGGGCCCGCCGTTCGGGATCTTCGAGAAGTCGTCGCGTGCCGAGCGTCTTCTGGCCGTCCCAGAGGAACGCGCAGTGGTCGGTCGAGATCGCGCGAGAGGATGTCCGTGCGCACCGCGTTCCAGAGGACCTCCTGGTTCGTCCTTGTCGCGCGGCGGCGGCGTGTAGACGTACTTCGCGCCCTCGAAGTCGGGCCGCTCGAGGAACGTGTAGTCGATGAAGAAGTACTGCGTGCAGCGTCTCGCCCCAGACGTCCCAGCCCTTCTCGCGCGCGCGTGCGATCGGCTCGACCGCCTCCTGCGCAGGACACGTGGACGACGTAGAGCGGCGAGCCGGCGACGCGCGCGAGCTGGATCGCGCGGTTCGTCGCCTCGCCCTCGGTCTCGGGCGGGCGCGTCAGCGCGTGGTAGTGCGGCTCCGTGTGCCCGCCGGCGAGCGCCTGCTTGACGAGCACGTCGATCGCGTCGCCGTTCTCGGCGTGCACCATCACGAGCGCGCCGGTCTCGGCCGCGACCTCCATCGTCCGGAAGAGCGTCTCGTCGTCGACCATCAGCGCGCCCTTGTAGGCCATGAAGAGCTTGTAGGACGTGATGCCCTGGTCCGGGCAGCGCGCGCGAGCTCCTCGAGCGTGCCGCCGTCCTGCAGGTCGGTGACCGCCATGTGGTAGCCCATGTCGATCACCTGCTTGCCGTTCGCCTTCGCCGCGCCACTCGTCGAGCGCGTCGCGCGAACGAGCGAGCCCGGCGGCTGGATGATGAAGTCGACGTGGCAGGTCGTGCCGCCGAACGCGGCGGCGGTCTGGCCCGACTCGACGTCGTCGATCGTGACCGTGCCGCCGAAGGGCATGTCGAGATGCGTGTGCGGGTCGACGCAGCCCGGGAGGACGTACTTGCCCGACGCGTCGATCACCCTGTCGGCGTCGACGTCGAGCGACTCGCCGATCAGCGTGATCGCGCTCGTCCTCGACGTAGACGTCGCCGACGTAGTCGTCGGCGGCCGTGATGATCGCGCCCGCCCTTGATCAGTGCGTCGACACGTCATCTCACTCCGTCTGGAGGGAGAGCTCCGGGCCGGCCGTTTCGGTCGACCCGCGAGCTCACGCACTCATCACTACGTGGTTGCCTTGCCGCCTTCCTCGAGGACGACGACCGCTCTTCTTGAAGCCCTTGCCGTAGACGTCGATCACCCTGCTTCTTCAGGTTCGCGACCGCCTTCTTCGCGAGGTCTGCTCCGGTAGGACGCCTTCGTCGCCGGCTTCGATGACCTTGAAGTCGTACGAGATCTTCGCGGTCTTCGCGTAGTCGACGGGGTTCATGACGCCGATGCCGAGCTTGTTCGGCCAGATCAGCGCATTGACCTCGTTCATCTGCCAGCGTCTGGTGCCCCTTCGGCAGCGCCGTGCCCTGGGACACGACGATGTTGGTGCACTCCTCGATAGTGATCGCGACAGTAGACCCAGCCCTTGAACGTCGCCTCGAGGAACTTCACTGCGGTCGCCTGGTTCGCCTTGTCCTTGATCCAGTCGCCGCGGACGAAGATCCCGTCCTGCAGCATGCCCGGTGCCGAGGTCCGAGTACTCTGAAGACGTTCAGGTCGCTTCATCGTGTAGAGCTTGCCGGTGTCCGGGTTCTTCGTCTCGAGCACCTGAGCGAGCTCGTTGTACGTCATGGCCGAGGCAGCGACGTCGAGCTCGTGGCTTGAGGAACGCGACCATGTCGAACTGCTGCTGCACGAGGGTCACGTCCTTGTCCGGGTCCATCCCGTTCTTCACGAGCGCCGCACGCTGCTCGAACTCGTTCCCGAAGATCCAGACGCCGAACTTCTGCCTCGCATCTGCTTGAAGTTCGTTGATGCCGTCCTTCTTCCAGGTCACCTCGGTCGTGCCCGATCTCGCGTGTAGACCTGCGCGATGTTGACGAGGTCGTTGCCCTGGTCACGGTTGGCGAGCAGGCTCGGGAACCAGTTGACCCCGAACTCGGCCTGCTTGGACAGGACTGTCTGCCTCGTTCACGATCGTGGGTCCGCCGACCTTGAACGCCTTGCAATCGCTGCGCAACATGATTGGCCCGCTGCCGGCTCCGCTGGGAACTGCGATAATCGTAATCGTCTTCCCCACCGTCATACTCATCCGCGGGAAGACGCGCAAACCGCCTGCTCCGATTGGTGGGAGTCGGCCAGTTGACCCCCTGGCCACCAAGGCATTGGAAGACGCCAGCGCCCGGGTGAGCAGCTATCTCCGCATAAAGCTTCTTTGGTCAACGCAGCTCGCCGCGCTGCTGGCCGCGGACTCCTCCTCATCGGCGTCCCCACTGCCATCTTGTGGGGAGCGCTGGCCGGGTCGTGCGCGTTTTGTCCCTACGTGGGGCCCATATCGCGGAGCCTGCCCTTCGTCGTGGGCATTGGCAGTCTTCCCCGGATGGCAACAGCCACCCTCGTGCTGGCGCTGTTTGTTCGCCATCGAAGTCTCCAGGCTCATGCCGTGGGAGCCTGGCTGTACGGCGCACACTGGAGTCTCTTCTCGCTGGCGATCCTCATTTCCGCGGCCTTCTGACTTCCATCTGGGGCCCTATAGGCTTGCGGTTTCCTACGCCCCTCACCGCCTGTCTGGTCGTGCTCGGACGCCACGTGCCTCGACTGGAGTTCCTTTATGTCATCCTTGGCGACGAACCGGTCATCCGCCGCAGGCGCAGCTTTACCAGCGGCTGCTCGCGCTGGATCGTCAGGAGGCGCAAGCGGCGGTTGACGGTTTGCCTCCGCAAGACGCCCGCGGAGCCATATGACACCGTGATCACCCGGCGCTCCCTGGCCGAAGAAGACCGTCACCGCGGCGCCCTCGAGAGAACCACGAGAACTTCGTAATCCAAATCATGCCGAGTTCATTGAAAAGCTGAGTAGCTTCCCGAAGACGGGTCCCCCTCCACCACGCTCGCATCCGCGCTTTCAGACCTTCCCCCATCCGCCACGCGCACGATTTGCATACCTGCCGGCGATAAGGCCGATGAACTCACCGGTGCCATGCGCTGGCCCAGGCGCTGCAGGCTATCGATATCCCGGCGGTGTGCCTACCGGTGGACCACCAGCTGATACCCTTCACCATCTCTCCCCGGGCCCGCGGACGTCGTTCATTTCCGCCCTGCCGCCATTTGCCTTGCTTAGCGCCCGGCACGTTGAGTAAGAAACTCCGCGACGAATACCCCCGCCTGACCATCATGGTCGGTCTGTAAAGAACGGCCGACGATAGCGCCCATGGCGGATCGTCTTCACAAGGCTTTCGATGTCGAGGTGGTCACCAGCATCACTGCGGCTGTTATCGATGTGGTGGCGATATCGCCGGCAGCACTCCTCCACCCGCCCGCCCCCTTAGTCCGCCAATCCTAGTGGCGGGCGGTTTCGACTGCTGGTCCCTCTTGCCCTGATGTTTGTTACGCCACCGTAATCAGAAAAACGTTGACAGCAATCCTCCCCGTGGCGCAATAATACTGAAAAATTCGCAAATGATTCGCGTTCGCCGCTTAGTGAGGTTGCCCGTGGAGGGTCGGCGTGTCGGCAAGCACGATTTCCCGCGTGCTCACGCGTCGATGGGGTCAATGAAGCTACCTGTCGCAAGGTGCTGAACGCCGTCCGCAAACATGAACTATCAGCCCGGCGTCACCGTGAGCTCCTGGCCAGCTGTCTGACGCTCTCATGCCGAAGCCGAGGAGTGGGGAGTCCGCAGCAACTTCACAGAGGGAATGCGTACGCGCTATCAACGACGTGGCGCACTCCACAACTACTACGCTGCCGGCAGTTGGGCAGCATCACCCTGGTTGGGTGACGTAAAGCGGAAGATGAAATGATCGCGCGCGGCGATTTTGCAGTATGCCCCGCTGTTCCGCACCCTGGATGAAGTGCGATCTCCTTGCCGTTTCGGGAACGCGGCATACCGTTCCTGGTAGTCAACCGGCTCCTTCCCGAAACCTCGCTGAACCGCATCGGCGCCGGACGCCCTGAAAGTGCTTCACCGCGGCCTCCTATTTGTTGCAGAGCAATACGTAACTGAACGAAGTAC
>ERZ1370068.8090-contig-6970_pt1 | contig 53286 bp, 69 predicted proteins | sample MGYA00561227_ERZ1370068 | MGnify/ENA primary metagenome ERZ1370068 (study PRJEB38410, sample SAMEA6850437) | metagenome | study: Metagenomic assessment of the ecological functions of the soil: analysis of the soil microbiota associated with the... | reverse complement strand
GTTACGTATTGCCGCCCGAGCATCGCGCCGTGATCTCGTTGGGCAGAAAGCCGACCAGCACCAGCAGCAGGTAGGCGTGAAGCTCGCCGCTCATCTGCGCGCGCGCTCGCGCAGGCGATAGATGCCGTAGGCCAGCTGACCCGCCCACGACCCCGGTCCACAGCAGGTCGAGCCCCACCTGCCAGCACGCGAGCAGCGGCCCGAGCACGAGACCGAAGGACGAGCGCGAGCCAATCCGCCAGCATCCGGCAGTTGCGCGTGGTCGAGATCAGGAACGACATCGGCGTGAGGAACAGCAGCGCCGCGCTCAACAGCGGCGGCAGCGAGTGTCGCGGATAATAGCCGATGACGGCCGCCGATCGTGCGCCGCCAGCATGAAGCTCAGCCCGAGCCCGTTCGAGAACGGCATGCCGGCTGTCGCGCGGCAACGGCCGGCAGGAGCCGCAGCGCCTCGATCCACATGCTGACCGCGGTGAGATGGGCGGGTCGGGCAGCAGGTCGCGGTTGCGGCGTCTCGCGGCTGCCTTGATCAGCGGCAGCAGCGAGATGACCATGGGAAGCAGGCGCACGCTGCTCAGGCTGACGGCGAGCGCGGTCTCGACCGGAGTGGCGCCGGCGCCGAGCGCCGACACCAGGATCACCTGCGCCGGCCCGGCCCAGACCAGCACGGTCGAGGCCGTCGAGCCACCACGAGGCTGAGTCCGAAATCATGGCGCCAGCGCGGCGAGGCCGATATAGGTGCCGATCAGGACATAGGCCATCACCGACAGCCACGCCGCGCCAAAACCGGCGAGACGCGGCGGTCGCCGAGCGTTGCGGCGGGTCGATGGTGGCCGCAGCAGTACGGGGCAGACCATGGGCGCAGGAGGCATGGCTCGCGCCTCTGTTCCACAGCGCCGCTGCTGCGCAATCGCGCTTCGCTCACAGCTGCTCCGCCGTGCCGTCGCCCGTGACGATTGCGATGTAGCGCGCGACCGAACGCTTGATCCGCGTCACTGCCCGCGCGCGGATGACGCGCGGTCGAAGAATGCGCCATAGATCACGGTCGAACGAGGAACGGTCGACGCATCGCCGATGCGCGCCAGCCGCCGCGCCGACAGCGGAATGATGTTCGGATAGCTGCGCGTGAAGCTGACATGGGTGCGGTCGGGGATGAGCTGCACGACGTCGCCGGACAGCAACGCGCCCCGCCTCCCCGCCCGCTGCCCAGTGCAGCACCGTCTGCCGCGGCGAAGTGGCCGCCGCAACGCACCTTGGCGTTACGCCGCTCGCGAGCGGCAAGGTATCGCCGTCCCACAAGCGGATGGCGGATCCGGCCGCATGATCCATTGCCGGTCAGACGGCGGTGCAGGTGAATGGGAACCCCGCCGAAGGCATGGCTCCACTCCACCATCGTGGAATAGGCAGTGCGGATGCGAGATGGCGATGGCGGCAACGCCGCCGAGACCCTTCGACGATCTCGACCGTGGCGGCATCGATGAACGGGATGCAGTCCCACAGGATGTTGCCGTCGGCGCGCGCAGCAGCGCGCGCGCTGCCCGGATGGAGAACTTCGGCACCGTGCCGATGCCGATCAGGCCGGACTCGTGCTGCCGGTAGCTGTTGAAATGTCGTCGCGCGAGCGTATCGAGCGGCGTGGTCCACTTCTGCCCGCCGGGCGGGACGAACTGACGCTCTTCGTCCTGACAGATCGGGACATGCCGGCGGCGGCTGATCCGAGGGCGTGAACTGGCTGCCGCAGGTCCTCGCAGGAAGGCGGGCATAGTGTCAGACGACCCTCGAGACGTTGACCCTAGGCCTCTTTGGGCGTCCCGCGGGCGCGCCGCCCGACGCAATGCCTCACGCCCGATCCGCTGCCACGCACCGCAGCGGATCCGACCATGCGGAGATAATACCGGCGCGTAGACCAGCCCGCTGTTGAAAGTGGGAAGTTGCAGCCGGCACTGACCACGTTGTCCACGACCCGGCTGGTGCTCACCCCGCGGCCCCACCGGTAAGAGTGTGGTCGAGCCCGTGAAACTCGACGCGCTCGTAATCGAACTTGACGCCGACACTGGGTGTAGCAGCCGCTCCATGCCGCGCGCCACGAACCAGCCAGCCTTGCGTCCCCGACGCGCTGCCGGAGCCGATTGCGCCGACGATGGTTGGAGGTGGATCCTGCTCCCAGCTGAGCTGATCAGCGCCGCCGCCGGACGCATAGATGAACAACTGGTTCGCATCGATTGCGAGTCCGAGCTTGGGGCCGGCGGTGACCAGCCAATCGATCGTCTGGGTGGGTGCGGATATAGGGTGTTCTGCGCCGACGTGGTGAAGGCGTAGTGGTCGCCGCGCGCGACCCAGATTGATCCGCCCGCCGCACCGCACGACCGGCGTAGCCGCCATGCGGCAGTAACCGGCCTCGATGCTGCCGAACGAACCGTGGAACGTATCCTGGCGTGATCGGATAAACGAAGTGACCGCGGGTGAAGGTGCGTCGTGGGTCCGCCCGGAGTGATAGGCGAAACTGGCGCCGGCATAGAATCCGTTCCAGTCGTACATCGGCACCGGCGGCGCGGCCTGAACGCCGGCATGTCCGCGGCGCCTGCCGGCAATGCTGGCCGCCAGCAGCAACGATGCAATCACTCCAACAAGCTTGCTCATGGTACCCCCGCTGACGCCGAATCCGGTGTCAGTAATGCCCCTGACGACATCAATCGCTGCTGCCGGTTCAAAAGCAATACGCAAGCAGCGCGAGGCGCCCGATTGCAATTCGCCAGTGTCCGTCATGCAACGTCAGTATTCGATCGTTCTAAATTTGAATTGATCAAAGAAGAGCGGGTGCAACTGCCGAGAGAATACAGGAGCGCGCAACGAATCGCGTTGCGGCGCAACGCTTTCCGAATGCATCGGCGTTCGCACGGCGACCGGGTTGCCCTGTAACACGTCGCCTGCATCGCACGGCGTCGGGCGCGGATCGACGGCCGGCGCGGACGCGGTGCCGGCTCGCCCGTTTCAGCGAAGCGCAAGCGGATCGCCGGCGCCGAGCGCGCGCCATCATCGTCCCGGGGATCCGGCGAAGCCAGAGGTCAAAACGGCGCTGATCGACAACCGCGATCCACCACCGTTGTTGCCGAGCGCGGCAGGGCTGCGCCGACTCAGACCTTCACGAGCGGCACCTTCGGCACCGAGCCGCGCGGCGGACGGCGGCGCCGCCGTCGCCCTCGGGGCCGGACGGCTTGCTGCGGCGCGGCGCCGCGGCGCTTGGCGGCTCTGGCGCGGCTGCGGGATCTTCTCCGGCTTCGGCGTCACCGGCCCGTCGAGATATTCGAAGCCGAGCTTGTCGCGCGCCGGTCCTCGTCCTTGACCAGCGATGACGCGCACGTGGCCGCCGGTCTTGAGCTTGCCGAACAGCACCTCGTCGGCGAGCGGCTTCTTGATGTGTCTCCTGGATCAGCGCGCGCCATCGGCCGCGCGCCCATCTGCTCGTCGTAGCCGTGCTCGATCAGCCACTTGGCGGCCTCTTCCGACAGCTCGATGGTGACGTCGCGGTCGCCGAGCTGCGCCTCGAGCTGCAGCACGAACTTCTCGACCACCTTGGCGATGATCTCCGGCGAGAGATGCGCGAAGGTGATGATGGCGTCGAGCCGGTTGCGGAACTCCGGCGCGAACATGCCGGTTGATCGCCTCGATGTCGTCGCCCTCGCGCTTGGTGCGGCGTGAAGCCGTAGGCCGGCTTGCGCCAGATCGGCGGCGCCCGCATTGGTGGTCATGATCAGGATCACGTTGCGGAAGTCGACCTGCTTGCCGTTGTGATCGGTCAGCTTGCCGTGATCCATGATCTGCAGCAGCACGTTGAACAGGTCCGGATGCGCCTTCTCGATCTCGTCGAGCAGCAGCACGCAATGCGGATGCTGGTCGACGCCGTCGGTGAGCAGGCCGCCCTGGTCGAAGCCGACATAGCCGGGCGGCGCGCCGATCAGCCGCGAGACCGTGTGGCGCTCCATGTATTCCGACATGTCGAAGCGGATCAGCTCGACGCCGAGCGCGACGGCAAGCTGCTTGGCCACCTCGGTCTTGCCGACGCCGGTCGGGCCCGAGAACAGGTAGCAGCCGATCGGCTTCTCCGGCTCGCGCAGGCCCGCGCGGGCGAGCTTGATCGAGGCCGAGAGCGCCGCGATCGCCTTGTCCTGGCCGTAGACCACGCGTCTTGAGCGTCTGCGTCGAGATGCTGCAGCACCACGGCGTCGTCCTTCGACACGGTCTTCGGCGGGATCCGCGCCATGGTGGCGATGGTGGTCTCGATCTCCTTGATGCCGATGGTCTTCTTGCGCCGGCTCTCGGGCAGCAGCATCTGCGCCGCGCCGGACTCGTCGATCACGTCGATCGCCTTGTCGGGCAGCTTGCGGTCGTGGATGTAGCGCGCGGACAGCTCGACCGCCGCCTTGATCGCCTCGTTGGTGTATTTGAGCTTGTGATAGTCCTCGAAATAGGGCTTGAGCCCCTTCAGGATCTCGATCGCGTCCGGGATCGGTCGGCTCGTTGACGTCGATCTTCTGGAACCGGCGCACCAGCGCGCGGTCCTTCTCGAAATACTGCCGGTATTCCTTGTAGGTGGTCGAGCCGATGCAGCGCAGCGTGCCGGACGGCGAGCGCCGGCTTGAGCAGGTTCGAGGCATCCATCGCGCCGCCGGAGGTCGCGCCGGCGCCGATCACGGTGTGGATCTCGTCGATGAACATGATCGCGCCCGGATAGGCCTCGAGCTCCTTGATCACCTGCTTGAGGCGCTCCTCGAAGTCGCCGCGATAGCGCGTGCCGGCGAGCAGCGTGCCCATGTCGAGCGCGAACACGGTCGCGTTCTTGAGCACGTCCGGCACCTCGCCGTGCACGATGCGGCGCGCGAGCCCTTCGGCGATCGCGGTCTTGCCGACGCCGGCATCGCCGACGAACAGCGGGTTGTTCTTCTGCCGCCGGCACAGCACCTGGATGGTGCGGCTGATCTCGGCCTCGCGCCCGATCAGCGGGTCGATCTTGCCCTCGCGCGCCTTCTTGTTGAGGTTGATGCAATAGGCCTCGAGCGCGTCGCCCTTCTTCTTCGGCTCGTCGCCGGCCTTGGTGTCGGTCGTCCTCGTCGGCGCCGCGCACCGGGCGCGACTTCCGACATGCCCGGCCGCTTGGCGATGCCGTGGCTGATGTAGTTGACCGCGTCGTAGCGGGTCATGTCCTGCTCTTGCAGGAAATAGGCGGCGTGGCTCTCGCGCTCGGCGAAGATCGCGACCAGCACGTTGGCGCCGGTCACCTCCTCGCGGCCCGACGACTGCACGTGGATCACGGCGCGCTGGATCACGCGCTGGAAGCCCGGCGGTCGGCTTGGAATCCTCGTTGCCGTCGCTGACCAGGTTCTCGAGCTCGGATCTCGAGATAGGCGGTCAGGCTGCGCCGCAGCTTGTCGAGATCGACATTGCACGCGCGCATGACCGCGGCGGCGTCCTGATCGTCGATCAGCGCGAGCAGCAGGTGCTCGAGCGTCGCGTATTCGTGGTGGCGCTCGTTGGCGAGCGCCAAGGCGCGGTGCAGGGACTGTTCGAGGCTGCGCGAAAACGTCGGCATGTCAGCGTCTCGTTGTCTTACGCGTTATATGGTCCCGGCGTTCCCGCTTCATTGGGCCATCGCTCGTCACTTCTTTTCCATCACGCACTGCAGAGGATGCTGGTGTTTGCGGGCAAAGTCCATCACCTGCGTCACCTTGGTCTCGGCCACCTCGTAGGTGTAGATGCCGCATTCGCCGATGCCGTGTTGGTGCACATGCATCATGATCCGGTGGCGCGCTCTCGTGGTCCTTGTTGAAGAAGCGCTCCAGCACGTGCACCACGAATTCCATCGGCGTGTAATCGTCGTTGAGCAGCAGCACGCGGTAGAGGCTCGGCCGCTTGGTCTGCGGCTTGGTCTTGGTGATGACCGCCGTGCCCGGCGCCCAGGGCCCGTGCGCTTGTTGTTGTCCTCGTCTCCTGGTGCTGCGTCGTCTGCGCAGACGAAGCCCCCTGGCAGCCCGGTCGGTCGCATTCGTCATTTCGGTTCGGCTTCGGATCATGGGTACTTTACGGGTCACGACGTGGCAGCTTCGAGCAGTCAACGCAAAACCGGTCGATGAAACATAATAAATGACGCCGACGGCCCGGTTCCAGACCGACGTCTTTCCCCTTCGCAATCATTGCGGAATTCTGACACGTTCTGCTGCCTGTCCCCGTTTCGCTCCCGGTTTAGCAAGTCCCGTGCCGGCACGCGTCCACTTGCGCTAACGATCACGACTCAATTGCGGACAATTCGGCGGCAGTTACCTCGGAGCAAGTCGCGGCGATCGTCCGATGGGCATTGCAGCTTCGTCCGCCGCTCCGCGATCATCGGCAAACCAGAGTCGCATATCTGGCTGGAGGGAATGCGGCGACATACTGTATTTGATCGCTAATTACGTCGGCAGCGATGGCGCGGCAGCTTCCGTGGTACGGGCAGCAGAGCGGCCTCGGTGAACGCGCCGCGCGCCGCATCGGCCAGGCGCTGACGCTGCACGCCTCGTCCGCACGACTGCGCACCAGGTGTCAGATGCGCGCTTTCTAGGCATGATCCTCGGGCGACGCGGTCCCGCGCTGCGAACTGCCGGCACCCAAAGGCACGCCGGCAGCCATGTGATCGCAGTCGGCTCTGCGCACGTTGCCGCAAATGGCTCTGACGCGGCAGGAACGCCTGATCCGGACGTGCAGATAGACAAGGCCCGGCTCGTGCCAGCCGGGCCTTCCATTCCGCCGCTTGCGCCGACGTCACTTCACCGCGGCAACCTTGCCGAACTGGCTCTCGAACGGCTTGTAGACCTCCTTGCGCGAGGTCGGCATAGAGCTCGCCGAGCTTGGTCGCCTCCGCCGACGAAAGCCCTCGTAGGAGCTCTTGACGTAGTCGCTCTGCACCTCGACCGCCTTTTCGAGCGACTTGGCGCCGATCAGCTTCTCGGTCGCCGCGGTGCCCTGCTCGAACACCTTCTTCGAGTAGTCCGCCATCTCGACCGCGATCGCCTGCATGCTCTTTGAAAGCGCGCCGAACGACTTCATCGTCGCGTCCATGTTGTCCTTACCGAACTGCTGCATGTCGTCGATGTTCTTGACCATGATCTCAACCTCTCCGGCAGTCTCGCCGATTGCGTGTGACGTTCCCTCGCATGTCTCCGGCCGATCTAGCCGGACTATGCAGGAATATATTGCGACTGCACAAAAATGTCAAGGCCTTATTTTGCAGTGCAATATAGTAGTCGCCGTCCGGCAGCGCTTAACGCTTTGGCAATCGCGCCTTCCCTAGCGTTCATCGGCCGTGCCGTTGGGCGCAGGCGGCGGATCGACAACTCCGGCCGCGGCCGGAAGCGGATAGCAGGACGGCGCCAAAAGGTCGGAAAAAGTTCAGAAAACCGCCCTTTTTGACTCGTCCAATCGCTCCACCTCGGCACGACAGGGGTGTCGGCGCTCCGCACGGAGCGCTAGGGACGAGGACGGGGAACTATCATGCTGCGGATCCGGACCGGAGCCCGTCACGGGCTTCGTTGGGGGTATGTTCGGTTTTGCTGCTGCTGTTCTCACACTGTCAAGCGGTCCATCGCACGCCGCGCCTTACGCGGACATCGTCGTCGACGCCAATTCCGGGCAACGTGCTGCATTCGACCAATCCGGACGCGCAGCGCCATCCGGCCTCGCTCACCAAGATCATGACGCTCTATCTGCTGTTCGAGCAGCTCGAGGCCGGCAAGCTCAAGCTCGACAGCCAGCTCAAGGTTTCCGACGCACGCCGCCGGACAGATGCCGACCAAGCTCGGCCTCAAGCCCGGCAGCACGCATCGCGGTCGAGGACGCGATCAAGGGCATGGTCACGCGCTCGGCCAACGATGCCGCCGTCGTGGTCGCGGAAGCGATCGCCGGCGACGAGGACGAGTTCGCCAAGCTGATGACGCGCAAGGCGCAGGCGCTCGGCATGAGCCGCACCGTCTACAAGAACGCCTCCGGCCTGCCCGACGACGAGCAGGTCACCACGGCGCGCGATCAGTCGATGCTCGGCCGCGCCATCCAGGAGCGCTTCCCGCGCTACTACAAATATTTCTCGATCCGCTCGTTCACCTTCCGCGGCCAGTCGATCGGCAACCACAATCACCTGCTCGGGCGCGTCGAAGGCGTCGACGGCATCAAGACCGGCTACATCAGCGCCTCCGGCTTCAACCTCGTGACCTCGGTGCACCGCGGCAATCGCTACCTCGTCGCCGTCGTGCATGGGCGGCAGCAGCGCCGGCAGCCGCGACGCGCAGCATGCGCGACCTGATCAGCGAGAAGATCGCCGCAGGCCTCGACCAAGCGCACCGCGCCGATGGTCGCGGAGGCTGCGCCGCCGGCAGCAAGACCGAGCCGAAGGTCGCGCAAGGTCGAGACCGCCCGAGCCAAGGTGGTCGCCGAAGCTCGGAGCCAAAACCGGAGCCGAAGCGTCGCTGCCAAGACCGAGGCGAACCGAAGCCGAGGCGAAGCCGGAACCGAGCCGAGGCGCGGTTTGCCGTCGCCAGCGCGGTCAGCGTGCCTGCGCGCTGCAATCCGCGCCGCGCAGCCGACCGCGACCGCCGGAACGGATCACGGCGGCTGCGCGCAACCGCACGCGCTCGCCGGCTCGACCGATCCGATCCGGCCGGTGCTGGTGAAGACGCTGTCGGTGAAGGCGAGAACGACCGCGTCGCTCGCGCCGATGCAGGTACTCGCGCGCCGACGCTCAGCCGCACCTGCGCCGTCCGCGCTGCGGCCGTCGCGGCGCCCGCACCGGCGTCGCGATCGAGCCTGAGGCCGCAGCCGCAGCCGGCGTCACGCCGATCGGCAGCCGCAGCCAAGCCGAAGCCGGCAGCCGCGTCGATCCGCGCCGCCGAGTGCGCCGAGATCCGCGCAGCTGCTGCGGCGTCTAGTCGCCGCGCGCGCAAGCCGGTCAGCCGCGCGCGCCGGACCGTCCTGCGATGCCGCGCGCGGAGCTCGGCGCGCGCTAGTCGCGGCGCCGCACGGCCGCCGCGGCGGCAGAGCCCGCCTCGCCCGCGCGCGCGCTGCGCCGGCGGCGAAGCCCAGCATCGCAGCGGCTGGATCATCCAGGTCGGCGCCTATCCGGCCGAGCAGGAGGCCAAGCAGCGGCTCGCACCGTGCAGAGCAAGGCGTCGCAAGCTGCTCACCGGCGCCGAAGCCGTTCACCGAAACGGTCGATAAGGGTGGCACCACCTACTACCGCGCGCGCTTTGCCGGTCTCGACAAGGACCAGGCGGAAGCCGCCTGCAAGCATCTCAAGCGCAACGACGTCGAATGCGTGACCATCAAGAACTGACGTCGATCGTGAAACAGGACAGTCGCGTCGCAACAGGAGCCGCCGACGTGCGTCGAGTAGTAAGGAGTATCAGCGATGGCGGCGCAAAAGCACGTCCTTGGCTTCGTTGACGCGGGCCGCAAGATACGTCGACCCCCTTGGTCGGGATGCAGTTTCTTCATCAGCGTGCGGTGGGCGCGGCCGATGTCCTCGGCGCTCGCCCCCGGCTGCACGCCAAGGATCTGATAGGCCTCCTCCTCCGTCATTTTGCCGCTGCTCCACGCCGCGCGGCCCGGCCCCGCTGCCGCATCAGCCTGCGCGTGTTCACGCCAGCGGGCTCCCGGCGGTCAAGATACGCCATCAGTAGCGCGCGGCTTTCCTCGTCGATCTCGGCGAGGAAGCCGGTCAGCGTCGCGACGTCGAGCGCGTCGAGCGTCGCGCCTTCGTGCCGGCCGGCGAGGATGCGTCCGCGCATCGCGCCGGTGTCGTGATCGAGCTCCATCTCCGACGAAGGCCGAGCGCACCCGCGACACCTGGCCCGGCGCTCTTCTGCGTGCGCGCGCCGAAGCCCGGCATGCCCAACGGCAGCCAGCCGAGCAGGCCGAGACCGGTGAGGCCGAGCGGAATCGCGATGTCGAGCCGGCCGCGCGCGCCGAGCAACGCCGGCGACGCCGAGCGCGCCGATGCCGCCGCCGGTCTTCAGCACCGCGCGCGAGCCGTGTGCGGGTTGACCTGGTGAAGGCATTGAGCGCCCACAGCACGCAGCGCCAGCACGCACGAGGCCGAAGATGAGCGTGGCCATTGCTATCTCATCTGCTCGAGGAGCTTGATGCGCGCCGCGCCTCGCGCCGCGCCGAGAGATCGGCGAGCGCGCGCATGCCGCCGGCGGCATAGGCCGCCGCCGCGCGCAACAGCTCGGCGAGCTGATGCGCCGCGCCGGGATCGAAGCGGCAATAGGCGCCGCGCGTCAGCCGCGCGATCTCGCGGAACGCCTGCTCGGCGATCGGATCGTCGCCCTCCTGGAACATGAAGGCCGGCACGCCGAGCAGCCCGAGCTCGCCGGCGGCGTGGCAGAGATCGTCGAGCTTCTCCTCCATGGCGTCGCCGACGAAGACCAGCGCCTGCACCTTGCGTGCGCTCGGTCTCGCGCTTGGCGTGGGCGATGACCTTGCCGATCTGGGTGTGGCCGCCGCGGCAGTCGATCCGCTCCATCAGCGCGGCCGAGCCGCTCGGCCTGCGACACCCAGCGCGAGGCCCGGCATTCGGCCGAGCCCGCGATAGTAGACGAGCTGCACGTCGAGCCCGCCGATCGCCGCCGCCTCGCGGAACATGTCGGCCTGCAGCCGGCAGGCGGTGTCCCACATGGGCTGCCGGCTCATGGTGGCGTCGAGCGCAAAGATGAGCCGGCCGCGCTGGCCGGCTGCGGTCGTCGGCGCGAGCGCCTTCACCTGGGCGAGGAACGCATCGATCTCGGCGCGCGTCGCGCGCCGCCGCCGGCGTGCGGCCGCGGTCCGTCGGTGGCCGGTTCTCGCGATCATGGGCCATGGCGATAGGCACTTCGATTGGCGGCAAGCCTGCCGGCCCATAAGGTGGCCATACCGGGCGACGGGTGCAATGCCCGCCTGGCTCGTGTCGTGAACACAAGCGCGGCTAGCGCGGCTGCGGCCCGTGGCCTCGACGCGGCGGTTTGGTAGCTTGCGCGCGGCGTTGCGATCCTCAATCAAAGCGAAGTCCGTCCTCATGGCCCCTCGAGTCGTGCGCACGGTGCCGGCATTGCGCCGCGCCGTCATGCAATGGCGAGCGGCGGGCGAGCGGGTCGCGCTGGTGCCGACCATGGGCGCGCTGCATGCCGGCCACCTCGCGCTGGTGCGGCTGCGCGCGCCGGCGCGCAGCGCGACGCGTGATCGTCTCGATCTTCGTCAATCCCGCGCAGTTCGCGCCGCACGAGGATTTCGCGCAGCTATCCGCGCACCTCGCCGCCGACCTCGCGGCGCTTGCCGAGCTTGGCGGTCGATCTGGTCTGGGCGCCGTCCGTCGAGGTGATGTATCCGGCGGGCTTTGCCACCCGGATCGTGCCGGAAGGGCCGGCCACGGCCGGGCTCGAGGACAGGTTTCGCCCGCATTTCTTCGGCGGCGTCGCGACCGTGGTCGGCAAGCTGCTGATCCAGTGCACGCCCGATTTCGCGATGTTCGGCGAGAAGGACTACCAGCAGCTCAAGGTGGTGACGCGGCTGGCGCAGGACCTCGATCTGCCGGTCAAGATCGTCGGCGGTCGCCGACCGTGCGCGAGCACGACGGCCTCGCGCTGTCCTCGCGCAACGCCTACCTGTCCGCAGCGAGCGCGCGGCGGCGCCGACGCTGCATCGCGTGCTCGCGGATTGCGCCGCGCGAGATCGCGCGCGGCGAGCTGCTCGCCCGCGTGCTCGACGAAGGCGGCGCCGCGATCGAGCGCGCGGGCTTCGCGCTCGATTACCTCGAAGCCCGCCACGCCGACACGCTGCGAGCCGTCGCATCGCTCAAGGACGGCCCGATCCGGCTGCTGGTGGCCGCCCGCATCGGCAAGGACGCGGCTGATCGACAACATGGCGGTGAGCCGCGGCCAGGATCGCCAACGGCGCGAAACGCCGCACCGGATGACGTGCGACGATCATTGTCGCGCCCTTCTCCGCCCTTGGACGCATGTCGCCTGGCAGCGCGCGTGCGCGCCGGACGTCGCCTCACTTCTTCACCTTCAGCGGATCCTTGACGTCATCGAACTTGGCGAATTCCGTGTTCCACAGCTCGCCGTTCGAGCTTCTCGACCTTGCGAATGTAGATCGGCTGCACGATGTCGCGGGTTTCGGGATCGATCGACATCATCCCGCGCGGGCTTTCCCAGCGCATGCCCTTCATCGCCGCGAGCAGAGCTGTCGCCGTCGGTCTTGCCGCCGGTCTTCTTCAGCGCCTCATAGATGAGATGCATGCCGTCGTAGCCGCCGACCGAGACGAAGTTCGGACGGAAGTTGTTCGCCTTCTTGAAGTCCTCGACGTATTTCTTGTTCAGGCGGAGTCGTGCGACGGCCGAGTAAGTCGTGCGCCGTCACCATGCCGAGCATCTGATCGCCCATGGTGTTGAGCTCGTCGTCGTCGGTGAGGTCGCCCGGCCCGATGATCTTGATGCCCGAGCTGGCGAGGCCGCGCTCGGCGAACTGCTTGGCGAAGATGCCGGCCTGCGTGCCGGGGAAATAGATGAACGCGGTATCCGGGTTGATGTCGCGGATGCGCTGCAGGAACGGCGCAAAGTCCGGATTGGCGAGCGGAATGCGGATCGATCCAACGATCTGGCCGCCGAGCTCGGTGAAGCGCTGCTTGAACGCGGTTTCCGCTTCGGTGCCCGGCGCCCACTCGTTGACCAGCGTCACCACCCGCTTGCTGCCGTTCTTCGCCGCCCACTCGCCCATGATCCAGGACGACTGCGCCAGAGATGAAACTGGTGCGCACGAAGTAAGGCGATGCGGTGGTCGTGACCGAGGCGCCCGAGATCATGACCACGGTCGGCGATCTTCGCCTGCGTCACGAGCTGACCATAGGCGAGCGCGGTCGGCGTGATGCCGCCGGCGATGATCTGACCTTGTCGTTGACGATCATCTCCTGGACGAGGCGGCGCGCATTGTCGGCCACGCCGGCGTCGTCGCGCAGGATCATCTCGATCTTCTTGCCGGCGACCATGTTGCCGTGCTGCTGAACATAGAGCCGGGCGCCGGCCGCAGCCTGCCGACCCGCGGCGTTGAAGCCGGCGCCGGTCATGGAAAAGCTCATGCCGATCTTGACCACCTCTTGCGCGCCAGCTCCGCTGCCGCGAGTGCGAGCAGGCCGGCTGCGGCAAGTCCGATCGTGACGTATCGACGTTGCATGTGATTCCTCCCACATCCGACCTCGGGACGTACCCGACGTCGGCCATTTGGATTGGCCAGTCGGATAGATCCAACCGACCGTGACGCTCGCCGTCTTCGCGGCTTGAGCTCACTCTAACACATGGGGGAGCACCGATGGCACACGGCTGCCGCGACCTGCGGCGCCAAGTCACAAGAGAAAACGTCACAAGAGAAAAGCCAGACAAAGAGCAGAGTCACGACAGAAAAAGCCGCGATGAGCTCAAGTCACAAAGTCCGAGCTCCCTCAGCTCCCGCCGCAATGTTTCCGGCATGTTGCGGGCGCCCGGCGCGGCGCGGTCGAGGTCGCGCGGGACGTCCTTGTCCGCCGAGATAGCGCCAGCCCTGGAACGCCCGCCAGGTCCGCGGCTCGACCAGAACGAGCTTCGGCTCCAGCACCAGATGGCAGCGGCCGATCCCGCCCTTGTCCACGAACGGTCGCACGTCGAGGAGCCGCTGCCGACACATGACCTCACCGCGGATCACCCAATAGAGCGAGCCGCCGTCGCGCAGCTCGTCGGCGCGCTTGGGGACCATCCGCGTCCTGTGCATGTGCTCGCGCGAGAGCCCGCGCTTTCTTGCGATCCTTGAGTTTCTCGCGGATCCAGTCCTCGAGATCCTTGACCGAGTCACAACCGACGCAAAGCTTGATGAGATGAAGGGCCACGGTGATTTGCCATACTGTAGCTTTTCGGCGAAGGCCTGGCCTCAACCGGGTGGAACTGCGCGCCGCAGCGGCGTGCCGACACATTCACACATTCAACGTCGGAGCGAGCCGCGATGGGATCGCAACGGCTCCCCATGCGCGAAATCATAGCAAGCGTGCGGCGCCTGTCGCTACGCGGACGCGTGGCTTATCCTCAGAAGAGGTTCGGCCTATTGCGCGGGCGCAAGCGGCATCGGGGCCGAGCGCGCCGGCGCGGCGGAACTCGGCTGCTGACGCGCCGGCGCGGGCTTGCGCGGCGCGCCCGGTGTCTCGGCGGCGCCGGTCGTGTCACGGGGCGGCTGTGGGGCGGCCGGTTCCGCTGTCATGATATTGACCGGCGGGATCGAAGACGATGATGGAAAATAGAGGTTGTTGGGCACGCGCGGGCCGGTGGCCGCCATCGGCTGGGGCGCGGCAGCGGGCGGCGCATTGCTCGCCACCGGGCGACCGCCGGAAGCCGGCCACGCCGCCGCGTAAGTCTTGAGGCGCGCGTCGAACACGCGCTCGGCGAGGTTTGCACTGGACTCGGCTGGGGTCCTGCAGCAGCGCGAACATGCCACATTGCGCCGGCGTGCAACCATCGCGGAACGCGAGGATGTGCGCCACGATCCCGAACGGGTCGGCCTCGATGGCGTGCGCGCAGCTGCGTCACGCTCGAGCCCGCACCGGCGCGACGGGCGTGGTCGCCGGCGGAAGCCAGCAGCGAAAGTTGCGCGGCAACATAGGTAACGGCGGCAGCGGTCGGCTTCCGGGCTGGCGAACAGCGCCTTCTCGCAGGCATCCTCGACCACGTCGCCGGCAATCGCATCGAGACAGGCCAGGGCCGAGCCCGGGGCCATGGCCCGGGCCGTGAGTTCGAACGCACGCGTGTCGAGAGCCTGGCGTTCGGCGAGAATATCCCGGCGAGCGAAGTAATCGAGCACCCACCATCCCGCCAGGGCGACCATCAGCACCACGGCGCCCTGCATCAGCGGAGCACTGACCCCATCGACCCCGTTGCGAAGGAACGCAAGCATCCCCGCGATGATCACCAAGGCTGCGACGACCGCGGCCGCCCACAGCGGTAGCGACGAGCCGGCTGCGGTCAAATCCAGGGCCGTTGTGGATGCTCCGACGCGGTCGAGCACGATCAGCCCCCGCTGATGGGCCGCGGCGGGTGGGGGCAGCGGCGACCGCCCCTCGTCCCGCTCGGCTCCAGCTACGTCAGAGAGAATTCTCGAGCTGGCTTTCCCGGGCCACGCGCTCGAACGCCTCGTTCGCATTCTTGATACGATACTGATAATCGGCTCCGTCGGACGGAAGCAGCCTCACAACCTGATAGGTACTGTTGGCAGCCATATGGCCGATCGGACGGGAGGTAAAGTAAACGGTCTCTCCGATCTGAAACTTGTGTTCTTTCAACGCGGATCTCCTGAACTCCAACTGCACGATCTGCTCCTTTTGACGGTCCTTCCCCTCGATCGTGGCGAATATAGCAGCGAAATTTGCGATTGCCTCAAAAATTCCTCTTTTGGAGCAATCGCCATCCGCCGTATAACCGCCGCGTAGATTCCGTTATTTATCAGCTCGTTGTCGGTTAATGCTGGCCCGGATTATTAGTTCCCGGGCGGCGCTCATGGCCGGCATGCGCCAATATGGCCAAAACCTAGCCAGAGGGACGATCTCGGGGCAGCCGAGGGCTGCTGCGCGCCTCTGCCCGTGCGCGCGATCGCGCCGGCGGAAACTGCCTGCGGGCCTGCGGAGGCATCACTGAAGCGGCTGCGCACGCCCTCGCCCGAAGTGCCCGAAACACAATGACGCCGCCTTCCTGGCCTATGGGCTCGCGGCGGAACGCGGGGATTCCAATGCGGCTGATTCTCGGAATCATCTTGGGCGCGGCGTTGACCGTGGGCGGCGCCTATATTTCCGATACTGCGGCGGGCGCTGGCGCCAAGCCGATGGTGAACTGGGACGTCGTCGCCAAGAACTTCGACGAGGTCAGCGCCGTGACCCGCGCCGGCTGGAAGAAGATCACCGGTTAGTCCTCCATCGCCGACCTGGGTCGGCCCCCTCACGTCTACCTCGATCCCCCACGCGAACGCCGACTGACGACCGAAGTTTCGTCGCTGCCGACGACCGCGCGCGTTCAGCGCGGCGGCGCCTCGCCATGATGGAGCGCGCCGGCAATCTCCTGCTTGCCGAGGCACGTCCCGTCGTCGCCTTCAATCAGTAGTGCGACACGACCGCCGTCATTGACGTGACGCGCCCATGCCAGCGCGCCGTCGAGGGTGTCGAATTCTTTGTAGAGCAATCGATCCTTGTCCAGCGGAGCGATCGCCTGCGATCCTCGCGGACCGCTATAGGTTCGGTAGGTCATCGCCGTCGTCCAGTTGCAAGTCCATGAAGAACTCACTCTGCGCGCGGGCCGTTCCGAAGGAACTTGAGCGCAGATGCAACGTTGCGTTCTCACTCGTGCACGATGAATGTTCATTAATCGAACAGCGGCAAATCATCGCACGAAATGCACCCGTTGCGGGGAACTAGGCAGTCGCTCGCTCGTTTTCATGAGCCGGATTGCTCGGCGCACAGGGACATCAGAGAGGACCATCCCAATGAGGAGCACACTACTTGTCAGCACCGCCGCGCTATTGGCGGGAATAGGCTTGGCGTCCGCCCAAGGCATGCAAGGCGGCGGACAGTCCGGCGCAGCCCCGAGTGCGCAAAGTCAAGGCGCGCAAGGCGGCGCGGCCGGACAGGAGCGCCAATCTCCGCAAAGCAGCCCGAGCCAGCGCAGCGGACAGGCGCAGCAGGGCCAGAAGGAGCCGATGCAGAAGGACACCACGGGCCAGGCGCAGCGCGATCACAGGCGCACCGGCCAAAGCCGACCAGGACGACAAGGCTCAGCCCCAACGCTCGGCCAGGGACAGCGCGATCAGCAGAGCCCGACGCAGGCGCAGTCTCCGCAGCGTCAGGATAATCAGCAGGCAGAGCGGGCAAGCTGCGCAGGGCAGGGTGCTCAGGGCGCCAGCGCGACGCTGACCACCGGAGCAGCGCACCACGATCAGCAACACCGTGCGTCTCCGGGGGACGTTCCGCGTGCCACCAATGTCAACTTCTCCGTGAGCGTCGGAACCACCGTGCCGACAAGCGTGCGCGGTGGTCGCGGTTCCCTCGACGCTGATCGAGATCTACCCGGAATGGCGTGGCCACATGTATTTCGTCGTCAACGACGAGATCATTATCGTCGACAGCAATCACCGAATCATTGCGGTGCTTCCGGTCTGACGTTGCTCGCACGGGCGGACCAGGGCGGCCTGACGGCCGCCCTTTCTTTGCGCCTCGCGTGTTGCACCGCACCGTTGGTGCAAACGTCCCCATCGCCGCCGCCTTGCACGTCGCGCAACGATTCTCGCCGAGTCCGACCACAGGCGCACGTACACACAAGAGTGAAGTCGGGGAACTATCCCGCGATCCCCGACTTAACCTCGGCATGGTCGTGCACATCGACACCGCAGTTACCAGTTGGGGCGGCGATTAGCACAGAAGACAGCGAACGAAAATGGTGAGAGCGTCTCGGATCCCGAGCGCTCCCGTATGCAGGAGGAGATTAGATGAGAACTATCACAACCCTTATGGCCACTGCGGCGCTCATCGGCGGGATGTCGGTTGCGAGCGCACAGCGAGACGCCATCGCAGAAGATGGACGAGCAGGCCGGCGGCAATAACCAGGCGGTTGAACGCAATCCCAGTGGCGCGCCGGTCGGCTCCAAGACCAACCCTCCCCACCGTAGGAGCGGGCGGAATGCAATCCGGCAACCCGGGCAGCGTGAGGAAGCAGGACGAGTCCGGCGGGCGGCAACAGCGGTGCGGTTGAACGCAATCCAAACGGCTCGACCGGCGGCTCAGAAGTCGAACCCTCTCGCCGACGCTAAATCGAGCTGTAGTCACTTGTAGGTAGCGTGAGTAGTCAAAGGACGAGGGCAATGCCCTCGTCCTTTTCTGTATTGATCGCCGAAAGGACTGCACAACGCGTCGGCGCGGCGGAGCGACGCTCAGGCGCGGACTTCCTGGCGCTGGAAGACGATGTAGCCGATGACGAACAGCAGGATCGTTCCGGCCACCAGGCCGACGATCTGCGGCCACACGATCAGCACGCTTTGCAGCAGAGGAATCGGCGCGTCGGGAATGGCGCCGCGCTCGATCAACGCCAACCCCATGGCGGCGAGCATCGATTGCTGGGTCGAACGCACCGAAGGGTCGAGCACGACCGCCACGATCTCGTTGAACAGGACGCTCGGGGACAGTCGCGCAAACATCTGCCGCGTGTCGAGAACACCCAGCACATCACCGGCCGTGGTCACCGCGTCCGCCAGCGCCGGCGAGAACAGCGGCCAGAGAATGGTGCAGGAACAGCCATACCCCGAGCGAGACGAGCGCGGCCGTGGCGGCCGAGCGGAAGACGATCGAGAACAGCAGCGCGAGCGCGAACCAGAAGCCGCCATAGGCGATCGTGACCACCAGCAGGACCAGCGCGCGCGCCATTTCCTCGGCGTTCGGGGGAACCCCGAGACCAACCAGTCCAAAACCGATCACCAGCAGCCAAAGCACGATGAAGGCTGATCGACAGGGTGAACAGCCCGGCCACGAACTTCCCGAACAGAAGCGCGTCGCGATAGATCGGCTGCGACAGGATGCGCGAAAGCGTGCGCCGGTTGTGCTCGCCGTTCACCGCGTCGAAGCCAAGTCCGATCGCGATCAACGGCACCAGGAACGACAGCAGCGCGACCAGCGGCAGCGGTCCGCCGCGGGTGAACAGACGCAGGAACAGGAACGGATCCTCGGCCGTGATCTCCTTGATCTGGTCGACCGCGCCGCGCACGACCGCGACCGCGGTCGCCACCACGAGAACCACCAGCACCACCACGAGAATGCTGGTGAAGTGATCCGCGACCTCTTTCAGTGTCACGACCCCGAAGCCGTGCAAGGCTGAGCCTTCACGCCGCATGACGCTCTCCTGCATGGGTCTGGAAGTAGCGGGTGTAGATCGCCTCGAGGCTCGGCTCCTCGACCGACAGGCGCAGCAGGCGCCCGCCGGCTGCGACGACCGCAGCCGCTGCTTCCGGGCCGAACGTCGCGGTCGGCAAAGAGCAGCACCCGGTTCGCTCCCGCCGCCTCGACCTCGCTGCACGCCCGGGATCGCCGCAATCCGCTCGGCGAGCCCCTGCCCTTCGGCTTCCACCTCGACGCGGAAGCCGCCGCCGAGCACCTGCGCGGCCGAGATCCGGCACGGTTCCGATCAGGGCAATGTTGCCCTGATTGAACAGAGCCACGCGGTCGCAAACGCTTTGCACCCGCTCGAGCAGATGCGACGACAGCAGCACGCTCACGCCCTGGTGCTTGAGTTCGCGGATGATGTTGAGCAGCTCGACGGTGGCTTGCGGGTCGAGACCGGAGGTCGGCTCGTCGAGAATCGCGATCTGCGCTTCCTTCATCAGGATCTCGGCGAGCCCGAGCCGCTGGCGCATGCCGCGCGAGAAGGTCCCGACACGTTTGTCGGTCACATCGGCGAGCCCGACATGCGCGAGCGAAGCCATGATCTTGTCCTCGCGCTCGCCGCGCTCGATCCCCATCAGCCGCGCGGCGTAGCGCAGATTCTCGGCGGCGGTGAGATTGTCGTAGAAGCCGACCTGGTCGGGCAGATAGCCGACCCGGCGCTTCACGGCGAGCGGCTCGCGCGTCGGATCATGGCCGAGCACGCGGGCCTGACCGCTGGAGATGTCGCTCAGGCCGAGCAGCATCAAGATGGTCGTGGTCTTGCCGGCGCCGTTCGGACCGAGCAATCCGAAAATCTCTCCGCGCGCCACCGAAAACGAGATGCCGTTGACGACGGCGGTCCCGTTGTAGCGCTTGGTGAGGTTCTGCGCCTCGATGACGTTGCTCGCTCATCGCCGACCGAACCACACCACGGCGCCGATCATGACCAGCAGCGCGCCGCCGATAAGCGCGATACCGACGATGCCCCACAGCGTGGAGGTCGTGACCGCAACGCGGAACGACTGCGAGGCCGATCTCGCCGCGCGCCGCAGCGCGCACGGTGGTGACGTAGTCGCCGGCCACGGCCTTGGGAGCGGGCGTGACCAGCGCCTGCACTTCCTTGATTCTCGTTGGGAGCAATGCGATCGACGGTCTTCGGCTCGAAATTGACCTTCCAGCCCGTGGGCGCGGTGCCCGACAGCTCGATCTGCTCGGCCGGCGCCGTGCCGGAATTGGTGAGGATCACCGGGATCGATGCTTCCTGGCCGGCCGAGGCCTTGGCGCTGAGAACGCCCTCGCGGCCGGCGATGTCGATCTTGGGCTGGCCGGTGATATCGACGGTCAGCTCGGAGGTCGCGGTCGCGTCGTCGGCGGTGACCTTTGCCGTCACCTTGTACTTTCCGGCGGCGACCGTGTTCGGCGGCCGCACCTTGAGCTTGACGTCCTTCGACTGGCCGGGATCGAGCGGGAGCGCATTGAGCTCCTGGCTGCCGTACTGCTCGGTAAAGGTGGCGTCGAAATTCTGCGGCGCCTGCGCCGACAGGCTCACCAGGACCTTCTTGCCGCTCTCGTTCTTGATGGCGAGCTGGAATTCGAAGTTCGACTTCGAGGTGCCGCGCAGTTCGGGCAGTTGCGGCGTGAGCGTGAGCTTAGCCGGCAGGTCGGTCGCGAGCGTGACCGCGACCGGGAGCGAGGCGTCGGTGGCGGCGCCCTTCGCGTTCACCGTCAGGTTGGTGGTGCCGATGGGAGCGTCCTTGGGCACGTCGAGGCGAAGCTCGAGCGACACGCTGGCGTTGGTCGCAGGCAGCGCCGCCGCGACCGGCTGGCCGTTGCCGATCAGGGTCACGGTCCAGCCAGCGGGTACGCCGCCGACCGACAGGGCGAGCCGCTCGGGCGGCAGCCCATAATTCTGCAGCTTGAGATTGATCGATGACGTCGATCCCGGACGCAGCGTCACCGCCGGGTAATCGGTCAGCAGAAAAAGCCCTTTGACGTCGTTCTTGGCTTCTTCTGCGCTTGCTGCAACGCAGAAGAGGGCAACGAGCCGAAAGCACAGCCGAACACAGAGCGATAAGACGATATCGCATGATGACAAGCTCCAGGCGGTAAGGCAGGTAAACCCGCGATTTAAATGACCCCTCCCGGCGGCACCGAAAGACCAGAGGGGTGCTACAGGATTGGCGTGTATTTCCTTCGTCCCAGTGCCGGAATCAATACACGTCCTCGGCATTTTTTGGTTCTCGATGCCGCAGGTGCGAAGGCGGCAGCGGTCGCGGCGTCAGTCATACGCGCATAACGGTCGGCCAGTCCACCTCGTCCTCCGGCAGCACCCAGGGCTCCGCCAGCGCCGCCGCGCGCCACTCGCGCCAGGCCGGCAGCGCCATGACCGCCTCCATGTAAGCGCGGGCGACGGCGCCGACCTCGACCGCATAGGTGTGGAAGCGGGAGACGACGGGCGCATACATCGCGTCGGCGGCGCCGAAGGCGCCGAACAGGAAGGCGCCGCCGCGCCGTAGCGCGTGCGGCAATCTGTCCAGATGGCATCGATGCGCCGGACGTTCGACTGCACCTCCGGGGTCAGCTCCCGGCGCGCGACCGGCCGCCACATGTTCATGGGCAGATGGCGGCGCAGCGGAACGAAGCCCGCATGCATCTCGGCCGCGAGCGCGCGAGCGAGCGCGCGGGCTGCCGGGTCGGTCGGCCACAGGTGGGCGTCGGGAAACCTCTCGGCGAGATATTCGAGGATCGCCAGCGACTCCCAGACCTGAACGCTGCCGTCGGCGAGCGCCGGCACCTTGCCGGTGCCCGAAATCTTGCTCACCCGCTGCTTGAAGTCGTCGGCATTGAGCGAGATCACCTCTTCTTCGAACGCGATTCCTGCGACCTTCATCGCGATCCAGGGCCGGAACGACCACGACGAGTAGTTCTTGTTGCCGACGATGAGCTTGAGCGCCATCCTTGCACCTTCATGATGCTTTCGCGCGTCGTCCGGCGCCTCGACCGGTCCGCCGGCAGCCTTCCAGGCACCGAAGCCCCCGGCGATATGGGCAACCGGTTTCAGGCCCATGCGCTGCGCGGTCTCCGTCGCCAGCGCGGAGCGCTGCCCGGCTGCGCAGAAGAACACGAAGCGCTTGTCCGCAGCGAAGATCGGCTTGTGATACTTGCTCTGCGGATCGATCCAGAATTCCAGCATACCGCGCGGACAGTGGAAGGCACCGGGCACCCGGCCTTCGCGATGGAGCTCGCGAATGTCGCGCAGGTCGACGAAGACGACGTCGTCGCGGCCGTGGAGCGCGAGCGCGTCCTGCGTGGACAAGGTTTCGATCGACGCGTTCGGCGGCCTCGACCAGCCCCTGGACGTGCGTGGTGATGTGTTGCGGCATGGTTTGTTTCCGTGATCGCGCGGATCGATGGTGACGTCTTTCAACGGCTGTCGGCTACGGGACCGGGAAACAGCGCCGAACTCATACCCATGAGCCAATACGCCAAAAGGCCGACCCATTCGCGCACCGCGGTGTCGGTGCGTCGCAGACCATCGCCCACGGTCGGAAACGGACGCAACGCATCTCCGTCGCCGCCCGTGCGCCAGTCGACCGGATAGGGCTCGACGTCGAAACCGGCCTTGCGAAAAATGCCGATCGCCCGCGCCATGTGATAGGCGGACGTCACCAGCAGCCAGCGCTCGCCCAGGCTGGGGCCGCGCGAGATCCTTGGAGAGGATCGCGTTCTCCAGCGTGTTGCGTGAGCGGTCCTCGAGGATGACCCGCCCGCGCGGAATGCCGAAGCTCTCGAACACGCGCACGGCGAATTCGGCCTCGGCGCCCTCGCCGAAGATCAGCGCGCCGCTGCCTCCCGAAAACAAGATGCGGGCATGGGGATAGCGCAACGCGAGCTCGGCCGCGACGGTCAGTCGTTCGGCCGCCTCGTTGAGCGCCACCACGTTGCGCGCCGCCGACACGTGCGGCGAGAGCGAGCCCCCGAGCACGACGATGCCGGCCGGCGGTCCGGCCGCGGGATCCCAGGCCGGAAAACGCTCTTCCAACGGAATGATCAACGCATTGCCAAGCGGCGAGAGGCCGAGGATCGCGAGCAGGATGAGGCTGCGCGAATGCAAGCCGCCGGCCGGCGCGCGCGAAGCGGGTCAGCAACAGCAAAAGGCCGATGACCCCGATCGACAATGATCGAGATTGGACGGGATTGCGAAGAAGCCAATAATCTTGGAGACGACGAAGAGCATGCGCGGCTTCCCGGAATCGTTCGTTGCCTACTTCTTCTTCCACGCGGCATAGCGCGCCTTCGCCTCATCGTTCATGGGATAGAGGCCCGGAAGCTTCGCGCCGCGCTCGACCTCGCTGACGATCCAGCTCTCCATGCGCTCATGCTCGGCGCCCTCCTCGGCGACGAAGGCCACCAGGTCCTGCGGGATCACCACCGCGCCGTCGTCGTCGCAGACGATGACGTCGCCCGGAAAGATCGCGCAGCCGCCGCAGCCGATCGGCTCCTGCCAGCCGACGAAGGTGAGGCCGTTGACCGATGCCGGCGCCGCGGCACCCGCGCACCACACCGGCAGCTTCGAGGCGACGACGCCCGCCTTGTCGCGAACCACGCCGTCGGTAACAAGCGCGGTGACGTTGCGCTTCATCATGCGCATGGTGAGGATGTCGCCGAAAATGCCGGCCGAGGCGATCGCCCATGGCATCGGCGACCGCGATGCATCCCTCCGGCATTTCCTCGATCGCACCTCTCGGTCGAGATCGGCTTTGCCCAGCTTTCCGGCGTGGCCAGATCCTCACGCACCGGCACGAAGCGCAGCGTGAAGGCGGGACCCGACGAGGCGCGTGCCGTCGGCGATGAGCGGCTTCGGCCCGTTCATCCAGCAGCGGCGGATGCCTTTCTTCAACAGCATCGTGGTGATGGTCGCGGTGGTGATCGCGCGGAGCGTCTCGTAAACAGCCGCACTCATGGCAAACCTCTTGATAAGCCTTCTGGCAAATCGCTTGGCAAACGCCTTTGAGCAACTTCGTCGAGTGACGACAATCTCAGGCCGGCACGATGCCGAGGCGTTCGTCGCGCCGGCGCAGCCACGCCACGAACGGGATCGACAGCAACACCATCCATGCCTTGCCGACGATCTGGCCGGGCAGGAAATCGAGCGAGCCGAAGGCAAGCCACAGGAACACGATCGAATCGACGACCAGTCCCGCCACCCCCGAGGTGACGACGGCAAGAACCAGCCCGCCGGCGGGCGAGCGGGGTGTAGACCGCAAGGTCGGCGAACTCCGACAGCAGGAATGCGACCGCCGAAGCGATGACGAGCGCGGGCGGCGCCAGCAGCGCGGATAGCGCCGCGCCCGCGAGAATTGCAAGCGACGCTGCCGCGACCCCGAGCCGGCGCTGCACCAGATCGCGCAGCACGAGCGCAATGCCCGCCATCAGCACGCCCGAGGGCGCCATCAGCCCCGGCGCCACCGGAACGAGACACGGTCCGCGCGGCGGGCATACCGTTCCGGCATGCCCGATGAGCCAATTGGCCAACGGAATGGTAAGCGCGAACAAGACGAGAAATACGATCCCTCGCCCCTGCGTCTGGTCTCGGTCGTCATCATCGTGCGGACTTCCACTTGGCAAAACCGTCGGCCCGCAACCGGCAGGCCGGGCATTGCCCGCAACCGTAGCCCCAGTCGTGCCGGTGCGAGCGGTCGCCGAGATAGCAGGTGTGGGTGTCCTCGACCAGCACATCCAGGAACCGGTCGCCGCCGAGTTCGTGCCCGAGCGCGAATATCGCGGCCTTGTCGATCCACATCAGCGGCGTATGGATCACGAAGCGGCGGTCCATCCCGAGGTTGAGCGCGAGCTGCACGGCCTTGATCGTGTCGTCGCGGCAGTCGGGATAGCCGGAAAAGTCGGTCTCGCACATGCCGGCCACGAGATGCCTGGCGCCGCGGCGATACGCGAGCGCGCCCGCGAAGGTGAAGAACACGAGATTGCGGCCGGGAACGAAAGTCGTCGGCAGGCCGTTCTCGCCGATCTCGATGGCGACCTCGCGCGTGAGCGCGGTCTCGAGATGGCGGCGAGCGCGTCGAGGCGCACCACGTGATCCTCGCCAAGGCGGGCGGCCCATGCCGGTCGCAGCGCCAGCATGTGCTGGCGCACGCGCTGACGTGCCTCGAGCTCGGCACGATGGCGCTGCTCGTAGTCGAAGCCGACAGTCTCCACGCGGGCGAAGCGCTCGAGCGCCCAGGCCAGACAGACGGTCGAGTCCTGTCCTCCGGAGAACAGGACGAGGGCGCTGTCGGGGTCCATTGAGGTCACGCTTGCGGCTCCAGAATCCAATCGCGAATGGCGATCAGCGCATAGCCGGCCACACGGAAATCCGGATGCACTATTCGCTACTCGCTTTTTCGCTTTTCGCCATTCGCCCGCTTGCCCGGCTCATACGCGAGCTTGCGCGCGAGTGCGGCCAGATCGCAGCCTTCGCAATAGCGCCGATCCTTGAAGTCGATCCAGTTGTGGGCGTAGATGTTCTCGGCCGGGATGTCGTAGCGCTCCTGCAAGAACCGCACCAGCAGCAACCAGGCGCGCGCCTGTTCGCGCGTCGCCGGCTTTGCAACATCGGGATAATTGCCGACGAATTCGACGCCGATCGAGTTCGTCTTGACGACGGCGCGATAGGTCTTGGCGTTGTCGATGTATTTGTTGTCGTTCCTGTTGGCGCCGTCGCCGTGGGTCGGGATCACCGTTTCGGCGGTCGACCAATACACGGTGCCGTCCGTCTCCACCCATACGGTCACGCCCCGTTTGGTAGGATTTTTGACTGCGCCAATGCCATGCTCTTGGCCGAACCCGCCGGTCCTTCGGTCTGATGCACGATGATATTGCGCCACTGCTTGGCGTCCGCGGGCAAGCCGAGCGGATGCAGGTAGACCATCACGAGACCCGGAACCTGCGGCTCGCCCGACCGCCTGGCGAGCTCGCCGAAACCGGCCGGAAGCTCCACCTCTGGGGCGATCGGATCCACTCCGATCTCGGGTTCCTCGGTGGGAGCGGCGCCGTTCGGCCGGGGCGCGGCAAGACCGGTTCGCGCATCACCGGCCTGGCGCGCGCCGGCGGGCGCATCGCCTCGGCCGAGGCGGGAGCCATCCCGGCGAAATACTCGCCGAACGAGGAGGCCGGGAGCATCGCAAGCACCGCGAGGCCGGCAAGGCGCCGATGGAATTTCAACCGCGCTGTCATTGCAACCGACCGTCAGTCCCAGTTGGGCGAACCCGAATAGGCGTAGTCGACGATACGCCCATCGCGTCGCGCCAGCCCTGCAATCTCTGCCATTTCGGTCTCTGACAGCACGAAAGTCGAAGATCGCAAGATTTTCCGACAGCCGCTCGACCCGGCTGGTGCGCGGAATGACCACGATGCCCCGCTGCACCAGGAACCGCAGGCTCACCTGAGCCGCGCTCTTGCCGTGCGCCTTTGCAATGCGGGCGAGCACCTTGTCGCTCTTGACGCCGCCGCGGGCCACCGGACTGTAGGCGACGGTCGCCATGCCATGGCGCCGACAGGCCGCAATGACCTTCGACTGGTCGATGAACGGATGCACCTCGACCTGATTGCAGACCAGCGGCTCGTCCGCCAGCCGCACCGCTTCGTCGATCAGGGCGACGGTAAAGTTCGAAACCCCGATATGGCGCGCAAGGCCCATGCGCTTGACCTTGCCGAGCGCACCGAGCGTCTCGCGCAACGGGATCTGCGGGTTCGGCCAGTGCAGCAGCAGCAGATCGACCTCCGCCAGCCGCAGCCGCGCCAGGCTCTCCTTGGCCGCGCGCTCGAGTTCGCGCGGCGCAAAGTGCGACGGCCATACCTTCGTGGTGATGAACACCTGGTCGCGCGCGATGCCGGAAGCGCGCACGCCTTCGCCGACCTCGCGCTCGTTGTCGTACATCTCCGCGGTGTCGACGTGGCGGTAGCCAAGGCGCAGCGCCTGCTCGACCAGGCGCGCGCAGCTGCGCCCGCGCAGGTTCCAGGTGCCGAGACCGATCACCGGGATGCGGGCGCCATGGGCTTCGATGACCTGGCTCTCGGTTCCTTTGGCTTCGACCACTGGGGTTGCGGCGACGGCGTTCATACGACCTCACCTGCCTTCGGCGTTGTCGAGGAAGCCGAGCAGAAAGATCGCCCGGCGCGCGGTCTCGCGGTTGCGGCAGAACGCGTTCATGGGCGAGGCCATGGTGCCGCGGAAAAGTCCCAATAGAACGCGCAACTGCGCTCGCGCGATTCGATCCACGCGCGCTGCATGCCGCGCAGTTTGACCTTCTGTCTGCGCATCGAGGGCGTGCGCGCAGGCGGCGATAGGTCTCGTTGAGGATGTCGTCCCAGACCGCGAATTCGCGCGCCGCGCACGCCACTTGCCCGGCCGTCGACTCCGCGTCCGGCTGCTCGGCGCAGGGATCGGCAATGATCCCGATGCAGCGCTCGCGCTGCGGCCTGTCGCTCGCGGATTTGATGCAGGATTGCACCGTGGCGGAATCGGCAGCGTCGGGCTTGTCGGTTTCGCTCCGGCTCCCGGTCGCGGTCAGCATCAGCGCGGCGCACGCCACCAGAGCTGCCTTCGCCGCGCTACTCTCATCGCGGTGCCCTCAATCGTCCCATTTGGGGGCATGCGGCGGGTTGACCACGCGCGCGCCGGGCTGCCTGAGGCCGTCGATTTCGGCCATTTCGTCGTCGGTCAAGGCGAAATCGAAGATTGCGAGATTGGCGGCGAGATGCTCGGGGTTGGCGGTGCGCGGGATCGGGATGATGCGCTGCTGCACGAGATAGCGCAGCGCGATCTGCGACGCGCTCTTGCCGTGGGCCTTGCCGATGCGCTCCAGCGTCTCGTTGCCGGGAATCTTTCCGCGCGCCAGCGGGCAATAGGCCGTCACCGAAAGGCCGTGGCTGCGGCAGGCGCCGAGCACCTTGTCCTGGTCGAGAAACGGATGGACCTCGATCTGGTTGGTCACCAAGGGCTCGTCCGCAAGCTTGACCGCCTCTTCCAGCAGTGCCGTGGTGAAATTGGCGACCCCGACATGTCTCGCGCGCCCGTCGCGTTTGGCCTTGCAGAGGACGCCGAGGGTCTCCGCCAGCGGAACGTTCGGATTCGGCCAGTGGATCAGGAGGAGATCGACCCAGGGCAGCTTCAGCTTGGTGAGGCTTTCATCGAACGAGCGCTGGAAATCATCGGCCGCGAGCTTGTCGTAATAGACCTTGGTGGTGACGAAGACATCTTCACGCCTGAGCCCGGCGTCCCGCAAACCCTGATGCAGCCCCTCCCCGACCGCGGCTTCATTGTTGTAGCGCTCGGCGGTGTCGATATGGCGATAGCCGAGCCGCAGGGCGGCCTTGACGGCTTCGACACAGACCGCGCCCTGAAGCGTCATGGTGCCAAGGCCGATGGCTGGAATCCTTGCGCCGTTGGCTTCGACGACGTCCATTGCGTACTCCTCTGATAAACGCGTGCCGGATAAACTCAGGTCCAACACTTATGTCCAACCCTTGGCGCCCGGCGACCAGTAAACCCGCTCGCGTCAATTCCCGTTGCGATCCAACCGCGGCGAAGCAGCCGGTCAAGGCGCCTTAATCTGATCTCCCGCTCTCCGCGCAGCGTCGATGGGCGGCGGTAAGATTAGAATAATTCAATAGTGCGACAATGGGCTTGCGCCGGAACAGCCGAAGTCTTTCATATCGTCTTCGATGTCAAGATTGGAAACGTAATGCGGGCTGCTGTTCTTGCGATCGTGCTGGCGGCACTCAGCGTCCTGGGCGCGCCCGCGTTCGCTCAGGAATTCAATCTGGTCATCCGCAACCACAAGTTCGAACCGGAGGAGATCCGCGTGCCGGCCGGCAAGCGCGTGTCGATCTACGTCAGCAACGAGGACGCCACTCCGGAGGAATTCGACAGCACCGCGCTCAAGGTCGAGAAGATCATCCCCGGCAAATCGAAGGGTCTGGTGCGGATCGGGCCGCTCGATCCCGGCCGTTACGAGTTCATGGGCGAGTTCCACGCCGACACCGCCAAAGGCGTCGTGGTCGCGGAATAGCAAAATGCTGGGCGCGCTCGTCATCGTCTTTCGCGAAGTGCTCGAAGCCGGACTGATCATCGGCATCGTTCTGGCCGCAACCCGCGGCGCGCCCGGCCGCGGACGCTGGGTCGCGGCCGGTGTGCTCGCCGGCGTGGTCGGCGCCGGCATCATCGCCCTGTTCGCCGGAGCCATCGCGGACGCGTTCGAAGGCTCCGGCCAGGAACTGCTCAACGCCGCCGTGCTCGGCGCCGCCGTGCTGATGCTGATGTGGCACAACGCCTGGATGGCGCGCCATGGCCGCGAGCTGGCGGCGGAGATGACGCGCGGTCGGCGCGGCGGTCACCGCCGGCCAGCGGCCGATGACCGCGCTTGCCGTGGTCGTGGGTCTTGCCGTGCTGCGCGAGGGCTCCGAGGTCGTGCTGTTCCTCTACGGCATCGTCGCCACCGGCACCTCGGCGTCTGCGCTGCTTCATCGGGGGCGTGCTCGGTCTCGCCGCCGGTGCGGCGTTCACGGCATTGACCTATTACGGGCTCATCAGCATTCCGGCCCGGCACATTTTCACGGTGACGACCGTGCTGATTGCGTTGCTGGCCGCGGGCATGGCGGCGCAGGCGGTGCAGTTCCTCGACGCCGCCGGCATGATCCACGTGCTGGGGCAGCAGGCTGTGGGACAGTTCGGGCTGGCTGCCGCAGGACGGCGTCATCGGCCGCCTGCTGCACACGCTTATCGGCTACACCGACCGGCCGACCGAGCTGCAGCTCGTGGCCTATCTCGGGACCCTCGCGGCGATGGCGGTGCTGACGTGGACGATCGGACGGTCCGAGCCCCCGTCAGAGAACGGACGGCGGTTCGCTAAATCGAGGCGTTGGCCCGAAGCTTTGCCGTCTCCTCCGCATCGTCGGTCGTCGGTCCTCCATCCCGGCGCAAGACCGCAAACGCCACGTCAGGGGCCTTGTCGAGCACCTTGAGCAGCGCGCGCGCCGGACCGCGGGGCGAGCGCTTGCCCTGCTCCCAGTTGCGTACGGTCTCGACCGGAACCCCGATGCGCGCGGCAAACTCCGCCTGCGTGCAGCTTGGTGCGCGCGCGCACGCCCCGGGCATAGGCCGCGTCCGCCGCGCCCGCTCGCGGCCCTGGCCGTTTGGCTGCCGGTCGCCGGATCGCGCGGCGCCGCCTGCGCGAGGATCGCTTCGAGCCGCGTCGAAAGCGCCTGCTCCCGTCCGTCGGGAAGAATCTCGACGATCCGGCCGTCGGCTTTCAGCCTGACCCGCATCATGGTGCGCAAGGACTATGTGATTCCCCATGCATTGGCCAAGGGATCGGCAGACGTCGTCGCGCCAATGGCCGACAGGCCAGCGGCCTATCCGCCGCAAACCTAGGTCACTGGCCTATGCGGCGCGTCATCGCAGGCCAAACCACAGCGAGGCGATGCCCAGAAAGGAGAAGAAGCCGACGACGTCGGTGACGGTCGTCACGAACGGCCCCGAGGACACCGCCGGATCGGCTCCCAGGCGGATCAGGATCAGCGGGATCAGGATTCCGCCCAGCGCCGCCGCGGCGAGCACCGTGACCATCGCGAGCGCGATGACGAGCCCCAGGTCGGGAAGCTGAAACCAGGTGCCGGCGATCACCCCCATGATCACCGCGAAAGCAAAGGCCGTTGAGCACCCCGACCAGAAGCTCGCGCCGGATGACGCGCCAGACGTTTGTGCTCGACAGTTCCCGGGTCGCGAGCGCCCGCACCGCCACCGTCATGGTCTGGGTGCCCGCATTGCCGCCCATGCTGGCGACGATCGGCATCAGCACCGCAAGCGCCACCATCTTGGCAAGCGCGTCCTCGAAATTGCTGATCACCCAGGAGGCGAGCAGCGCGGTGAGCAGATTCGCGAACAGCCAGGGAAAACGTCCCCTCGCGATGCGCCAGACCGAGTCGGACAGTTCTTCCTCGCGGCCGACGCCGCCGAGCGCCTGGATGTCCTCCTCGGCCTCCTCCTCGATGACGTCGACGATGTCGTCGAAGGTGATCACGCCCACGAGCCGGTCGTTCTCGTCGACGACCGGCGCGGACACGAGGTCATAGCGCTCGAACAGGCGCGCCACGTCCTCCTGGTCCTCGGTCGACGCGAACCGGGCGCAGATCCTCGTCGATCAATTCCGCGATCGGCACCGGCCGCTTCGTCCGCAGCAACCGATCCAATGCGACCGCGCCCTGAAGCTTGAGGTCGTCGCCGACGACGTAGAGCTCCCAGAAGCGATCGGGCAGATCGGGCGTCTCGCGCAAGTGGTCGATGGTCTGGCCGACCGTCCAGATCGGCGGCACGGCGATGAACTCGGTCTGCATGCGCCGGCCGGCCGAGTTTTCCGGGTAGTAGCAGGCTGCGCGCCAGCGCGACCCGCTCGGAAGCGGGAAGCTGATCGAGAATCTCGGTCTGCTCGTCCTTCGGCAGGTCTTCGAGGATGGCCACCGCATCGTCGGAATCGAGCTCGCGCACGCCTTCGGCCACGGTCTCGGCCGGCAGCTCTTCGAGGATTTCCTCGCGGACGGTGTCATCGACCTCGGTCAGCGCGGAAAAATCGAAGTCGTGACCCATCAGCTTGACGAGCCGCGGGCGCAGGTCCGGATCGAGCGCCTCGATCAGATCGCCGACGTCGGCCTCGTGCAGGTCGCCGACCAGCTCGCGCAGCGCCGCGGAATCCGCGGCGGTAATCGCTTGCGCAACGCGCTCGACATACTCCTCGCGCACTGCCCCATCCTCCTCGCGCAATGCGAGGGGGCGCCGCGGTCATGTCTTTTTCCTCGATCATGCCGAGCCTTGTCGCGGTCAAGCCCTGCCGCAAGTCATGGAGCGGATGTGTTGGGCTTGTACGCTCGGCATCCTAGACTGGCAATCGCGAACGATTTCGACACGAGCGCCCATGGCTGATCCTCTCGAGCGCTACGCGCTGCGGCCTCCGCGATCGCCCGACGGACTGGAGCGCCTATCACGCCATCCGTCGTGATGCGATCTTCGCGCCCTTGCTGCCGGGGCAAGCCTACGACGAACACGACCCCGACGAATTCATGCCCGGTCATATTCCCCATCTGCTCGTGCGCGACGGCGAGATCGTCGGCACCGTGCGCATCGACCTCATCGACCACGCGCAAGCGGGCCTGCGCCTGATCGGCATCCGCAACGATCTCCAGCGCCAGGGACACGGCGCGGTCCTGCTCCAGCTCGCGGAAAGGGCGGCGCATGCCTTCGGCAGGACGATCGTGGTCATCAACGCGCACCCGACATCGCTGACCTTCTATCTCGCCAACGGCTACCGCATCGGCGACTGGCAGGATGCCGGGCCGGTGCCGGCCACGCTCATTCGGGTGGGGAAGCGACTGCGTTGACCAGCGCCGCGGCGCTTCCGCCTCCGTGCGGCCGGGTGAAAATCCGCCCGATTGCGACAAAAGCGCAACAACGTTCGGCGCAATGGCTTGCTATGGTCGAGTCGTATTGCGCGTTGCGTTTCTCCGTCCCTGTGCCGTGGATGTCGCCCGATGCTCGCGCGAACGACCCTCCTGTGGCTTGGTCTTCTGATCGCGACGGCCGCCGCGGAAACCGGCGCCGGCCTGCTGGACGCCGAGCGATCTCAGCTACCGCACAGGGTGACGAACGGGTGCAGAGGGGACGACGCAGGCGCGCATTGCGGCGCCGAAACGCACGTTGGCCGAGTATTCTCCCGTCGCGCCGCGCGGAGCCGATACGCCGCGTCCAGCTGCCGCCGGGCAAGAAGCTCGTCGCCCTCACGTTCGATCTGTGCGAGCAGCCGTTCGAGACCTCCGGCTATCAAGGCGGGATCGTCGACGTCCTGCGCAGCCACGGGATCAAGGCCACGTTCTTCATGGGCGGCAAGTGGATGCTTTCGCATCGCGAGCGCACGCAGCAGCTCATGGCCGACCCCATGTTTGAAGTCGCCAACCACACCTGGGAGCACCGAAACCTTCGGCTCATGTCGGGCCAGGCGCTGGTCGACGAGATCAGGAATGCGCAGCTCGCCTATGAGCAGGTCCGCGAGGAGTTGCAGGCCAAGCAGTGCACGGGACCGCAGGGCAACGCGCTCGCGCACGAACAGGCGCCACGGCGGCTCGGGCTGATGCGTTTCCCCTACGGGGCCTGCAGCCCCGCCGCGTTGAACGAGGTCGCGCAACAGGGGCTCGTCCCGATCCAGTGGGACGTGTCGTCCGGCGATCCGACCGTTGGGCTGTCGGAGCAGGGATCCAGCAACAGGTTCTCTCCAATGTTGCTCCGGGCTCGATCGTCCTGTTCCACGCCAACGGGCGCGGCTGGCACACGCAGGGGCGCTCCCGGGCATCATCGCCGGGTTGAAGGCGCGAGGCTATGAATTCGCCACGGTTTCGGAACTGCTCGCCGCCGGCGAGCCGGTGACATCGCCGACCTGCTACGACTCGCGGCCCGGCGACGCCGACCGGTGGCCGTTCCGGCATCCCACGCCTGTCGCCGCGGCGCCATTCGGCTTTATCTGGCCGTGGCAGAGCGTGGCGCATCGACGATAGAGCAATGGATCAGGAGAGGCGTGTCACAGCGCGCAGGATCAGCGGCGCACCGCTTCCGGGACCCGTATTCGGCATGACCGAATGAAGATGCGAACATTGATCGCGCTGTTCGCGCTCGCACTCACTGCGACCCCAGTCCAAGCGGAGGCGGTGCCGAGGCGGCGCCCTGCCCCGGCAATGCCGATGCACTCGGTACCGCGCGCATCCTGCCGGTGAATGCGGCGGCGACGCCGCGGGTCGGCCGCAAGCACTTTTCCGCAGACGCTCGCGCTCGCGCCCAAGGAGGTGGTGCTGACGTTCGACGACGGCCCGGCCTCCGGGACGACCGGGGCACGTGCTCGATGCGCTCAAGCGCGAATGCGTGCGCGCATCGTTCTTCTTGCTGGGGCGCAACGCACTCGCCTATCCGGAGCTTGCGCGCCGCGCGGTGAGCGAGGGTCACACCGTCGCCCATCACACATTCTCGCATCCGCTGCTCGACCGCATGCCGGTGATCGCCGCCGAGGCCGAGATCGATCGCGGCTTTGCCGCCGTCGACGCCGCGCTCTACGGCCGCTCTGACCGGCATGCCGCGCACGCCGTTCTTCCGCTTTCCCGGCTTCGCCTCGTCCGCCGCCCTGCTCGACCGGCTGGAGCGGCGTGGCATCGTGGTTTTCGGCGCGGATCTGTGGGCCAGCGACTGGGATCCGATGTCGCCGCAACAGCAGCTTCATCTTGTCGTTGGCCGGGTCGAAGCCAATCGTGGCGGAATTGTGCTGTTCCACGATACCAAGAAGCAGACCGCGGCGATGCTTCCCAGCTTCCTTGCGTTTGCTCAAGAACGGCGGCTATCGCATCGTGCATGTCGTTCCCGCAAATCCCTGATGCGGCTGTGTTGCCTGCAGGACGCGAGCAGTCCGAGCACCGTGTCGCCGCAGCCACAGGCCGGGTTCATTGCACCCAACCGAGGCCATTAAGGCGTCATTAAATTGCCTCCCTACTGTTTCGGTAACGTTAACAGATGACTCACATTTGGGCCCGGGCGTATCTCGGGGTTTGTCCAGAACCGGGGTAGACGGGGCATGCGCAGCACCATCGCCGCGTCATTTCTACTGGCGTTCATGATCGGCATGGGGCCGGCGGCGCCGCCGAATGCCCGCCGGGCGCACTCGGGGTGAGCCGCACCATCGTGGTGGATCCCGAGCGAGCACGTGCGCCTGGGCGCCATGCAGTATCGGCGAATCGCTGCCGCTCAAGGACCGCGAAGTCGTTCTGACCTTCGACGACGGTCCGCTGCCGCCCTACACCAGCCGCGTCCTCGACACGCTCGCCTCGGAATGCGTGAAGGCGACCTTCTTCATGGTCGGGCGGATGGTGCGCGGCTATCCCGCGCATCGCGCGGCGCGTCTACAACGAAGGCCACACGGTCGCCAACCACAGCCAGAACCACCCCTTCACCTTCCACAAGATGTCGGTCGACCAGGCCGCGCAGGAAATCGAGGACGGCTTCGCGCTCGCTGCGCCGCGCGCTCGGCGATCCGAAAGCGGTCGCCCCGTTCTTTCGCATTCCCGGCCTGCTGCGCCAGAATTCGGTCGAGCAGTACCTTGCCGCGCACAACTACATGACCTGGAGCGTGGATTTCGCGGCCGACGACTGGACCCACATCAACGCCCAGGAGATCGCGCGACGCGCCATCAGCCGCATCGAGGCCCGCGGCAAGGGCATCCTGCTGCTGCACGACATCCAGCCCGCGACCGCGCTCGCCTTCCCGAAATTCTGAAAGAGCTCAAAGCCCGCGGCTTCAAGATCGTCCATGTGGTGCCAGCGACGCCCGATCGGCCGAAGACCGTGACCGAGCCCGAACAATGGGCCGTGCGCCACACGCCCGAGCCGAAGATCTGGCCGCGCACGCTGGTCACGGGCGAAAGTCCGAGCCGGTCCTCGCGGCTCCGAGCCCCGCGAGCTTCGGCATCGAGAAATTCGGACCGGTGATCAAGGTCGCAATGGCACAGACCTTCGAACGGAAGGTCATCAGCGACGGCAGCCCAACGCTGCCGCAGGTGCCCCGTGGCCGCGTCCGGTGGCCTATTCGGTGCCGGCCGACGCCCAGGTGCTGCCCGTGCCGGGCGCCCACAATTTCAAGTATTCCCGCGTATTCCGATTGGGGCCACCCGACAAACCGAAGGTCGCGGTCAAGCGGCCGGCCGCAAACCGCGAAGCCGGCCGCGGCTCAGCCGTTCAATGGCCTGTTCGGGCCGGCGCCAGCCGCCCGGCCGGCCGCCTACGGTCACCAATTGACGGAGTGCGGCCGCCGACCAACCTGAGCGCGCCGCAGATGCGCTGAACGCGCTACGCGAGCCGGTACTGTCCCTTTCGACGCAGTCAAAAACAAATCCGCCGGGTCAGTGGACCCGGCGGACCGTCGATTGCTTTGGCGCTTGACGGGCGCTGAACTCCAGTTCGCGTTCAGCGCAGTCAAGGTGGACGTCGAGCTCACTGTCGTCTCACCAGCAGCGCCAGCGCCGGCAATAGCCGCGCCATCCCCGCCACGTGCACCAGCAGCGCACCTGGCTGACGGTACCGATGTCCGCCGCCGCTTGCCCGATGGCCGCGACGTTCGCCGGGGCCGATACCGTCGGCACCGCGCTCACAAGCGAAAGCCCAGCCGCAACAATAGCTCCAAGCACGATTGAACGCATTGCGTCCTCCTTGAATCGCCCACGAGGCAAACTTAGCCGATCGACGACGCTGTCGCAATAACGATTCCTATGAGCGACCGCCGAAATACAGCCTGGGAGCGCTGGCTGCCAGCCGCGTCCGGCGAACGTTTGCCGGAGCCGGCAACCATCGATCGAGCCGAGCTGCAAACCGAGGCGAGCAGATCATCGGCGCGCTCGAAAGCAGACGAAGGTCGCGCGCTTAACGCAGTGTTTCTTCTCAGTGAATCTATCCGAGCGGTGCTGTTGCTCGTATCGGCTGCCAGGCGGGGCGCGGATGGGCCGGGATACCGGCGCGAGCGAGCTCAATGGCGCGACGGCCGCCAGTCAGTCATGCACACTGATCTCTTAGTAAAGCTGCAGAATCAGCCTCATACTGCAGGGTTGGACTTCCTTTCGTTTTGCTGGAGGGACGCCATGCGACTTCCTCGATCTGGTTGTGTGCGTCACCGTCGCCGCCGCTCTCCATGGTTCTGGAGCTCGCTGTTCCCATCGCGCTGGCACGAGACTATGGCCAGTGGGAGAACTCGCCGCCGCACGTGCGAAGGTGGTTTCAAGGGCTGAGAGCAACCGGACAACCCCAGAGTCTCGTGTTGCGGCGAGGCCGACGCGTACGAAGCCGATATCTTCGAGGTCGACGGCGGCCGCTACGTTGCGATCATCACCGACGGCAAGGGCGAGATACCGAACGGGACGAAAATCCCGGTGCCCAACCACAAGATGAAATGGGACGAGGGAAACCCGACCGGGCACGGCATCATCTTCATCGGTGTCCAGGGACAGGTCTATTGCTACGTCGCCCCTGGCGGTGTGTGACGACCTTCGCTCCGGCTGACCTGGGTTCGGCCGGCATCGCGGCAACCGACTGCCTGGCGCAGAGGTGCTGCGAGCCTGATCGTGTGCCTCGCCGATCATCTGCGGATGCGGCTGGTCAGCCGGAAAGTATTGCCGTGAGCGTCCGCGCCCTTGCCGCGCTCATGCGGACCGTTCGCCAACCGACGCGACGGTATCGCGGCGAGTCACGGTCAGTTGATCGCGCGCGGGGCTTGGAACTTACAGCGCGTAAACCAATGTCATTGGTGGGACGCGTGTTGAAGGGGATTGCCCCATGAGTGTCATCTCAACCCGTATGGGATCGGCCGCCGCATCATCGCCTGGTACGGCCAGCGGGGTCCGAGACTTCTTCCGACGAAGTGCTGATCAGGCGGATCGCCGAGCGGCGACCAACTCGCCATGCGAACGCTTTTTGCCGGCATCGCGTTGCGCTCTACCGCTGGCTCCTGCGCCTCGTGCGCGATGAGGCGTTGGCCGAAGACCTCCTGAGCGACGTGTTTCTGGATGTCTGGCGCCAAGCCGCTTCCTTCGAGGCGCGCTCCTCGGTTTCGACCTGGCTGCTGGCGATTGCGCGCTACAAGGCGCTTTCGGCGCGCCGCCGCCGCCTGGATGCGGAACTGGACGAGACGATCGCATCCGACGGTGGCGGACACCGGCGGACGACCCGGAGGTCGTCCTGCAGAAGAAAGACCGTTCCGAACTCCTGCGCCATTCGTTGGAGCGGCTGTCGCCAGAGCACGGCGAGGTCATCGACCTGGTCTATTACCACGGCAAGTCGGTCAAGGACGCCGCCGAGATCATCGGCATCAGCGAGGCCACAGCGAAGACGCGCATGTTCTACGCGCGCAGGAAACTGGCTGACCTGGTCGCGCCGGCCTAAGCGATTCAACCGGCAGGCACGGCGCCGCAGCACAGGTCCGTGATATCGGCCGGCGTTTATCCGCGCGAAATTGCTCCAGTGCGAGCCTCCGTCGATTGAATCTGCGCGCGCCGGCATTCGATGCGCGCGCGCCGACGTCCGTCGCGTCGGGCGCTCGTCAAGCGTTGCAGCGCAGCCACACGTGTCAGCCCGTTTTCGCAGACCGTCTTGACGCGACGAGCATGCACGGAGTTCGATGCGTGTTGACGGTTTGAGAAGAGCACGTGCGATGCGATGCATGGCCTGCGGAGAGGAAATGCGTCTCACGCGGGTGGTGCGGGATGAGACCTGTGAACGCCACACGCTGCATTGTCATGGGCTGCGAAGAGGTTGAACGCCCTCTGGTCCTCCTTGCTCCCCGCCACGGCGCGGGTGCGAAGGACAATCAAGCTGATCAGACATTTGCTCCTTCCAGCGCCTGGGCGCGAGCGGTCGCGGCGCTCCGCGGTCGGCAGCGCACCATGGGCAAGCCGGCAGCGGGCGCGAAGACGAATGCGCAACTGGGATCGCGAATTTTCGCAACTTATGGGACGAGCCGTTTCCGCGCCAGCGACTTTCGTGACCATCCGGAGCGGCCGACGGTCCCGCTTCACGGCACCGACCAGTCGCGGCGGCATCAGTCGCAGGTGCTTGCGGATCGACCCGCAGAAAACGCACGACCGTCCGATTATCCGTGCGATGCAGTGTCCGGCCCGCCATCAGGCGGACGCTCTGAAACGCCCGCGGCATGAGCCGCGCGTGCTGTCGCGGCCCAGGGCATGGCTGGCCCGCCTCGCAAGGCCCAGGGATTTTCACGAAGCGCTTGCAGTGGGATGCCGCAATCACTTGTGAAAAGGGATTGTTGGTGCGGTCGAGAGGACTCGAACCTCCACGGGTTGCCCCGCTAGCACCTCAAGCTAGTGCGTCTACCAATTCCGCCACGACCGCAGAAGGAATGAACGCGAGCCGGAGGCCTCGCGTCGAAGGCGCTCGATGTAACAAATCAACTCCCGCGGAACAAGGGCCACGACCCTGCGGCGGAGCTGGTGGCGCACGGTCCGAGGGACACATATCTGCCGGCTGCAGGGCAAGTTCCTGCGCCTTCCCGCAACTGGCTTGCCCGCGCGGCGGCCTCGGAGAACCGGCTTTCAGCGGATACCGCGGTCCGTCGCGGCGCACTCAGAGACGGTTGCCAAGTCATCGGGATATAATCACGTGGTGGTCAGCGCGCGCGATGATGTGAGGCTCGGACTGGATCCGGCACCGGGTTCGGCGCCCGGTGGAGTGGCGGATCAGCCAGGGACTGGTGCCCTACGAGGCTGCGCTGGCGCTCATGGAGGCGCGCGCCACCGCCATTGCCGCAGGCTCGGCGTCCGAGCTGGTCTGGCTGCTCGAACATCCGCCGCTCTACACCGCCGGCACCAGCGCCAAACCGGGGCAGCTGATCGAGGCCCGCTTTCCCGTCTATCCGGCCGGGCGGGGCGGACAGTTCACCTATCACGGCCCCGGCCAGCGGGTGGCCTATGTCATGCTCGACCTCAAGCGCCGGCGGCCCCGACGTGCGCCGCTTCGTCGCCACCCTGGAGGAATGGATCATCCGCACGCTGGCGGCCTTCGACGTCACGCGGCGAACGGCGCGAAGACCGCATCGGGGTTCTGGGTGCGGCGGCCGGACAAGGGCGCGGCCGCGAGGACAAGATCGCGGCGATCGGCGTCAGGATCAAGCGCTGGGTCACGCTCCACGGCATCGCACTCAACGTCGATTGCGACCTCTCGCACTATGCCGGGATCGTGCCGTGCGGCGTCTCCGAGCCGCGCTACGGCGTCACCAGCCTCGCCGACCTCGGCATCGCCAACGACCTTGGCCGAGATCGATGCGCTGCTGCAGCGTGAGTTCGAGGGGCTGTTCGGCCCGCTCGCTCGCAGTCACGCCGCCGCCGAGAGGCTGGTTTCGAGCCTGCCCGCGATCTAGGCCGCCGCCGGGACACGCGGCCGTCAGGGCCGTGGACGTCGCGTCGCTCGGGCAACTGGCCCCCGCCTGAGCCGTGGGCAACACGCAAAACCCGCGCTGCCGCGCAGGGCAAGCTCTTCCGGCGTTCCCGCATGCTCCTCGATCGCATCGACGCGCGCGCCGGGCGGTCCCTTGCGGCACGCCTCCACCATCGCCGTGACCGCCGCCTCCGGCCCCGCGAACACGGCCTCGACCGCGCCATCACGCCGGTTGCGCACCCAGCCGTCCAGGCCATGATCGAGCGCGGTGTATTCGGTGAACGCGCGGTAGCCCACGCCCTGCACCCGGCCGCGAATGACGACGTGACGGATCGACCTCAGCGTTCATCCCAATTCCCCGGTGTCCCGGGCGCGCGCTCCGCGCCATCCTGACGGCGCCCAACGCGCAAGCGAACGAACGTAAGTGCTCGGGCAGCTTCCAATCACGCGCCGCGTCGACCACCAACTGCGATGTAGCCCGGCCGCGGCGTCCCCTCGCCTTTCCAGCGCGCGATATAGGTGATGGCGCTCGACCCGCGTCCGCCCTGCCGCACCATCAACCGCCGGCGCAGATACAGAGCCTGCATCGACGCTCTCATAGGCATTGATGGCTGCGAGGTCGCGCGCCGTGAGACGCCACAGCACGCCATATACGCGCGCGCCCGGCCGCGGCGCGATCGAACCGAACCCTTCCGGATTGATAACGAAGCGCCAGCCGAAGAGCGTCGCAGTTCCGAGCGCCTCGCGCGCCGAGGGCAGCGCCCACTCATCAGTGCGCGGCTCATATTCGAGCCATAAGCGAAATGAAGCGTCACGTGTTTCGATTAGCAGAAACACGGCGCGGCGCAACGCGGCGGCCCATCTCAAATCAGGGCTGAGTTGGCGCGCGGTGCCGCGCGCGGCCTCGTTCCGGTCCAGATCGAGAACCCGATCGCTATCAGCATGGGCGCGAAAATCAGCGCGAGAATACCCACGGCGACATAAGCGAAGAAACCTGGATCGGGATCGCCCGCAAGGGCTCTCACCAGGTAAGACGAGATCAGCACATCGGTCGCACCGCCAGCGGTCGCACCGTCGCGCGCCGGGCGCCATGCCGACGACCAGGGCGATGATGAGAAGAAGCAGGATCATCGCCAGCGCATAGAGAACCACGATCGCCACGGCCGGACCGATCGGGCGGTCCGCATCGCGCAGGCGCTTGGCATGGAGGCAGAACCAGGCCCATATCGCCGTCGCCTGAACCAGCGCGAACGCCGCAAGCCCGATGACGCAGCATCACCGGAGGAGAAATCAGCAATTGCGAGAGGAAAGGCCGCTGACATAGACGGCCACCACGGCGCGCGCGAAGGGCTTCGGGGCAAGCCGGCCGAAGCGCGGAGAAGAAGAGAGCAAGCGATTCCATCCGCCGGGATCGTGGCATGGCGCGACGGCAAATTCATCCCCACGCACGCACGGCCAAGCGGCCTGCACCTAGGACGCGGAACTGCCGCTTCGGACCTCGTTGATCTCGCGTTCGAAATCTTCGGGATCGCGATCCTCGAGATCGTCGTCGTGGATCGGATGTTGCGCTACACCGCCGTCCGCCTGCTCGACCGATTGATCATCCGTCGGCGGCAGCGAATCCGGCAGTATCGCTTGCGACGGGTCGGTGCGCCGAACCTTGTCCGGCATGACGTCGGTTCCCTCATCGCGCTTCGGCAGCGAGATCCGGAACGTCTTGCGTCTCTCGCCTTGGTTTCGGTGCCATATCGCTCTCCTGATGCCTGTCCATCAGAACCCGCGCCATGACCCGATGGTTCCAGTCCGACCGCTGCGTTGCCGCGTTCCGATGGGGGCAGCAACGCTCTTCGGCGCCTGAGGCGAAACTCGGTGCCGGCGCTTGGGCGCCGGTCGCCCGTTCACGCAAATTCCATGATCACGGCATCCACGGCGAGGCTGTCGCCGGGCTTGGCCTTGATGGCCTTCACCACGCCGTCGCGTTCGGCGCGCAGCACGTTCTCCATCTTCATCGCCTCGACCACGGCGAGCGTTTCCCCGCCTTGACCTCCTGCCCTTCGCGCACCGCGATCGACACCACGAGCCCGGGCATCGGGCAGCGCACCGCCTTGCCGGAGTCCGCTACCTGCTTGATCGGCATCAGCCGCGCGGCCGCGGCCTCGCGCTCGGTGTAGACATAGGCGCGCGGTCTCGACCCCGCGGTGGGAGACATCGAAGCCGTTGAGGGCTGCTCGCACCTGCACCCAGATCGGCCGGCCGTCGAACGTCCCCGACCACACGGGATCACCGGGCCTCCACGCCGACGCCAGCACGTGGCCCTTCTTGTTGCCGCCTTCGAAGCGCACCAGCAGCCGGTCGCCGTCACGCGTGATGTCGAGCACGCTCTCGCTGTCGCCGAGCCGCACCGTGCGCTGCTGCTCGCGCGTGATCGCGCGCACCCGGCTGCTGGCCGGAGATGCGGCGCTTGCGCTCGCCGAGCACGTGGTCCATCGCGGCCGCGACCGCGGCCAGGACGCGTGCGGTCTCGCCTTCCGGAGCGATGGGATGAAAGCCGTCGGGAAACTCCTCGGCGAGGAACGCGGTCGAGAGCTTTCCCGCTTGCCAGCGCTTGTGCTGCATCAGCGCCGACAGAAACAGGATGTTGTTGCGAAAGCCGTCGATCGCAAAGGCGTCGAGCGCGTCAGCCTGCGCGGCGATCGCCTCCCCGCGCGTAGGCGCATGCGTCACGAGCTTGGCGATCATCGGATCGTAGTAAAGCGAGATCTCGCCGCCTTCATACACGCCGGTGTCGTTGCGCACCGTGATGCCGTCGGCGCTCTTCTCCGCCGGCGGCCGGTAGCGCATCAGCCGGCCGATCGAGGGCAGGAAGTTGCGCGTCGGGTCCTCGGCATAGACCCGCGTTTCGACCGCCCAGCCGGCGAGCTTCACGTCGGCCTGCTTGAGCTTGAGCTTCTCGCCCGCCGCCACGCGGATCATCTGCTCGACCAGGTCGATGCCGGTGACGAGTTCGGTCACGGGATGCTCGACCTGCAGCCGCGTGTTCATTTCGAGGAAGTAGAAGCTCTTGTCCTGCCCGGCGACGAACTCGACGGTGCCGGCCGAGTCGTAGCCGACCGCCTTGGCGAGCGCGACCGCCTGCTCGCCCATCTTCTTGCGCGTTGCAGCGTCGAGCAGCGGGCTGGGCGCCTCCTCGACCACTTTCTGATTGCGGCGCTGGATCGAGCATTCGCGCTCGCCGAGATGGATGACGTTGCCGTGCTTGTCGCCCAGGACCTGGATCTCGATATGGCGCGGATCGACGATGAATTTCTCGATGAATACCCGGTCGTCGCCGAACGAGGATTTCGCCTCCGAGCGCGCACGCGCGAAACCTTCGGCGACCTCGGCCTTGGAATGCGCGATCCGCATGCCCTTGCCGCCGCCGCCCGCCGAGGCCTTGATCATCACGGGATAGCCGATCTCGTCGGCGATCTTCACCGCGTGCTTCTCGTCGGCGATGACGCCGAGATGGCCCGGCACGGTGGAGACCTTGGCCTTCGCGGCCGCCTTCTTGCTCTCGATCTTGTCGCCCATGGCGGCGATCGCCCGGGGTTGGGGCCGATGAAGACGATGCCGGCCTTCTGCCAGCGCCTGGGGAAGGCCTCGCGCTCGGACAGGAAGCCGTAGCCCGGATGCACCGCCTCGGCGCCGGTCTCGCTTGCAGGCGTCGACGATCTTGTCGATGACGAGATAGCTTTCCGCGGCCGCGCGGCGGCCCGATCAGCACGGCCTCGTCGGCCATTTCGACGTGCAGCGCGTCGCTGATCGGCTTCGGAATAGACGGCGACGGTTTCGATGCCCATGCGCCGCGCAGTCTTGATGACGCGGCAGGCGATCTCGCCGCGATTGGCGATCAGAATTCGCTTGAACATGCCGCGATGGACCCCGCGAGCCCGGCATTTAGCCTTTGCTGCGGAGCAGCGCAAATGTCAACAGCCGCTCATTCCGCCAAAATCGGCTTTTTCGCGACCGGCTGGCGTCCATGCGCCGACCATAGCCCGACGTTGCCGACGAACCTGGCGGCAGCGCGTCCGATGCCTTACAAATTATAGAAGCTTCGCGGCCGGCGGCGGGTGCGGACGTGGCTGGCGATCCAAGCCAGAACATAGGCGTCGACGTCAGGCGAGCGTCGCACGCTGGCCCACGGTACCTTCTGCCAACTCGCCCAATCTCCTGACCTCCGCGAGTCGGCCAGTGCAGCCGCACCACAATCGGCGAGCCGCTGATCGCCGCAAGCAGCGCACCCAGACCAGTACCGGCCGATGGCTCGGAACCCGTGGTCATTGACGCTCTCCCGTCCCGCTGCGGGGACTCGTGATCACGCGTTGAGGGGGTGACTGACTAACAACGACAACGCCTGCCGCACAGGAGCGGTTCCCTCACGCCTATTGGTATTAGTCGCAGCACCCTCGGTTTGGTTCGATTGATATCGTCATTATCTTCGCGCAGCGCGTTAGACGCGCGGCCGCGATATGGCGAAGTTGCGGCAATGCCGGCAAACCGATGGAGTCACGAGGAATTGTCCCGTCGGCACGCGACGCTGCGCATAAAATCAGTACCGACGGCCCCGTGTGTGCGTTGCGGCAGAAACCAAGACTCGAGGGGAGCGCGGTGATGAGCGCCAGCGCTGGCATCCATCACGTTACGGCGATTTGTCGCGATCCCGCGAACAACGTTGCCTTCTATACCGGCAACCTGGGCTTGCGGCTGGTGAAGAGGACCGTCAATTTCGACGATCCCGGCACATGGCATCTCTACTATGGAGACGAGATCGGCCGACCGGGCACGGCGCTGACCTTCTTCGCGTGGGGTGACAGCAGCCGGCCGGCCGCAACGGCAACGGCATGGCGGCCGAAACGGCCTTCGTCATTCCAGAATCATCGCTCGGCTATTGGACGCAGCGCCTGATCGAGCGCGGCATCGCGCACGACGCGCCGGAGAAACGGTTCGGAGAGCGCGTACTTCCCTTCCGCGACGCGGACGGCATGCGACTGGCCCTCGTCGCCGTGAAAGGCGCCGATCAAATTCCCGGCTGGTCGAACGGCGACGTGCCGGCGGAGCACGCGTTGCGCGGCTTTCGCGGCGTCACCCTCATGGTCGGGGCCGGCGAACCGACCGCCGAGGTGCTGACCGGCGCGTTCGGCTTTCAGGCCCAGGGGCGCGAGGGCCACGTCGTGCGCTACCGGGCCGGCGGCGACAACCTCGGCCACGGTCGTCGACGTGCGCACGGCGGAAGGTTTTCTCGCCGGTCGCCAGGGCACCGGCTCCGTGCACCATGTCGCGTTCCGCGCCGCCACCGATGCGGCGCAGGCCGAAATGGTCGCGACGCTCAAGGCGCACGGGTTGCACCCGACCGACCAGATCGATCGTTGCTATTTCCGCTCCGTCTATTTTCGAGAACCGGGCGGCGTCTTGTTCGAGATCGCCACCGACGAGCCCGGCTTCACCGTGGACGAGCCGAAGGAAACGTTGGGCGCGGCGATCAAGCTTCCGCCGTGGCTCGAGTCCCGCCGCGCCGAGATCGTCGCGGCGCTGCCCCATCTGGCATAGCGCCGGCCGCGGCAAAGCGTCGCTTCCCGCTCGTCGCACCGAGCTGCAAGATTCTTTCCCGGCGCGCAGCTCTCGCAGCATGCAATCGTTCTACGGCTCGCGCACCTGGAAGGAATGACGCTCTTATAGTCGCAGACTATCACGCCAGACCCTGGCTGTTGAATCTGCAACTCACTATAGTACTGCGTCCACGATTAGTCGGTCGCCATGCGACGGAGGTGAGTGATGACTCTCGCGATCAACGATACCGCGCCGGATTTCGAGGCGGAAACGACCGAAGGCAAGATCCGCTTTCACGATTGGATCGGCGACAAATGGGCCGTGCTGTTCTCGCACCCCAAGGATTTCACTCCGGTCTGCACCACCGAGCTCGGCTACATGGCCAAGATCAAGCCGGAGTTCGACAAGCGCGGCGTCAAGATCATCGGCTCTGTCGGTCGATCCGGTCGACAAGCATGCCGGCTGGGCGAACGACATCAAGGAGACGCAGGGCTTCGCGCCGAACTATCCCATGATCGGCGACACCGATTTCAACGTGTCGAAGCTCTACGGCATGCTGCCGGCCGCGCGTGTCGGGCGACCCGGCCGAAGCGCACGGCGGCCGACAATCAGACCGTGCGCAACGTCTTCGTCATCGGCCCGGACAAGAAGGTCAAGCTCATCCTGGTCTATCCGATGACCACCGGCCGCAATTTCGACGAGGTGCTGCGCGTGATCGACTCGCTGCAGCTCACCGCCAAGCACAAGGTGGCGACGCCGGTGAACTGGAAGCACGGCGAGGACGTGATCATCGCCGGCTCGGTCAGCGACGACGACGCCAAGAAGCAATATCCGCAGGGCTGGAAGGCGCCCAAGCCCTACATCCGGATCGTGCCGCAGCCGAAGGCCTGACATTCAGCAGGCGGCTTTCGCTCGAGGGCGCGGCGCAAGCCGCGCCCTTCTGCATCTATGGCGTACGGTGGCGTCGCGCCAGCCGATCCTACGAAGCGAACTCCGGGCTTCGTTCCGCATGCGCCTGCTTGCGATGCCGGCGACTTGACTTTGCCGTCGCGGTAGCCCGGATGGAGTCGCGGCGAAGTCCAGAGTTTCTATTCCTGCGCTGCGGCTTTACTACGCGGATACCAGAAGCTTGGACCGAGGAGAGATCGCGATGGACGTGCGCGCGGCGGTGGCATTCGAAGCGGGGAAGCCGCTCGAGGTGACGACGGTAACGCTCGAAGGTCCCAAGGCCGGCGAGGTCCTGGTGGAGATCAAGGCCACCGGCATCTGCCACACCGACGAGTTCACGCGTTCCGGCGCCGACCCCGGAGGGCCTGTTTCCCGCGATCCTGGGGCACGAAGGCGCGGGCATCGTGGTCGACATCGGACCGGGCGTCACCATCCGTGAAGAAGGGCGACCACGTCATTCCGCTCTACACGCCGGAATGCCGGCAGTGCCCGTCGTGCCTTTCGCGCAAGACCAATCTGTGCACCGCCATCCGCGGCACCCAGGGCCAGGGCGTCATGCCCGACGGCACCTCGCGCTTCTCGCATCGAGGGCAAGCCCATTCACCACTACATGGGCTGCTCGACATTCGCGAATTTCACCGTGCTGCCGGAGATCGCGGTCGCCAAGATCCGCGAGGACGCGCCCTTCGACAAGGTTTGCTACATCGGCTGCGGCGTGACCACCGGCATCGGCGCGGTGATCAACACCGCCAAGGTCGAGCCGGGCGCCAAATGCATCGTGTTCGGCCTCGGCGGCATCGGCCTCAACGTGATCCAGGGTCTGCGGCTGGTCGGCGCCGGCATGATCATCGGCGTCGACATCAACAATGCGCGGAAGGAATGGGGCGAGCGCTTCGGCATGACGCACTTCGTCAATCCGAAGGAGATCGGCGGCGAGCTCGTCCCCCACCTCGTCAACATGACCAAGAGCGGCGCCGATCAGATCGGCGGCGCCGACTACACCTTCGAGTGCATCGGCAACGTCAACCTCATGCGCGCGGCGCTCGAAAGCTGCCACCGCGGCTGGGGCGAGAGCATCATCATCGGCGTGGCGCGGCGCCGGCCAGGAGATCGCGACCCGCCCGTTCCAGCTCGTGACCGGACGCGTGTGGCGCGGCACCGCATTCGGCGGCGCGCGCGGCCGCACCGATGTGCCCAAGATCGTCGACTGGTACATGGACGGCAAGATCGAGATCGACCCGATGATCACCCACATGATGCCGCTCGCCGACATCAACAAGGGATTCGATCTGATGCACGAGGGAAAATCGATCCGCGGTGTCGTAATTTATTAACATCTGAGCAGCGCGAATGCCCGCGCTGAGTTCCCGCGTGCTTGCGCAAGTCTCCAACTACGGCGAAAGCGTGTCCGCGCTGGTAACGGAATCCAAACAAACGACGGACAAATCTTTGCCCCAAGTCCGTGTGAACCACGGGCTCAGGATTTGGGGCCAGGTTCTAGATTCATGTCGGGGGTTTCGAGGGTATGCGTCGTCTTGTGTTTGCGTTGCTGGCGCCGTTTGCGCTGTGGAGTTCGTGTGCGACCGCCGATTACCGCATCACCCGTGATCACGGCGGTTTGGTCGACCAGTACAAGGTCAAATATGCGTCGATCCGCGATCGCGGCGAGCGCGTCGTCATCGACGGCATCTGCAACTCCGCCTGTACGCTGGTGCTCGGGATCGTCCCGCTCAACCGGGTTTGCGTCACGCCGCGTGCAAGTCTCGGATTTCACATGGCGTACTTCGACAAGTCCACGACCGCCGGCGTGAAGGTGATGAGCTACGAAGGCACCGCCGATGTGATGTCCTACTATCCGGCACACGGTGAAGGACTGGCTCGATCGCCACGGCGGCCTCGCCCCCGACATGAAGAAGGTGAGAAATGGACCCGAGCTTTGGGCCATCGTCGATCCGTGCCCGGACGAGATTTTCTGACCGTCGCGGTCAAGACTAGTTCCGTACCGCCTGCTTCGCCTTCTCGATCACCTCCTCGGGCGTGGCATAGATGTCGGCCAGGAGCCGGTCGATCTCCACACCGCTGGTGGGGCTGACCTCGAGCCTGGCCTTGGCGATCTCGGCGAGGAAGTCCGGGTCTTTCATGGTGGCGTCGAAGGCTGCGCGCAGCGCGGCCTTGCGATCCTCCGGAACGCCGGGCGAGGTGAAGTACGGCCGCCCCAGTCCCTGCCCTGCCAGCAGCACGCGCAGGATCTGCCGCTGCTCGTCGCTGCGCGCGAGGTCGCCGATCAGCGGAACCTCGGACGGAATGTCCGCCGCCTTCTGCAGCGAGAACACGGCGAGGAGGTTGAGCTTGCGGTCGCGAAGCCAATCCGGTCGCGTGCTCTTGATGCTGTCCCAAGACCAGCCGCAGCGACCGTCGACCTCGCCGCGCTCGATGGCCAGATTCATCTCGGTGCCGCCGGGATAGCCGGTGACGAGCCTGACCTTGGCGCCGAAGACGTTCTTCAGGATGCGCGCGAAGTTGTCGGGGTCCGACCCGGAGCCTTCGCCCGCCAGCGCGAACGGCTTGGTCAGCGCGTCCTGCCAGGTCTGGATCGGCGTCGCGTGCCAGGTGGCGCAGAGGCTCGAATTGCTGGCGATGCTGCCGAGCCAGGTGAAGCTGCGGCCATCGAATTGCGCGTCTCCCAGGAGCGGCTCGAGCGGCGCGCTGCGTCCGATCGTGGCGATGACGCTGCCGTCTTTCGGCGCGACCCCGTGGAGATACATCGCCGCCTTGATGCTGCCCGCGCCCGGCATGTTCTGCGCGACGACCGCCGGCCGGCCGGGGATGTGCTTGCCGATGAAACGTGCGAGCAGACGCGCGTAGATGTCGTAGCCGCTGCCGACGCTGTAACCGATGATCAGCGAGATGGTGCGGCCCTTGTAGAACTCCTCCACCCCGGCGGAACGCGCACCGGTCGGCGCCGTGATCGCGATGGCGGCGATCAGGGCCACTACGGCGTTGCGGATGCCGGCGCATCGTCGCTCCAGGTTGTCAGTCATCAGTCATCGGAACAGCGACGCGGTGTGCGTTCAGATGACCAATCTCTGCTCAGTGCAGTTCGTCAGTGCAGGCTTGTTCAGTGCAGGCTTGTTCAGTGCAGGCTTGGCCCCTTGAGAAACCGGTTGCGGTCGCCGGAGGTCACGCGCGCCTCGAAGGTGCGGCCGTCGCGGTAGACGGTCAACGGCACCTCGACCCCGGCCTTGCCCAGCGACCACACCTTGCGGAAAAAGCCGGCCAGGTCGCTGACCTCGGTGTCGGACACCGCCAGCACGACGTCGCCGGTGCGCAGGTTGGCGCGCGCGCGCCGGCCCGCCGGTGGAGACGCGCGCGATCACCACCTTGTCGTCGACCTCCGTTGCGTTGAGGCCGAGCCAGGGCGCGCGGCGGATGGTTAGGCCGTCCGAGGGTCAGGAGATCCTCGAGGATGGGTTTGAGAATGTCGATCGGCACGATCATGTTGAGCGGCTCGGGCGTGCCGCTTTCGCGCACCTGCTGCACCTGCAGCGAGCCGATCCCCAGCAGTTCGCCTGATGGTCCGATCATCGCGGTGCCGCCCCAGAACGGGTGCGCGGGCGCGGTGAAGATCGCTTCGTCCAGGACGTATTCCCAATTGCCGGCGAATTCCTGCTTGGCGGCGATGCGCGCCACCACCGAGTGCTTGCGTCCGCCGGCGCCGGCGACGACGACGGGATCGCCGACCTTCGCGGTCTTCGATTGGCCGATCGGCAGCGCCGGCAATTCGAGCCGCGCCAGCGCCTGGACCAGCCCGAAGCCGGTCTCCTGGTCGTAGGCCAGCACGTGGCCGGGCACCGCGCGGCCATCGGCCAGATGCAGCCAGACCGTTTCCGCCTCGGTGATCAGGTAGCCGATGGTGAGCACCACGCCGTCGCGGATCAGCACGCCGTTTCCGGAGCGCTCGGTGCCGAGCGTGTCGGCCGTGAAGGCGTCGGCGGGGATAATGGCGCGCAGACCCACCAGGGAGGTCAGCGCCCCTCGAGGTTGTAGGCATAGTTCTCCGGCTTGGGCTGGACGGCATGGGGCATCTCCCAATCGCTTGAGGATGACATCCAGGAACTCCCTTCGCTGACGCACTGCTCGCGCCAGAAAAAACCATAGACCAAGCCAGCCCGCTACCCCCTTGAGCGCCGATCATCTTACCATCACCAAGAAACCGGGCCACCGCGCCGCGGTGCGGGGCCCCGCAGCCTAAACGGCATGTCAGTCCAGTGGCTCCACCTTGATGATGGCGGCGCCGTGATTGCTGCCGACCCACAGCACCGGCCGCGCGCCCGTCTCGTCGACGAACACGCGCCGGATATTGGTCGTGCGCGGCAGCAGATAGTCCACGACCTCGCCGGTTGCGGTATCGAGCCGCGACACCCGGTCGGTCAGCATCGAGCCGGTCCAGACTTCGGCGCCGTTCCTGATCGCGACCACGTCGTAGGGCGCGCTCCAGGGCGTGGGCAGTTGCCACTCCTTGATGGCGTCGGTCTTCGGGTCGAACATGCCGATGCCATTGCCGCCGTATTCGGCGAACCACAGGCGGTTCTGCTCGTCGACGCGCCCGCGCCGCGGCCGCGACAGCGCCGTCGCGGTCGGCCAGATCGTGACCTCGAGCGTCTTGGCATCGCGGCGGCCGATGCTCTGGCCGCCGAACTCCAGTTGATAGAGGTTGTTCTGGTGGTCGGTGGGCATGCCGTAGGCCCGGATCTGCTTGCCGCCGGGCGTCTTGGCCTGGCCCGGATTCTCGAACTTGCCGGTCGCGAGATCGAGCCGGTAGTTGAGGCTGTCCTCCTGGTTGTTGGTCCAGACCTTGCCGTCGACGTTCGAATACATCGGCGAGACCATCGACGCCTGCGCCGACGTGGAGATCCATTCCTTCGGGAACGGAAACACCGACACCTCGTGGGTCTTGCGGTCGATCTTCGAGATGCCGGCCTGATACATCATCGCAAGCCAGATATTGCCGTCGGGATCGAACTCGAGGTCGAGCCCGCCTTTGGGCTGCTCCGGCCGCACCACCGGGATCGCGATGTCCTTGGTCTTGCCGGTCTTGGGATCCATCACGCCCACGAACTGGGCGCCGAAATCGGAATACCAGACCTGCCCATCCTTATCGACCACGACGTCGTGCGGCAGCGCGTCCTTGCGCGGCAGATCATATTCCGTGACCACCACCTTGGTGGAGCGGCCCTTGGGACGCGGCAACGTCTTGAGCGGATATTCGATCGCCTCCGAATTGCCGAGCGTGACGCTCGCGAGAAATTCCGCGGCCGCCTTGGCGGCATCGCCGGTGACGACCGGGCGCTCGCCGCGCGGGCCGGGCAGCAGCGGCTGCGGATGGGTCGGGGTGCTGCCGGGCGAATAGCGCGCCATGCGCAGGAACACCTGCTGGAATTCGGCGGCATCGTGGTTGGAGGTCAGGACCCGCTGCAGCGTGTGGCAGCCCACGCACATGGTCAGAAAGGCCTTTTGCTTGTCGGCGCCGGGAAGGCTGAGCAGCCATTCTCCATTGGAGAGCTGCGGCACCAGGCTCTTGACCTTGCTGAGCTTGAGCTCGGCCCTGCCCTCGCCGCTCGCCGGCGACGTCCACGGTCTTTGCGCCGTCGAGCCGGTAGCCGATCGCGCGGATCGAGATCGTGTACTTGCCGGGCTCCAGGCGCGCGCTCGGGAAGCTGAACGCGCCCTGCTGGTCGCTCACCACCGTGGTGGTGATGGTCGAGCCTTCCTTCTTGGCGCTGACCAGCACGCCTTCCATCGGCCCCTCGTCGGGCGCGGATACGAGGCCGGTGAGCGCGACCTGCGCCCGCGCGTCGCCCCAGATCAATCCGGCCGCGAGAAGTCCTGCTGCCACTCCAAGCGCACGATGCTTTGGTTGCATGGTCACCTCCCGATGAATTGTTGTTGTGCGCCAATTATTACGCGTTTTCGGCGCCGGCGAAAGCGGCTCCTGTGACTATCCCCGCGCGCCCGCGCGAGACCTTCCGGGACCGCCTCCTCGACCGCCCCGGCGTGATATGCGATATTGGCCGCATGCAATGGACCTTCATTCTCGGCGTTGCGGTCCTCGTCTATCTCGCCGTTTCGATCTCGCGTGCTGCGGCAATATGAGCGCGGCGTGGTGTTCCTGCTCGGCCGCTTCGAGGGCATCCGCGGGCCCGGCCTCACGCTGATCTTCGTGCCCTTCCAGCAGATGGTGCGCGTGTCCTTGCGCACCGTCACGATGCAGATCCCGTCGCAGAAGATCATCACCAAGGACAACGTCTCGATCGATATCGCCGCGGTCGCCTACTATCGCATTTCCGATCCGGAGAAGGCGGTGATCGTGATCGAGAACGTCTACGAGGCGATCAACCAGATCAGCCAGACCACCGTGCGCAACGTCGTCGGCCGCTTCAGCCTCGACCAGCTTCTGGCCGAAACCGCGAGCATCAACGAGCAGATCAAGGACGTGATCGACCGGCACACCGGAGCCCTGGGGCACGCAGGTGACGGCAGTCGAGATCAAGGACATCGTGCTGCCCGACAACATGCAGCGCGCGATGGCGCAAGCGAAGCCGAGGCCGAGCGCGAACGCCGCGCCAAGATCGTCGCCGCCGAAGGCGAATACCAGGCCGCGGTGAAGCTCGGCGAAGCCGCCGACATCATCACGCAGCATCCCGTGGCGCTTCAGCTCCGCACGCTCCAGACCATGGCCGAAATCTCGACCGAGAAGAACTCGACCATCATCTTC
>ERZ1370068.8351-contig-7212_pt1 | contig 53292 bp, 82 predicted proteins | sample MGYA00561227_ERZ1370068 | MGnify/ENA primary metagenome ERZ1370068 (study PRJEB38410, sample SAMEA6850437) | metagenome | study: Metagenomic assessment of the ecological functions of the soil: analysis of the soil microbiota associated with the... | reverse complement strand
TTTTTACGTATTGCCGCAGAGCCGTCGCATGACGCCCGCTGCTGGGCAGGCGATGCAACTGCCGTATCCGCGCTGATGCCAGGCGAAAGAGGGGTGGATCCCTGAGCGCGAGAGGGGACGCTACCCGCTTCCGCTGGCTCCGCCGCGTGGCTCAAGGTTCGCTGAAGCAATCGAGGGGACGGGGCGCATGACTCCGCGCAAGTTGATGCCGATGCGGGTAAAGGCCACGCGGCCGTGCGCCGTCCGGCCAGATGAGCCCATGGAAGCCGTCCGCCGGTGTCGTGAAGGACGGTGGCGTGGAAGCCGGAGCGCGCGGTGGGCGAGCGGTAGCTCGCGCAGGCATACCACATCATGGATGACATGCGTACGTGGAGCCTTAGATTGCCGCAGGCGTAAGGTCTTCTCTCCGCATATACCGCGCTCGCAATCGGATAAGGCGAGCTTCGAACGACCCGCTGCGACAGCCGTGGTTCAGAACAACAGCCACGTAGGGTTTGTCAGTCCAGTGGTCACGAGGAGGTGCGCGAAGCGGCGTGGTGTCGAGATCCCGTGTGGCGTGCCGCCGCCGCCCCACCATCGCGGGAGATCCGCTGCGGACTAGTACACACCCCGCGCTGCGCGTGGAGGGCGGCAAGCTGGCGCGCCCCAGTGCGCGGGGAAGGGCAAAGGTTACCGCGCTCATGGCTAACGTAAGTCATCATGCTATACGTATATCGGTAATATAAATTTTCGAGTTGACGGCTGCATCGAGTGCCTGGTTCGCCGAAGGACGGCCGAGGCTGGCGCTGGTTGGCCCGTGGCGCTGTCGAGCGCGACGACCGCCAGGGCGGCAATGCACTGCCGATGCTGTGGCGCGCGCCAGCTGCAGTGGGAGACGTCGAGGGGTGCGCGGGTGTCGAGGAGAGCCTGCGTGGCGGCACGCAGCTACGAGGTGGCGCTGACCGAGTCGTACGCCTGGCGAAGGCAGATCGAGGGCGGCGAAGCGACACGCCAGGCCGAGCGTGCGATCCTGCGCCAGGTGGCACGCCGCCGTCATCGAGAGCCGTAACCTGGCTCCAGCGGGACGACGAACGCCGGGTCCTGCGAGGTCATGTAAACGAGGACCTGTTGGCTCGATTCGTCGAAAATCGCTGAAAGGCCTGCATGGCCCTGTCGGAGTCACGAATCATCGTGAAGGCGAATAACTGGGATGCTGAACGGCAGCAGGTTCCCATACGCTCTTCTTTCGCTGAAGGATGTAACGACTTCGCCAAAGTGCTGGAATGAAACGTGGATAGGATGTCAACGATGATCGGGTTATGGTGGCCGCCCGGGGGCAGCTCACCGTGACCAGACCCGATGAGGCGGCGGCTCGTCGCCGAAGCAGCCGTCGCTCGGGGCGCGTTGAGCAATGATTGTCAGGGTCCCCGCGCTCCCGCTCGGGGACGCTGGCAGGACATCAGAACAGCGGCCATCGCGTCGAGTGGTGCAGCCGCCAGTCATGGGGCGGCAGTTTGTGGCGCGAAACGATAATGGCGCGTCCGGCCTGTTGAGCCGGAACATATGAAGCCTGGTCGCGCCACGGCGGCCGCCATGGAGCCAAAGTGCCTCCTGATCGCAGAGACTCAAAACATGTCGCACAGGGCCACTCCTGGGAAAGAGGCGAAATCAGATGGTTGACTCAGAGCGTGGCCGAGGCCAGATCTCCATGTCAACTCTTGGATGCACAGGACCTCTCCTCTCCGCCGCTTCGCCAGGAAACGCCGTTCACAAAAGAGCTCGGGTGTGGTCGTCGAAGTTCATCCGTCATCGCTATTCCGCAGGCCGGAGCCAGGCTTCGAAGGCTGCGTGTGACGTCGTTACAACGCGCATCGGAGTCGCGCCGCTACTTGCTTCCCACCGGCCGACTGCTGCCTCTCGGCGGAGAGCCGGTAACTGGACAACGCGCGCCGCCGCGGAGCCGCTTCATTGCGCGCCACGCTGGCGAGGTGCGCACCGGCGCGGGCATCAACAGTGGCGGCCGCTGGTCCAGTGCAGCTGCGAGTGGCGCTGGTCATGAGCGGAGTGGCGGCAGATGGCGTGATGCGCAACAGCTTCAACGCTACCGATTCCCTAATGTGGCAGTCCTTCTTCATTAAATGCTCGCCAAAGAGTCGGTGGTTGAACACCACCTTCGACAAAGACGGTTGAGGATTATTTATGAGAGCTGCCGTGTCCAGCCAAGCCGCTACAGCCTGCAATATTATAATGTAGCTCATATAAAACATCGCCAGCGCGCGTGGCTTGCCACGCTTGGCACGCCAGGTGAACAGAACTGTAATGACCGCTCCCGGCGCCCGAGGCTGTCGGTCGAGGCAGCTTCGTCGCCCTGGCGGTCCCGTGCGCAGCACTGAACGCCGAGAGCATGAGTAAGAGCCCGCTCAGGGCTTGACACGCCTTTTCTGCCTGACGATGCTGTGCGATCGCGGCGCGCGCGCGCCATAAGACTAGCTAGCCATCGGACCAGTGGAGCACTTGTCGCGCGCCAGTTCACAGACATCGGGACCGCCGCGGTGAGGAGCGTCCCCTCGGCAACGCCGCCCTGCGCAGGTACAAACCCTTGAACGCGATGCAACCTGAGACGAAGAAACTGACGCCGGGCCAGCCATCTGGCTCGTTACACCGCTTCAGCCTTAGGCGACGCCGCGACCAGCAAGTCGCCGCGTAGCGCAAAATTGAACGCCCCAGTAGCGCTGGATCGCCGTGCCGTCGCCGACTTTGGCGGCGACCGGCGCGCGGCGCCAGCTCTGAAGAGCCGCGTAGCGTCCGTGACGGTACATCGGCTTGCTAAACAGATCCCACGCTCGCGCCGAAAAGCGCCGCCTGGTTTATCCCTTCCGTGCGCGATCGCGCCGCGCCGGTGGTGAGTGGCATCCTCGCCGCTTCTGAGCTTTGTGCGCCCCGTGACGAGGGTGATCGGCGGGCCGAGCTGGCGCGCCGCGGCAGCGCTGGCCCACTGCGGCGCCTCCGGGCCCCGACGGTTGCGTCGATCTGGGCCGCCTCGGCCAGTGCTTCGCTATAGTGAGCAACGCATTCGCATACGACGAGTTGGCGAGCGCGCGATCGCCCTGCTCGCTCGCGATAGGTGCAGGCGGCATCCCAGAGCGCGGCGTGATGGAAGTGATGCGCCGTTAGCTCCGGCTCCGATTCGGCAAGGAAAGCGAAGTCCCTGAGAAGGACCTCCGCCGATCCTTTCGTGAAGCTGTTGCCGTGCGTGTGCGCAGAAGACTGTTGTACGCAACGTCCCGCACCAGCGGCGTGCTTGAAGCTGCAGCTGCGCGCTGCCATTCTGGCCGCGACGGTAGACGACCCCGCGGCGATAAGACCGTTCCATGCTTCCCTCAAGCTCCCCGCGGACCAGGAAACCAGCGCCGCAAGCAGCGGGTGCAGAATAGTGGCCGATCACCGCCGCTACTTCAGTAGCGGATCTCTTTCGCCGGCCCGAGGCGGTCAAGCCGCGCCATCAGCGAATCCTGCAGCAGTTGCCGGTACGCTCGGCTGTCCGGGCGTCGAGGATTCGAGCACCGCCTTTGTCAGTTCCTCGACATACAGGGGGACGCCATCGTGCTCTTGGCCACGATGTTCGTCCACGAGCGTGCGCGTTCGAGCACGCGTGCAGCGCTGCCGTTGCGGCCACGAGTGCTGCCGCCTCGGTGGTGGGTGAGACGCGAAAGCTCGAGCGAAGAGGCCTGCGAGCGCTCTTTCCAGGGTGAAGCGAATTCGGGCCGCGCCGTGACCAGCGCCAGCATGCGGCTCGCGGAGATTCTGTCGATGATGAGGCGGATCCAAAGCTCTTTAGTGGTTGGATCGATCCAGTGCGCGTCCTCGAGAAGAAGCAGTACCGGCGCCGCGCGCGCAAGGCCGGTCAGCAGATCGACCAGCGCGCGCCAGCGTGGCGGCCTTTGCGCTCAGGCGGCGAGAGCTCAAGCGGCGGATAGCGTGTGGTACGGAGCGACAGCAGATCGGCGACAAGACCCGCGTCCGAGGCGGCGACGGCGCCACTGGTCCGAAGCATCGCCTCGAGCTTGTCGAGCTTCTCGGTGTCCCCGTCTTCGCGCGCGAAGCCGGCAGCACGCCTCAAGATGCCGGACCACCGGATGGAGCGCGCTGTTCGTGTGATACGGCGAGCACTGGCAGGTCACCCGGTAGCGGCGTTCGTGCATGACCTGCTCCACCAACACGTCGGCGAGCCGCGACTTGCCCATCCCCGCTTCACCCGAGATGACGAGAGCACGACCCTCGCCTTTGCATGCCCGCTGCCAGAGGTTCGCAAGCAGCGACGACTCTTCGCTGCGACCCACGAAAGCTCGGCGGTCCGGTGTCCGCGTGGCTGCGAAGCGTGTTTCGGCGGATGTCTCGCCCAGCACACGCCACACGGCGACGGGCGCGGCGAATCCCTGTGAGCGTTCGTTCGCCCAGGCTCTCGTACTCGAAGCGGTTGCCGAGCAACTGATACGTGCGCGGGCCGATGAGAATCGTATTGGGCTTCCGGCCATCGCCTGCAGGCGAGCGGCGAGAGATTTGGCGTTCTCGCCGGCGATAGAGCGCTCTCGGGCGGAACCCGTGCCGAGCAGATCGCCAACGACGACGATGCCGGTTACGATGCCGACGCGTGCCTGGACCCGTGCGGCCGTCGGGGCGTTTCAGCTGTCCCAATGCATCGATGATCGCCAAGCCGGAGCGGACTGCATGCTCCGCCGCATCTTCATCCGGCCTGCGGATAGCCGAAATAGGCGAGCACGCCATCGCCCATGAACTTCGCCACGAGGCCGTCGAACCGCGCTATCGCCGCTGCGCAGACGTCCTGGAAGCGGCGGATGTACGCGCTCGCATCTTCGGGGTCGAGCGCATTCGCCTAACTCGGTCGAGGCCACGAGATCGCAGAACAGGACGGTGAGCTGTCTCCGCTCGGCCTCGCCGGAGTCGGAGTCCACCGCACGCGAAAGCGCGTGTCGCAGGCGGCTGCGCCCGCAATGCTTCGAGCGCGCGTAACAACCTGCGGCGATGGCCGAGTGACACGCCGAGCTTTTCGAGATCGGCATCGGTGAGCTCGCCAAGGACGTCGAGGTCGATATCGTTGGCTGCGAACGTCGCGTGCGTACTGGCCGCAAAGCCCTGCGTCTCGAGCCAATGCTTCAAGATCGGTCACGTGCATACCCTCCCCGTTTCAGTAGCCGCCGCTTTGGAGGTCGGGCAAGTCCCGGAGTGAAACACTCCCGATCGATAGGGTACGCAGATCGGATGCGACGGTCTAGGTGCGCTTCTGTGTTCTCCGCTTGCTCGCCCAGCGCGGGTTGTAAACTTCCTCGCCAGAAGCTGCGGAAAGCTCGACTCGTCTGGGTCGAGCGTCGTCGAAGATGCGCTCGCCGCCACCGCGCTTTCGCCGGCGTCGCCCGCATCGGCCGACTTCAGGAGCTGCCAGGTTACGATCGCGTGTTGCACTGGCGGCCGAACGGCATCTTCTTCGCCTGCGCCGCCATCTGGAGTGGCTACCTGGGGTACGATGTCGATCTTTAGCCCCGTGTACCCACGGTCGCCGGTCGCCTCCGGCATGCGCACATTGATCTGGCGCAGCCGGTCGGTTGGCAACGTCATCAGCGGCAGGTCGGGCAGCGTCATGCCTTTCTGGTCGGCCAGCCGCCGCGCCGAGCTGAGGAAACGCAGCAGCTGGCCAGTCGCACGTCATCGATCCGCACCTGCGTCAGATCGATGCCGTTGCGCGCGGCATTCAGCACCGGCTTGCCAGAGAGTTCAACCGCGATCCCCACCGGCGAACCGGTCGGACCGTCTCAGTCATGGAAATTACATTCCGAGCAGCAGGCGCTCCGACGCAGGCATCAACGACACTTCCGGTCGGCGTGCGTCGAGGCCCTGAACATCTCCACCACGCCGCCCAGATCGACTTGATCTTGCTGCCGATCTCGGCAGTCGAGAGCGTGATCGTCTGCGGTCCGTGCATCGTTGCGCACGCCGACAGGAGTGCAACAAGAACTGGTGCCACGAAACGGCGCATGTCCCTCCCCAACAACCTGATGCCGTCTTCAACGGCGCGAGACGGCGCATCGGCTGACTGGCGCATAGCGTAGCGAGTCGACGGCGCCAACCCGCTGTCATTGCCACGAATCCCCCAGCCCCGTCGCATCGAACCTGTGACAGCATGGCTCCCGCCGACGTGGGCTGGGGCATAGTTTCTGTGCTTCACGGCCGTTGCACCAGGCGCCGCCGGCCGCTGGGTGGACGGAGCAAGACCTCTTACAACAGCTATTCAGGAGGGAGACATGTGTTGAGGGATCGAGGTGGTCCAGGTTGCCAGCACTGCTACTCGCCGCCGTGACATCGGCAGCGCTTGCCCAGCAGCCATTGCTGATCGGCGCTCCGCAGCCGATGACCGGTCCCGACGCGCCGTTCGGCGACATAGTTCAAGAAGGCTTACACGATGGCCGTCGAGGAATCAACGCCAAGGGCGGCGTCGAACGGTCGCAAGATCGAGGTGATCATCGAGGATCACCAGGCCAAGAATCCGCTCGCGGCCACCGTGGCCGAGAAGATGATCACGCAGGAGAAGGTTCTGATCCTCACCGGCGGCCGCGCGTCCGGGCCAGGCGGTCGAGATCGCCTCGGTGGCGCAGCGCCTCAAGACGCCGTACCTGGTCGATCACCCGTCCGCGGACATCATCACCGCCAAGGGCATGGAATGGGTGTTCCGCCAGAATCCGACCGGCTCGATCTATCCGAGGCTTTCAACAAGTTCATCACCGAGGTACCGGGCGCGATGCCCAAGTCGGTCGCGGTCGTCTACGACAACACCGTGTTCGGCAAGACCATCGCCAACGCCACGATGCAGTTCCTCGAAGTCGAAGAACGTGCCGATCGTCGAGCGACGGAGGCCTATCCGGTCAACACGCTCGACTTCAAGCCGACCATGACCAAGGTCAAGGCGACCAACCCCGACATGCGTGCTGCTGATCGCGGTGGCGACGACCGACGCGATCCTCCGATGACGCGCCACGCGAAGGAGATCGGCATTTCCTGGCGCGCGCCTACGTGGGCTTCGGCGGCGGATTCGGCGTCGACGACTTCGCCAAGCAGCTCGGGCCGCTGGCCGAGAACGTCTTATTCGTCGGCGGCCTGGTCGGGCAATCCCAACGAAGAGCTTGACCAAGACTCTTCTACAAGAACTTCCAGGCCAAGTACGGTATCCACCCGCACGAGCACGAGGTCGAGGGCTACTCGGTGATCTACGTGATCGCCGACGCGTTCCGGCGCGCCAAGCTGACCGGCAACGTCGAAGCCGACCGCGAGGCGATCCGCCAGGCGCTGCTCGCCACCGACATGGTGACCGCCTTCGGCAAGACCAAGTTCGGCAACTGGGCGGGGCCGCTGGGCGATCCGTACACGAATCAGAACATCTACTCGCGCGATCACTCGGTGCTCGCGCAGTGGCGCGAGGCGGCGAGCTGCTCAACGTCTATCCGAAGGGTCAACGCCGAAGTCGCCTTCTGCTCTTCCCGATCCCAGCATCAAGTACTAGTCCTCCTCCGCGCTCCCCGCTGCTCGCGCTGGTCTGTGAGCGCGCGGAGCTTTCGCACCCTGGCGTGGAAACCCTGCTCCAGACTGTCGTCAGCGGCCTGCCTGACTGCGGCTCGCTGTACGCCATGATCGCGATCGGTCTCGACGATCGTCTCCGGCGTCATGCGCATCATCAACATGGCGCACGGCGATATGGTCATGCTCGGCATGTTCGGCGCCTACTGGGGTACGTGCGCTGTGGAAGCTCGACCCCTTCGTCTCGCGTGCTGCTCGTGGGTGCCGCTGATGTTCGTCTTCGGCGCGTGCGTGCATCGCCTGCTGCTGCGTCGGATCATCCCCGGCGGCGAGCTGAACACGCTGCTCTACACGGCGGGCCTGTCGCTGCTGATCGCCAACCTGGCGCTGTTCTTCTGGACCGGCGACTACCGCACCATCAACCTCGCCTACGCGCTCGCGCCGGCGCGGCCTTTCGGTATCGCCGTGCCGCTGCCATCGGCCATCGCCTTCGCGATCGCCATCGTCATCACCACTGGCGCTGTATCTGTTCCTGTCGCGCACCGACACGGGCAGGGCGATCCGCGCTACCGCGCAGAACCTGACTCCGCCGCGCTGATGGGCGTCGACGTCGGGCGCATCGACATGATCACCTTCGGGCTCGGCACAGCGCTGGCCGGCGCCGCGGGCGTGCGTGCTCGCGCCGTCGCTCTACCTCTATCCGACGGTCGGCGAGATCCTGGTCGTCAAGTGCTTCGTCATCGTCGTGCTCGGCGGCCTGGGCTCGGTCCGGGCGCGATCGCCGGCGGCATCCTGCTCGGTCTGGTCGAATCGCTCGGAGCGGTCTATGTCTCGGTCGCGCTGAGCGACACGATCGGCTTCGTGCTGTTCCTGCTCGTGCTCCTGTTCCGGCCGTCGGGACTGTTCGGCGTGGGCAGGATCGTGATAGAACCGCATACTCGCCGTCCTCGTGGTCGGCGTGCTGCTCGCCGGTGCCGTTCATTACACGCGCAATCCCTTCTATCAGCACCTGCTCATCATGGTGCTGTTCTGACGCGTGCTCGGCGCGGCCTGAACCTCCTCGGCGGCTTCGCCGGACAGGTGAGCTTCGGTCACGCGACCTTCCTTGGCGTCGGTGCATACACGACGATGCTGCTGTACCTCAAGCTCGGCTGGTCCCGTGGCTCGGCCTGATCCTCGGCGGCGCTTGGCCGGCGCAGTCGTGGCTTTGCCGATCGGGCTCATCTGCTTCCGTCTGCGCGGCCCGTATTTCTCGCTCGCCACGCTCGCGGTGGCCGAGATTGTCAGACTGGTGGCGCTGAACTGGGAGACTCTCACCGCAGGACCGACCGGATTGCTGATCACCGAAGCTGCCGGCGCTGGACTGGTTCTGGCCACACCGTCGACTGGGAGAGCAAGCTGCCCTTCTACTACGTCGCGGTAGCGCTCACCCTCGTTGCGATGGGCATCACCTGGTTCGATCTCGCGCTTCGCGGCTGGGCGCGTATCTGCTGGCGATCCGCGAGGACGTGGACAGCGCCGAAGCGGCTGGGATCGATACGACGCGCAGCAAGGTGGCCGCGCTGGCGATCTCGGCGTTCATCGCCGGGTCTGGCCCGGAGGCTTCACGGCCTTTACTTCCGCTACATCGACCCGGACGCGGTGTTCTCGATCGCGATGTCGGTCGAGATGGTGTTCATCGCCGTGGTCGGCGGGATCGCCACCACCGGCGGACCGATCGTCGGCGCCGTGTTTCTCGGTGACGATTTCTGAGCTCTTCCGCGAGCGGTTCCAGGTCGGACCATCTGATCTTCTACGGCCTGTTGATGATGGTCGTCATGGCCGCTACATGCCCGAGGGCATCTGGGGCCGGGTGCGGCAGTGGCTGCCAGGCGCGAAGGTATGAGCGCGAAGGGCCGCCCGAGCGCGAATTGCTCCTCCGGGAAGGCGCGCAGCGCCAAGGGGGACGTTGTCCGTGACGCTCGCTGCGCGTGGCTCACCTGACCAAGGACTTCGGCGGCCTGCGCGCCGTTTCCGATCTGTCCCGTTCGATCTGGCCCAGGGCGAGCTCCTCGGCCTGATCGGCCCCAACGGGGCCGGCAAGACAGACCGCGTTCAATCTGATGGCCGGTTTCACCGCGCCGCGCCGCGGTGAAGGTGAGTTGTCGGGCGAGAGCATCGTCGGACTCGCGCCGCACGCCGTGGTTCGCCGCGGGATCGCGCGCACGTTCCAGATCGTCAAACCGTTCCGCAAGCTCTCCAGTGCTGGAGAACGTCACGCTGGCTGCTCTTCCTGCACGAGCTCGAACCGGGCGAGGGCCGAAGCGCACGCCGCGCGGACGCTGGAGATAGTGAATCTGGCGTGGCAAGCGCCGCAGCCCGGCCTCCGATCCTGACGCTGCGGCGAGCAGAAACGGCTCGAGATCGCCGCGCGTCTCGCCACCGGACCGAAGATCCTCTTTCTCGACGAGCCGATGGGCGGCCTCAATCCGACCGAGATCGAGAACGCCTGCGAACTGGTCAGACGGATCCGCGATACGCGGCGTCACGGTCATCCTGGTCGAGCATCACATGAAGGCGATCATGCGCACTGCGGATCGCGTGATCGTCCTCCATCATGGCGTGGAAGATCGCCGACGCCGCGCCACAGGAGATCGTCCGGCATCCGGAAGTGATCAAGGCCTACTCAGGTGAGGGAGCGGTCTGATGCTGAAGGTCGATCACTTGCAGGTCGCGTACGGCAAGGTGCAGACGCTGTGGGATATCAGCTTCGAGGTGCCGCAGGGCGAGATCGTCGCGCTGATCGGTGCCAACGGAGCCGGTAAGACGACGACACTGAAGACGCTCTCCGCGCTGCTGAAGCCCGGGCGCGGCACTATCACGCTGGACGGCGAATCGCTCGCCGGATGCTCCTCGACGCAGATCGTGCAGCGGGGATTGTGCACGTGCCCGAAGGCCGGCAGCTGTTCGCAGAGATGACCGTGCTCGACAACCTGCTCATGGGCGCGTACTCGACGCGCCAAACGGGCCGTCGCGAACGGCTAGACAAGGTCTATTCCATCTTTCCGCTCTTGAAGGCGGGAGAAGCAGATGGCCGGCACCCTCTCGGCGCGGCGAACAGCAGATGGCGGCGATAGGCCGGGGTTTGATGGCAGAACCCCGGCTGCTCGTGCTGGATGAGCCTACGCTCGGGCTCGCGCCGATTGTCGTCGAGGAAATGTTTCGCGTCGTGAGGGACATCAATGGGTCCGGGGTGACCGTACTGCTTGTCGAACAGAACACACAGCACGCGCTGTCGCTTGCGAACCGCGGCTACGTGCTCGAGGCGGGGCGAGTCGTGATGTCGGGAACGGGGTCCGAGCTGCTGACCAACAAAGAGGGTGCGCAAGGCTTATCTTGGCCTTTGATGTCGTGGCGTAATCGCCCAAGTCAAAAGCGGTCACTGCGGCGAGCACATTTCCACCGCATTCGGCCCGAGGCCTTCCGGCACCCACCCTGGGCGATCATCTGCGCGCGCACCGTGAGATCGGTCGTGTAGCGGTGGTTGGGCGCTCCGCCCTGGCCGTTGTTGTACAAACGGTAAACCGGCGTCAAGCCTGCGGCGCACTGAACCGTCAGCGGCAGGAACGGCGATGTCGAACGCGTCGCCGCTTTCGAGCGACCACGCGGGATCCGCCTGACCTGATGGCGCACTCTGTGGCGAATGGCGTGTAGAAGTGCGAGCTCTTCGGCGCGAACGCCGCGCTGAAGAACCGGCAGACCGGTGCGGAATGCTCGTTCGGCCGCCGCATAGGCATTGAACTGGAAGCCCGTGCGCACCCAGCCAGGCGAGGGCTCCATTGTCGAGCTCGCTGATCTCGTCAGGGACTCGACGTGATGAAGTAGTGGTCGAAGCGCCGCATAGAAGTATTCGATCACCGGCACGCTTCGCCGAGGGCGGTGAGCCCGGAGAGCTGATACTCGAACAGGCCGGCGGCGGTTGCCGCGCAGCGGAGCGAACCGGTTCGATCGATCGAAAGACTCCAGACGTGGAGATTCGTCAGACCGGAATTGATTGGCGTCCAGCTCGCCGCGGCGTCGGTGCTCCTGAACACGCCTTGGTTGCGTAGCGGCATAGATCCGCGCGGGTGCGCTGGGATCGATCGCCAGCGCCATTTACGAAAATCGTATCGGGCAGTCCGTTTTGCGCAGCGATCCACGTCTCGCCGCTGTCGATGCTCTTGAATACGCCGCCTTTACTCGCATTGCCGGAGGCGTACGCCGCATAGACGATGGACGGTGTCGCTGGATCGATTGCGAGAGACGTTATGGCCGCTCCAGCAGGGACAGGAAGCAGGACCTGCCGCCATTGCCCGCCGCCGTCGGTCGACTTGAAGATCTTGCCCGTGTCACCGGGCCGGTGAGGTGGCCACCTGCTGGGCGACATACACGACGTCCGCATTCGTCGGGTCGATGGCCAACGCGGAAACGTAGAACCCGGTCAGTCCGTTGCTGCGCATCGCCCAGGACAACTCCGCCATCGATGCTTTTGAAGACCGCATCGTTTTGCTCCGGCGTAGAGCGTTGAGCTCAGCGATGGCGCAATGGCCACCACTGAAGTGGGACAGGTCGTTGAACTCAGCCGCCTCCGCCGCCCAATGCGCCCCCCGTCAATACTCTTGTAGATGGGAACATCAGCCGTAATCCCAGGGGGTCTCCCAGGCGACGTAAATCGTGGCCGGGGAACGGGGATCGATCACCAGGGAATTGACTTGATCGGGGGCGAGGACTGCCAAATCGGCCCAATGGCCTCCGCCATCGGTGGTCTTGGTGACGGTATTACCATACACCACCGGATAGATCGCATCCGGGAGAGGGATCGATGACGGTATTGCGGTTCACCACCGCATTCGTGGACGGCGACGAGGGATCGACCTGCAAACGGGTATGCGACGGGTCCGATCGCCGTCCAACTATTCGTGCCGAAGCACGACTGCGGGCAAGGCGAGTAGCGCAGTGGCGAGACAACCGACGCAAGCGATGCCGAACGAAATCGCAAGACGAATGGTTGCTCGCATGGACGTCTCCCTAGGGGCGTCGACGGCGAGGTGGATGACGGCACGGGTGTTGCGAGACCGAGACAGGCCGTCAAAGTACAGATGCGACCGTCGCGGCGGCCGCCGATACTTTCTTTGCTGAAGAAGTCGACGGGCATGAACCCCTCCTTGGACGCTATCAAGCCTAGTTTCGAACACGGCCCCTCGCGAGGGATGATCCGCCGAAGCGCTAATTCGGGTCATTGGGGCGAGGATTAATTGTTATTAATCGTGCCAGCAGGCGCTTTCCGCGCGACGCCGACCGGCCTAATCTGAGCAGCCATGGACGACCGCCAGACCGAGCCGGATCCAACAGCAGGTACCGGAGCGGCGCCATCGAAATCGATGCGATGCAGCGGACGTGTGCTGATCGATGGCACGCCCGCCAAGGTCGGTGCGCGTGCGTTCGATGTGCTGCTTGCACTGGTGGAGCGGCGCGAGCGGGTGGTACCCAAGCGCGAGTTGATGGATTTGGTGTGGCCCAAGCTCGTGGTCGAGGAAGGCAACCTGCTCGGTGCATATGGTGGCGCTGCGCAAGCTGCTCGGTCCGCGAGCGATCGCCACCATTCCGGGCCGCGGCTATCGCTTCGCGATGCCGGTCGACGCCGTGATCGGCGACAGCTTCGGCTGAGCCCGCGCCGTTCCGTCAGCAGCAATTCGCGGCAACCTGCCGGCCTCGCCGCCGCTGTTCGGTCGCGCGCAGGACCTGGACGCAGTGGATGACCCTGCTGCACGAGCACGCGGTCGTGTCGATTGTCGGCGCCGGAGGCATCGGCAAGACGCGCTTGGCGCTGGCGGCTGCGGCGGCCGCTCGGCTCGAGCTGCCGGACGGACGCTGGTGGGTGGAGCTGGCGCCGATCAACGAGGTGCGCAGGTCCCGAACAGTATCTGCGGGGCGCTCGGAATGCAGCTGCCTGCCGGTCGACCGCCGCAGGAAGCGCTCGCGATGGCACTCGCGAGCAAGAAGCCTGCTGCTGGTGCTCGACAACTGCGAGCACCTTGCGGATGACATCGCTGCCGTTGATTGACCTGTTGCGCGCGCGTGCACCGAACGTACGGCTGCTCATGACCTCGCAGGAATCGCTGAAGTGTCGTGACGAGCAGGTCTATCGGCTCGGCGCGCTGGCGGTACCGGCGAGCGCGCAGCTGAAGAGGCGACGCGAGTTCGGCGCCGTGGCACTGTTCGTCGAACGCGCGCATGCGGTCGACTCCCGGTTTCGACTCGCTAACGATAACGTCGAAGTGGTGGTCGACATCTGCCGGCGATTGGACGGCATTCCGCTCGCCATTGAACTGGCCGCGGCGCGCGTGCCAGTGCTCGGTGTGCACGGCCTGCACGCGCGGCTCAACCAGATGTTCAACGTACTGAGCGGCGGCACGCGCATGAAGCTGCGACGGCACCAGACGCTGCGCGCCGCACTCGAATGGAGCCACGGTCTGCTGTCCGCCGACGAGCAGACCGCATTCCGCCGCCTGGGTGTGTTCGCCGGCGGCTTCACTCTGGAACTGGCGCAACAGGTCGTCAAGCGATGAACGCATCGATCAATGGCTCGTGCTGGATCTGCTGGGCCATCTGATCGACAAATCGCTGGTGATCGCTGACGGCGAGGCCGAGCCTCGCTATCGCCTGCTCGAGACCACGCGTGCATTCGCACTCGAGCAGCTCGGGCGGCCGGCGAGTCCGAAGCGATGCTGCGGCGTCACGCGCAAGTGATGTGCGAGCTGATGGCGGCGATCGGATGCGAACTGCTGGAATCTATCACCGGCCGAACGTCAGGCGCGCGGTGCAGGAGCTCGGCAACCTGCGCGCGGCGGTCGATTGGGCGATGGCCGCCACGGATGACCGCACGCTGGCCTATGAGCTGCTGGGCAGAGTGCTGGCTCGTGTGGCTGCACGAACGGCCTGACCGGCGAAGGTGTGCAGCGCATGCTGCAGCTATGGCCGCTGCCGTCGGATCTGCCGACCAATATCGAAGCGGACTTCTGTCTGGCCTTGGCGCGGCTCAATCAAGGGCGCTGGGCGCGAGGAACACTGGCAAGCCGCGCTGCGCGCCGAAGCGTTGTATCGACAGCTCGGCGATGCGGACCGGCTCGGCGATGCCCTGCTTGCTCATCGGGACAATCGGTTTGAACCGGAACCACATGGCCGAGGCTGAGCGGGCGCTGCGTGAGGCCGAGGAACTGGTTACCGACGCTACGGCGTTGCGCAAGCAGGCGGCGCTCGCAGCGACGCAGGGAGAGTGTTACGGGTCGTCTCGGCGACGACTGAGCGCTCGATCGCGGCGTTTCGTCGGCAAGGCGAGCTGTATCGCCGCGCAGGCGCACGTGCTCGGCGAGTACCTCGCGCTCGGCAACGTCGGTAGTGCCCAGCTCGAGGCCGGCGAGTTAGATCGCGGCGATCGAGTCGCTGCGCAAGGCGGTCGAAGGCCTGCGTCGAATCAACGCGCCTTACGGGCTGGGATTTCGCCTCAGCATGCTGTCGATTGCGCTCGCGTTGCGCGGCGATGCCGTCGATGTTCTTGCGCTCGCGCGCGAAGCGTTCGATCAACTCCGAGCGCTCGGCGCGACGAGTGGTCCGGTGTTGGCCGCCGCGCTGCATCACGCCCGGCGCGATCGATGCTGCGGCGTGCCGTCCTGCTCGCCGGCTACGCGCTCAGCGAGCCAAAGACGAACTCCAGCGCCGGCCTGTCTGCCGGTGCATCTGCGGGTGCAGCAACAAGTGCGCGATCGCGCGTTGGTCGAGCATTCTGCGGCGACAGTCGAAAGCCTGGCTGCGCGCGGGCGAACAACTGACCGAAGCGCAGGCGGCAGCGATCGCGTTCGATGACGCACCCACTGGACGGGCCGCCGTGGTGATGTTTCAGGTCACGACGAAGCTGCGGACGACGACCGGCGCCGGTCCGTAGATCGTGTCGCCTGCCTGGTTGGCTCTGACCGTGCAGGTGCCCGGGACGAGCAGCGTGATCGTCTGGCCAGTTCGCTCCCGCCTGCGGTGCAGACGATCGGCGTGCTCGTGCTGAACGTCACCGGCAATCCCGACGTGGCGGTCGCGCGACCGTGATCGGCGAATCGGCGAGCGTCTTGTTCGCCAGCGCGGCGAAGCTGATCGTCTGGCTCACCTTCGTCACCGTGAAGCTCCGATTGATCGCCGGAGCGGCGTTGTAGATCGCGTTGCCGGGCTGAGTCGCCCGCACGTTGCAGGTGCCCGGCACCGACGAAGCGTGATCGTGGCACCGTTGGTGCCGCCGCTCGTGCAGATCGACGGACGTCGTCGACGCGAACGTCACCGGCAGGCCCGAAGTCGCGGTCGCGCTGACCGTGATCGGCGACTGGAGCAAGCGTCTTGCTGCGACGGCCCGGCGAACGAGATCGTCTGGCTCGCCTTGGACACGATGAAGCTTCGGCTGACCGAGGGCGCCGGGTTGTAGCTGCCGTTGCCCGCCTGATCGGCCTGCACGGTGCAGGTCCCGGCCGCGAGCAGCGCGATCGTGGCTCCGTTCGTTCCGCCGGATGAGCAGACAGCGGGCGTCGTGACGCTGAAGGTCACCGGGAGATGCGAGGACGCCGTGGCGCTGACGGTGACAGGCGACTGGAGCAGCGTCTTGTTGGCCAGGCGTGCCGAACGTGATCGTCTGGTTCACCGGCGCGAGGGTGAAGGCCGCATTGCAGGCGGTGTCGTCATCCAGGGTCACGATCCCGTCCGCGCAATCCGGGTCCCCGGACCAGCCGGCGAAACTCGGAGCCTGCCGCCGGGGCCGCAGTCAGCGTGACGACGGTGCCGGCGGCGTACGACTGCGAGCAGTCTCCGCCGCAGCTGATGCCGGCGCGGATTGCTGGTGACGGTACCGGTGCCCGTTCCCGATCTGGTCACGGTCAGCAGCGGCCCGACGACGCAGCCGGACAGCGAAACCGTCGAGACGTAGCGCCTGATCGATCGAATCGAGCGGCCGTGCTCCTGCGCCGTCGCGCACGAGACACGCCGCGACATCCGGCGCCTGGGCGGTGACCGCGGGCCGCCGCGAACGGAATCGACTCGGTTCCGCGATTGTTCAGGTTCACGCCGTCGGCGCTGACGTTGCCGGCGACGTAGGCCCGGGCGATATTGGTCGTGTCGTCGTAGCACTGGGAATCCGACGGCAGTCCCTTGCAGATGATCAGCGCATCGTGCTGCATCGCCACCGTCCGACGCGTAGAAGTTGTCGACGACGTTGGCGTTTCCGCCATACCGAATGCGAGTTCCGTAGCCTCCCGCGCCAGTCCCACACGAGGTTGTTCCGCATATCGAGCGTCGTGTCGGTGTCGTGGGTTCGGGCGGTCGAATCATCGAAGGTCACCTGGGGACTTCGCTGCATGCGCATCGATGAAGAGGTTGTGGTGGAGCGTGATCCGTGTCTGCCCGAACGCCAGCAGGCATGTTCTTCTCTTCACCCGCCGGCTCGGCCAGGATGCTCCACTGCACGGTGATGTCGCGGGTACCGACCCGGGTGATGTCGATGTTGCCATCGAAGGAATTCTGGACCGAGACGTGGTCGATGACGACGTTGTAGGCAGCGTCCGTGATCCAGATGCCGTCCTGCGATGCGTCCGCGAATTCGCAGCCCGGAAATGACGATGTCGTGCCCGGCGGTTCCACGCACGATCAGGCCCTTGTTCTTCAGCGTGATCCCGGGGACGGGCGCCGTCGAGGTCATCGACGGTCACGAACGCGCTCCGGATGGTGACTTCGCTCGCGAGGACGATGTCCCCGCCGACGTCGAAGACCACGCTGCGGTTGCCCTGCGAGAGGGCGTCGCGAAGGCTCCCGGCGCCGGAGTCCTGGAGATTGGTGACGTGGTAGATCGGTTTCCCCGAGCCGCCCGGCGTCGATCGCGCCGGAATCCTTCGTAGGCCGAAGATGCCGGATGCGCTCGGCGGCCAGCCGACAGCCGCGGCCAGCGGCGGGAGCAGAATCAGCCCCGCCAGGCTCGCAGTGGGTGAACCCTTCACGCCAGGCCCATCCGCTGCAGGAACGGCTGCCAGCGCGGATCGCCGTGCAGCGATCGCAGAATCCCGTCCGTCGCCGAATATGTCACGCCGGGGTCGCGTTGCGCATAGGCCGTTCGAGCCATTCGAACGCCTTGTCGACCTCGTTGCGGTAGGCGTAGCCCTCGGCGACCTGATAGGCCGCGGTCCAGCCGAACTCGTCGATCAGACGCCTGCAGCGCCGCATCCGATTCGGCAGCGCGTGCCCCGAGGCATGATGGATCATCGCGAACGCCAGGTTGCGGAAGACGTCGTGCGATTCGGCTCCAGCCAGCTTCCAGACGCTTCCTGAGCACGGCCCTGCAACAGCACGCGTGATCGCCAGGAACGCGTGGTTCAGGCCGGCGCTCGGAGCAAGGTCGAGCGCGAGCTGAAACGACGCCGCGGCCTCCTCGAAGCGCTCGTCCATCAGGGCAACCATCGCAGCCTGGCGATGCGTGCGCGCCGAAAGAGGATCGAGCGCGACCGCTTTGCGGATGCAGCTCGAGTGCCTCGTCGACCCGGCCCCGAATCCTCGCCAGCTGCCCCGCCGCGCGCAGCGCGTTGGCGTCGCCGGGGGCAAGCTCCAGCGCGCGCCGGAACGAGGCTTCGGCCGCGGTAAAGTTCCAGTCGTGGCCCTCGAGCACCGCGCCGAGCGCGATGTGGCCTTCGGCCAGGTCCGGAGCCAGCGCGCAGCGCGTTTTGGCGCGGCCTCCCGGGCGCGCTCGAAGCCTTCGTCGATCGGCGCGAAGCCGTAACCCGCCTGCACAATGGTGGATGCTGCGCCAGCCCTGCCCACGCCAGCGCAAAACTCGGATCGATCGCCAGCGCCCGCTGGTACAGATCGATCGCCTTGTCGCTGTCGGCCTGCGTGACCCGCTCGCCGTAGAACTTGCCCTGCAGGTAGAGCTGGAACGCCTCGGGATTGTCGCTGCGTCCGGTGACCGCCTGCCGCACTTCGGCCGCTGCGGCGCTGTCGGCCGCCAGTCTCGGCCGGCTGCCCCATCAGCGCCGCGCGCAGCTCCTTGACCACCGACTGCGCGATGTCGTCCTGCACCGCGAAGATGTCGTCGAGCTCGCGGTCGTAGGTCTCCGACCAGAGATGCGAGTCCGACGCGACCTGGATCAGCTGCGCGGTGATGCGCACGCGTTTGCCCGACTTGCGCACGCTGCCTTCGAGCACCGTGGCCACGTTGAGCTTCTGCGCGACCGTCGGGATGTCGACGTCCTTGCCCTTGAAGGAGAACGCGGAGGTGCGCGACGCGACGCGCAAGCCCGCGGATCTTCGTCAGCACGTTCAGCAATTCTTCCGACAGCCCGTCGGCGAAGTACTCGTTCTCCTCGTCGCGGCTCATGTTGAGAACGGCAGCACCGCGATCGAAGGCATCTCCTTGTCTGCCGGCGCCATCTGTGACTTGAGCGGCGGAAAGCTCTGCGGCAGATCAGGATGGCAAAGCTGGAACACCGACTCCGGCCGTCCGAGGTCCTTCAGGCCGTGGGAGCCGAGCGCCTTGACGCTCGCGAGCGGCGGCAGGTGGTCGCGGCAGAGGTCGTGCGTCGACTCGGAGAGGAGCGTCTGGCCGCCGTGATCCGGCCGCGAGCAGGCGCGCGACCCGGTTGAGCGGCGCGCCGAAATAGTCGCCGCCGCGCAGCTCGACCGCGCCCGAATGCAGCGCCATGCGCACGCGGAGCTTCGCCGCTTCGGGCCACGGCTCGCGATGGAGCGCGCGCTGCGCCTCGAGCGCCGCCGCAAGCGCGTCGGATGCCGTATGGAACGCCGCGCAGAATGCGTCGCCGCCGGTCTTGAACACGTGGCCGTCGTGATCCTCGATGCAGTGGCGCAGCAGCGCATCGTGGCGCGCCAGCGCGGCGCGCATCGCCGCGGCGTGCGCTTCCCAGAGCCGCGTGCTGCCCTCGATGTCGGTGAACAGCAGCGTGACGGTGCCGGTCGGAAGGTTTGTGGTCACGCGGAGATACCGGCTTCCTTGAGGAGCGCCTTGACGCCGCTCCGGGCGATCTGCACGCCGATACTGAGCACGATGAAAGCCGACAGACGCACGATGATGTTCATGCCGGTGTGCCCGAGCCACGCGGCGAAGCGTTCGGCATAGGCATAGGTCAGCAGGATGCACGCGGCCACGATCGACGTGCCGATGATGGCGGCGGCGAACTGGATCGCCAGCTTATCGAGCACGTGCGAGTGGTTGGCGCCGATGGTGACAGCCACCGACATGACGCCAGGATCGAGCCGTCAGCGGCATCGTCAGCGGGTAGAAGGCGCGGGCGAACGCGACCACCGAGGCCTGGTTCGGATCGACGATCTCGTCGGGCGGTTTCGGCTCGTCGGTGAGAAGCTGCCAGCCGAGCGCGCATACGACTGCGCCTCCGGCGACCTCGATCACCGGTATCTGCAGGTTGAACAGGCGAAGGGATGAAGGAGCCCAGCACCAGGGAGCCCAGAATCAACGCGAACGAGTACATTGCGACGTGTCGCGCGAGACTTGCTGCGGTCGCCGCGGCGTCGCAACCCCTGGTCATCCTCAGGAACAGCGGCGCGTCGCCTGGAGGATTGACGACGGGCAGAGTCGTTCCGACGATCACCAGAATCGCCGTTGCGAGCTGATTGAGGTCGTTCCAGACTATTCCATCAAGCATGGGATACCCGCCGATTCCTAAACGTTCATCTCGAGCAGCGCGTAGCTGAGCGACTTGCCGTGGCGCATCGAGCGCCGAGCGAGGTCGTGACGCCGCCGTTCAACGATCGCTCGCACACGAATTGCAGCGCCCACAGGCCCGGCAGCTCGTAGCGCCGGACCTCTCCGAGGACGATGCCCTGCAGGTGCTTCCTGACGGCCTCGGCGGTCACGCGCTCGGCCAGCAGCGGATAATCCTCCGCCCGGTACGGCGATCAGCGACAGGATCGACGTATCGCCCTTGTCGCCGGCACGGCAGTGCGCCAGCTCATGCAGCCTGGGCATCGCGCGACCACTCCCGCAACGTCACCTTCGTCGACACTCGCTCGCGCTCGATCATCGTCGAGACGATGCCGATCTGCTCGTGCACGTACTTGCGCGTGCCGCCGCCGCCCGCAGGCCCGTTAGTGTAGAGCGCTTCGACTTCCTCGCCGACCAGCGATCGCGCGCTCCGGCGTCGGCGCGCGCGCAGCGACACGCAGACGGACCTCGTACGGTTGCTCGCCGCTGTCGAACGATCTGCCGTGCAGCGAGGTGCTGCCGATCAGATCGACGCGCAGATCCGGGAACGTCCTTGCCCAGGCGCTGGCGAACGATCTCGCCGGCGAGCCGCGCGCGGAGCCAGCGCGTTGGCGCCGCCGTAGCTGATCTCGCCCTCGCCGACGTATCCCGCGTGATAGCCGACGCTGACCTTGAGCTTCGGCGGACGTCTTCTGCCCGGTCGCGCCGCGCACGTCGACGCGGTCGGGCGCCGTCTCGCGCAGACGTCACCGTGGAAAAGTCGGCGACGACGTCCGGCGTGACATAGCCGAACGGATCGGTCACCTCGTAGAGCAACTGCTCCTTCGCGGTCGCCAGCGTGATGCAACCGCCGGTTCCGTCGACCTTGCCCACGGTCGCGTTGCCGTCACGCGTCGACGTCGGCGATAGGGAAAGCCCAGGTGCGCCATGTCCGGCACATCCTTGCGCCCGGGCTCGGCGTAGTAGCCGCCGCAGAGCTGTCCCGCGCACTCGAGCAGATGACCGATCGACGTACCTCGCGCCAGCCGATCGAAGTCGTCGAGCGGCCAGCCGTACTCGTGCACCATCGGCGCCACGAAACAGCGACGGGTCGGCGCACGCGGCCGGTGACGACGATATCGGCGCCGGACTGGAGCGCGGGCAACAGCGCCGCCGCGCCGAGGTAGCGCGTTCGCCGAGACCAGCTCCCCGTATTTCGCAATGGGCGTTCCGCTCTCGAGCGTGGGCTCGCCGGGCTCGATCTTCGCCAGCACGTCGTCGCCGGTGACGACCGCCACGCGGATCGGCGTCCGTTTGCGCTCGCGCGATGGCGATGATCGCGTCGGCCGCGGCGATCGGATTCGCCGCGCCCATGTTGGTGATCAGGCGCACGCCGTGCCGGCGCAGCAGCGGCAGCAGCAGCTCGATGCGCCGCTCGAGCAGCGGGTCGTAACCGCGCGCCGGATCCTTGCGCTTGCGCAGCTGCGCCAGCGCCACCGTGCGTTCGCCGAGGCACTCGAGCACGAGGTATCGAATGTCGGCCGCGCTCGGCGAGCACCGCCGCGGGCTCCAGGCGGTCGCCGGAGAATCCGGCGCCGGCGCCGATGCGCAGCAGCTCGGGCATCTCGTCGCATCAGTTGCCTCAGTTGCCGCCTTCAGTCGCCCGGCAGGCTCTGCACTTCGGGGAAGAAGAGATCCTTCCACGAGGCAGGCTTGGTCTTGATCGAGCCGATCTTGTACATGAAGTCCGCCGTCTTGCCGACCTTCTGCGGCATCGAGCGTGTACGCGTAATCGGAGGCGCTGATCATCGCGTAGATCTCATCGACGCGTGTTCTTGGTGTCCTTCGCCTGCTCGAGATAGATCCTTGGCGGCCGCGCGCTTGTCCTTGTTGATGGTGTCGATCGCCTCCTTCAGCGCGTCGAAGAACGCCTTGTAGCTCTTCGGATTGGCCTCGCGATATTTGGTCGATGCGGCGATCACCAGCGCGGTCGCCGGCCCGCCGAGGATCTCGTAGTTGGTGGTCAGCGTCCGGATGCCCGGGACCTTCATCTCCTGCTCGTGGAACGGCGAGGTGGCGAAGTGGGCGTCGACGCCAGCCGTATTGTTGGTGCAGCGCGAGCAGCGCATCGGGATGCGACAGGCCGACGGTCCATGGGTCGAAGTGGGCGTAATTCTGGTCGCCGTACTCTTTCGCCGCCGCCATCTGCAAGCATGATCGCCTGCGTCGAGATCTTGACCGACGGCACGGCGATCTTGTCCTTGTCGCTGAAGTCGCGGATCGACTTGACGTTCGGGTTGCGCACGTTGAGATAGAGCGGGTAGGTCGTCAGCGCCGACATGCCCTTGACCTGAACGTTGTCCTGGGTCTTGTCCCACAAGGTGATCAGCGACGGCGCGCCGACCGAGATGAACTGCAGCGCGCCGCTGATGATGCCGTCGTTCATCACGCTCGGGCCCGCGACCTTGATCCAGCCGACCTTGACCTCGCCCAGCCCTTCGGCCTTGGCGTGCTTTTCGACCAGCTTGTCGCGCTCCATCAGCATCAGCGGCAGGAAGCTCACGCCGTACTGCTGCGCGACGTTGATCTCCGCCTAGTTCCGCGCCCGCCGGCGCGGCAACGGCGACCAGCAGCAGCCCCAGCAAGCACCGCTTGACGATGGACATCGCTCCTCCCGAATCCCGCCTTCCCGGTCGCGGAACCGTCGACGGCGTCCATTCTTGCACAGTTCGCCGGGGCGGCGAATCCCTGTATCCGGCCCCCGGATGGCGCCGGCGGGCGTAAATTGATCGGGCCCGACGATTCCAGTCCGGCCGAGCCGCCGGCGCGCGGCGCCTCACGATGAGCAGAACCAGCCGCAGCACCCACCCGCCAAGCCGCCGATTTACCCGCGTGGCCGCCGCTTCGCACGAGTCATCAACTCATCGGCGCGCGGCCATCCTGCTCGGACCGCCCTGGCAGGCGCTGCGCTCGTCTACGTCTTTGCCGCGGACGACGAAGACGCGCAGCTCGCGGCCGATATCGCACCGCGACAGGATGAACCGAAGCACGGCCTCGAGAGCTCATGGGCGTGAAAGGCCGCCGCTTACATGGCCGAGGTTCGATCGGTGGTATTCTCCGGCCTCTGGCACGGGAGGCCGCTGGCCTACCCGCGATCGCGGTGCTCGCCGTCGCGATCGCGCGCTGGCGTGTTTCTGGGTGACCTGGCTGATGTCTCCGCCGCCGGAGCGCTTTTCAGAGCGAGCCCGGCGGTCCTTAGCGGTGGTCACTGAGTGGTCACTGGTGGTCGCGGTGGTCATTTGCGGCGCCGCGAAGAGGCACTCAGCGGTGTGGGCATCACGCGCCGGCGCGCGCGAGCATTGCGTGGAGCAGCACATTGGCTCCCGCCTCGAGGTGCTCGGGACGGGCATCCTCGATTTCGTTGTGGCTGATGCCGTCCTTGCACGGCACGAAGATCATCGACGTCGGGGCGACGCGCGCGACATAGATCGCATCGTGGCCCGCGCCGCTGACCATCTCCCGGTGCGGATAGCCCGAGCTCGCGCGTTGCGGCGCGCACCGCGTCGACGCAGCTCGGCGTCGAAGCGCGACGCCGGAAAGTGGTCGACCTGCTGCAGGTCGCATTCGAGGCGAAGGTCGGCGGCGATCGCGCGCCGCCGCGTCGCGAGCTCGCGGTCCATCGTCGCGAGATGCATCGTCGTCGGGATGGCGCATGTCGACGGCTCATCTTGACCAGCCCGGGGATGACGTTGCGCGAATTCGGGCTGACCTGCATGAATCCCACCGTGGCTCGGCCGTCGGGCGCATGGCGCAGCGCCAGCGCGTTGACCGCCTCGACGAACCGCGACGCGCCGCGCAGCGCGTCGTGACGCGCTTCCATCGGCGTCGGGCCCGGCATGCGCATCCTGCCCGGTCCAGACGCAGTCGTACCAGCGCAGGCCCAGCGCGCCGGTCACCACGCCGACGATCTTGTCTCTCGCGCTCGAGAACGGGCCCCTGCTCGATGTGCGCCTCGAAATACGCGTCGAGCGCGCGCCTGCCGACGGGCGCGCTGCCCGCATACCCGATGCGACGCGAGCGCGTCGCCGAACGTAACGCCGTCGACGTCGCGCTGCTGCAGCAGGTGCTCGAGCGTGAACACGCCCGGCGAACGCGCCGGAGCCGCCCATCACCGGCACGAAGCGGCTTCCTTCCTCGTTGGTCCATATCGCGACGCCGACCGGCTTGTCGGTCGCGACCTTCGCATCGTTGAGCGTGCGCAGCACCTCCAACCCGGCGAGCACGCCGTAGTTGCCGTCGAACTTGCCGCCCGAGGGTTGCGTATCGACATGGCTTCCGGTCAGCACCACGCGCGCCGCGGGATCGCGTCCGGGGCGTATCGCGAAGATGTTGCCTGCGCCGTCGATTTCCGTATTCGCGCCCGCATCGCGCAGCCAACCGACGACGAGATCGCGCCCCTGCCGGTCGAGATCGGTAAGAGCAAGACGGCGAACGCCTCCCTTGGGCGTCGCGCCGATCTCGGCCAGCTCCATCAGCGATTGCCATAGGCGTCCGCCATCGACGAAGCGCCCTGACGCACGTCGCGGAATCGCGAACATCAGCTGGTGTCGTCATCGTCAGCCTCCTCACCTGCTTTGCCTCCACCGAGTCGCGCATGGATCCAGTCCGCGGCGCGCAGCGTCGCGCGATCGGCGCCGACCGCGCCGGCGACGGTGACGCCGACGGGCAATCCGTGCGGTCCGTCAGCGACGGGCACATGCACGACGGGCACGTGCAACAGCGTCCATATCCGGTTGAACAGCGGATCGCCGGTGGCGGCGATCCCCGCGGGCGCCTCGCCTGCGGTGCTGGGCGCAAGCAGCACGTCGAATTCGCTGAAGACCTGCGGAAGCATCGCGCGGCACGTCCGCGTCAGCGACCGCGCGGCGTCGTATTGCTGCGGCGACACGGCAAGGCCCGGCGTCGATCATCGTGATCATGTCCGCGCTCAAGTCGCTTCGCGGTGCACGAGATTTTCGTACGCCAGGGATTTCGCGACTTCGAACACCATGATCGACGGTCTGCGCCTCCGCCAGCCCCGCAAACGGCGGCGGCAGCGTCACGTCCGAAGCGCTCGCGCCGGCGGCGCGCAGCCGCTTGCCCGCCTCTTCGAGCACCGCGACCGTTTCGGGCTGCGCGCGATTCCATTCGTAGGTCCTGCACAGGCCGATCCGCGGAACGTCGGCTGTCGGCCCGTCGATCAGGAGCTCGCGCCGGTCCGCGAGCGCGGCCACGAAACAGCGCGACGTCGGGGACGCTGCGGGCGAGCGCGCCGACGGTGTCCAGCGTATCGGAAATCATCTTGACGCCGACGCGGGTCACCATGCCGAAGGTCGGCTTGTATCCCACCACGCCGCAAAACGCCGCAGGACGTACGATCGAACCCGCCGTCTGCGTGCCGAACGCGAGCGGAACCATCCAGTCGGCGACGGCGGCGGCCGAGCCCGACGACGAGCCTCCGGGAGTGTGCTGCAGGTTTCGCGGATTGCGCGTCGGGCCGGGATGGAAGGTGGCGAATTCGGTCGTGACCGTCTTGCCGACGACGATCGCGCCCGCCGCTCTCGCCACCGCGACGCAGGCGGCGTCCCATGCGGGACGATGGTTGGCATAGATCGGCGACCCGTACGAAGACGGCATGTCGAAGGTGTCGAACAGATCCTTGACCGCGATCGGAAGGCCGTGCAGAGCCCGGCCGTGCCTTGCGAATCGAGCGCGCGTGCGCGCCGCATCGCCGCGTCGGTATCGAGGAAGGTCCACGCGCGAACGTCCGGTTCGCGCTCGGCGATGCGCTCGAGGCAATCGGCGAGCAGCGCTTCGGCGGTGATCTCGCGGGCCGCGAGCTTGCGCGCCGCGGCAGTCGCGCTCAGACGGTTGAGGCCACTCATTGTCTGGCTCCGTTCATCGCGTGCGAATTCGGCAGACACTCGCGTAGCGTGGCGGCGTACCGTAGCTGACCACGCGGGCGCACACCGCGCGATCGCGCAGGTGGCACGCGGCGAAATGGCCGGGCATCACTTCCTGCAGCCGCGGCTCCTCGACCCGGCAGCGATCGAATGCATACGGGCAGCGCGTGTGGAAGCGGCACCCTGTGGGCAGCTCGACCGGGCTCGGCACATCGCCGGCGAGAATGATGCGCTTTCGCTCGACCGTGGGATCCGGCACCGGCACCGCCGACAGCAGCGCCTCGGTGTACGGGTGCTGCGGACTCCGGAACAGCGCGCGAGTCGACGCGAGCTCCACGATCCTGCCGAGATACATCACGGCGACGCGGTGGCTGATGTGCTCGACCACCGCGAGATCGTGCGCGACGAACAGATACGACGAGGCCGAACTCGCGCTGGAGATCGACCGAGCAGGTTGATGACCTGCGCCTGCACCGAGACGTCGAGGGCCGACACCGGCTCGTCGCAGACGATGAGCTTGCGGCCGCGGCGCAAGCGCACGCGCGATCCCGAGGCGCTGGCGCTGTCCGCCGGAGAATTCGTAGGGGTAGCGTGGCATCTGGTCGGGGCGCAAGCCGACTCTTTCGAAAAGCGACACCACGCGGTCGCGGATTTCCGATGCGGAGACGTCCTCGAAGTTGCGGATGGGCTCGGCGACGATATCCGCCGCGCGCATGCGCGGATTGAGCGACGCATACGGATCCTGGAACACCGCCTGCAGCTCGCGCCGGTAAGGCCGCATGGCCGCGGCCCTGAAGCGCATCGATGCGCTGCCCGCGCCACTCGATGGTCCCGGCCGTCGGCTCGATCAGCCTGAGCACCGTCTTGCCGATGGTCGACTTGCCGCAGCCGGATTCGCCGACGAGGCCGAGCGTCTCGCCCTCGGCAATCGCGAAGCTCACGTCGTCCACCGCATGCACGCTTCCCGCGCCCGACCGAAGACGCCGCCGCGCATGGGGTAATGCTTGGTGATGTGCGCGACCTCGAGAAGCGCGGGCGGCGCTGCGACGGCCGTGTCCTGCTGCCAGGCGAGTTCATGCCACGGCAGCTTCCGCGCACGGCCGCATCCGCAACCAGGCCGCTCCGACTCCCAGCAGGCGGCCCAATGGCCCGCGCGCTTTTTCCTCGAGCGGCGGGTATTCGATCCGGCAGCGCGCAGTCGCGTACGCGCAGCGCGGCGCGAACGCGCAGCCGACGATGGGTTCGGAGAGCGACGGCACGGTGCCGGCGATTTCGGCGAGTCGCCCGCCGGCGACGCCCTCGCTTGCCCGGCTCGCGGCGCCGAGCTTCGGAATCGAATCGAGCAGGCCGCGCGTGTAGGGATGGCGGGGACGCGCGAACAAATCGACGACCGAAGCCTCCTCGACCTTGCGTCCCGCGTACATCACGATCACGCGCTGCGCCATTTCCGCGACCACGCCGAGATCGTGCGTGATCAGCATGATGGCCGCGCCCGTTCTCGTCTTGAGCTCGCGCATCAGGTCGAGGATCTGCGCCTGGATCGTGACGTCGAGCGCGGTGGTCGGCTCGTCGGCGATCAGCAGCCGCGGCTCGCAGGCCAGCGCCATGGCGATCATGACCCGCTGCCGCATGCCGCCGGAAAGCTGGTGCGGGTATTGGCTGACGCGGCGCTCCGGCTCCGGGCATGCGCACCAGCCGCAGCATCTCGACCGCGCGAGCGCCCGCGTCTTCGCGCGAGAGGCCGCGGTGCAGGACCAGCGCTTCGGCGATCTGATGGCCGATGGTCAGCACCGGATTCAGCGACGTCATCGGCTCCTGGAAGATCATGGAAATGGCGTCGCCGCGAACCTTGCGCATCTCCGGCTCCGGCAGCTCGAGCAGGTCGCGGCCCTCGAAGATCACCCGTCCGCCGACCGTTCGCCCCGGAGGCGACGCGATCAGGCGCAGAATCGACAGCGACGTGACGCTCTTGCCGCAGCCGGACTCGCCGACGACGGCGAGCGTCTCGCCGCGCCCACCGAAAACGACACGCCATCGACGGCGCGCACCACGCCGTCGCGCGTGAAGAAGTATGTCTTCAGGCCCTGCACGTCGAGCAGCGGCGCGGCGGTTCGGGAATCGCGCTCATCGCATCATGCGCCGCGCGAGACGCGGGTCGAGCGCGTCGCGCATGCCGTCGCCGAGCAGATTCACCGCGAGCACCGTGAGCGACAGACGAGATGCCGGGAAAGACAATGAGGTAGCCCGCGATCTGGATCAGGCTCCGTCCCTCGGCCATGATGTTGCCCCAGCTCGGAATATTCGGCGGCGTGCCGGCGCCGATGAACGACAGTATCGCCTCGGTGATCATCGCCGATCCGCAGACATAGGTTCCCTGCACGAGCAGCGGCGCGACGATGTTGGGCAGGATGTGGCGCACGAGGATGCGCGGCAGGGTCGTGCCGGCGGCGATCGCCGGCTTCGACGTACGGTTGCTCGCGCAAGCTGAGCACGAGGCTGCGGACCAGGCGCACGACCCGCGGGACCTCCGCCAGCGTGATGGCGACGATCACGTTGCCGATGCTCGCCTTGGTGCAGCGCCATCAGCGCGATGGCGAGCAGCACCGAGGGGATCGACATCAGGCCGTCCATGACGCGCATCACGACGGCGTCCAGCCGGCGGACGTAGCCGGTGACAAGCCCGATCGCCAGCCCGAGCAAGGTCGAGAGCGCCGCGACCGCCAGGCCGACGATCAGCGATACCCGCGCGCCGTACACGACGCGGCTGTAGACGTCGCGGCCGAGCATGTCGGTGCCGAACCAGAAGTCCGCCGACGGCGGCTTCAGGCGCTTGGCCGGCGAGACCGCCTGCGGGTCGATCGTTCCGAGCCACGGCGCGAGGATCGCGATGGCGACCATGACGATGAGTATGCACGCCGCCGATGAGCGCCGTCGGATGACGCCTGAACGCGTCGCGAAAGCGCCGCCACGTCGGCGATACCGATGCGACCGCGCGATCGGGCGGCGGCAGGCGAGCGTCGTCGAGCTCATGTCAATAACGTATCCGCGGATCGAACAGCACGTACGAGAGATCGACCGCCAGATTGACCAGCACGTAGACCGCGGAAAAATCAGGATCACGCCCTGGATGATGGGATAGTCGCGGCGCAGGATCGCGTCGACGGTGAGGCGCCCGATGCCGGGCAGCGCGAACACCGTCTCGGTGACGATCGCGCCGCTGATCAGCAGCGCGACGCCCACGCCGATGATCGTCACCACGGGAATCGCCGCGTTCTTGAGCGCGTGGCCGATCAGCACCTGCTCCGGCGCAAGCCCTTTCGCCTCCGCGGTGCGGATGTAGTCCTGCGCGAGCACGTCGAGCATGCTGGCGCGCGTCATGCGCGTGATCAGCGCGACGTACACCGTGCCCAGCGCGATGCTGGGCAGGATCAGGTGCCGCAGCCATTCCCACACGCCGTCGCGAAAATTGCGGTAGCCCTGCACCGGCAGCCAGTCGAGCTGAACGGAGAAGGTGAGGATCAGGATGTAGGCGAGCACGAACACCGGAACGGAGAAGCCCAGCACCGAGAACGACATCACGGCGCGATCGAGCCAGCGTACCCGCCCTGGCCGCGGCGACGACGCCCAGCGGAACCGCGACCAGGATCGCCACCACGAGCGTGCACAGCGTCAGCGACAGCGTCGGCTCGACGCGCTGAGCCGATGAGCTGCGTGACCGGAAGATTGGTGAAGATCGACGTGCCCAGATCGCCGTGCGCCAGCGACCACAGCCAGCGCCCGAATTGCACCAGGAACGGGTCGTCGAGGCCGAGCCGGGCGTGAATGCAGCCGGATGTCCTCGTCGGTCGCGATGTCTCCGGCGATGACGGCGGCCGGATCGCCCGGCGTCAGGTACAGAAGCGAAAACACCACGAACGCGACCACCGCCATCACGACGATGGTCGAGAACAGGCGTCGGACGATGTAGGCGATCATCCGCGGCGGCTCCGGCAGGCAGTGGCACTACGAACGGCGCAGAAGCCGCTATTTCTTCTCGACGTTCCACATGAGCGTTGATCGGCGCGACGATCACGCCGGAGAGGTTCGTGCGATAAGCGGCCGGCAGAATGAACTGCGCGGTGGGAACGTAGGGCACGAATTCGATAGGCGCGCATCTGCACCGCGTCCGCGGCCTTTTTCGAGCTGGCCGCGTCGGTCGTCGCAAACCACGCGTCGCGCAGCTCCTCGATCTTCGGGTCGTCCGGCCAGCCGAACCACGCTTTCTGGCCCGAACCGCGAACGGCGAAATTGACCGCGGGCGAGGTCACATCGGGGCCGACCAGCCAGGTGTGGAAGATCGACCAGCCGCCCTTGTCGACCGGCTCCTTCGACGTCCGGCGCGTGATCAGCGTGCCCCAGTCGCCTGCCTGCAAGTCGACGTTCAGTCCGAGCTTGCGCAGCATCTCCGCGGTCAGCAGCGATTGCGAGTGAACGATCGGCTGATCGGTCGCCGAGATGATGACGATCTTTTCGCCCTTGTAGCCGGCTTCCTTGATCAGCTGCTTGGCTTTTTCGAAGTCGCGCTTGCCCTTCAGCGGCTCGGCGCCGACTTCGCTCGAGAGCGGCGTGCCGCAGGTGAAATACGAATAGCAGGGATGACCGTTCTTCACGTCGCCGGCGATGCCGAGCACGTAATCGTTCTGATCGAGCGCATAGAGAATCGCCTGGCGCATCTTCTGATTGTTGAACGGCGGGTACATGAAATTGAAGCGGAGCAAGCCCATCGAGCCCAGCGGATCGATGTTCTCCACCTTGATGTTCTTGTTCTTGGCCAGCACCGGAATCAGATCGGGCGGCATCTGCTCCCACCAGTCGACTTCACCCGCGTTGATCGCCGCTGCGGCGGTGGCCGAATCCGGGATGTAGATCCACTCGACGCGGTCGACCTTGACCACCTTGCCTCCTGCCGCCCACGACGGCGGCTCCTTCCGCGGCACGTAGTCGGTGTTCTTGACGTAGACCACCTTGCTGCCCGGCACCCACTCCTCCTTCACGAACTTGAAGGGCCCGGAGCCTATCGGCTCGGTGATGTTGGTCGACGCGTCGGTCTTGGCGATGCGCTCGGGCATGATGAACGGCACGTTCGACGACGGCTTCGCCAGCGCTTCGAGCGTCAGCGGAAACGGCTTCTTGAGCTTGAGCGTGAAGGTCTTGTCGTCGACCGCCGTCCACGATTCGGTCAACTTCCGCCATCTTCTGTCCCAGCGCGTCGCGCTTCGACCACCGGTCGATCGACGCGATGCAATCGGCCGAGCGCACCGGCGTCCCGTCGTGGAACTTGAGCCCGTCGCGAAGCGTGAACGTGTAGGTCAGCTTGTCGTTGCTGACCTCGTACTTGTCGACCATCTGCGGCTGCACCTGGAACTCTGGCGTCGGTCGCGAACAGCGTGTCGTAGATCATGTACCCGTGGTTGCGCGTGATGTACGCCGTCGTGGTGATCGGATCGAGAATGCGCAGGTCGGCCTGCGGGATGAACTTGAGCACCTTCCTGCCCCTGCGCCAACGCGGCAGGAGCGGCCAGCACTGCAGCCATGACGAGCGCGCCGATCACACCCGTCATCGAAAGCGATAGCGAGAGAACGATTGTTCATCGGAAAGTCTCCAGGAACGAATGCGGGTGGCGCATATGCTGCAAATGCGTCATCAGGGGCCGCGGCAGATAGTTTACGCGAAGAGTCAGTGGCCTAGCTAAAACATGATTACAATACCGCATGGGGGATTCGATAGTCGTCCGCACGATGTGCCCGATGAGCTGTCATCCGACGCTCTGCGGGATGCTCGCGGAGGTGCGCGACGGCACGCTCGTGAGCGTCAAGGGCGACGAGGACAATCCCGACAGCCGCGGCTTCCTCTGCATCCGCGGGACAGGCGCGCGCGAGAAATCGGCAACCCCGCGCGACTGCTGCATCCGCTCAGTTCTGCGACAAGCGCGGCGACGAGTTCCGCCGCGCGACCTGGGACGAAGCCTTCGATCGCATCGTTGCAGGCATCGGGCGCTCTCCGCCCGAGACCGCGCGATCTGGCCCGGCCACGGCCAGTTCACGACCAGCTACGGCACGCGCATCGGCGCTCAGCTCCTCGCGCGCTTCGCCAATTTCCACGGCAGCCAGTTCTTCAGCCCGACGATGATCTGCTGGGGCCTGGGGCGCCTTTGGGCTCGGGCTCACCGGGATGCTCGAGACCAACACCAAGGAGGACATGGGCGAGCACGCGCAGCTCATCATCCTGTGGGGCGGCGAATCTCGCGCAGCCAGCCTAACGCGACCGCGCCGCAATGCTACGCTGGCCGCCGCGCGCGGTGCGTCATGTCGACCATCGACGTGCGGCGACACCGAAGCCGCCGCGAAATCCGACGACGTGTTCATCATCCGGCCGGGCACCGACGCGCGCGCTGGCGCTCGCGCTGATGCACGTGATCTGCGCCGAGCGGCGCCACGATGCCGAGTTCGTCGCCAGGCACACGGTCGGATTCGACCAGCTTCGCGGAGCATCTGCGGCGCTTCTCGCCGCAGTGGGCGGCGGAGATCACCGGCATCGCGGCCGAACGCATCGTCGCCCTGGCGCTGGCTCTACGCCGGCACGCGGCCGGCGATGATCGTGCTGGGCGGCAGCTCGATGCAATAAGGGCGCGAATGGCTGGCAGGCGGCGCGCGCGATCGCCTGCCTGCCGGGACTCACCGGCAACGTCGGCATCCGCGCGGCGGCTTCGGTCCGCGCCACGGAGCGCCGCGCACGGACGAGGGGCTAGGCGATCATCCGGGCGCGCGAGCGCAGAACGCACGCCGGCGATGCCCAAACCAGGATGTCACTGCTCACCGACGGACTTGCGCGACGGCCGCATCCGCACGCTGCTGCTGATGGGCACGAACATTGCTCTCGTCGTACGCCGACGCATCAGCGGCGGCCGAGGGACTGCGCGCCGCGCTTCGCTTGTCGTCAGCTACGACCTCTTCATGAACGAGACGGCGCGCCGCTTCGCCGATGTCGTGCTGCCCTCGACCGGCGTGGCTCGGAGGAGCTGGGATGCAAGATGACGCACACGCATCTCTACCTCATGGAGCCGGCGCTCGCGCCGCCGGGCGAGACGCGCTCGCTAGTACCGGATCGTCAAGGAGCTGGCGGAGCGGCTGGGCCTCGAGGGCTTTCATCCCTGGGCGTCGGAGGAGGCGATGGGTCGACGCCGTCCTCGATCATGCACTGCACGGGGCACGCGACCGTGGCGTCGCTGCGCGCGCGCGGCGGCATCGGCGCGCTCAACGTATCGCACATCGCCAATCCGACGCTGGAGTTCGCCACGCCGTCGCGCAAGATCGAGTTCTACTCCGGAGCAAGGCGGAGCGCCTCGGTCCTGCCGCCCCTGCCGACGCATGGCGTCGCCGCGCCTGGCAGACGCCGCGCCGCGTACCTGCTCTCGCTCGCGCAGGGCCGCACGATGACGCACTTTCACAGCTTCTACAACAACGGGCGCGAATTGCCCACGCTCGCCAAACGCGAGAGCGAGCCCGCGCTGTGGATCTCACCGTCGGATGCGGACAGGCGCGGCAAGCTCATTCACGGCGCGGCGATCCGCATGTTCAACATGCGCGGCGAGGCTGGCGCGGACGCGCCCACGTCACATCGACAAGATACCGGCGCGGCACGGTGTGGATGCGCGACGGCTGGCCGGGCCTCAACGCGTTGACCGGCGGCGCGCCCGTGCTGCCCGACGAAGCGGTCGATCTGTTCGATTTCTCGGGCGGACAGGCGACATTCGACGCGATGGTGCAGGTCGAGCCGGTTTGACGGCTTGCGCCGTGTGGTCCGCGCGGTTCGCTGCGCTCACCCCGGGCTACAATGTAAAGTGCGTGCCGGGCTGAGCCCGCAGGGCGATGCCCGGGAAGCCGCGATTACAATACGCGCTACCTCTCAGTTACCCTCATTTACCTATCAGGAGCGGATGATGATCGCGAACCGCGCACAAAACTTTCTCTTTCTCACGGCAGCCTGGACGATCGGACTGCTGTCGATTTGCACCATGGCATCCGCAGACGACAAGGCCGCCGCGAGTTACGGGAGCGTCGTGACGAGCCCGATCCGGATGGACGCCGACCGGCAAATGGACGCGTCGCGTCACCTGACTGGAGTTCCTCGCGTTCGCGCAGGTGAAGCCCGGAATGCAGGTCATGGATGTGTCCGCGGGCGGAGGCTACACGACGCAGATCCTGGCGCTGGCCGTGGGTCCGAGCGGGAAGGGTCTTTGCCCAGACGCCCGGCCGGGACCCACGCTGCTCAAGCGCGTCGCCGATCATCCGCAGGCGAATCTCGTTATCGTCGAGCGTCCCTTCGAGGATCCGATTCCGCGCCGACGCGCCCAAGCTCGACCTGATCACGCTCGTCCTGAACTACCACGACATCACCTACCTTCCGGTCGATCGCAGCCAAGATGAACGCGCGTCTGTTCGCGGCGCTGGAAGCCGGGAGGCCATTTCGTCGTGATCGATCACTCGGGTCGCAAGGGCACCGGGATTTCCGAGGGCAAGACCCTCCATCGCATCGAGGAGTCGGTGGTTCTCGACGAGGTCAAGCAAGCGGGCTTCGTGATCGAGGCGGAGGGCGATTTTCTGCGCAATCCCGCCGATGCGCGCGACGACTCGTCGGGTCAACCGAAGGTGCCGACCGACAAGTTCGCGCTGCGTTTCGTGAAGCCGCAGTAGCGGCCGCGGCAGCAGGGCCAAGGATCGACGACGATGGAGAGCCCGATCGAGGTAGTGCGCAGGTTCTGCGCGGCGTGGTCCGACAATATCGGGGCCGCCGAGCTGGCCGCATTTTTCACCGACGACGCCGTCTACCACAATATCCCGCTGGCGCCGGTCACCGGCAGGGAGGCCATCGCGAACAACATCGCCTCGTTCATCCGCCCTGGCGCGCCAGGCATCGAGGGCATCCAGTTCCGCGTCATCAACATCGCAGCCAATGGTCCGGTCGTGATGACCGAGCGGGTGGACGTCTTCAAGCTCCCTGACAAGTCGTTCGAGCTGCCGGTCATGGGGACCTTCGAGGTCAGTGACGGCAAGATCAGCGCCTGGCGCGACTATTTCGACATGAACCAGTTCACCAGCCGGATGGGATAAGGCTGGGGAGACCTGCGAGCAGACCCGCAGCCGTCAGGGCGAGCTCTCCCAGTTCGAGCGCGCGCGTCCAGCCCAGCGTCTCGCCGCGTGGGCCACGGCAGCGCTTGTCCTGCGCTATCGGCGGTGAAATCAATCTCTCGACAGGCGAATTCGCTCCTCTCAGGATGTTGCGTAAGGGCGACGTCGTGGACTCGACCCTGTACGGCATGTTCAGGGTGTCCGAGTCGTTCGTTGTACAGGCGGGTAGACACGAACGCCTTGTAGCAAGTCGCACCAGGCTTCCTTCGTCGCCCGGGAGAGATTCCTTTTCCTTAACCGCGCTCTGCAGCCTGCATGCGACGTTCAACGCGCGGCCGACGAACTCCTCCCGCTCGTTCATCATCATTCGAACCAGGCTGCCCCGCTCCACTCCGAGGGTCGCTCCGAGAATGGCCGGCATGCTGCTCAGGCTCGGGATGATGTGCCGGGCGAGCTCTGCATCGATCATCTCGCACAGGCTGTACATGGAATTGATCAGCGCTTTGCCGTTCATTGTTGCGGGAAAGAGCAGGATCCAGCCGTCACCGGTAAATTTGTAGAGCTGGAAGCCGCCATTGACTTTGTGAGTGCTGCTGGCTCCAATTCATCAGCCAGCGCTTGATGCAGGTGAGGAACGTTTCGCGTACCGATCGAACCTGTCGCTGAGCAGCAAATCCTCCATGATTTGCGATGACGAGCCAGGTCGAACACGACGACGATCTTGTCGTGCTTTATCGCGACGGGCGACGCAAGGCGATGTATCGCCGCGAGGTCCCAAGGCCATACCTCGCACACGTAGCGCATGCAATGTTCGGGGCGTACGTGTGGCTCATGCTACGGCCAAGCGTCCGATCGCTACAGGCTCGACCAAGAGCGGTCGGGTCGCGCTGGGGCGGCGCACCGCTCCCCTACCTTTTCCGCTCGTTCCTCCTCCGCAGAAGAACCGATCGCCGCCATCGGACTCGAGCCCCGAACACGTCCACTCCGGGCGGCATCTCGAGCTTCTCCAGGACCTCTCCCGTTCGAGGATCGACTCGCCTCAAATCGCTCTCGTCACCTTCCCAGGTGCCGTGCCAGAGCTCGCCGTCGACCCAGGTGACCCCGGTGACGAAGCGGTTGGACTCGATGGTGCGAAGAATCGCCCCTGTCTCGGGATCGATTTGATGGATCTTCCGGTCCCGATACTGCCCCACCCAGAGCGTCCCTTCGGCCCACGCGAGCCCCGAGTCACCGCCGCCGCCGGGCGCCGGGATCGTGGCGAGCACGCGGCCGGTCTTCGGATCGATCTTCTGGATGCGATCCTCGGCGATCTGAAACAGGTGCTGGCCGTCGAAGGCCGTTCCGGCGTGCGCGGCGACATCGATCGAGCGCACCGTCTTCCCGCTCGCAGGATCGAAGGCGTTCAGCTTGTCTCCGGACGCGAACCAGACGTCGCTGGCCGTCATACGTGACCCCATGCCACGTGGTCGACACCGGAAAGGGTCCGTACTCACGAACGATTTCGGCCGCTGATCGTTTCATGCTTCGCATTCTAATCACTCGGCAGCGGAGCGGGGAGTAACAAGGTTGTCGGGAATCCCGGCACGGGCGGGTCATCCAGCGACGCGCTCGCCCGCGACCGAACGACTGCACCTTGCCTGCTGCCGCAAGCGAGTCGAGCGCCCGCTGCACGGTGCGCTGGCTGGCTCCGAGCGCGAGCGCCAGGGCCGAGCTCGACCACGACTCGCCGTCGGCGAGGAAGGCGAGCACCGCCGCATGCTCGTCTTCGACGGGCGGCGCCAGCACGACGACCTCGCGTGCGCGGCGCGGCACCAGCGCAAAACCCCGCGTCGTCGCGCTCACGCCGGCCAGCGTCCGCAGCACGCGTGCGCAGCCGCCCGACTTCGACGCGCAACCGCGCGCGATACGATTCATCGGCGCGCTTCGCCCGGAATGCGCGCGCGACGAGCGCGTCCCTCGCGCACATCTCCCGGCCACGCTTCGCCCAGCGCGCGTGCGAGCGTGAGCAACACCGGACGCGTCGCGAGCGAGATCACCGTGCCGTGCGTGACGCACGACGCGACGGCAGGCGTCCACGACCAGCGCCTTCGACGCCAGCAGCGCTTCGACCTCGTCGAGCACGAGGACTCGCTCCTCGCCACGCGCAATCGAGGCGCGCCGCGGGCGCGTTCAGGACGAGCGCTGCGCTTTCGACCTCCGCCGTCAGCGCGGGGATGCCTGCGTGGCGCGCGGCGTCTGCGGCCCGGGCGAGCGCGACGCGCGCCGTCTTTGCATGGAGACGCCGCATCGCGATCCCCGCAACCACGAGCTCGTGGGCGGTCCTCGACGCAGGCGGGAAAGGCGCGGGGTCGAGCTCGGCGAGCGTGCGCTCGGCCTCGTCGACGCGCCCGATCAGGAGCAGGCGCCGGATCTCCAGATACCGCGCGTGCGCGGCGTTGGCCAGATCGCCATGGTGCTCGAGCGTCGCCCGCGCTGCGTCGAGCGCCTTCGCCGGCCAGCCCAGGGTCGCGCGAGGCGAGCGCGACCTCGGCCTCGGCGACGACGCACCGCGCGCGGGCCACGGCCTCTCTGGACCGAAGGCACGCGCGGCGCTGCGCAGGAGCGCCTTCGCCCGAACGAGATCGCCGAGCTGCGCCATCGCGATGCCTCGGAGCGCGAGCGCAGGCGCATCGTCGCGCAGCGCGACGCGCTTCAATGCGCCGAGAGGATCGCCCGCCGCGAGCGCGCGCGCCGCGGCCGTGATCAGCGAGTCCATCTAGGGATTGGCCCGAATCCCGCCACACTTGTAACTCCCATCGTCTCGGCATCCTGCGGCTAAGTTTATCGCGTGACCGGCAACCACCGGATCGTAACCACGCAAAGGAGTACGGCAATGACCAAGCACAGCACCGGAACACGCAAGGAATGGCTTGCAGCGCGGGTCGAGGCTGCTCAAGGCGGAGAAGGAGCTACACGCGGCGCGGCGACGAGCTGGCGCGGCGGCGGCAGGAGCTGCCGTGGGTTCGCATCGAGAAGGACTATCGATTCGAGACCGACGAGGGGCGCGCCTCGCTGGCGGATCTCTTCCGGGGCGCTCGCAGCTCCTCGTCTACCACTTCATGTTCGGGCCCGACTACGCGGCGGGCTGCGCGACCTGCTCGACGATCGCCGACGGGTTCAACGGCTTCGCCGTCCACCTGGCGAACCACGACGTCACGCTTTCTGGCGGTGTCGCGGGCGCCGCTCGCGAAGCTGCAGGCGTACAAGCGGCGGATGGGGTGGACGTTTCCCTGGGCGTCCTCGTTCGGCAGGCGACTTCAACCTCGACTTCAGCGTCTCGTTCACCGAGGAGCAACAGCGCGAGGGGACCATCGAATACAACTACGAGCGCGGCGGCCACGCGATGGACGAGGCAGCAGCGGTCCCGGAGGTCGTCGCCAGGAACGCGGCCATGGCCGGAACCGGACGCGGCCACGTACACGCGCGAGAGGCCGGGCATGAGCGCGTTCGTGCTCGAGGACGGCGTCGTCTACCACACCTATTCCACCTATGCGCGCGGACTGGACGGCCTCTGGGGCATGTACCAGTGGTTGACCGCGCCCCTGGGGCGCAACGAGACGGACATGTGGTGGCTCACGCCACGACGAGTACGCCAAGCGCTGCACGCCGAAGCGACGTCACATCGTGGCCGGCGCAGCAGCGGGACGCGAGATCTCGCGACGCATGGCTTCCGCGCGTGCGTCCAGCACGTCTTCCTGGGCGTCTCGGCACTGCTCTTCGCCGCCAGCGCGGCGGTGACGATCGCCTGGTGCGCGTCCATGTCGGCGATGGGCGGGATGCCGATGCCCGGCGGCTGGACGATGTCGATGGCGTGGATGCGGATGCCCGGACAGACGTGGCCCGGCGCCGCGGCGTCGTTCCTCGGCATGTGGGTCGTGATGATGGTGGCGATGATGCTGCCGTCCCTGGTCCCAATGCTGTGGCGCTACCGCCAGGCCGTTGGCAGGACAGGCGAGACGCGGCCTCGGTCTGGCTGACCGCGCTCGTGGGCGTGGGTTACTTCTTCGTGTGGACCGTGTTCGGAATGGCCGCTTTTCCGCTGGGCGTCGCGCTGGCGGCGATCGAGATGCAGCAGCCGGCGCTGGCGCGCGCCGTGCCGATCGCGGTCGGTGTGGTCGTCCTGATCGCCGGCGCCCTCCAGTTCACCGCGTGGAAGGCGCGTCACCTTGCCTGCTGCCGGGAGGCGCCCGGGCGCGGCCGTACGCTGCCGGCCGACGCCGGCACGGCCTGGCGACACGGCCTGCGCCTCGGCCTCCACTGCAGCCACTGCTGTGCCGGTCTGATGGCGATCCTCCTGGTCATCGGGGTCATGGACCTTCGCGCGATGGCTGTCGTGGCGGCAGCCATCACCGTCGAGCGTCTCGCACCGGCCGGTGAGCGCGTCGCGCGAGCCATCGGGGCCGTCGTCGTCGGGGCAGGGTTGTTTCTGATCGCGCGAGCGGCCGACCGACTGACGCAGCAAGGACCACGCCACGCTCGCTGCTGCAGCCACGGCAACTCACCTGTCGCCGAGGCCAGCAATCGCCTGGCTGATTCCGGCGCCCCGGATCCAGGGCGACGGCGAGGCGCTAGTCAGGCCGCTCGCCGTCGCGCTGCTGCGTGCCTCGACCTCTTCCTCACCTCCGGGCCTCCTGCCCCACGCGCGGCCCGATTCAGCGCTACAGGCTGGCACGAGTGCGTCGCGGTGAAGTGAAGCCGCGTCGGCAGCCGTGATCGCGGGCTCGCTATCGGCTGAACGCGTCGTGGTGTCGTTCCAGTGGGCTGCGGACGCGCTTTACCTGCGCCGCAGGCTGCCACTGCGCTCTGCGAGACGATGCCCGTGCTCTCCGACCGCGGCATGCAAAAAAGCCGCTCGGGGCGTCGGTGCAGCGGCGTAGCTCTCGATTCGATCCGCGTCTGCCGCGCAGAGGCGCCAGCTCAGTCCACGCGGGACGCTCGATCCGGTGGCGCTCGCGACGTGATGGTTCAACGTGCCGGCAAGCTACCGCGCCGTGGCGCCGCACCTGGCCGCTTACCCGAAGAGCGAGAGTGCTGGTCGTGAAGGCCTGGGGCTCGCGAGCATCCGCTCCACGCGGCGCAGGCTGCGCGCTCGCGCTCACAGCGCGAGCTCGGTCGACAGCAAAAAAGCGGCGATGCCGAAGCGCTCGCGCTCGCCGAGCGCCTCGGCGCGCGCGCGTCGAGACCGGGCTTTAAAGGCGCCGCGGTCAGCAACATCCATCGTTGGTGGACGCGGGCGGCGCGACGGCCGAGGCGCTCTCATTGCGATCCGCGCCACCGGGCGGGGCTCTGCCCAGGCGTGAGGCTTCCACCCCAGCCCGCCCGTCCGGTGCCGCTCGGGCGCATATGCGCGCTCGGCATCGGTTCCACGTCGTCGGCTTGGTGTCACGCCGCGGCGCCTGCCCGGAGTGGTGGGGCTGATCAAGCAGGCTGGCTGGCCCGGAGGCGTGACGACGCGCGTCGTCGACTGGGACGCCGCGGCGGAGGGCGTTCCTCGAGCCGGCGATCAGCTGGTGGTGCGCCGGACGGACCTCGGGCGGGCGACTAGGTCAGGACTGAAGGCTCGGATACTCGCGTGCGTAGCGCGCTGACGCGTCGGGTGCCGAGTCGGATCGTCAGCGCTGTCGGCGCGTCGCGCGGATGCGACTCGGTGCGCGAGCAGCTTCTCCCGCCGATCCTTCGCATCGCCCGCAGCCGGCGGCGCGCTTCTCTTTCTAAAATCAGATCTCGGCGATAGCGCCGGCTCGGAGGGGCCTCGGCCCGGAAGCGCGTCGAGCGCGAGCCGCGCAAATCGATCGGACGCCTCGACCACCTCTTCATCATGGCGAAGACACCGGCTGGAGGACGCGGTGATACCGAGCCCTTTGGTACCGCGGACCAAACACCTCTTATCGCCTCGCTCCGTGCTCTCAGAACCGTGATGCGCTGGGGACGCAGGCGTGGTGGCTGCGTCGACGTCGATCACCTGGGGCCGGCGCGTCTCGTCGTTCGCGAGGGAAGCGCGGCTCGGCACGAGCGTGATCAGTCGGACCTCCGTCGTTCCCGGACGCCGCTGAGAGCGGCGACGCATCATTTCCGCTCGCGACGCCCGCACGCGCTCGCGGCGGTCGCACAGACGCGCGCCAGTGCGTGATCGCAGCTGCCAGCGTCGCCGGCCAGCGGGACCACGCCCGCGTTCACCGAAGCGCCCGGCCGGATCCCGGAGCCGGCGGCGACGAGCGGAGTCGCCGGCGAGCGCCGCGACGACGCGCCGCTCCACAGGCCTGTCCCGAGGCGCTTTACGGCCCGCGGTCTTCCGGGCGCCACGACCTGGAGGTTCTGCACCGTTTGCGACGCCGGCACCGTCCGCCGCGAAGGCGCCCGCCAGCCAAGCCTTGCCACTCGAAACCACGTTTTGTGGGCGTGACGGCTGACCTCCATGGTGTCGACAATCCGCAGCGGAGCCCCCGGAGTCGTGCTGGAGCAGCGACGGCGTCGATCTTCATGGTGATCGGGCATCGCGCGCGCGCCGCCCGAGCCGATCGCGACGCCCGCGCGACGGTACGCGATCGCGCCGCGAGCACGAACCATCGCCGACGGCGGCGCACGTAACGAACGCATGGCTCCTGCCCACCGACGCGTGAACGGCGGAAGGTGACCGCGCGTCCTGGGCGAGAGGCTACCGCGCGTCCGTTTCAATCTGCGCGGCTGGATCTTCGAGCTATCGCAGCGCGGACCGCGAGAAGTCGCGCTGCTCTGCGACGGCCCGCTGCGCGCTACGCCTGTCGCTGCGAGCGCGCGCATGGCGGAGGGCGTGGCCTCAGGATGGCCAGCCAGGACCGTCCGCAGCGCAACATCACCAGCCGCACCTCTTCACCGGACGGCACGGAGTTGCTCTACTTCTGTCGAGAAGGAGGTGAATCATGCGCGCAGACAAGATCATGAAGGACGATGTTCAGTACGTCTCGCCGACCGACACGGCCCGAGCCGCCGCGGAGAAGATGCGCGACTTCAGCATCGGCTTCCTTCCGTGTGCGACCGGGACGGCGAAGGTGCTCGGCACCGTGGGCGGATCGCGATCTCGTGATGCGCGTGCTGGCCGAATCGCGGCCAGGAACATCGCGATCGCGGACGCATCGCGAAATCATCTGCTGCCATCGAAGAAAGGAAGACCTGCGGAGGGCCGAGGGCGAAAGATGGCGAAGCATCAGAAAGTCGCGGATGCTGTGCGTGGACGAGGACGGCTGCCTGGTGGGCGTGATCGCCTGTCCGGACATCGCTCAGCGCGAGCGTGGTACGCGGGCGTCCGAGACCCTCCGCCAGGTGGTCAGCGCGAGGCGCGCGCGTGAACGACGCTCGCGCGGCGGTCAGTGCCATCGCGCAGGCGCACCCCTCCACCCGATCGCCACCGGCCTCGCGTCGCCGGCTCCGGGGGCGGAGCCCGCGCCCCGGGCCGCTGCTTGGACAGCGATTCGCCACCCTACAGGCCATGCGCGGCTGCGGAAGGCTCGCGGGGAGGGCCCATCCTCGTGGGCGCACGCAGGAGGGTGCGCCATGAGCATCCCGACTCGATCACGCCAACCTGACGGTGCGGGACGTCGATGAGACAGTCCGCTTCCTCCGCACCGCGTTCCCCGAGTTCATCCCGCGGTGGAGGGCCGACTACCGCGGCGGGCGCTGGGTGCACGTCGGCACCGGCGACGTGTACCTGACTCGAATCCGGCATCACCAGGGAGGCCGCGGGCGCACGCGAGTACCGTACGCGGGCACGCCCGGCACGAACCTCGGGTTCGAGGTGGACGACGTCGGGCAGTGCGCGCGCGGCGGCCGCGAAGCTACGAGGTTGCGACGGTCCACCAACGCCCACCGCATCACGCAAGCGGGTGCTTTAACGACCGCGACCAGAACGACTGGGAGTTCGTGCGGTATCTGTCGGACGATCCCGCGAAGCGTATTTACGCTGGGCTGAGCGCGCGCGCGGATCCGGAACCGGAATGGAACGCGGCGATTGCGACACCAGGGTGTGCGCACCGCCGCGTCGGGGCGGAGCTCGCGTGGGCACCTGCACCCTAATCCGCGATCACTCCGCCGCCGATGACACCGCCACCGCCGCCCGGCGGGGTTCAGGTCGAAGCTTTGCCGAAGGCAGCGGTGCCCCCGTTCCGGGTCCTGCGACGACCAGGCGTGAGGCCCGAAGCCCGCGAAGTCGGGCAGCGGGAAGTTGACGTTGATCTTCGTGCTCTCCACCTCGCCCCTCGCCCCAGAAGATCGCCGGGAACGTGGCGGTCACCGTCGCGGGGATGTGGACCAGCGTTGCCGCCGCTGAGCTTGGATCGTGCACGCGGATCTGCGGGAGACTGCAGCTGGCAGGCGGCGCGCGAGCCCGCCACCGGGGCTGGAGGCGTGACCGCCAGCGAGAGGTCGACCGGAGCCCTTCAGGTCCGCCGCCAAGACGAAGGAGTCCGGAGCCGTCGAGGGTCTCGATCTGGAGCAGCACCTGTCCGAGCTGGACCTCCGTGCACTCCGTTCGCGCCCGGCTCTCCCGGTCAGGATCGGCGCCAGCGTCGGCACGAACTTCATCTCCGACTTGAGCTTCGAGCCCCTGATGTGACCGAGTTGAACTCCGAGAGGTCCTTCACCTGCGACTCGAGCAGCGTCGCGAGCTTGCCGCTCGCCATCATGCTTCCGCGAAGAGCTGATTCATGGAGTCGGCCGACAGCGACACCGCGAGGTCGAAGAGGCTCTCCGCCAGCTGCGCGTCCGGCACGGTGACCAGCGGGATGGGCGGGTAAAACCACTTCGCCTTGCTTGGTCTCGATCGATCCCGCCGAGACGGTCCCGAGCCCGGAGGTGTGGCGGGCCTCGTTCATCCCGACGACATCGAAGCGCGTGCTCCGAGGCGATCGGCCATCCACGCGAGCTGCGACGGTCGCCCTCGAATATCGGATCCATCGCGCGGACACCCGCCGCGCGTCACCTGGCTGTCGCTGGCGGGGCGGTTCGTCTACGACGGCCGGCGGCGAGGCAGCTGCGGTTCGTCAGGGGTCGTGTTCGACGCCACGGAGCGCCAGCGGGCGGAGCGCCTGGCGAGCGATGCAGCACGCCGTGACCCGCGTCCTCGCCCGGAATCGGGCTCGGTGAGCCGCGGCGGCGCCCGGCGTGATCATCAGGCCGATGTGCGAGATCCTAGGGCGGACGCCGGGAGCGCTCTGGGAGGTCGACGCCCAGTGGCAAGCATTGCGCTGCGCCGATCTGCGGACCTGACCCGAGCCTCACCGCGGAGGGCCTGGACGCCCAGACGCGAGCGATCACGTTTGCGCCGGGCATCGGCCTGCCCGGGCGGGTGTGCTGGGCCAGCCGCGGGCCGCTCATCCTCCCCGACCTGCAGAACGACGACCTGGCTTTCGCTGCGGGTTGCACAGCGCCACGGAGAGCGGGAGTTGCACGGTGGCGTTCGGCTTTTCCCATCCTGCTTCGAGGCGAGAGGTACGGGGGGGTGCTCGACTTCCTGGCACGGCGTCGCCGGCTCGACCCCGAGCCCGCAGCTCCTGGCCAAGCTCTCCGCGATCCCGGCAGCCAGATCGGCCAGTTCGTCGAGCATCGACGCGCCGAGCGGCAGCTGCTGCAGGCCCAGAAGATGGAGGGCGGTCGGGCAGCTCGCCGGCGGCGTCGCGCACGACTTCAGCCAGCCTGCTGGGCGTGATCCTCGGCTACGGGCGGCTCGCCGCCCGCGAGCTCGGACCGGAGCACAAGGCCACGCTGCCGGATCGGCGCCGTGTCTGCCGAAGGCCGCGGGACGAGCGGCGGCGCGCTGACCCGGCAGATCACCTACAGCCAGCCAGTCGCGCAAGCCGTCGAGACGCAGCGTCTGCGACCTCAGACCATCGTCGGAGAGATGGAGAAGATGCTGCGCCGCCTCATCAGGCGAGGACGTCCGAGCAGCTCGTCGCGCCCTCGGCCAGGACCTCGGCCGGGTGCGTGCCGGTCCCAGGCCAGCTCGAGCAGGTGATCATGAACCTGGCCGTCAATGTCACTGCTGACGCGACATACGGGGGCCGGCTGGTCATCGAGACGTCGAGCGTCGAGGCTCGACGGCGCCTATGCCCGGACCCATCCGGAAATCTGCGCCGGGCCCCTACGTCGTGCTCGCCGTCAGGCGACGCCGGGAGGGGCATGGACAGCCACTGACGCTGGCCCGCGTCTTCGAGCCCTTCTTCACGACCGGAGGGGGCCGGGAAGGGAACCGGCCTCGGCCTCGCCGTCGTGCTTCGGGATCCGTGAAGCGGAGCGGGGAGGCACCGCACCGGTCTCTCAGCGAGCCGGCCCGCGGGTCGAAACCTTCAAGAGTCTACCTCCCACGGGTTCGCGCGACCGGACGTGCCGACGCTACCGACCGCAACGTCGCCAGGAGCGAGCCGCGTGGGAGGGACGGAGTGCCGTGCTCGTCGTGGAGGACGAGGGATGCGCTTGCGAGGCGCATCGTCGTGGAGACGCTCCGCGACGCCGAGTCACACCGTCCTCGAGGCGCGCCCGACACCGCGCGCGGCCGCGGCCACTCGCGGCCAGCAGCCCACGAGGCGATCCGACCTCCTGCATCACCGACGTCGTCCTTCCCCGGCCAGAGCGGACCAGAGACGGCCGTCAGCTGCGCACGAGCCCGGCCCCAGCATGCGCAGCCCTTCTGATGTCGGGCTACCTGGACCGGCTGCTCAGCGGACAGCGGGCCGCCGAGGTCACGACGCCGTTTCTCGGCAAGCCTTTACGATCGACGGCTTGCTGCGGAAGGTGCGCAGGTGTTGGATCAGGACGATGCCTACGGTGTCTCGAGTGCGCGGCCCGAATCCTGGTCGTGGACGATTCCCGCCCTCGTGCGTGTGATGCTCGCGCAGAACCTCACCGCGCGGGCTTTTTCACGTCCGATCAGAGGCGGGGAGCAGCGCGGTGGCCTTGGGAGAGGCGCTGACCGGAGGGGCTAAACGTCGTGGTGACGGATCTGCATGCCGGGGCTGGACGGTTCGATTCTCCGCCGCCGCGAAGGCCCTCGCTCAGGGGTCGAGGTCATCGTCCTCACCGGCGCCACAACCAGGACGCTGAGCGCGGCAGATTGCGGGCGCTCCACGTGGGTGCTCTGCGACTACAACCCGACCGCCTCCACGCTTTGCGGAGGAATTGGTGCTGACAGTCGAGAGGGCGATGGAGAAGCGGCAGCTCCGCGAGGCCAACCGGAGCCTGCTGGAGCAGCTCGAAGTCAAAATGCCGACCGACGCCTGACGGACGTCCCCAGCCGACGCGCCTTCGACCTCGCCGCTACCGCAGGAGATCAGCGCGCCCGCCGCCACGCGATCATGGTCTCGGCGTGATCGGCCTCGACCTCGACCACTTCAAGGAGTCAACCACGGACTGAGGAGGCGACGAAGTCCTCCGCGACCGCCCGCGTGGTGAGGTCCTCCGAGGAGGGGTTCCCTGTATCGCTGCGGTGGGGAGGTTCGCGGTGATCTTGCCCTTCGCGGATCGCGCGGGCTCGCGACAACCACGCACCTGCGAGCGGATCGTCGCCGCGGTCCGGACCTCGCCGATCCAGGTCGGAACTGTCCTCGTGCCATCACGATCAGCGCGGGAGCGGCGTCCCTTGCGCGGGCGAGGACGGCAACTTGCTCTGGTCCCGCGGGATGCGGCTCTCTGAGGCCAAGAAGACGGGCCGCGACCGGGTCTGCCTCAACTCCGGCGGCGACGCCATAAGACGCCGCCGGGCTCTGGCCTCCAGCGAGGTTCAGTCATTGCCGCGGACATGGATTCCAGCAGCTCGACCAACGACGGCGCGGGCACCGGGCGGCTGGCAGACAACTAGAGCTCGTCGCGGCTTCTTCCCTCAGAACGCCATCACGCGCCGCGGTCTCGACGCCTTCGGCGACGACCTTCAACCCGAGCCGTGCGCGAGACCGATCCGGCCTCACGATCGCTTCGTTGCCGGCTCCGTTGCGCAGATGCGAACGAAGAGGCGGTCGATCTTGAAATTGTCCCACCGAAGTATCGGGCCAGCTCAGGAGACGATTGGCCCGTTGCCGGTCGTCGAAGAAATTTCAGCGCCCCCAGCGCTCGCGGCTTCCGGAGGACGCCGGTCGTCATCGAGCGTCGCATCGGCGGCGACATCGGTGATCTCAGCTCGAGGCGGCGAGCCGCGTGCGGTCTCGGCCAGCATCTGCTCGACCAGCAGGGAGAAGACCTCGCTGCTCGAGCTGGAGGGTCGAAAGGTTGACGGCCATCTCGAGATGGGGCAGCCCCGCGCGCGATGCCAGGCCGCGGCGAGCTGGAGGGGAGAGGCATGGCCTGGCACCACTCTCCTGGGGGACGAAGGCCAAGGCCGCACTCCTCGGCCATCGGAACGAAGAGCCGGCCGTGACGAGCCCCTCTCGAGATCTTGCCACCGGTGCGACCTCGACCCGCGACCTTCCGCTCTCCGTCGCGATGATCGGCTGGTAGTGGAGGAGGAACGCCTTCCACTCAGGGCACGGCGCAACCGCCCCTCGACCCTTATCCGCTCCAGCGCCGCGCGTTCATGCCGGGAGTCAATGCAGTAGGCGTTCAGCCGACTTTACCAGCGATACATCGCGCTGTCGGCGCTCTTCAACAGGGTTTCGGCGGTCCAGGCCATCGCCGGGAAGGCGGCGATGCCGATGCTGGTCGTCACGTAGACCTCATGGCCTGAAGGTTGAAGGGGCAGGGCGACGGCGATTCAGGATCTTTTCAACACTCGCCGCCGCGTCCTCGTTGCGGGTGATGCCCGGGAACAGGAGGATGATCGTCCCCGCCCACCCGCGCGATGGTGTCCTGCTCTGCGGATGCTCTGGACGAGCCGCTCCGCCACCTCCTTCAGGAGCGCATCCCGAGCGAGTGGCCGGAGCGCGTCGTTGGCCGAGCCGGGCGTGGTCAGGGTGGGAACGCGGCGACCAGGGGCTCAGGAGAAGTCTCCAGCGGGCATGCGCGAGGGCCACCGTGAGCCGGTCGCGGAGGGCAATCGATTGGGAAGCCCGGTGAGGAGGCATCGTGATAGGCGTAGTACTCGACCCGCTGCTTGGGCGCTCTTTGCGCTCGCTGACGTCGATGAGGGGTCCCGGATCAGGGTCACCCCGTCGACACCACGAAGGCTGACGTTCTCCAGCATCCACAGTAAGACCGTCGCGCGTAGCGTGCCTCGAGGTTGACGAGGACTTTCTCTCGCTCGAGGCGCGCGAGATGCCTGGTGCTCGGAGGCGCTCTCGTAGACTCAGGCACTGGGCGCCGCAAAACTCCTCGCGGCTCTCGTAGCCGGAGACCTATGGGCAGAAAGCCTCGTTGCGATCGAGGAAGGTTCCGTCTCGCGAGGTTCGGAACACCAGCCAGGTTGCGCTCGAAGAGCGACCGATACCATCCTCCGAAGGGTCCGCAGGGCGTCCTCCGCCCGCTTGCGCTCCGTGATGTCGCGGTAGTTGTTCACGATCCCGCCCACCGCGGGATCGATCAATTCGTGAAGACGCCTTCAGGAACCGCCACTCTCCGTCCCGGTGCCGTACGTTGGCACTGACGCGGACCATCTTGCCAGGGCGCTCAGGGCCTCGGCCAGGCGGGCCGCCACCGCCGTTCGCTTCCGGGCTGGACGAAGTCCGAACGTTCCGGCCGACGAACTCGCCGAGCGGGTATCCAGGATTCGCGTGCTCGCCGCGCTCGCGTAGAGATGGTTCCCTCGCGGGAGAAGAGGGCGATCGCATCGCGCATTCTCCAGGAGGGAGCGCGGAAGCGTCGCTCGTTTTCCCGGAGGACCGTTGCGAGCACGCACTCACGGCGGACAGGGAACGCAAGGGCCATGACCACGCCGCCCACACAAACGAGCGGCCAGAGAGCCGCACGCCGTCCAGCGCGAGCCTGGCCGAGCTGCACTGCGAGAACGCGTCTTTGAGGGTGACCGCGAAGGTTCGCGGCTGCGATCGCACGCAGCCACTTCAAGGGCGCCCCAGCGGAAGCCACACCTCGGCATGGAGCGCTTCCCCGAGGGCCATCCGGCGCTCGATCTGGACGTCGCCTTCGGTCCAGATCCAGGATCGCCTTGGCATGAGCTCGAAGCGGCGGAACCGAGAAGAAGGCTGATCAGCTTCGGGACGTCGTCCGGGTGGTTCTTGCCTTTCAGGAAGCCCGCGCAGGCCACGGCCAGATCCGGGGCTTCCTTCTCCAACTCCAGGCGGAGGCCTGCTTGTCACCGAGCGGCACCTCAGAGCGCGCTCGGTAGGCTTCGTAGTCGCGCTCGTCGCGCGACGAGGAGGCGCCGCCCAGGTCAGGAGGCTCCGCCGCTTCCTTCTGCCGCTTTCGACCAGGCCCCTCCCGGTGTACGCGTGGCCGAGGAGGTGTCCATGCCGACCAAAGGCCGGACGAGCAGCAGCGAAACAACGCCACGAAGGCGAGCAACGCCCCGAAGAGGGTAGACCTCGCGAAGCTCGGCCATGAAGGCACAGGCCGGGACAGGAGGGCCGACGGCGAAAGAGCTCCGGCCGGGGCTGGCGGAAAGAAAAGGCTCATGGGTCTTTCGTTCAGAATGCGACGCTATTATGCCCTGCCATCAGAGTCGCAGTGGCCGCGGCCAGAGGCCAGTACCCGCCGCGGGCCGCGGATCTGATCTTCTAGCGAAGGTTCAACGACCCCTCGGAGTTCTCGAGCCACGCGGTGCGAGGAGCTGCGGGGCATGGCCGCCCGCAGCGATGGCGAACCAGGGGAGCATCGGCGGCATCGAGAGGCCAGTGTGCGCGCCCCAGATGGCAGTGGCCGTTCTGGTCGGTGCGCGCAGACCCTTCGATCAGGCGAACACGGTATCCGGCGCTCAGCGCTCACCATCGTCACGGCGACGATCTGAACACCCTCCGTGCTGCCGTAGCGTCATGTCGCCTCCCTGCGGCTGAAACGGCAAGCAGGCCAGTCTCTGGAGTTTGCGAAGTGACAGAGCCGCAAAAGGAGAAGACTGATGAATCGGCGCGGCCGGAGCCCAGGGCGCTTTCTGAACTTGGCGAGTGTGCGGCCACGATGCGTCGTCGAGGAGAAGCGAGGGTCAATGTTGCCGACAGAGGAACATCGTCGGCGAACACTGCCTGAGGACGCGCTGGGGAACCTCGCGCCCCTGAGGGAAGGTTGGCTTGCGGTGACGGTTCCATCACTTTGAGCAGGAGCTGCCGCCATGATCGGGCATCTGGTGTCGCGTCGGGACGTCGGCGGCGTTGAACGCGATTCACGGGAGGATGGTATTGGAGGCCCTCATGGGAATGCCGAGAGTGCGCAGAGCCCGCGGACGGGCTGCGCGAAACTTCCCGACTCGCCGAAGACGAGCGCCACCTGGCTCGTACTTCTCCCGTTTCCCTGTGCTGACGTGAAAGCTGCATCGTATCCACTCCCAGGCGGCGGTCGCAAGAACCGGGCCATGCAATGTGCCCACCGCGCCCCTCTAAGTTACACAATCCATTGGGAGACCCCTGGGCTTGTGCTTTCGTTGGTATGCACTTTCACAGATTCCTCCACTCGATGGCGGGGGCGCCCGGTACCGTCTAATCGTGGTGGAAATAGAAGCGGTTTCCATCGGGTCCTCGACCATGAACTGTCTTAGCCCCAAGGCATCGTCTGGAGCGGCTCGACGATGTTCGCGCCCGACTCTTGCAGCTCTCGGTACGAGGCGTCGATATCTTCGGCGAATATCCAGTGGACCGCGGGGTAAAGGGTAGAATAGTCTTCGAAGAAGATCGTCGCCTTACCTCGGGAAACAGCCCCAATGCCCTTGTCTGGGTAGAGCCATCCAATCTCGAAGCCGAGCGCATCCCGGTAGTGTCGCTGTGCGCGCTCAACATCGACCGGCAGTTCCGGGACCGGCGGCCCGATCGATGTCAGGACTCTTTCGCATTCACGATAGGCTCCTCGGGCATGCCCCATGAGCGCCCGCGCCCGTTCGATCCGGATGATAGCCGCGTGGGCAGACCACGGCCCGGTGTGATCTCGCGAGCCGACGCTACAATCGAGGGCATGGTCATCCGGAAGGTCCTTGTCGTGGACGACGAAGCCGATATGCGGACCCTCATTCGCAACATGCTCAGGACCGACCGGGAGGCCGACTTCCCAGATCGTCGAAGCCGCGACGGGAACGGACGCCCTGAGGCTGCGGACCGCAGCGGCCCTTTCGATCTCATACTGCTCGACGATGATTTCTTTAGACATGGACGGATACTCGGTGTGCCCGCGCGATCCGCCACGTCGGCCTGCGACGTGCCGATCGTGTTCGTCACGGCCAGGGGCAGCCTAAAGGACTACGCGGCGGGTCGCCAAGCGGGCGCAGACTCGTACCTCGTCAAGCCGTTCAGCAAGACCCTCGCGCTGGGCGATCGTCCACTCTTCACGAGCCTTCGGCGGCGACTCTACCCCTGGGCGGAGCCATAACGCGACCGTCCCCTTCATCGAGCGAGAAAGGAATGCCTAGACAGGCCTGGATCTACCTCGCGTTCACCTTCAGGTCTCGTGGCTCATCTGGACGGCGTGCGCCCTCAGGTTGGGGGCCGGTCCGGGAACCGGCGAATCTACCTCGCGCGTTCGGCGTCGCGGCTCCGGCGATCGTCGCCGTGTTCCTGTCGCGGAGTAGGCGCGTCATCAGGGGCAACGCCCGCGGCCACTTCCTGGCGCGACTCGGGCTCCTCTGGCTCCTGTGCTGGGCGATTGGCCACGAGGCCGGGAGGGTCTTCGAGGGCGCGGACCCGACGGTTTCTTCTCACCTCGTGGTCGCGGTCCTTCTTGCCCACGTGGATCCTCGCGCAGGGGCGCCGCGGATGCGGGCGTCCGAGATTTCCTGCACTCTCGTGCGGTGGCAGAACTGGCGCTGGCTGGCCGCGGCGTTCTTGTTCTTCCCGGTCATCCTGCTCGTTTCGCCGCGATCGCGCGTTTGTTTGGAAGGCGGTAGTGGCGCCCGACACAGGGCGCTGGCGGTTCGTCGCGTCAGCCGCCGGTGACCTTCTCACCAGCTTCCTCTTCGAGGGTGACTGAGGAGCCAGGCTGGCGAGGATTCCTGCTGCCTCGGCTGCAGCTCAGGTCTTCGCCCTTCTGGCCAGCCTGCTCGTCTGGCTTTTCTGGAGGCCGCTCTGGCATACTCCCTCGACTTCTCGGGAGGAGTCGCAGCACGTGGCTGCGCACTATCGCAGATTCGCGTCGTTCTTTCATCGATCACGATCATCCTGACGGCTTTCCAGTCATCCGGAGAGAAACATCTGGGCGCGGCTCTCTTCCACGCCGGGCTGAACACGTTTCCCTTTAACTGCCCCTACGCCCCCAAGATGCTCGTTGATCTTCGTCTGGCTGCCTATGTCGGATGCGGGTTACCTTCTTGGCGGGGCTCGGCGTCGTCGAGAAATCGCCCCCGACATTGACTCAAGTGGCGCTAGAGTCTCGATCACTCAGGCGTCGTCGCCAGGCTCGCGGTCGCGCTGATCGACCGTCGGAGCAGGCCGACGAGACCTGTTGAAGCTGGGTGAGAGCACCCTCTATTCCCCACTGTAATGCAGGGTCAGGTTGCGGACTATGGCGTGACGATAGCGAGTACTGCCACGCCCGAGGTCGCCACCGCGCCCAGACTTCTCGGCGGCGATGGCCAAACGTTGCCAGAGACCGCCGTGCGGCACCAGTAAGCGGCGGACGATTGCCTCCGGATGGCCCGGGCGCCGGGCCAAGCCCCCTCGCTGGGCGGCGGCGATCTGGGCCACGGACTTCGGGCCAATGAAGTAGTTGCCGCCGCCGTAGGTACCAAGCGGAATAGGCTGAAGAGGACGACGAGTGCGCCCATGAGTCGTGAGGATCAGCAATACGTAA
>ERZ1370068.2392-contig-1545_pt1 | contig 53319 bp, 72 predicted proteins | sample MGYA00561227_ERZ1370068 | MGnify/ENA primary metagenome ERZ1370068 (study PRJEB38410, sample SAMEA6850437) | metagenome | study: Metagenomic assessment of the ecological functions of the soil: analysis of the soil microbiota associated with the... | reverse complement strand
TACTTCGTTCAGTTACGTATTGCTCTTGAATTTGCGTGATAAGTCAGAATGGGGCTGTGCAACGGACCCGGCAATACTACCCGCCCTTTCTGCACTAATCGGCTCGCTAATCGGTGGAGTTTCGACCTTCGCCGCCTCCTGGCTCACCGGCACAGGCAGCTTCAGATCCAACTGCTTCTACAGGAGGCGGCTAAGCGGGAGAACGCTGTACGCAGGAATTTATCATAGAGGCGTCAAAACGTTTAACTGAAGCATGGGGCAGACAGGCCGAGGGGCCCCGACGTTCTAGCGGGGCTATACGCGGCCATGGAGCGGATACGCCTGATCTCTTCCGGTCCCGTCCTCCACGCCGCAGAACAGGTGATCGAAAGGTTGTTGGGGCGTACGCAGACCCTAACAGGACGTTCGACGATATGCGAACGCACCTAGAGGCACCAGCCACCACTGGGATAATCCGCTGGAAGATTTCACTGAGGCTTGTAGAGGAGGCTTCATGGCTTGCGTAATTGATTGGGCGCATCAGTTCGCGATGTTGTACGGCATCCTGTCGTCCGCGAAGATTCCGGACACAAACGCTTTGGCCATGGACAAGAATTGAGAAGTTGCTGGCCATATGCCCGGTTCCAAAAGACACCTAACAAATCATTTCGCTGATTTCTGGCTCGCGCGCGCAGTGAGCTTTACTTTTGGTAATCGTAGGACTTCAAATTGGTATCGTGAATGACCTTACAGTCGGGCCCATTGGTTTCGCCTTGTCTGGAGCTTGCGCTCAATTCGATTCCCTTGATCAATCGGCACTGGTGGGTGGAAAAGCGTGCGCGGCAAAGCATCAACGGATAAGCAGTGGCGTTCTGTCGGCGACCCGAGGAGAATGCTCGACGCCTCGCAATTGTTTCGACCGCTGTGGTCACGCTGGTGAATTCTGGCGTACTTGTTCGACTGGTTGCAGCAATGTTATCCAGTCATGCTGGCACGGTCGGCAACTCTCTGAACTCGGCTAAACATTTGGGTGACCAACATCGTATTGTTTGCGCTGGTTCTGGGCATTGGATCGTGGTGGACCCCCTTTAAAGGGAGGCTCGCGTCCAGAGCCGAGAAGCGATTTTCTTTTCCCGCAACACCAGACGACTTTCGCCCGTACACAGTTTCCAAACTGGTGCGCCGGCTTTATTGATTCACCTATTTTAGCATTTACGATTGCAACCGCATTTTCGCCCGCCGACACATTCCCACCACAGTAAGGGCCAAGCTACTCATGATGACGGGATCTGCCATTTCGCTCGCAACCGTTGCTCTTGTAGCGTCGCGCGCGGTGGGCCTCTTGAGTTAGAGCGAACATTGTCGCTTATGGGTCATTGGACATTCCGCAGCGCAATCGCCATGTCCGCTTTACCCCGAAAGCGGACATGTGCAGCGCACAAGCCGATGTCCGCTTTGTGCCAATAGCGGACATCACTCATTCGATCACCTCGTCGGCACGCGCGAGTAATGTCGCTGGCAGAGTGAGACCGAGGATCTTGGCAGTCGTGAGGTTGATGACCAGCTCGAATTTGGTCGGCTGCTGAACTGGGAGATCGCCCGGCTTTGCTCCCCGCAAAATCTTATCGACATATTCGGCCGCATTTCGGAACAAATCCACATAGCTTGGTCCATACGACATCAAAGCTCCTGCTTCGACGTATTCCCTGGCAAAGGAAATCGTCGCGAGCCGCGCGCCTAACGCCAAATTGTTGATTTGAACCCGATGAGTGAACATCAGTGCGTTGGGAGCGATGTAAAAGCGCTTGCGTTTGGCCCTATGAGCGTCTCGAAAGCCGGGTGCAATGTCCTCTCGCTCGCCGGATTTCCGGCGGTTACGACTTCGAAGCCGAGCGTGCGGGCCGCTTGCCTGGACTTCGCCAATCTCCACAACGGCAGCGGGATCGGCAGTATTGGCTAGGATCGCTAACCGGCGCAGGCTAGGAACAACCTCGCGCAAAAGTTCCAGTCCGCTTACTTGAGAGATCAGTCGACTGTAGGGAAAGACCGGTCACGTTGCCGCCTGGGCGCGCCAAATTCAGCGACCAAACCACCGCCAACTGGGTCCAACGCCAACGCGAAGACGATTGGGATTGCGGACGTCGCCTGCTTCGTGGCGAGAACTGCGCCTCCCACGTGACAATGACATCGACCTTTAGCCGCACGAACTCGGTCGCAATCTCGGTGTAGCGCTCGAGTGCGCCCTTCCGCCCAGCGAAATTCGATCTGCAACGTTACGCGACCTCGCTCCATCCGAGATCCTGCGCAATCGTTGCACAAAAGCGACGACAAATTGGCTCCACACTGAAGGCGTAGCTGCGCCCAGGAACCCGATGGTAGGAAGCTTTGCTGGCTGCGCGTGCGCCACAAGTGGCCATGCTGCAGCTCCGCCACCGATCACTTTGATGAAATCGCGCCGCTTCATCGGTATCTGACGCCTAGGGAACGAAGCCATCGTACCGGCTCGATCTACTAACCTGGAAGAGGGGGGATTCGCTTGAATGTACTGGCCGCAAAAGCGAGACATGTATTCGATCGCAAACCAGGCTGCGTTGAAGTAGGCCTGGCGGTGAAGAGGAGCAGCGCCTTGGCGGTCTGCGGGGTTGATCACCATACTCCGTACTTGGCGGGCGACTGCACCGGCAGCTCTGGCCGGTGCGGCTCGCCTTCGAGGATGCGGCTCACGTAGCCGGCCGCCCGCCGGTATAGGCGTGGCTGATGTCAGGCCCGTAGGTGCGTCAGCCCTCCCGCTGGTCACGAAGACGCGCGATAGGCGTGGGCCGCCGTAGGCAGTCGAGCGCCGCGCCGCAGGCGTGACGATGCAACTCGCGATGAGTCAGGGACGCCGCGCTCACCGCCAGCGATGAGACCGCTATTCAGGCGACCGCGCGAGACACGGGAGCACTGCGCTGATCGAGCCCGCAGCGGCGTCCCTGGCCACGATCGGTCGGCTTCAGCTCCACGTCCGAATGATTGCGCCGCGGCAGATCAGTGGCCCACTGCCCGATTCGCGGCAGCGCCGGGTTCTCCGCGCGGCACTGGCCACGCGCTTTGACGTCCTCCGGGCGCGACCTGCTTTGACGGCAGCTCCACTCCGCTTTCGCGGCTCAGAGCCGTATTCCGAACTGGACAAAGCCGGTGATGTTGCCGCCCGGCTTTCGCGCCAGGCTCTCGACGTAGCGTTTCCGACGGGATCAATTCCTTGGGCGAACACCGCGATCGGCGTTACGCGCGTCGCGCGTTGAGAAGCCAAACCCGTGGCGGTTGCGCCAGCACCGACCAAAGATGGCTGGGCCGAGCACAGCCAAATCCGTCGCGTCCTTTGACAGCCGCGCGTCATCGCGCCGACCTCCAGCGATACTCTGATCACAGATTACCGACGATCCAGCCGGCGTCACCAAATTTCGCCATGATGCCGCCGAGGTGCGCCTGGCTTCGTGTTGTTTGAAGGCGAATGCATGAGCACGCCGACGCCGGGCGTACTTGTTCCGCGTTTGCGCGAAAGCGCCGCCGGCGACCAGGCGCGGCCGCTGCCGAACCCGCCGATGCCTTTGATGAAATCGCGCCGTCTCATTTGCCTCCCCCAAGGCTCAGGACCAGCTTTCATCGTACCGACTAAAGCCGGCATACTGGAAGGGGGCCAATCGTCCGCTTTGGGTCATAAGCGGACATTTGCAGTGCAATAGCGCATGTCCGCTTTACCCCCGAAAGCGGACATGTGCAGTGCGATCTAGCGAATGTCCGCTAAGTGCCAATAGCGGACATTCAGTCGCGACTATTCGATGACCTCGTCGGCTCGGGCGAGCAGCGAAGGTGGCACGGTGAGACCGAGCGCCTTTGCTGTCTTCAGGTTTATGGCGAGTTCGTATTTGCTTGGGGCTTGCACCGGCAGATCAGCAGGTTTCTCGCCCGTAATATGCGATCAACGTAGCCGGCCGCTCGTCGATATTGATCATCAAAATTCGGCCCATAGGAGATCAATCCGCCAGCAGCAACAAAAGCCCGTTGTAATGTATACCGCGGGCAGCTTGTAGCGCGCGGCCGCTGTGATGATCAAATTGACGTTGCTTGCCCCTACCCCACTCGCCGCCACGATTATTCCGCCATTTGGCGACTGTGCGAAGGTCGCGATGGCGCGTTCAATCTGATTCGGCTCACGGAGATCGATTGGGCTTACTTCAATGCCAACCGACGGCGCCACGGCTTGAATGACGGCGAACTGGCCGATCCCGTGAGCGAAACCGGGATCGCGAAGAACTGCCGCGTGTGTTACGCTTGGCGCAATCTCCTGAGCAGTTCCAGCCACTTTCCACACAGATTGTACTCAAACATCATGAAGCCGGTGGCGTTGCCGCCCGGCCGTGACAGACGTTCGACAATACCGGCGCCTACGGGGTCGGGCACGATGGCAAAGACAATAGGAATGGTGCGAGTAGCTTTCAGCATCGCCTCTGCGCCTGTGCCGCCACCGGCCAGAATGACGTCCGGGGCAAAGTGCTACCAATTCCTCGGCATATTTGCGTAGCTCGACATTATTGCCGCCACTCCAGCGCGCCACGATCTGAACGTTCCGTCCGTCCGTCCAACCCAACTGCTCAAACGCTTGCAAAAATGCCGTGTAGCGTGCCTGAGCGCTGGGCGTGTCTTTTGTGATTGGCTCCAGGACAGCGACACGAGCGCAGGCGTTCACGTTGCTGTGCGCGCGCTGCAGGCGGCCACGCCGCTGCCGCGCTGCCTGCCATCACGGTGATGAAGTCACGTCGTCATCTGCCTCCCCCGAGGCTCGAGATGGACCAGGCATTCGCACCTGCTAAGCTAGCACGTGCGACATGGCGATGTCCGCTTTGGGTCGTAGCGGACATAATGCAGCGCGGCCGACCATAGCGCTTTTTAGCAGCGGCAATGATTGCGTTTTCGGCATGTCTGCTTTGGGCCAAAGCGGACATGAGCGGCAGCAGGTCCACACACTATCCCAAACGCCTGTCCATGACTGGTAACCCGGGTACCGTAAACGGCAAATTGGTTCCGTAGCTGGGTGATGGGACTGGGCCCCGACCGTCTCGATGTTACGATATGAATCTTAGTCGCCCTTGCCGAGCTAGTCCCATCGCCTGGTGATTTAGCTGGAAGCGCGCTCGGCAGTTTCCCCTCTCTGCCGTAAAGGCGCAGACGACCCATCAGGTTGGCCCGTGTTGGCGGATTACGGAGATTTTTATTTGTTTCGCTAACGCGCGACGGAACTTTGTCCGGGCGCCAGCGGTCAAGCACTCACAGTTGTATATGGTCCAAAGCTCGACGAGGTATTTCAGAGGTTCAGACTAATGGGAGGCTCGCTATTTTGAACTGTTGTTGATAGAACGTAACGGCGTTCATGCCCGTACAAGATGTGCCAGCCCTGCAAGATTGCACGGCTGAACGTGGACAATCGCTGCGATAACTGTCCGACCGAAGGCTAGTTGCCAGAAGCTGGTACGCCATGACCGCAAGTGTCTCAGCGACGCGCGACCTGTTGGAGGTGACACAAACGCTACCGGTTTGAACGGTTTGGGAGGACTGGTAGCAAGCAGCCACAGCGAGACTCAAATTTCCAAACCAAAGCGCGCTGCCAGCGAAAAGACGGTCGGCCGCTTGTTCTTCCTCGACGTAAGCGTCGGCGGCCATGAGTTGTCTCCGTCAACGCCTGACGGCTCCGGACCGCCAAGTCATCGTCGACGGCTGCCAGAACTCCGGACGGCATCGGTGTCGACATCGTGAGGCGGGTCACATTTCACTGGACCAACATGGGCGTTCCCAGCCGAGAACGATGGTTCGATCAGGCGCGCGGACCTCGATGGTCAATCGCAGACCATGCTCTCGCAAGGCGATCACGCACTACGCCGAAGCAGCTCCACCTCGTAAGGACGGCAGCAAACTCTATTGGTGCGACCGCGAGGGCATGCGCGTGATGCGCTGCGAACCTCGACGGCTCGCACGTCGAAACGCTGGTCGAGACCGGCCGCGGCGACTACGGACGGGCGCTGATGCAGACCCGGTGGTGCGTCGGAATCACCATCGATTCGAGATTTGGGAAAATCTATTGGACGCAAAAGGCCCGACGAAGGGCGGGCTGGGCCGTCTGTGCCGCGCAAACATCGATATTCCCAACGGCCGAGAACCCAGCAAACCGCTCTGACATCGAGGTGCTGTTCGATCAGCTGCCGGAGCCGATCGATCTCGAGCTCGATCTCGAAAATCGCGCGTCCTGTATTGGACCGATCGCGGCGATCCTCCGCGCGGCAACACCGTCAATCGCGCACCGATCGACAAAGAAGTCAGCGCCAGGAGATCCTGATCACGCACCTGATGGAAGGGATCGGCATCGCCCTCGACGTTCCCGGCAACCGGATGTTCGTCACCGACTTCGCCGGTTCGGTCTATTCCGCCGATCTCGATGGAAAGAACGAGCGCAACTTCCTCTACGCCCAGGGCAATCTCACCGGCATCGCCTATGCCGAAGTCTAACACCAACGCATCGGAGAGATGACCATGTCCTACGACAAGCCCATTCGGCGAATAGCGATTGTTGGCACCGGAGTCATCGGCGCTAGTTGGGCCGCTGAATATCTGGCCCGCGGATTCGATGTCGTTGCCACCGATCCTGCGCCAAACGCCGAAGCTAATCTGCGCAAATACATTGACGAGGCATGGAAGGACCTAACAAGCATCGGCCTTTCGAAGGGCGCATCCCGGGACCGCTTGAGCTTCACGACCAACATGAAGGAAGCACTCTCAGAGGCCGATCTCGTCCAGGAAAACGCGCCTGAACGTCCGGATTTCAAGATGAAGCTCTACGCGGAGATGGATGAGGTTGTGCCGGTTGATTCCCTTCTCGCTTCGAGCTCGTCGGGGATAACGCCAAGTGTCATTCAGTCGCAATGCAAACACCCGGAGCGGGTGGTCATCGGACATCCATTCAATCCGCCTCACATCATCCCGTTAGTCGAGGTCGTTGGCGGCAGTAAGACTTCGCCGGACGCGATTCAGCAAGCGATCAGCTTCTATGCTTCGATCGGCAAGAAGCCGATCCATTTGAAGAAGGAGCTTCCGGGACATGTGGCGAACCGGTTCCAAGCCGCGCTCTACCGCGAGATGCTTTACCTGATCGAGCAAGGCGTCCTGAGCGTGGAGGACACCGATGCCGCCGTCTGCTATGGGCCCGGGCTTCGCTGGGGCGTGATGGGCCAAAGCTTGCAATGGCACCTGGGCGGTGGCGCGGGTGGAATCAAGCATTTCATGGATCATCTCATGCCTCCGCTGGAAGGCATGATGAAGGCCCTTGGAACTCAAACATCACGCCTGAGCTAAAGCAAAAGGTGATCAACGGGAGTCATGCGCGAAGCTGCCGGGCGCTCGGTCGATCAGCTCGCTCAAGAGGAAAACCGAGTGTTAATCGGGCTTCTCAAGCTACGAGCGAGAAACTGGCCTCAACAAAGAGAGCGTCCAACCAATAGCCGCAGCCTAAGTAACTCAACGAAAGAAAGGAGAACTAAATCGATCCAACAAAACTTGAGAAGAGGAGAACCACCGATGAGCACCGCGACAATAACTGACCGATCGGTTGAAACGAACGGCGAGAGCAATCGGTTAACTGAGGCTCTAGAAGAGAGGTTGAGTCATCCGGCAACGTCGCCAGACTTCGATCTGAAGAAAGGCGTGAATGAAGTCCTCGCGGATGTCGGCATGACGAGCGACGATTGTGGCGGAGAACTCAGTTTCTACGGACAGCGATCCAATTCTTCCAAAGCCCGCTGCGGTTCGGGACAATGGCTGCAATCGGTCTGGCTGCAAGGAGCGTAGCGGTGGCCGCTCTTTGGAGACAAGCCACCGGCGAAGGACAGAATATCTCAGTGGACGTACGCAAGGCGCTGCGGCGTTTCTGCGGATTCTTTGATGGCAAATGGGAAACCGTCAATGGCCGACCGCCCTCCCCAGGTGGCTATGCGGTTAGCCCATTCCTAAAGATGGGGATGCGTTCTTTCGCGAGACACGCGACGGACGATACGTGGTGGCGCTGGACATTTATCCTCAACTCCTCGTGCGCACCCTCGATTTTCTCCGCTGCAGCCCGAGTACCGAGATCCATTAACAACGCCATACTCAAATGGGACGCTGTGGAATTAGAGCAGGCTGCGGCGGCCGAAGGGCTCGTTCTAGCGATGGTGCGGACGAACGAGGAATTTCGTCGCGAACCCCAATATACACAAGTCCTCTCCAAAATGCCGCTGATCACGGTGGAGAAAATTGGGAGAGCGACCCCGTTCCGCTCAAGGCGAGCGGCAATCTTCCTCTCTCTGGCATCCGCGCATTCGGAATGGGTCATGTCATCGCGGGAGGCGCGATGGGAAGAGACATGGCTCTGTACGGCGCGGACGTGCTCAACATCTGGAGACCCCGCGATTCGGAGATCGAAGCCTTCGCGTGGGATGTCCAGGTGGGAATGCGTTCAACGATACTGGACGACTCGAAGGAGGATCGCGCACGGTTCAATCAGCTTCTCCAGGATGCCGATGTATTCTTTGCCAATAAGCGGCCAGGATTTTTGAAAAAGCACGACCTCGATGCCGATGCACTTTGCAAACAGAAGCCCGGATTGATTCACGCAACCGTCGTTCTCCACGGTGAGAAGGGACCATGGTCGAACCGGCCTGGGTTCGATGAAATCGGCGCTACGGTGTCTGGCCTCTTCACGATTGAAGGTTCCCCGACTCGGCCGAAGCAGCCGCCGATTGTGCCGATTTGCGATAACGTGGTCGCCTGGTTAGGCACGACGGGAATCCTAGCAGCACTGCGCCGGCGCGCGATCGAGGGGAGGCAGCTATCGCGTTGTGGTTTCGCTGACAAGGACTGTGCTTTGGCTGCTCTCGTTAGGCATCTTCGACAAGGCGTACGCAAAAGCGACCGCGGGCTCGACCGACGAGCACACGTACATCGCTCCGGATCTGTTTACCGCGGAAACGCCGCTTGGAACCTATCAGGGAATGACGGACCAGATCGTAATGTCGCGCACACCGGGAGCCTTTCGCACGGTGCTGGCCCCGCGCGGTTCAAGCAAACCCGAATGGCTTCCGCGGAGCAAAGTCGGGAGATTCCCCGCAGCGACTGGAACGGCGCCGCCGAAAATCGCCTGCGGAGTGTGAACGGCGAAGTTTACCGACCTCAGTGAAGTTTTAGAGCGGGCATTGCAACTTGTCGGCGATGTCCGCTGAAAGCGGACATGTGCGGCGCAACTAGCGTATGTCCGCTTTGGTGCCAAAAGCGGACATTTCGATCGCTATCTTCTGTATTGCTCGTCGGTAACTTTCTCCAACCAATCGACGGCTTTGCCATCGAGCGCTTTCTTGAATGGCAATATGAGTCATAGCGGTTGTTGAATGTTGCACCATGCCAGTGCTTCTCACCGGCTGAAAACCAAACAACATCTCCGGGCGAATTTCTTCGATGGGCCCGCCCTCTCGCTGCGCCCAGCCGCCCCCGGCCGTAATGATCAAAGTCTGACCGAGCGGATGCGCGTATGCCACGCCGTACGCGCCCCCGGCTCGAACGTAACGCTTGCTCCGGCTACTCGCGCGGGATCGGGCGCTTGAAACAACGGGTCAATCCGGACGGTCCCGGTAAGCCAATCTGATGGACCTTTTGTCGAGGCTTGCGAGCTCCGCCGCCTCCATGATCTTCTCCATATCAACTATTGCCGGTTATGGACGATAGAGCGCACTTCCACCGATCTATTGACGTACTACGCGTTATCGGGCTGAAACGCCGTCGGGACCCTTGCCGGAGCCAGCGCGACAGAGGTAGTCGTCGTGATCGGCCCCGGGCAGATCGGCCAAGCCATCGCGCGGCGCGTCGGCTTTGGCAAGCATGTGCTTCTCGCCGACCAGCGTCCGGAGAACTGCCCGGGCGGCGGCGGAAGTTCTGGGCAACGCGGGTTATGACGTGAGCGTCACGACCCAGGTGGATCGTGTCGTCGCGCGCGGACAGCGCTGCACTCGCATTGATCGAAACAGCGAGGAAAGCGGGCCCAGAGTCACGAGACTAATCACCTTGCGGCCGGTGTGTCACCGTCACAGGCATCGAGTGGCCCACCATCCTCAGGTCGATCTCATGGCACAGGTACGGCGTTGGTGCTGGAAGAATCCGGCAATGCCTGATCGAACTGCGGCGTGTTCCGGCGCGCGCATCATCCGCTTCGCGATCTGTCTGGCTCAAGCCCACGCTTACCGTTGTGAAGAGAACAAGGCGCCAGCGCGCTATTTCTCCACGGCCGTCGAAGAACTGCTAAGCCTGCCGTTCCTACAGCGCAACCGGATGGCCGATACACTTCACGCGTATCAGAGTGCAACAACAGGGCAATTCGTTACGTGCATGGCCCGAAGCTGCGCGGTGGGGCAAGCGCTGGAAGCGGCGGATCCAACGCGATTAGCTCGCAGCATCATTATGACCCCGCTTGCAAGGATGAACCGACCGGCCCAGCAGGGCGAAGATACCAGCACGTGATTTCGCTCCTCTGCGGCGCCTCTGCGCTGGCACGCCCGATGAAGTCGCGTCCGTGGCCGCTCTGCTAATGGGCCCAGACGGCGGTTTCATCACCGGCAGTGACTTTCTTATGGATGGCGGGTGACCGCCGCGTTGGTACCCGGGGATCTCGGCTTGAGGTGGTCAGGTCGCATTTAATTATTGTGGATTTCTCTCGGCGGCCATTGTTCTTACGCGTGTTGTACGTCACTTTTCGCTTGGTTGATCCGCTTCCACCACATCACCTCGCAATCGCGGCCGGGGCGGCAGGATCCGGGTACGACAACTTTGCGAGGCAATACGCCCGCATACTTGCGCGCCATGGTGTTGAGCTGGAGATCCGCAACTTTGCTGGCGCGGTGGAGAATCTTGATCGGCTGCGTGATCCCGCCTCCGGAGTGCAGGCGGCCCTCGCGACCTTCGGCGTCACGCAACCGGCCGATGCGGACATGCTCTGTATTCACTGGGTGGAATATTCGATGCAGCGATATTCATTTTTACCGGAACGCGGAGCCTGTTACGCTTTTGCGCAGTTCCGTGGCAAGCGCCTTTCCATCGGTCATGCCGGGAACCGCGCTGCGATCGCTTATGCTTGAGGTTCTGAAAGCCACTGATGCATTGGATGCTTCCACCCATCTACTGGATCCCGATTACACAGAGGCAATCGACGCATTGATCGCAGGCGAAATCGATGTGGCGATCGTTCCAAGTCAGCAGGATGGCGATCCGCTTGCAGCGCGCGCTCGGCGCCCCCGGCATCCGGCTCATGAGCGTGGCGCAAGCTGAAGCCATCGCCAAAACGGTCCCCGGGCTGAAGCATGTGGTGTTATGGCGAGGCCTCATTGACTTAAGCCGCGACATCCCCAATTCGGACGTTGACCTGCTTGCCTCCCGCAACAGAGTGCTCGTGCGAAAGGATCTTCACCCTGCCTTGCAATATTTGCTGCTGGAAGCCATGCGCGAAGTCCACTGGCCAGCGGGGCCCTTCAATCGCCTCGGTGAATTCCCGGCCGAGCAACCCAATGATTTGCCCCTCTCTCCAACGGCAGAGGCATTTTACCGCTCGGGCCCGACCTTCTGGCAGCGGTACACGTCCTTCTGGCTTACCTCGCTCCTCAACCGAATTGTGTTCTTTGTCATTCCGGTCGTCTTGGCGCTGAATTCCTGTAATTGGCTTCGCGCTTCGCGTCTTTCAGATGGTTTGCACATCCGTCGCTCCCAGAACGGTCGAGACCAAGGAGGTGATGTCCGCTTTGGGTCAAAAGCGGACATTGCTGCAATGGCATGTCCTTTACCCCCAATAGCGGCATCGATTGCGTTTTTTTCGGCATGTCTGCTTTGGGTCATAAGCGGACATGTATTAAAGGCCATGTCCGCTTTAGCCCCAAAGCGGACATCCCCGATGCGTGAAGAATTTTGGGACCAGCGCTATGTATCCCTAACCCAAAAATTTACTTTGGCCTCCTGAAAGTGGGCACGCTCGCTCTTGCCCTCCTTGAAAATATTTTCGAAAAGGACCCGTTGCCCCAAAATGTTTCAAGCCTAACTCCGGCTCTGGTCATGGTTCCGGCTCCATTATGACTCCCTCTTCCTCGGATCGTGCACACGGGCGATGAAGAGGCCCAGGCTGATGAGGCCCCCGCGGCGGCGACGGCAAGAGACCCACGGAAAGCCGAGGCCATCCGCCATGACGCCCGCCACCGAGGGGCGCCGCGAAGAACACAGGGCCATCAGCGTCGTCCCGAGGCCGATATACGTGGGACGCTCCTCCGCACCGGGCGCAAACTCGAGCATGACGTTCAATCCCGATACGCTGACGGCCGCCATTTGAATGCCCGACAGCGCGAAGACAACAGCAAAGACTCCGACGGACGGCGCGACCAGCGCCAGGACGTTCGCTGCGACCCCGATCAATGTGCCCGCGATCAGCACCAGTCGATGCCCGCCCGGTCGGCGAGGAAGCCGAAGACCAGGTTGCCCGCGATCTGGCCCGCGAGGACACGCTGGTGAACGTGGCCACCCACCAGGCGGGCGCCTCCGCAGGCCCGCAGGGCATAGACCGTGTGGTAGAACCCCCGGCCATGGTGCCGATCGAGGCGAAAGGCGCGCGCGACGAGGAACCAGCTCAGGTTGCGGTCGCGCGCGAGCAGTCCAGAGGACGCGGCGCAGATGGGCCGACATCGGCTGCCGCGGAACGGTCGCGGCACGGCGGCGGCTCCCGGACCAGGGCCAGCGCCACGTACGACAGGCCCATGCCAGAGCGCGGCGCAGAGGAAGCACACGCCGTAGCTCGCCGGCGCCGGCACCGGGCGAGAAGATAGGCCGTGCCCAGGCTGCCGACCAGGCCCTCGCACTGCCCAGGACATTGGCCACTCCGAAGAACCGACCGCGCAGCGTGGTCGGGATCGCCCGGCCCACGATGTCCATCAGGCGCGGCATGAGCACGCCGCCCGTGCCCGTCACGATCAGGAGCAGCACGGAGCAGCGCGGCGAGGGCGACGGCGGCGCGCGGCGTGGCCACGAAGAAGGCGATGAGGGCCAGTGCCAGAAACGGAACGCGCTCCCAGAGCGTGAAGCGCATGACGAAGGGCAGCTTGCGCGCAAGCGACTCGGTATGCCCGGCCGCGAAGAGCGACGGCAGGAACCATCCGCAGCGTCATGACGGCGGGGATGGCGCCGATCACGACGTTGGGCGCGCCGAGATGCGCGGCGAACGCCGGGCAGGATGGTCGACTGCGACGCGAAGGCCAACCCCACGAGAAACAGCGCAAAGTCCGCGCCGAGCGCGACGGCGTTGATGCCGGACATTGCGCCGGGCGAAGTCCGGCTTCGTCCGCGAGGAGGATCGATGAGGACACCGGTAAGCCTCTCTGAGCTCCGGGCAGTGCAGGCCTACCATCACGCCCCCGTCAATGCCGCCGCACCATGGCTCGCGTAGCCAATGCGTCGGATGTACGCAATCATCTGGCAAGATCACGGGGATTGTGATATTTGGTGGAGTTACCATAGCATTGAGCGCGGCTATTTCGTCCGCGTCACTTCCCCAGAGAGCGCCGTGGACTGGCCTCGCTGCCGTGGCAGGAGGCTCGAGCCCATGTCAACAAAGACCCGCCACCAGGCCCAATTGTCTGTTCGCACTCGCGCGGGTTCACGCAGTCGCGGGATGATCGCTCATCCGTCTCGCCAGCCCGGGCGGACGAGCCCGTGGCGAGCCTCGATCCCGAATCCGCGGCCACCGTCCTCGAGACGCTCCGCGCCGTGGCGGTGCAAGGCGTGGCCGTCATCGCGAGCCTGCACCAGGTCCAGCTCGCCGTGACCTATGCCGACCGCATCGTCGCGCTGCGCGCCGGGCGCATCGTCGAGGACGCCCCCGCCGCCCGCTTCGACACGCGTGCCCTCGACCAGATCTACGACCGGACGATCAGCCCATGACGGGACGGATCGACCCCGACGCGGAGTGGGACGCCGGCGACATGGGCTGCGGCGACCTCGTCCTCGAGCTCCGCTATCGAATCGCCCGGCTCGAGCCGGGGCAGGTGCTCAAGGTCATCGCGCTCGATCCGGGCGCGCCGGCCGACTATGCCCGCGTGGTGCGGGCTCACGGGACACGCGCTCGTGTCGGTTGCGCCTCCCGTGTACTTCATCCGCCGAAAAGCCGAAAGGAGCTGAGTCATGGCCAACAAGTTCTGCGTGAGCCTCACCCACTCGAAGGACAATACGGACAAGGCCACGGTGGCCTTCGTCGTCGCCAATGCCGCGGTCGGATCGGGCAAGGAGACGCTCGTGTTCCTGAGCGTCGAGGCCGTCCGCCCTCGCCCAGAAGGGCTATGCCGACGGCATCCACGAAGAGGGCTTCGCCCCCTCGGCGAGCTGATGGCCAACTTCGCGAAGGCCGGCGGCACGATGTACGTCTGCTCCCCGTGCTTCAAGAAGCGCAAGCTCGACGAGAACAACCTCGTCGCGGGCGCGAGCATCGTGGGCGGCGCCAAGCTGGTCGAGTTCCTCTCCGACGGGAGCCCCTGCGTGTCAGCTACTAGAGGGAGCTCCGGGCCATCGCCGGGCCGCCGCCATCCTCGCGCCGCGCACCCGGCCAGTAGTCGGCCCGATGGGCCTGTGACAATGGTCGCCTAAACTACCAACGTCGACCAGTGGCCCAGGGACCGGGGGACCCTCCAGCGCCATGAGACTTCGCGTGCTCGGCATCGTGCTCGCCGGAGGCAAGGGCACTCGCCTCTATCCCCTCACCAAGGAGCGCGCCAAGCCCGCCGTTCCCTTCGGGGGCAAGTACCGCATCGTCGACTTCGTCCTCAGCAACTTCATCAACTCGGGCCTCTACTCGATCTACGTCCTCACCCAGTTCAAGAGCCAGTCGCTGCTCCAGCACCTCTCGGACGGCTGGCAGTTCGGCGGGGTCCTGAAGGACCGCTTCATCATCCCGTGCCCGCGCAGATGCGGTCCGCCGACGAGACCTGGTATCGGGGACGGCGGACGCCATCTACCAGAACGTGAACCTGATCGAGCAGTCCAGACCCCCACCTGGTGCGCGATCTTCGGGGCCGATCACATCTATCGGATGAACATCGCCAGCATGATCCGAGTACCACGAGCGAGAAGCGGGCGGAGATCACCGTGGCGGCCATCCCCGTCGATCGGAAGCATGCCGCCGAGTTCGGCGTCATCGAGACGGCCCCGGGCGGGCGCATCGTGGGCTTCCACGAAAAGCGCCCGGACGCGCCCACCATCCCGGGGAGCACCGAGCAGGTCTACGCCTCGATGGGCAACTACGTCTTCTCCACGCGCACGCTCCTGCGCGAGCTGTACGCCGATGCGGCGCGCGAGAACAGCACCCACGACTTCGGGCGCGACATCCTGCCCGCGCTCGTGAACCGGGTCGAGATGTACGCCTACGACTTCCAGGACAATCAGATCCCGGGGAGGCGCCGGGGGCGGCCGGCTACTGGCGCGACGTGGGGACGCTCGACGCCTACTACGAGGCCCAGATGGACCTGCGCGCGGTGAGCCCCTCGCTCAATCTCTACAACGGGGAATGGCCGCTGCGGACGGCGAGCTATGCCGATCCGCCCGCCAAGTTCACCTTCGACGACGCGGATCGCCGCGGCCACGCCATCGACTCCATCGTCTCGGGCGGCTGCATCCTCTCGGGCGGCATGGTCCGGAACTCGGTGCTCGGGCGCTGGGTGCGCGTGCACAGCGGCGCGCTCGTCGAGGACAGCGTGATCCTCGACAACTGCGACATCGGCCGCCGGGCGAAGATCCGGCGCGCCATCCTCGACAAGAACGTCCGCATCCCCGAGGGCGCCACCATCGGCTACGACCTCGACCAGGATCGCAAGTACCACACGGTCACCGACAACGGCATCGTCGTGGTGGAGGGATTGCCCTCCTCGGTCGACATCTCCTCCCTGCTGATCTAGCACCGAATCTCGGATCCGGCGGACTGCTCGCCCCCGTAATGCGCGGTGACCTGGCCGCTCGCAGGCAAGGCAGTCGTCGGCGCTCGGCGTTAGGTACACTGGCGGCCTCGAACGCGGAGCAGCGTCGTATCTCCGGCGTCAGCGTGGATGCGGATCTCGGAGCACCGAGGGAACGATCCCTCGAGGCGTAGCCGAGGCAGCCGCGCTCGTCGCATCTGCAGACGCAGCGAGGCGCCGGCATGACGATGCCGCGATCTGCTCGCCCAAGCCGACGGCGCTGACTGATGAGACGGTCGCAGCGCGAGGCGTACGTCCGTACGCTGCTGCAGCTGTGCTGCGTGCGCGGGCGCCAACGCCAACGCAGATGGGCGCCTTATCATCGCTCTAGCGGAAGATCTGGCGGGCGGCCTCGAGGCGCGCGGTCGATGCCGGGCGAGTCGACGTCGAGATGCGTGACGGCGCGAATCGGTGCGCGGGCCCATGCGCGCCCATGCGGACGCCCTGGGCGAGCAGGCGCTCGACCGCGGTCGGCGCGTCGATGGAGCCGGTCACGTCGAAGAAGACGAGATTGGTGTCGACCTCGGCGGGATCGAGCTTGATCCCGGGCAGCCCGGCCAGCCCCTCGGCCAGGCGCCGGGCGTGGGCGTGATCCTCGGCAAGCCGCTGCGACGTGATGGGTGAGCGCGTAGACGCCGCCCGCCGCGATGATGCCCGCCTGGCGCATGGCGCCGCCCATCTGCTGCTTGCACCGCCAGGCCTCGGCGATGAAGTCGCGCGAGCCGGCCAGGGCCGCGCCGACGGGCGCGCCCAGCCCCTTCGTGAAGTCGATCCACGCCGAGTCGAAGGGCTCGGCGAACGCGCGGGCGGAGACGCCGCTCGCCACGACGGCGTTCATGAGGCGGGCGCCGTCCATGTGCGCCGCGAGGCCGTAGCGCCGTCCCGCTTCGACCACGCGCTCGATCCGCTCGAGCGGCCAGACGCTGCCGCCGCCGAGATTGCTCGTCTGCTCGACCCAGAGCAGCCGGCTCCGCGGGGAGTACCGGCCGGGAGGACGCACGCCCTCGTGCACGGCCGCGGCGTCGAACTGCCCGCGCGCGCCGTCGAGCGGGCGCACGTTGACGCCGGCCAGCGCCGCCGGCCCGCCGGTCTCGAAATGGATGGGATGCGCCGTCCGGTGGGCCAGCATCTCGTCGCCAGGCCGGCAGTGCACGCGCATCGCGATCTCATTGCACATGGTGCCCGAGGGGAGAAAGACCGCCGCCTCCTTGCCGAGGAGCTCCGCGACCATCTCCTGGAGGTGGTTCACCGTCGGGTCCTCGCCCTTCTGCTCGTCGCCCACCTCGGCGTCGCACATGAACCGGCGCATGGCCGGCGTCGGCCGGGTCACCGTGTCGCTGAAGAGATCGACATCGATCGGCGATAGTCGCGCTCATGGGTTGATCCTCCGCCGGGCATCGTACCATTGCGAGGGTGACCGGCTCCGGCGCCCTCGCGTCGCATGCCGGCATCGATGTATCGTAAGCCGGACCCGGACTACCCTTCGCCGGGAGCGATTGCCCATGGCCGACCGTGAACGCCTCGATGGAGCGCGCACCGCGCTGATCGTCTACGATTCCTGCCGCCGCGCCTTGACGCCCGCGGATCCGGCGCGACGCCAGGCCATGCGGCCGGTCCTCGATGCCTGGGTGCGGCTGATCGGCGCCGCCCGCGGAGGCCTCATTGCCGATCATCTACACGACGCCCGTGAGCCGGGCGGACGGCGCGGACGTCGTCCTCTTGCCCACCGACCTGAGCGTCGCGACCGGCACGCCCTCGCTCACGAACTGCGTCGAGGGCAGCGACGATGCGGGATTTCCCGACGAGATCGCCCCGCGGCCCGAGGACTACGTCTTCCTGAAGCGCCGGCCGAGCGCGTTCCACGGCACGGGCGTCGCCGAGCTGTTGCGGATGCTCCGGCGCGACACCGTCGTCATCGGCGGGGGCGCCACCAATCGCGGCGTCGAGACGACCGTGCGCGAGGCGTTCAGCCAGGACCTCGCGTCATGGTCGTCGTCCGCGAGATGCTGCTGGAGCGGCGACGCCGAAGCCCACGCCTGCAGCCTCGACAAGTCGATGAAGATGTACGCCCAGGTCCGCACGCTCGACCAGGACGGTGGCGATGCTGGCCGGCTGGCTCCTAGGCCCTCGAACGACGCGTTCCAGAACAGCATGTACTTCATCGCGGCGGCCGATGAACCCCTTGAGCTTCCGGTTGGATTGCGCGTATGTCGGGCTGCTCGTAGGAATGTCGGGCTGCTCGTAGGAATAGATTCGTCATGCTCTGGCCGGGGCAGCACATCCCCGATGGCGACGTCATCGCCGGAAAGGCAGGACGCCGAATGAGTGAGCGACCGATCTCCGGCTCGTACCGCCCGAGCATCATGGGCACCCACGGCATGGTGGCCTCGGGCCATTACCTGGCGACGCAGGCGGGCGCGCGCATTCTCGCGCGCGGGGGCAATGCCATCGACGCGGGCGTGGCGGCCGGCCTCTGTCTCACCGTGCTGCACATCGACATGGTGAACCTGGCCGGGGTCGCACCCATCATCGTCTACCTCGCCGAGGAAGATCGGGTGCTGACCATCAGCGGGCTCGGGCGCTGGCCCAAGGCGGCGACCGTCGCCTACTTCAAGGAGCATTGCGGCGGCAAGATCCCGCCCGGCGTCTTGCGGTGCATCACGCCGGGCTCGCCCGATGCCTGGATCACCGCGCTCGAGCGCTACGGCACGCTGAGCCTGGCCGAGGTCATGGAGGAGCCACTGCGCCTGGCGGCCGAGGGCTTTCCGATGCATCCGTTGATGGCATCGAACCTGCGGGACGCGGTCAGGCCAGTTCACAAAGTGGCCGTCGAGCGCCGCCGTGCTCATGCCCAGTGGACGCCTGCCCGAAGCGGGCGAGATCTTCGCGCAGCCCGACCTGGCGCGCACGATCCGCCGCCTGCTGGACGCCGAGAGCGGGGCCCGGCAGTCGGGACGGCAGGCGGGCCTTCGCGCCGCGCGCGATCTGTTCTATCGCGGCGACATCGCGCGGGAGATCGCCGCGTTCTACGCCTCGCAGGGCGGGCTCTTGACCTACGACGATCTCGCCGCGTTCCAGGTGCAGGTCGAGGAGCCGGTGCGCGCGCGCTTTCGCGAGTACGAGGTGTTCACGTGCGGTCCCTGGTGTCAGGGGCCGGTGCTGGCGCAGGTGCTGACGCTGCTCGAGCCCTACGACCTCGCCGCGCTCGGCCACAACTCGCCGGCCTATGTCCACCTGCTCACCGAGGCGCTCAAGCTCGTCTTCGCCGACCGCGAGCGCTACTACGGCGACCCGGAATTCGTCGACGTGCCCATGCGCGGCCTGCTCTCGGAATCGTATGCCGACGCGCGGCGGCAGCTCATCGATCCCGCGCGCGCGCATGCCGGGATGCCGCCGGCCGGCGACCCGCGGCGCGGCAATGGCTCGGCGGCGCCCTGGAGCCACCTCACCCCGGCGCAGCCCGCGGGGGTGGAGACGCTCGACACGTCGTACGTGTGCGCCGTCGATCGCCGCGGCAATATCTTCTCCGCCACGCCGAGCGATGGCTGCCTGAGCGCGCCGGTGACGCCGGGCACGGGGCTCGGCGTGTCCTCGCGCGGCTCGCAGTCCTGGGTCGTGGAGGGCCATCCGAGCTCGGTGGCGCCCGGCAAGCGCCCGCGGCTCACGCCGTGCCCGGCCATCGTGTTCAAGGACGGCAAGCCGTTCATGCCGCTCGGCACGCCCGGGCGGCGACGTGCAGTGCCAGGCCATGCTGCAGGTGTTCCTCAACGTCGCCGTGTTCGGCATGGCGCCCCAGGCGGCCATCGAGGCGCCGCGCTTCGCCACCTACAGCTATCCCGGCTCGTTCGAGCCGCACGAGTACCACGCGGACGAGCTGCGCATCGAGCGCGGCCTCGCGGCCGAGGTCGGCGACGCCATGGCCGGCAAGGGCCACAAGGTCGTGACCTGGCCGGACTGGACCTGGAAGGCGGGCGGCGTCTGCACCATCACCATCGACCACGCGAGCGGCGTCCTCGCCGCCGGCGCCGATCCGCGCCGCATGGGCTACGCGATCGGCTGGTGACGCTTCGGGCGGATCGACGATCGGAGGTCGCTTAGCTCCGCCTCATCAGCACCTCGTACAGACCCGACCTGGGCGTCAGGGAGCCCCTCGGGCACCCCCTCAATCGAGTAGCGCGCGAACCCGAGCGGACTCGTCAGACGGTGCCACACTCCTCGAAGAGCGCGAGCGCGCGGCGGAGCAGGTGGCGCGCACCGGCGCGGTCCTGCGCCCGCTGGCGCAGCCCCGCCTGCGCGACCAGGGTGCGCGCGAGGCTCGTCGCGTGCCCCGATGTCCTCGAAAATGCCCGACGGCGGACTCGAAGTGGGTGGTCGCCGCTGCAGGATCGTCGCGCGCGACGACTTCGCCGAGAATGCGCTCGACCAATCCCTCGGCGTGGCGGTAACCGCCCTCGCGGGAGATGGTGCGGAACTCCTCCAGGAGCGCCCCCGCCCGCGCGAGATCGCCAAGGCGCAGGTAGCCTTCGCAGAGACGGGCGCCGAAGATGACGCGGGTGTAGCGCGAGCTGAGAGCGGCCGAACCATTCGACGGCTTTCTCCATCTCGGCCACGCCGGCCTCGACGTCGCCGGCCTTGATCGAGGCGTAGCCGCACATCGCGCGGACCATGGTCGCGTCAAACGGAGCGGGGAGAGAGCCAACGCCTGCTCGCAGCAACTGCCGCCCCATCTCGACGGCGCCACGCATGATGTGGGCCGAGCCGGTCCGCCACCAGCCCACAACCTTGAGTCGGAGGTCGTTCGTCGCCTGCCCGTGGTCGAGCGCCTTGCGGCAGTACTCGAGGCTGCGCGGCCATGCGCCCATGGCGTTGGCGGCGGTGGCCAGAACCCACAGGGTGCGGCACGCCCACCACGACGTTGCCGCGCTCCTCGAAGACCGTCAGCGCGCGCTCGCCGGCCTCGAGCGACGCCTGGCAGGTCGCCGGCCGCGCAGTAGCAGTGCGACAGGGCGCACTCCGCGTACGGTTGGAGAATCTCGAGTCCCGCCGCCTGCGAAATGGCGACGGCCTCCAGGCAGTAGGCGATCGAGATCTCCGGCCGCGCGCCCGTGAGGTTGTGGAGAAATCCCGCCCAGTAGAACCACGCGGCCCGGCGCGGCGGATCGGCAGACGCGTCGACCAGCTCTCGGATGGCCTCCAGCGTCTGGACGTGCTCGGCGTGACGGCCGAGGGCGAACTTGATCTCGGCCTGGGCGATGATCGCGTCGATCCGGCGCCGCCGATTGGCCTCGGTGTCGGGCATCGTACCCAGGCGCGTGAGAGCGGATCTCGAAGGCGGCCAGCGCTTCGGTGTTGGCCCATCGTTGCTGCGCCTTCTCGCCGGCCCGGATCGCATAGTCGACGGCCTTGTCGTCCTCGGCGCTCCGGCCGAAATGGTGGCCAAGCAACTCCACCACTTCGTCAATCCGGTTCGCGTAGATCTCCTCGAGCCCCGCTCCCGCGGCGGCGTGGTACTCGCGCCGCCGCCGCTCGAGCAGCCCGGCGTAGACCACGTCCTGGGTCAGGGCGTGCTTGAAGCTGTACATCGGTTCGGCGTCTCGCGGGTCGGGGAAGATGAAGTCGAGGCGATGGAGCTCGCTCAGGTGCTCGCTGACGAACTCGGCCTCACCGTCGAGCACCCGGCAGAGCAGAGGAATCCCGAACCGTCTCCCGATGACGGCTGCCGTCTGTAGAGTGGGCTTCAGCGCCTCCGCCAGACGGTCGACGCGCGCGGCGATGATGTCGTGGATCGTGGACGGGACGGCGATGCTGCCGCTCAGGAGCCGCGCGGCGCCGTCCTGGACGACGATGCCGTCGGTCTCCTGTAGCTGGCGGACGATCTCCTCGACGTACAGCGGGTTGCCCTCGCTCTTGTCGATGAGCACCTCGCAGAGCTCGTCGGACGGGGCGGCGGCCAGCAGGGTTCGAACCATCGCCTGCATGTCATCGCTGTGCAGAGCGCTCGAGGCGAAGGGTCGAGGCGAGCGGCGGAGCGAGCCAGGCCGCCGAGAATCCGGGGCGCGCGCTCACGACCAGCAGAACAGGGTGGTCGGCCAGTGCGGCGGTCAGGTAGGCCAGGAACTCCTCCGAGCTGGGATCGAACCAGTGCGCGTTCTCGACGATCAGGACGACGGGCGTCGAGCGGCTGGCGCCGAGAAGGATGTCACGGAGCACGCCGAACGTCCGCGCCTTGAGCTCCGTCCCGGACAGCCTCTCCAGGAACTCGCGCGGGGCCGACGCCCCCAGGAAATGGGCCAGCAACACGGCGGTCTCTTCTCCGGCGAGGCCGAGCGACGGAGAGGCGGTCGGTGACGAATGTCCGCAGTTCGTCTCCGGTCAAACCTTCCCTGACCCCGAGGTAGCGTTGCAGGAGATCGAGGATCGGACCGTACGGGATCGAAGCGCCGAAGGAGACACCGGACCCCTCGAGGGCGAGGGCGCCTGACTCCTCGACACGGTGCGAAAACTCGTAGAGGAGCCGGGACTTGCCTGCGCCCGGCTCGCCGACGAGGAGGACGGCCGAGCCCTGTCCCGCGGCGGCCCGCCGGAAGGCTCCGAGGAGGAGGTCCAGCTCGTGCTGGCGTCCCACGAACGGCGTGAGACCGCGATCGCGGGAGACCTCCAGCCTGGTTCGACCCTTCCGCTCGGCCGTCACCGCATAAACCTGGATCGGCTCGGTCTTGCCCTTGACCTGGAACTCCCCGAGGTCCTCGAAGGCGAAGTAACCCTCGGTGAGGCGATAGGTGATCGCACTCAGGGCGATCTGACCAGGCTGGGCGATGTTCAGGATACGGGCGGCGAGGTTGGTGGTATCACCGATCGCCGTGTAGTCCATGCGGAGATCACGGCCGATGGCGCCGACGACCACCAGCCCGGTGTTCAGGCCGATCCGCAGGCGGAAGTCGACGCCATGACGGCGCCTCACCTCGTCGCGCAGCGGTGTGAGCGACGCCTGGATGGCGAGCGCGGCGCGGAGGCCGCGGTGGGGATGATCCTCGTGCGCGATCGGCGCGCCGAAGAGCGCCATCACCCCGTCGCCCAGGAACTGGTTGATCGTCCCTTCGTAGCGGTGCACCGCCTCCAGGACGACCTCGAAGCAGCGGTCCATGATCTCGTGGACGTCCTCGGGATCGAGCCGGGACGACATCGCCGTGAATCCCGAAACGTCGGTGAACATGACGGTGACCTGCTTTCGCTCTCCCTTCATGGCGCTCCTGGACGTGAGGATCTTGTCGGCCAGGTGCTTTGGCGTGTACGCCTGGGGGAGGCGAACCGGTCCTCCGTGGGCGGGCGAGCGGACGGGCGCACCATCGGTTCTGGCGGAGCGGCCGGGATCGCGCGGTCAGCCGAGCGCCGGCGCGAGACGCTGGCCGCACTCGTTGCAGAACTTCGCCCCCGCGGCGTTCACGAACCCACACTGGGGGCAGCCCACGGCGTCCCTCAGCGAGCGCGGGCGCCCGGGAGATGGCGCGGGAAGAGGACCGAGGGTCTCGGATCCATGCTGTTCCGCCGTGATTCTAGAGATCGTGCTCGCACGTCGTCAAGCGGCCGCATCATGGCGGTTCTGGACCGCCCGACAATGCCGAGCCCTACCAGCCGGTGACGAACCGTTGCCGGCGAACGTCAGCGGCGCCGAAGACGGTGCCGTGGCCCGCGTCGAAGCCGGCCACGGTCGTTCCTGTGTCCATCATGAACGGCCCGACCACCTGCACCTTGTGGCCGAGGCGTCCGCAGCGCGTCGGCCACGTCGGGCGCGATGCGATCCTCGAGCTCCAGCACGCCGGCGCGGAAGCGCGTGGTTGCCGAAGCTCTCATGGTAGTGGAGCGAGTTGAAGCGCGGCGCCTCGATCGCTTCCTGCGGCCGCATGCCAAAGACCGCGAGATTGAGCAAGCACCTGAAGCGCCTGCTGGTCCTGGCTGTCGCCGCCCGGGCTCGAGCAGCGCGATGAACGGCTTGCCGTCCCGGAGCACCACCGTCGGCGTCAACGTCGTGCGCGGCCTCTTGCCGCCCGCCACGATGTTCGGATGCCCCTCCCACGATGACGAAGGCCTGCATCCGGTTGCCGAGCGGCACGCCGGTGTCGCCGGCGATGAAGACGCCGCCGAAGAACCACGCCGACGACGGCGAAGCCGAGAAGAGGTTGCCGCGCGCATCGGCGACGTTGATCGGTCGTGGTGTCGGGTGAGCCCCACGGTTGCGTGGGCCCGTGCTGACATTCCGGCGCTGAGGGTCGTGGTGGAGTCCCCAAGCCGTCGTGCGCTCGAGGAGGGACGTCGGCCGGGAACCGCGCTCGAGGCGCCACGGCTGCCCGGGCCGCGGCAGGTTGCTGGCCTTCGCGGGATCGATGAGCTGCCGGCGCTCCGCCGCATAGGCCGCCGACAGCAGCGTCGCGGCCGGCACCTTCGCAAAGTCAGGGTCGCCGTAGTGCGCGTCGCGGTCGGCGAGCGCGAGCTTGAGTGCTTCCGTCACGGTGTGGATGTAGGCGGCGGAGTTGTGCCCCATGCCCTCGAGGTCGAAGTCCTGCAAGAGGAGGAGCGCCTGGAGCAGGACCGGACCCTTGCCCCCAGAAGCCGGTCTTCAGGACCTCGAAGGACCCGTGTCGTGCTCTTGAAGACGACCCGCGTCGGCGCCTCGACACGACCGCGATACCCGGCGAGATCTTCGATGGTGAGCAAGCCTCCGGCAGCGCGGACCGAGGCGGCGATGCGCTGCCCGATGTCTCCGCGATAGAAGCGGTCGCGGGCGGCGTAGATCGCCGACTTCCGGCCGGCACCCGCGTGCCGCCGCTCCTCCTCGATGAGCGCCCGCAGCGTGCGGGCGAGGTCCGGCTGCCGGAACACGGAGCCGACCGGCGGGATGGTTCCGTCCGGCCCCTGGAGGTAGACGCGCGCGCCGCTCGGAAACCGCTTGACGGCGTCGAGTTGCGGCGTGAGGTAATGCGTCAGGAACGCGTACCAGGGGAAGCCGTCGGCGAGCTCGATGGCCGGCGTGAGCACGTCGGCAAGCGTCAGGGTCCCGTACTCCGCCAGCGCGATCGTGAGCGCATCGACGACGGCGGGAACCGTCCCCGCGGACGGCCCGTTGGTCGGGATGCTCCCCTCGCGGCGGAAGTGCTCCGCTGAGGCGGCGGCCGGCGCCACGCCCTGGCCGTTGACGACCACGGTCTGATTGCGCTCGGCGAGGTGCAGGATCAACGGCACCTCGCCACCCAATGCCGAAGTGCGAGATCTCCGGTCACGGCGGCGGCGAACGTCGCCGCCACGCCCGCGTCGATGGCGTTCGCCGCCGCGCGCCAGCATCCGCATGCCCGCCTCGGCCGCGAAGTGCCGGCCCGCCGCGACGACACCGACACGTCCGACGACCTCCGCGCGATACGTCGGCGAACCGCGAATGTTGCCGTCGCCGCCGGCGGCGGCAGACGATGCGCAGCGGCCGCGCAGAGCGCGGCCGCCACCAGCACGGTCATTGACGACCAGCCGAGCGAGCATCGTTACGTCGGTCTCACGACGACTGCGCCGTCTCTCTCTATTTGGGAACTTCGAACTGGATCGTCGCGTCGAAGGACAGGATGCCCGCCAGTGCCGGCTGGCCGTCTCCTCCGTTCACGAAGATGTTCTGGTGGTTGGGGTTCGTGCAGAGCTGGCCGCCCGGACACATCGTGCTCCCGTAGAAGACGCCGCCGGTCCCGTCGGCGACGCCCGGGTTGTAGGGAATCGACGGTGCACACCACGTTGTCCATCGTCCGTGATCACCGGCACTCTGCTCCCGAAATTGATGGGCTCGCCGATGGCGCTGAAGAGCGTCGGCGATGGCGCCCGGAGGCACCACGCTCAGGAGGCTCTTCCGCAGGACGGGGTCGTAGAGGAACCGCAGGTCGGTCAGGTTGACGTCGCAGCCTCTGAAGAAGAACACGCCGGAGGCCGTGATGTCGAAGACGGCGCTCGCGTTCAGCGACCCTTCTGCACCCGTGATCGGAGCCGCGCTTGGCGTCGACGTCACCGATGTCATGTGCGGGTCGATCACGATGGTGGCGGTGACGGCTGGTCCGGTGGTTTTGAACGGCACCCGGTGTGCCGGGCCCCATGCCGCCGGCGCCGACGAGCAGCGGCATCGTGGCGACGAAAACGAGCAACACTCCGAGTCGCTTCCGCATCGTAGTCCTCCTGTGTTGATGTTGGTGACGTTCGCACGACTCCGCTCACCGCACGGCGATGTGGACGGAGTGGACGCTGCCGTCGCTGATGGTGGTATCGATCCGCCACACGCCGACGGACAGCACGCCGGTGTTCAGCGTGAAGACATACTGCTTCGCGCCGGCATCGTACTTGTACTGTGTTGTCCGCGCGGGGGCCCCGTCCCAGGTTGTCGGGCGGCTGGAGCGGTGGGGCGCCTGAGATCTGCGTGACGGAGACCGTGGCGATCGCGTTGGTGATCGGCGTGGTGCCGTTTGAGAGCTGGAACTTCAGGACGACGGTCGAGGGCTTCTGGACGGTCTGGCAGGGCGTGACGGTCGGGTTGGGACACGCCGAGTCGTTGACGACCGGGAGAGGAAGCCGACGAAGTTGTAGGCGCTCCCGACGAAGAACTCGATCTGGTTCGATTCGAGCGTGAAATGGTGACGGGACGGCGCGGTGTCGACACCGAGATCGATGAAGGTCTGGCCCTGCGCCCTGGTCGCAGTCGGTGACGACGGCGGCCGAGACTGGAGGGCACGACGGTGATGACGGGGCTGCGGAGCTGGACGACGTACCGGCCGATCTGAGGCACGGCGTAGAGCTTGCGCAGATCGGTGACCTCCCACTCGACGGTGGTGTTGGCGGGGATGACCTCGAGGGGCGCCACGGGGATGGCGGTCGGACGCTGCAGCACGCCCTGGCGCGAGTGACAGTAGTAGAGCTGCGTGTCGGGGTGCGCGAGCGGCCCTGTGAAGGTGCCGAGGCCGCCGAGCGGATCGGTGACGAAGAGCCGCCGCCAGAAATCGGCGCCGAAGGCGCCCTTGGCCGCGAGCACGTCGGTGCTGCCGGGGTTCTTGACCTGGATGACGACGGTGATCTTGGAGGTGCCGGACAGATCGAAGGTCGGCACGGGCCCCGGCGGCAGATTCTTGAAGAAGATCCGTGCGGTGAGCGGTTCCTGAGCGATCGCTGACGCGACGAGGACGGTCGCCACGAGCGCGGTGGCCAGCAGCACCACCCGCGCGCAGCCACGAGCGGACACGGTGAGTGAGTTCATCACTGCTGCCCCCGGTTGTGGATGCGCAACTCGGGGGCCGTTTCGGGCCCGAACAAGTTGTCGCGATCCCAGTTGTTGGTGTACTGGTACTCGACGCTGAGCGGGTTGGTGTTGTGATAGATGCTCGCGCCGATCATGTGCCCTACCTCGTGGGTGATCGTCAGCCGCACGACCTGCTGTCGCGTCGCTTGCGGCGACGAGAGCACCGACGCGCTGGGGTCGGCGCACCGTGTGAGCGCCGTGGGGTCGGTGACCAGCGGGAGCTCGGTGCACTTGTCGTTGTTGGTGTCGAAGACCGTGAAGTCGCGGCCGTAGCTCGCCGGATCGTAGGTGTCCCCGAGGAGCCGGAGTGATACGTCGATGGGCTCGGTGCCGTCTCGCCGCCCGTCGTCCGGGCCCTTGCTCGAGTTGTCGGCGACGACGGTGAGCGGAGCGAGCATGGCATTGCCGGCGGCGTCCGCGACGATGCGGGTGGGATCGTTGGTGCGGTGCTCGTAGGGGTGGTCGCCGAAGAGGCTATCGATGACCTTCTTGACGACGCGCGCGCCGACGCCGTACTGGGTGGCGGAGCCGACCGCGCTGACGCCATAGGTCCAGAACTTCCAGTTGCGCGGCCCGCTCTTGGTGGTGTGGTCGCAGGGCTCGTTGCCGTTGCAGCCGTAGGCGTCGTAGGCGAAGCTCGGCCAGGTCGGCGGTCGCATCGACGCCGGTCTGGAACGAACGGCGCGGGAAGCCCGTGGTGGCCGAGAACGCGGGCGTGACGTCGTGGACCTGGATGCTCTCGGCGGCGAAGGCGGTGCCGACCTCGAAGCGGCGGGCACGAGGCGGCGAGGGGGACATCGGTCACCGGTGTCCACTCGGAGAAGTTGGTGGAGGCCGCGGTTGGCTGGCGGGGGCTCCAGGCCGCACTGGCCGGCGCCGAGGCGGAAGTCATCCGTGAAGCCGTGACCGCGGAGGAAGAGGTGGCGCTGGCCGGCGCCGAGACGGACGTGATACTGGAGCGCGCCCGTCTGGCTGCGGCGGGCCCTTGAGGTAGACGCCGCGGTACTTCTCGAAGTTGGTGTAGCCATCGGCGGCGCTCTTGACGCTGCCGCCGGCGGTGGCGCTGAGGCGATCGAGGACGCGAGCGCCGCCGGCTGGTGGTGTTGAGCCTCGATGACCGGCGTGCCTGCGGCATTCACGTTGTTGAGGGTGGTGGCATCCTCGAAGACATCGGGCAGGCTGTCGCCGTCGGCGTCGAGCGGGAGGGTGGCCGTACCCGTGCCGGGGACGACGTCGGTGCGGCTGACGCTGACCAGCGCGCTGGCGCCCCAGTCATAGGTCCACAGCTGGACGACGTAGACGCCGCCGCCCTGGTCGGTGGCGAGCGCGGTTTGCGAGGCCGGCTGGGACAGCTGGATTCGTCACGTCGGGCGCGGTGCCGCCGACCGGACCGACCGCGGCGTCGGGCGACGCGGTCAGGGTGCGTGTGCCCAGCACCGGATCGATCTCGCAGTCGTCGTTGATGGCGGTGCCGAGATAGCGGGTGGAGCGTGAGATCGAAGCGCACCTGCGTGGGCGGCGTACCGGCACCGATGGTAGGTGGCGCGCAGGCGGACGGCGCCGGGGGTGACGGTCTTGGCCGTGCACTTGCCGTCGGCGCCGAGGGTGACGGTGGCGTCGACCGGAAGGGCAGGAACGTGGCGGTGATGTCTCAGATTGGTGGCGTTGTCGAGGACCGCGATGGCGAAGGCCACCTGGTTGGGGTCGCTAGATCTGGAAGGCCTGGGTGCGGCTGGCGGAGCTGCCATCCGCGTTGAGGACCGTGACGTCGCGCGGCCCGGCGCCGGCACCGGCGGTGATGGTGATTGGGACGGTGAGGAAGGTGCTGTTGACCAGGGTGATGCTGCCGACCGAAATCGCCGGTGCCCGAGACCTGCACGGTGGAAGCCAGCGGTGAACTTGCTGCCGGCTGATGTCCAGGATGGTGGTGCCGCCCAGGACGGCCGGGGTCTCCGGCACGACGGAGGACAGCGCCGGATCGGTGACGCCGAAGTTCAGGGCATTCGTCAGCACGCCTTTCACCCCGACCACGACCGGCCCGTCGACGGCGCCGGCCGGGACGGTGACCACGAGGCTAGTGGCGGTCGCCGAGCTGGCGGTGACCGTCACCTTGGAGCCGCCGGCGCCCGTGAAGGTCACCGTGTCCTCGGCCGCGGTGGTACTGAAGCCGGTACCGGTAATCTGGATCGGCGTGCCCCGGCGGGCGCTCGGGGAGCTGATCGACGTGATCGTCGGTTGCGGCGGCGGCGGCGTGGGCTGGCTGCGCGGGCCGAGCCCGACGATGACGATGGTCGTCGGATCGGCGAGCGTGACGATCGCGCCGCTGGTACCGACGCCGCCGTCCAGGTTGGTGACGGTGACCGTGCGAGCGGTCGGTCGGGGCGTCGACGGCGACCACGACGTCGAGCACGATCTCCTGCGCGGAGTTGAAGCCGACGCCCTCGATGGTGATTCCGGTGCCGCTGATGGTGGCGCCGATATTCGGCGGCGATTGGGTCGGGGCCTGGAAGCCCGTACCGGCCAGCCGGACCGATTGCCTGAGCCCGGTACGCAGGACAGGAGTCGGGGTCACACCGGTGATCGTCGGCGCCGCGGTGATGGAGAGACCGCTGGCGACGGTGATCGAACCCGCCGCCGGAATTGCGTGACGATCACGTCGAGCGGCCCGAGCGTCGCGGTGCCGGCGACGTCGACCTTGATCGTGATCTGCGAGTTGCTGCCGACGGTGATGCTGACGACGTGTGATGTCGGTAGCCAGGACGCCGTTTCGCTTGAAGGTCACGGTCGCGCCGGGGCCGAAGTTGATGCCGCTGAGCACGATCGTGAAGTCATCGGCGCCGCGGCCAACGGTGGCGTTGGAGACGCTCGACAGCGAGGGCGTCGTCGATTCGGACGCGACCATCACGTTATTGACGGCGTTCTGCGAGACGCCAGATCCGTCCACGCTGGTGAAGTGCGTGCCCGGCACGAAGCCCGGCTGAACGATGACGGAGATTCCAGAGACGAGCAGCACGGCGGGTCCGCCCGAGGACGAGGTCTGGAGCTTGAACGAGAATCGATCGCCGATGCCTTCGATCCGTGGTGCGTCGACGCCGCTCCGCACGATTTGCAGGCCGTGCGCCACGGGCGCCGAGACTGTGGGCAGGGCGGCGAACGTCATTCCCGGCGGCAGCATGAGCGTGACCCGTCCGGAGGTCAGGATCGAGCCGCCGATGGTCTCCGGAAATCAGGATGTCGCCGATGGGCTGAGGTCCGCTCGAGCCGACGAGCGGCGACACGACGAGAGGAGCCGAGAGGGCAGTGGACGTCGTCCCGCCGCCGACCACGAACTGGGTCGAAGCTCGCGACGCTGTAGAGGTCCACCGGACTGGCCGGTGCGGGTTCGTAGTAGGCGGTGATCCGGTGCTCGCCGGCCGACGCCGGAGCGTAGAGGAAGGTGAGCTGTCCGTTGTCCGTCGGACTCAGGACGAGGTCGCGGATCAAGGAGAAGTCGTCGTACACCCTCACCCGCCCGTCGGGCGCGGGACTGCCGCCGATCGTCACCGTGACCGTGAACGTCACGTTCTGACCGGCCGTCGACGGATTCGTCTGGGGTGAGATCGTCGTGGTCGCCGCGGGAGAGATCTTGGCGACAAACCCATCGGAGCTCGCCGCCGAACGTACCCTGGTAGGACGACGGCGACCCGGATGTAGGAAAGTTCGCGGACTGCGTGAGCCGGCCACGTAGACAGCGCCGGAGGAGTCCAGGGCGATGCCGTTGGCGAAATCCATCGCGCTTCCGCCGAGGACACCGGAAAACTTCAGATTGCCGGCTAGGTCGAAGTTGGCGATGAATGGGTCGAAGCCTCCTCCTCCGGTACCGGGAAGCGCAGTCCCCTGCGTCGGGAAGGGAGGAATTGCTTGCGATGGCTGTCGTGTATCCGGCAACGTAGGCATGGCCTAGCGGATCCACTGCGATTACCGCCGCCTCGTCGCCCGTCCCTCCAACGGAGGTGAGGTAGCAGCAGAGGTGTGGGCATCCGGATCGATCTTTGCCACGAACGCGTCGGTGGGACCGTTCGACCGAAACCGAGATGGTGGGCGATGCCGTCTGCCCGGCGAGGTACACCATGACCGGAGCCATCCACGGCGATGCCGATACCCGTATCGTCGAAGGCTCCCCGAAGAAAGTCGCCCAGGTGAGATGGCCGGTGGGGTCGAACCTCACCCCGAACGCGTCGAGTGCCGCCCGCGATGCCTCCGGCGCCTGGAGCGAAGTTGAGCGGACGAGGTCTCCCCGTGACGTACGCGTTGCCGGCTCCGTCGACGGCGATCGCATTGGGGAACTGTCGTCCGCGATCCCCGAGATAGGTCGAGTACACGACGAGTCGTCACCCGTCGAAGGCGACCTTCGTCACGAACGCGTCGAAGAAGCCGGTGGTTGGGACGCGCACGGTGGTACGGATGTGCCGCAGCCGAGGACCGACTGGATACACGAACCCGCCGCCGGTCGGGAAATTCTCCGATACGGTGTAGCCCGTCACGTACGCGGTGCCTGCTGCGTCCACGGCCACGCCCACGGCGTGGTCGGCGTCCGCGCCTCCGAGATAGCTCGAGTAGACGATCGCGCCGCCGGCGTCGAGCTTTGTCAGGAACGCGTCGTAAGAGCCGCCGGCAAACGAGGGCTGAAACGCGTGCAAGTTCGGGAAGTTGTTCGAATTCGTCCGGCCGACCACGTACGCGTGGTCACCGGCATCGACAGCGATGGCGGTTCCCTGCGTCGCCGCCGCTGCCCCCGAGGTAGCGTGGAGTACACGAGGTGCTGCTGCCGTCAGGGTCAGCTTGGTGACGAATGCGTTCTCGGGCGGAGGAGCGAGGAGCCCGATCGTGGTCGGAAAGTCGGCCGAGCCGGTCACCCCGCGACATATGCGGAGCGGGAAGAGTCACGGGCGATGCCCTTCGCATTGTCATCCCGCTGCCCCCGAGGTAGGTCGAGTAGCGTGAGCGTCGGGTCGATGACGAGCGCGTACATCCGATCGTACGCTCCGACCTCGAAGCCGTAGCTCGTCGCGCTCAGGAAGCTTGTACGCGCCAGGTCGACCTGCGGCGCGCTTGCCGCCGATCTCTGATATATCCTCGGTGCGCTCTCGTGGAAGATTTGACCAAACGCGGTTTGAATGAGGAGCGAGCCGTCAGTGACCGATCGTCGAGTCCATCGATCCCGCGATACGCGACCTGCACGCGGCCCGGGTCCGCGCCCGGCCGCACCACGAACTCCTGCTCCAGCGCCGCCCGTTGCCGTAGAGCTTGAGGTCGATGCCGGCCCGAGACATCCCGATACATGACGTCCGCGTACGCGCGGACGCCCGTACCGCCACTTCGCCGGGTCGTTGCCGATGAAGTAGTTGTAGACGCCTGGCCGCGCCGGGCCAGCCTCGATCCGCCGCGCGAGATCAGCGCCCACCAGGTCCTGGGCGAAGACGAGCCGCTCCTTCGTCGGGGCGGGGTCTGATCCCCGGACAGGGGCGCCGCTTGCCCGGCCGCGGCACGTCCCCGATCGGGCTGGGACCCCTGGCGCACCAGGTCGAAGACGACTCCATCACGGGTGACCCATACGACCTGGCCGGGCGTTTTCAGATAGAACTCGACGCGCGGATCGACTTGCCCTCGGTTCTCGACGAACGCGAGCGGAGTCTGGCCTTGATGGATGACCGGCAACCTGGCCACGCTTGCTGGAGTGCCAGGGGCCGCATCCGACGAGGAGAAGAGCCCGGACAGCGCGAGCGTGACCAATCCGATCGTCACGGCGCTCCGGACGAAGAGCACTTTGTTCTGGAGTGGTCCCATGGTCTCCCCTCTCCTCCAATGGATGGCTCGGCTGACCTGGCCGCGGAGGACTTGTCCCACTTGGAGAACGAAGTTGCCGCGCCTGATCTGGCTCATGCCGTGTCTTTCGCCCCACTTCTTACCAGGCAGGGCGTGGAAATTTCGTGCAGCCGAGCGTGAAAAATCGTGCACGCGTCGAGCGTCAGGAGCAGCTGTGGTTTCTCACAGCCTTTTCCCAGGGCGCGGCGGTAAGCGGGGGCGGGTCTGCGCGCCATCGCGCGGGCGGACCGGGAGGGACCTGAAGAGCGTCGCCAAGTACGTGGCCCCGGCGATCGCCGCGGGATCTGCGTCGGGGCGATGCCGGGCCGACCGACGACGCACGCGGCGGCGGTCCTCGCGGCCGTCCACGCCGTCCCGGTGGGCCGGCCAGGCGACGTCCCGGACCGTCTCGCGCCTCACCGCGAGCAGATCGCGGCGTGGTTGGCGGAGGGCTGCGCCTGACGAAGATTTATCGCCTCCTGCGGGCGCAGGGCGTCGGCGTCCCCTATAGCTCGCAGCATCGCTCGCCCGCGCCCATCTCGACTTCGGCGCTCGAGCATCACCGTCCGCGTGCGCCGACCCCACCGGCGAAGCGGCTGAGATCGATTTCGGCCTGCTCGAGCTCTGGCTCGATTCCGACCGGGGGTCAGCGCCGGCGCGGCCACGGTCTGCTGGTCACGCTGTGCTACAGCCGCTGCGCGTTCCTCTGGATCGCCTGCGCCAAGACCTGTCGGCGGTCCTGGACGGACTCAAGCCGCCTGGGTGTTTTTCGGCGGGGTCGTCAAGCGGCTCGTCGAGGACAGTCCTCGTCGAGGGCCGCCCCGATCGGCTTGCTAGCCTCCCGTGCATCAGGCTCCTGGGGTTCCTGGGGCGGCGGCGTCAAGTCTGGCATCCTATGCCGCGACTGACGGGACCAGCGACGGGACCACCACCGCGGAGCGCGTTCGTGTCGACTTCTAATGAAGCGGCTGGCCGGTGATCAACTCGTGACTCGATCGCCTCCGGGATTGAAGTGGTTCCGTTCACGGCCTGACCTGTGCAGGTGGGCCGATCTCGCGAGGTGAATACAGGTGGTGGAGACCACCGAGGACCAACAACTGTAAGGCCTCCGCCACCGGGGTGACCCGTCACCCTGATCAGATGGCTGGCGACACGTCCCCGCTCTCCTTGACTGGTTGGACCCGGACGTGTCGCCGGCAGATGATCCGTGGCTCCCGGTTCGTGGTCTGGGTTCGGTCGGAGGTACCTGGAGACGGCATCGCACACGATCGAGGCTACGCTCATGGTCTGGAGAGCACTGTTGCCTGGGATCGTGGCGTTCCTGGTCGGGAGTTCCTCGTACGCCGAGATCTAATGTCCTTCTTGGGGCTACTCCGACAGTCTCCTCTCAATCAGGGCGCGTCGAACCAGCCTGGCAGCGGAACCGCGGGGCGCCCCGGCCGGGAACGCCGCCCACCAGCCCGATCAGCGCATTGCGCGTAGATCAGCGCGCCGTCGCCGAGTTCGCCCAGCGCGATCGGCCGCTCGATCACGGCGCGGCCGTTATCGCGGCACCAGTCGGCGACCGCGGTGCGGTCGTGCTCGGCAGAGACATCACCTGCAGCGGCGGGAGCACGAGAGGCCTCGGCGGTGACGAATCCGAGGAACGCCTGCGCCGTCTCACGGACTTCGCCGCCCACGACGAACAGCGCGTCGTCGGCACCGGCCGCGACCGCCCGCTCATACGCCCGCTTCAGATGGTCCCGCTCCACGCTCTTGTGTGGGTACGCGACGTCCGACGTGACGAACTCCACCGGCAGAAGCCGCACCGGCGGCTTCACCGCCGGCTTGTCCCGCTCGACGGATCTGCGCGACGGTGCGCCCGTCCGCAAGTGCCGCACTTCGAACCGCAACCGCTGGCCATCCTTGGCGGATCACCTCGGCACGCACGTCTGGCAATGCGGGGACAGCCTCGACCGAGAACGGCCGGCCGGTCGGCCTCTCCCACGGCCGGGCGATCCGGTCGGCGTGAAGCGAAGCGCGTACGCGGACGCCGACGTCATCATCGTCTCGTACAGACCGACCTGCGGCACCACCAAGCCCCTCGGGCGCCTCGCCCTCAACCGGCTCCCACGATCGGCACGCTGACTCCAGCGGAGCACCGTCATTTCCGTCCTCCGTCCCTCGCGCTCGTCGTCGTCGTTGTCTGACGGCACCTTCGTGGAAGACGCTGTCAGTTCCATTCACAGGAAGGGAAGCCGGCATTGCTCGAGCGCCAGCAGCTCTGCTTGCGCCTGCCCAGCCGAAGCGCATGTCCATGTCGCGGTACATCGCCGCCGCCACGCCGAGCGGCTCGGTGGCCTGCTCCGCCTGCCCGAGCGCACGCAGAGCCTGCCGAGGCCCGAGGTGGCAGTGGGCGATGAGCGGGCGCATGCCACGCGATTCGGCGAGGGCCGGCGCGTCCCGATAGTGGTCTGCCACTCTGCTCTCCGCATCGAAGCAGTCGGGATTGGCTCGCAATGTCGCCGAGCAGCTGCAGCGCATCGGGCACGAAATCGATGCGACCCGATGCGGAATCAACCGCGCCGTGGCCGAGGGCGCCGCGCCTCGTCCAGCCGCCCGAGCAGCAGACAGGCGCGCCCCAGCCGAATAACGCAGGCCCAACCGTTCCCGCGACTCTTCCCCTCGCCGAGCTGCCCCTCGAGGAGCTGCTCGCATTCCGCAGCCGGTTCAGCGCCGCGGTGGCGTCGCCGGGATACGCCAGGCCCGGGCTGGAGTACGCGAGAGCATTCGGGCTCCCCGACGATGCTCCCCGTCCGGAGCACCGCAATCTGGCAGAGGGGCAGCCTCGCCAGGAGATCGGCGACGCGATGGCCGGCGAGGCACAAGGTCGTGACCTGGCCGGACTGGACCTGGAAGGCGGGCGGCGTCTGCACCATCACCATCGACCACGCGAGCGGCGTCCTCGCCGCAGGCGCCGATCCGCGCCGCATGGGCTACGCGATCGGCTGGTGACGCGCGGGGCAAGACACGACAAGCTTGCAAGCTGATCTGACCTCGAGCGCTTCCGGCGCGACCGGTGACCGCGGCCAGATCAGTCCGCCTCGGCCTCGGTTCCCAGCTCTGCGGCGGCACGCTCACGCACACCTGGCAGTGCTCGAGCGCTGCACCGCGCCGTCGCTGACGGGCAGTCGAGCCCAACTAGCCGCACCGCCGTCTGAATCGCTCCGCTCCGTGCCCGCAGTCCTGGTGGAGCAGATTCCCGAAGTCACCGTCCACCGATGCCCGTTCACGATCTGTTCACGCTCCGCGCCACGGAACATGCACGCCTCCTCCTGTAAGAAGGTGGCGAGCGCGTAACTCGTCTGAACCAGGTCAAGCACCAGCTTCGTCGTCCGTGTGGTCCACGGCGGGCGGAGCCATGTCAGTGGTCATCGAATGAGTGGCGACGAGCGCCAAAGGGAGAAGGTCCGAGCGATGGACGCATCTTCGTGACAGCGAGGGATTGACAGGATGACACCCGTGTGCCGGCATCCCGCCGTGTCACTGCTCAACCAGTCGGAGTCCCACCGAGGAGGTCTGCATTGACACGCGCGCGTCGCCACCGCCGTCCGCTCGGGTTCTGTCGTCGCTCTGGTCCAGTCGCCTCTGCGATCGTCGCAGTGCTGCTCGTGTCCGGATCCGCTGTCTCCGGTCGGCAGCGAGGAAGGGCTCCGCGTGCCGCAGCATGACCGCGCGGTGCTCAGCGGAGATCGCGCGAGACGTCATCAACCGGGCGTCCGCGGGCCCCGGCCAGCCTCGGTCGGAATCGTCCTCGCCGATCGGCGTGCCCAACGTGGTCGGGGCCACCCGCCGGTGCATCCGATCCGGGCCGGCGCTCAGCCACCCGCCCGGTCGCGAGGGAATCAGCGTCTCTTCTCCGGCAACCGTCTCACCGCCGAAGCAGGTGCCCGCGATCCGGGAGCCGACGGCTATCAGTCGAACTCGTGGCGGCAGGCGCGCCCGCAGCCGCACGCGCGCTCAGCTTCTCGTCGGGCGTCCTCGCGCCCGTCGTCCGGGCTCGACCCGGCGCTGAAGGCCCATGCCGACCGGACTGCGCGCCGAGGGCCGGCAGTTCGTGTACGGCTTTCTCCGGCTGCGCGGCCCGCTCGCACGGGGCGCTCGAGAAGACGCTGGCCGGCCTCGGTGTCGAGCTCCTCGGCCCCACGACGACCACCACAAGGCCCGCCTGCCGGTCGCGATCGCTCGAGGCGGTCGCCGCGCTGCCCGACGTCGAGTGGGTCGGGGTGAGCCGCGCGCGAGCAGAAGCTGAGCCTCGAGCTGACCGAGCGTTCGCGAGCCCTCAGACCAACGGCGGCCGCAGTCGACGACGCGACCGGCGTCCCGATCGTCGTCAATCTGTTCGAGGGCGGACTGAGAGCGGCAGCTTCCGGCGGCAGCTCGAGAGCCGCCGGCGCCGCGGTCGGGGAGTACGACCCGGCGCTCCACTTCTATCGCGCCGTGGCCACGCTGGCCGACCATCGACGCGATCACCGCCCTCGACTTCGTGCTGTTCGTCGAGCTGATCCGGCCGACGTCCGGCGGGCACGACCAGAGCACGCCGCTCGTCGACGCCGATCTGATCCGCCCGGGAGCGCGCTCGTTCCGGCCGCGATTCAGCGGCGCCTCGACCACGGTCGGCATCATGGACACGGGCTTCATGGTGGGCGATGGCGCGGCGGTCATGCACAGCGATCTGAGCAAGTTCGGCTGCGGCATCAACTTCACGACCGACGCCGCCGGCGTCTGGGACGACGAGTTCGGTCACGGCACGCACGTGCTGGGCACGCATCGCCGGCACGGGCACCGGCCGACATCCGCTACCGGGGCGTGGCCACGGGTGTGGGGACCATCAGCACCAAGCCGATCCAGGGCCGCCAAGGTCTGGGACCGGGCATCAGCAGCGGCATGTCGAGTCTGGATGGAAAGCGCGCATGGACTGCATGTCGGACGCGTCCCATTGCGGCAGCCCGGCGCCCCGCTGGTGATCAACCTCAGCGGAGGGGCTCGAGGGGCAGGTCTGACCGGCACCGATTCGCACGTCGCGAAAGCTCGACGACAGGGTCTGGACCGAACCGCCAGGCCTACGTCGTCTGCGGCAGGCAACACGGGACCGGGACGCCAGGACGATCTGGAGCCCCGGGCGTCGCGAAGAACGCCCTCACCGTGGGCAACGTGATCGACAACGGCTACCTCGTCGGTCGGCGATCATCCAACACCGGAGCAGCCGGGGGCCGACCGGGGACGGCCGCATGAAGCCGAATGTCGTCGCCCCCGGCAGCCAGCGGTGACCTCGGCCAAGGCGGGCACCACCGAACGAATACGTGGGCCCGACTTTGGCTGCAGCATGGCCACCCCGCACGTCACCGGGCTCGCGGCCACGCTCATGGAGCACTACTCCGAGTTTCGCAGCAACCCGGCGCTGCTGCGGGCGCACATGATGGCCACGGCCATCGCGCACGATGACGTGACCGCAAAGAGCTTCGACTATGGGCTCGGACAGCGTCTCGGGCGTACCTCGAGCACTGGGCGCAGTTCGACGCCGCCGGGTGGAGCACGACCTGGTTCTGGGGCAGCGTGAGCTCCTCGAACTGGCGTTTCAGTTCCAGGACATCACGGTGCCGGCCGGCGCCCAGCGCCTGGTCGTCGTGCTCACGTGGGACGAGCCGGCGGCGAGCGCCGGGGCGAGCCAGGCGGTCACGTACGACCTGGATCTCTGGTGGATCGACAACTGGCGGACTGCAACGAGCCGACCAAGGGCGCCTGCGGAGAGTGGACTCGTCAATTCCGGCATCGACAACGTCGAGTACATCGTCGTCAACAATCCGCCGCCGGGCGTCTACCGGTTGAAGGTCTCGCCAGCTTCAGGGCGCCGAGCTTCGCGCTGCCGTTCGGCATGGCCGCCGTGGTCATCCTCGGCGACCCGACCCCGGCCATGACGGCCTACGTCACGACGCCGCGCGACCGTCGTGGGGGGCTCCACCTTCACCGGTGACGGCGTGCGGTCTCACAGTCCTCCCTACGTGGCGTCGGGCGTCCAGGTCGACCTGATCGTCCGTGCCGGCGGGCGTCAAGCTGCGCGGACGTCACGACGGCGCGCGAGGACGGCGTGACGATGAGCTACTTCCGGCGGATGCGGACACGCTGACGCTCGGCAACGTCTTCCCCGGCATCAGCCGATCGGGCGACCTGGTGGTACCGCGCGGACACGACCGGGCCGGCGAAGACCGTTCACGGTACGAGGCGTGGTCGGAGAACGGGGGACGGTCAACCCGACGACGACGACGCAGGTCGTGGCCGGCCCAGGCCCGACCTGGCGGTAAGCACGCGTGACGATGAATCCCGACCGCGCCCGTCCGGGCGCCCGGCACCACGTTCTCAGATCTCGGACACGGTGCGCAACGGCGGGACGGGGGCGTCCGATCACATCGACGACGCCGCTACTACCTGGCGCTCGAACCTCGACGAAGGATGCGGGCGACATCCTGCTGATCGGGACGGCACCCGTGCCGGCGGCTCGCGGCGTTCACGCAACACCGGCGACGGTCACGGTGACGATCCCGTCGACGCTGCCGCCCGGCACGCTACTACCTGCTGGCGTGCGCGGACGACCTGAACACCGTGGCGGAGAGCAGATGAGGGCAACAACTGCCTGGCGGCGGGGCCGGTGACCGTGGCGCGGCCCGACCTGGTGGACACCGCGGCTGCATCGATAACCCGCCGCGCCAGTCAGAGCCCCGGGCACCACGTTCCCGGTCGACGGACACGGTGCGGAACGCCGGGACCGGCGCCGTCCGGGGCCTCGACGACGCGCTACTACCTCTCGCTGGACGGGGTGAAGAACGCGCGGCGACACGCTGCTGACCGGCAGCCGGGCGCGTGCCCGGCCTGGCGGACGGGGCGAGCCAGTCCGGGGACCGTCACGGTGACGATTCCCGCGACCACGCCGCTCAACACCTACTTCCTGCTCGCCTGCGCCGACGACCTCGACGCCGTGGCGGAGAGCAACGAGGGCAACAACTGCAGCGTCGCCGTCACCGGCGACGGTGACGGTGACGCGGCCCGACCTGGTGCGAGAATCACGGTGTCGACGACGCCCGCCGCGCCCGTCCGAGCGCCGCGGCACCACGCTTCTCGGTGACGGACACGGTGCAGAATGTCGGGGCGGTGGCGTCCGGGGCCGTCGACGACCGCGCTACTACCTGTCGCTGGACGTCGCGAAGAATGCGGGCGACACGCTGCTGACCGGGAGCCGGGCGGTGCCGGGTCTGGCGGCGTGGCGTGACCAATTCGGGGACGGTGACGGTGACCATCCCGTCGGCCACGCCGCTCAACACCTACTTCCTGCTCGCCTGTGCCGACGACCTGAACACGGTGGCCGAGAGCAACGAGGGCCAACAACTGCAATCTCGCCGTCTCGGGGACGGTGACCGTGACGAGGCCCGACCTGATCGAGCACACGGTGGCGACGACGCCGGCCGCGCCCGTCCGGGCGCCGGGGACCACGTTCTCGGTGACCGACACGGACGCTGAATGCCGCGGCGGTGGCCTCGGGGCCGTCGACGACCCGCTACTACCTGTCGCTGGACGGAGTGAAGAACGCGGGCGACACGCTGCTGGTCGGGAGCCGGGCGGTGCCGGTCTGGCGGCGGGGGCGAGCCATTCGGGGACGGTCACGGTGACGATCCCCGCAGCCACCCCGCTCAACAACTACGTCCTGCTCGCCTGTGCGGATGACCTGAGCACCGTGGTGGAGACCAACGAGGGCAACAACAGCCTCGCCGCCTCTGGCTCGGCGACGGTGACGGTGACGCGGCCCGACCTGCTCGAGGACACGGTGTCCACCCGCCGACGACCAAGGCGCGCGGGCACCACGTTCTCGGTGACCGACACGGCGCGGAATGCGGGGGCGGTGGCGTCGGGGCTGTCGACGACACGCTACTATCTCTCGCTGGACGGGGTGAAGAATGCGGGCGACACGCTGCTGGTCGGGACCCGGGCGGTGCCGGGTCTGGCGGCGGGGCGACCAGCTCGGGGACGGTCACGGTGACCATCCCCTCGACCACGCCACTGAACACCCGTACTTTCTGCTACGCCCTGTGCCGACGACCTGAATGCGGTGGTGGAGACCACCGGACAACAACGTAAGGCCTCCGCGACCAGGGTGACCGTCACCCCATGATCCGATCGTTCCGGCGGCGCGTCCGCGCTTTCCTGAGTGCTTGGACGCCGGACGCGTCGCCGGCGAGACCTCCTGCTCGGGGCCACTCCCGTTACGCTCTGTGCCGGGCATGCGGCGTCCGTCGCGCCCGGCCTCAGGCATCCGATCGTGTGCGAAGTCCAGCTCGTTCCCTGACGCGCTGGAGCCACACCCTGCTTCCGATGCCGGTTCACGATCGCTTTCACGCTCCGCGCGACGGATTGCGCGCCCCTCCTGCGGGAGCAGTGGCGAGGAGCGTGCTCGCCGAACGCCGAATCGGGCGGCCAGCTTTGCGCCGTCCGTGTGGTCCACGGCGGGCGGGCCATATCAGTGCTCATCGAATGAGAGCGACAACGGGCGTCAAGGAGGAAACCCGAGCCGCATGGACGCATCTTCCAGACGGCGGCGAGGGTTGACGGGATGACCCCGTGTGCCGGCATCCCGCGGTCGTCGGCTCAACCAGTCAGGCCTTACCGAGGAAGTCTGGATCATTACACGCACCCCGATACCGTCGCCTGCTGGGTTCTGTGGTGCGTTTCCGGTCCGGTCGCCTCCGCGATCGTCGCCGTGCTGCTCGTGTCCGGACCCGGGTCTCCGGTCGGCAGCGGGGACAAGATCTCTCGCGTGCCGCGGCACGACCCCGCGGTCCTCGCGGAGATTGCGCGCGCGACGTCACTGAGGCGCGCCGCGACCGGCCCAGCCCAGTCGGCCTCGAGGCCGGGCTCCGCCGCGAAACGCTTGCGCCGGAGCCGAAGGCCGCGGCGGACACGCCCCCGGGCTGCCGCCGGGCCTCATGTCGAGCGCCTCGCCCGGCCGGCCGGCCACGAGCGTGTCGGCGCCGGCGGCCATCTCTGCCCCCGAAGGACGCCGCGTCGCGATCGGCGCGCCCGCCGGGTACATGTCGGAACTCGTGGCGCCAGGCGCCCGCAGGTTCAAGCGCTCGCTCACGTTCTCGTCCGGCGCCTACACGCCCGGGCCCGGCCTCGATCCCGCCCAGAAGCAGCACGGCCTGCGGGCGCGCTATCCGAGAGCCGCGCGCACGTCTGCAGGTTCCTCCTCTTCCGGTCGGAGCTCGACCAGGCCACCCGGCAGAAGGTGGAAGGCCTCGGCGTCCAGTTCCACTCGGCCGCCGGCAACCACGAGGAAGGTGCGAGGTTGCCGGTGCGGTCGGCGCGATCGACGCGGTGGCCGCGCTGCCCGGTGTCGAGTGGCTCCGGGACGAGGCCTGCCGGAGCAGAAGCTGAGCCGCCGAGCTGGCCGACGTCCACCAGCCGCGCGCCGCGGGCGCGCGGTCGAACCGGGAACGGCCGTGAGTCCCGATCGCGGTGAAGAACCTGTTCCGAGCCAGGACGGCGACGGCGGCTTTCCGCCGGGCGCTCGAGGCGGCCAGGCCGTCGAAATCGCCGAGTACGACCCGGCGCTCCACTTCTATCGCGCCGTGGCCACCTGGCCGACGATCGACGCGATCACCGCCCTCGACTTCGTGCTGTTCGTCGAGCTGATCCGGCCGATGACCGGCGGGCACGACCAGAGCACGCCGCTCGTCGACGCCGATTTGATCCGCCCGGAAGCGCGCTCGTTTCCGCCGCGATTCAGCGGCGCCTCGACCACGGTCGGCATCATGGACACCGGCTTCATGGTGGGCGATGGCGCGGCGGTCATGCACAGCGATCTGAGCAAGTTCGGCTGCGGCATCAACTTCACGACTCGACGCCGCCGGCGTCTGGAACGACGAGTTCGGTCACGGCACCCACCGTGCTGGGCACGATCGCCGGCACGGGCACCGCCGACATCCGCTACCGAGGCGTGGCCCCCGGTGTGGGAAGCACGGTAAACCGGATCCGGGCCGCCAAGATCTGGGACCGCACCAACAACGGCGACGCGTCGTGGATGGAAAGCGCGATGGACTGGATGGCGGACGCGTCCCATTGCGGGAGCCCGGCGCCCCGGGTGATCAACCTCAGCGGAGGGGACTCGAGGGATGGGTCTGACCGGCACCGATTCCACGTCGCGAAAGCTCGACGACAAGGTCTGGACCAACCGCCAGACCTACGTCGTCTGCGGCGGCAACACGGGACCGGGAGCCAGAACGATCTGGACTCCGGGCGTGGCGAAGAACGCCCTCACCGTGGGCAACGTGATCGACAACGGCTACCTCTCGGTCGGCGATCATCAGCAACGGGAGCAGCCGGGGACCGACCGGGGGCGGCCGCATGAAGCCGAATGTCGTCGGCCCCCGGCACCAACGTGACCTCTGCCAAGGCGGGCACCACGAATGAATACAGAGCCTCGACTTTATGGGCTGCAGCATGGCCACCCCGCACGTCACGGGCTCGTGGCCACCCTGATGGAGCACTGCCCCGAGTTTCGCAGCAACCCGGCGCTGCTTGCGGGCGCACATGATGGCGACGGCCGTCGCGCACGATGACGTGACCGCAAAGAGCTTCGACTATGGGCTCGGAAGGTCTCGGGCTACCTCGAGCACTGGGCGCCGTTCGACGCCGCCGGGTGGAGGACGACCTGATCGGGGTAGCGTGAGCTCCTCGGCGCTTCAGTTCCAGGACATCACGGTGCCCGCCGGCGCCCAGCGCCTGGTCGTCGTGCTCACGTGGGACGAGCCGGCGGCGAGCGCCGGGCGCGAGCCAGGCGCTCACCTGTGACCTGGACCTCTGCGTGGATCACAACGGCGGACTGCAGCGAGCCCCACGGGCGCCTGCGGCGAGTGGACATCCGATCTCCGGCATCGACAACGTCGAGTACGTCGTCATCAACAACCCCGGCGGGCGTCTACCGGCTGAAGGCCTGCCGCCGTTCACCGGGCCCCAGCGAGCTTCTCGCTTCCCTGTCGGGATCGGCCGCCACGGTCATCATGGGCGACCCGACCCCGGCCATGTCGGTGTCGCATCTCGGCGCCGTCGTCGCCGTGCTCGGCTGGCCAGGCGTTCACCGTCGGCAGGCCACCGTCGCCACGCCCGTCCTACCGTGGCGTCGGGCGTCAGGCCGACGCTCACGGGGTACTCCGCTCGGCCTCACCCTGATCAGCGATGTTCACCGCAGCGCTACGACGGCGTGACCGACCGTGCTTCCCCGCGGGATCACCACCGGACACCCTGACGCTCGGCAACGTCTTTCCCGGCGTGAGGCCGATCCGTCAGCTGGCAGTTCCGAGGCGGACTCGACCGGCACAGGTGTTCAACACTCGCTTCTGGTCGGAAAACGGGGGCACGCAGAGCCCGTCCGCGACCTCCTGGTGTGGTCGCGCCCCTGGCCGACCTCACGGTGAGCTCGGTCACGACGACGCCCGCCGCGCCGTTCCTGCGCCGGGCGGCACGTTCTCGGTCACCGACAGGGTGGTGAGCAACGGCTCGAAGAGCTCCGGTCGCGTCCACCACGCGCTACCTGTCGCGTTCGACGGGGCGAAGAACGCCGGTGACACGCTCCTGGCCGCCACGCGCGCCGTGCCCGCGCTCCGCCGGGGCCGGCAGCACGGGGACCGTGGTCCTGACCGTCCCGCCGAACATGGCGCTCAACACCTACTTCCTGCTCGCGTGCGCGGACGACCTCAACACCAACGCCGAGGAGAACTGAGACCAACGGCTTTGCGCCGTCGCCACCACGGGGGCGATCACGGTGACGCGCCCCAACCTCGTCGAGGCCTCCGCGGCCATGACGCCGACCTCGCCCATCCGCGCGGTCGGGGCGCGTTCTCGGTGACCGACACGGTCGCTTCAACGTGGGCCAGGTCGCGGCGGGGACGTCCACCGCGCGGTACCTACCTGTCGATCGATGGCGCGAAGCGCGGGTGACATCCCTGCTGACCGGGGAGCCGCCCGGTGCCCGGCCTCGAGAACACGAGCAACAGCTCGGGTACGGCGACCGTGACGATCCCGACGACCACGCCGGTGGGGACCTACTACCTGCTGGCGTGTGCCGACGACCTCAACGCCGTCATCGAGACCGACAAGCAGCAACTGCGTCTTCGCCAACCCCGGGTCAGGTCACGGTGACGCGGCCCGACCTGATCATGTCCACCGTCTCCACCAACCCGGCCGCGATGGTCGGGCGCCGGGCGGCACGTTCTCGGTGACCGACGCGACGCTGAACGCCGGCCAGTCGCCGTCCGGGGCGTCGATCACCCGGTACTACCTCTCGCTGGACGGCTCGAGGGACGCGCGGCGACGTGCTCCTGACCGGGACGCCGCACGGTGCCGCGCTCGCCGCGGGCGCTAGCCACTCGGGGACGGTCACGGTGACGATCCCGCGCGACGACTCCGCTCAACAACTACGTCATTGCTCGCCTGCGCCGCGGACGATGCGCTCGTCGTGACCGAGACGGTCGAGACCAACAACTGCCTGGCGGCCTCCGGGGTCGCCGCGGTGAGGTGACGCGGGCCGACCTCACCGGAGACGTCCGCGTTCACGACGCCGGCGGCGCGCCGTGCGGGCGCCCGGCACCACCTTCTCGATCGACGGACACGGCGAGGAACGTCGGCGCGGTCGCCTCGACGCTGTCGACCACGCGCTACTACCTGTCGCTCAACCGGGGCGAAGGGCGCGGGCGACATCGCTGCCGACCGGGGCGCGCACGGTTCCCGCGGCTCGCCGAGAACCTGACGAGCCTGGCGGCGGTCACCGTGACGATCCCGTCGACCACGCCGGTCGCCACCTGCTTCGCTGCTGGCGTGCGCCGACGGCACCAGCCAGGTCGTGGAGACCGACGAGACCAACAACTGCGTCGCGTCCTCGTCCGGGGCAGGTCCGTCGTGACGCGGCCCCGACCTCGCTCGCCGGAGAGCGTGACGCCGCCGCCGACGTCAAGGCCCGCGGGACCAGCTTCCGGTGACCGACACGGTGCGAAATGCGGGGGCAGTGGCGTCAGGCTCGTCGACCACAGTACTATCTCTCCGCTGGACGCGGTGAAGAATGCGGGCGACACGCTGCTGGTCAGGACCAGGGGTGCCGGGTCTGGCGGCGAGGGAGCAGACCAGTTCGGGGACGGTCACGGTGACGCATCCCCTCGACCACGCCATTGAACACCTACGTGCTGCTCGCCTGTGCCGGCGACCTGAATACGGTGGTGGAATCACCGGACCAGCAACTGGCAAGGCCTCCGCAACCGGGGTGACCAGTGCACCCATGATCAATGTCCGGCGGCGCGTCCGCGCTTTCCTGAAGTGCTCGGACGCGGACGCGTCGCCGGCAGATGTCCGCTTCTCGGGGCTACTCGGACAGCCTCCGCCCAATCGCGGGCGCGTCGAACCAGCCCGGCAGCGGAACCGCCAGTCGCCCGACCGCGAACGCCGCCACCAGCCCGATCAGCGCATTGCCATAGATGAGCGTGCCGTCGCCAAGCTCGCTCATCCTGATCGGGCGCTCGATCACCGGCGCGGCCGCTTCTCGCGGCACCAGTCGGCGGCCGCGGTGCGGGTCGTGCTCGGCAGAACGTCCTGCCGCAGCGGCGGGAGCACGAGCGCCTCGGCGGTGACGAACCCGACGAACGCTTGCGCCGATTCACGGACTTCGCCGCCGACGACGAACAGCGCGTCGTCGGCACCGGCCGCGACCGCCCGCTCATATGCTCGCCTCAGATGGTCACGCTCTACGCTCTTGTGCGGGTACGCGGCGTCCGCCGCGCCGGCCTCGATCGGCAACAGCCGCAGCGGTGGCTTCAGCGACGGCTTGTCCCGCCGCCGGATCTGCGCCACGGCGCTCCCGTCCGCAAACTTCCGCACTTCGAACCGCAACGCTGGCCACTGTTGACGGATCCCCTCGGCGCGCACGTCGGGTAGTGGCGGGACAGCCTCGGACGAGAATGGCCGGCCGGTCAGCCGCTCCCACGATCGGGCGATCCGGTCGGCGTGGAGCGAGAGTGCGTACGCGGACGCCGACGTCATCAGCACCTCGTAGAGACCGACCTGGGCGCTATCAAGCCCCTCGGGTGCCTCACCCTCGACCGGCCGCCACGACCGGCCCACCTGGCTCCAGCGGAACACCGTCATTGCCGTCCTCCGACCGCCAGCAGCTCAGCTTGCGCCTGCTCGAGCCAGAAAGGCATGACCATGTCGCGGTACATCGGCACCGCCACACCGAGCATCTCGGTGGCCTGCTCGCGCTTCCCCAAGCGCGCGTAGAGCCTGCCAAGCCCGAGGTGGCAGTGGGCGATGAGCGGGCGCATGCCACGCGACTCGCCGAGGGCCAGCGCCTCGCGGTAATAGGTCTCGCCGCTCTCCGCATCGAAGCAGTCGGGATGAGTCGCAATGTCGCCGAGCAGCTGCAGCGCGTCGGGCAAGAAATCGATGCGACCCGATGCGGAATCAACCGCGCTGTGGCCCAGGCGCTGCGCCTCGTCGAGCCGGCCGAGCAGGAGACAGGCGCGTCCCAGCGAATAGGAGGCCCAACCGTTCCCGACTCTTCCCCTCGCCGACTGCCCCTCGAGGAGCTGCTCGCATTCCCGCAGCCGGTTGAGCGCCTCCGGTCGCGTCGCCGAGATACGCCAAGGCCCGGGCGGAGTACGCGAGAGCAGTCGGAAGCTCCCCGACGATGTTCCCCGTCCGGAGCACGGCAATCTGGCGCTCGATCAGTGCGTGCGCCGTGGCCCAGTCGCCCTTGACGAGGTGGAGCGTGCCCGCCGCGTGGTAGGCCAGGCCCACGGTGTACGCATGGCGCGTGGGTCCGGCGAGCCGGATCGCCTCCGCTTCGTGTACGGCCGCCTCGGCGAACCTGCCCAGGTGGGCGAGGCTGACGAGCAGCCTGAAGCGATCGTTGACCGATGGCGGTTGGCTGCTTCCAAAGAACTCATAGACCCAGTCGAGGGGCAGCGCCGCGAGGTTGTCCGTGGCCAGCTCGACCACCCGTGTGTATTCGCCGCGGTAGTAGTACGCCTGCGCGAGATAGGTCGTGGCGAGAATGCGGAGTCTCAGGTCCCCGAGACGCCCGGCGATCTCCAGCGCCCGCCTGCCGCTCACGAGCGCCTCGTCCGGCTCGTCGAGCCGCGAGTGGATGTTCGTCATGAAGGCGCCGACGCGCCCGCGCCGATGGTCGTCGTTCAACCGCTCAGCCAGCGCCTCGGCCTCGCGGAGGCGCTCGAGCGCCTGCCGGTATTCGCCGAGCTGGATCAGTACCGGCCGCAGCTCGAGGCGAATCTCGAAGGCCTGCTCCAAATTGGTCCGACTTTCCGGCAGCAGCTCGAGGGCATCGAGGGCCTGGACAAAGCACACCCGAGCGTCGTGAAGCGCCGACCGCGCGGCCGCCTTGGTGCCGGCCTGCCGGAGATAGTCCACGGCCTTCTCCCACAATTCGCCGCGGAGCGCGTGATGGGCGAGCTGCTCGATCTGCTCGCCGACCCGATCCCTGGGAGGCACACCCGTCGCGTGGCCGGGCCCCGAGCCCGCCGTCTCGAGCGCCTCGGCGACGGCGCGATGCAGAAGACGTCGGCGCGGGGAGAGCAGGCGGCCATACGCGACGTCGCGGACTCGATCGTGAGTGAAGTCCAGGTGATTCCCGACGGCCTGGAGCACGTGGTGGCGAACCATCTCGTCGACCGCTTCCGCCGCGTCGCGTTCCTCCATTCCGCTGGCGGAATGGAGGAGCGTGAAATCGAACCGGCGCCCGATGACCGCGGCCACGGCGGCCACCTGCTGACTGCGCGCACTGAGCCGGTCGAGCCGCCGGACAACGAGATCGCGCACGCTCGCGGGCAGAGACACCGCGGCGCCTTCGTCGCGAGCTCCATCCGACAGGCTCGCCTGATCGAGCGCGCGCATCGCCTCCACGGCGACGAAGGGATTGCCCTCGCTCATCGCCCAGATCCGCTCCTCCACCTGCGCCACCGTCAGGGCGTCGCTCCCGACGCGAGCGAGCGCCCGCACGAGCAGCGCGGTGTCGGATCGTGACAGTGGTGAGAGCACCGCCGGCACGGCCCCGGACGCGTGCGACAGTTCTTCCACGGTTCGCCGAGCCATCGAGGCATCGGCGAGCTCGTCTTCACGCGCGGTGGCGACCAGGAGTGCCGTCCACGCCGGAATGCGGCGACTCACGAAGGCCAGGAGCCGGAGACTCATCTCGTCGGCCCAGTGCAGGTCCTCCAGCACGAGCACCAGGGGCTGGCGGTTGGCGACCTGCTCGATGAGCTCGGCCACGCTCTCGAACAGGGGCAGGGCGCCGTCGCTCGCCGCCGGCAGGCTCGGCCAGGCCCGCCTCGGGCAGCAGGCGGGTCAACTCCGCCCGCCGCGCGGGATGCAGGGCGCCGAGGATCTCCTCATCGGCGCTGACCTCGCCACTGCGGCAGGCATCAACCCACGGCCCGAACGGAAGGATCGAGTCGCTCTCGTGACAGTGCCCGATCAAGACCCGGCAGCCCTGGGCCAGCGCGTCGGCCACCAGGGTGCTGATCAGCCGCGTCTTGCCGATGCCCGCCTCGCCCACCACCGTGGCGACGTGTCCGTGCCCCCGATCGCCTCGCCGAGCAGCGCTCGCAGCCGCCCCAGTTCCACCTGCCGCCCGAACAGCGGCGTCTCCGCGGCGGGGAGATCGGGTGCAGCCAGTCCGGTCTTCAGCGCGGAGCGAGCCCGATGGTCCGCTCGAGCATCCGGAGCCTTCGCCACCTCGGCCGGGCGCCTGAGCAGCTCCTGATAGAGCTGCCTCGTTTCCGCCTCGGGCTCCGTGCCCAGTTCCCGCTGCAGCACGCCGACGCACACCTGGTATTGCTTGAGCGCGGCTCCCCGCCGCCCCTGGCGGAGATAGAGCCGCATGAGCGTGCGGTGCACGCCCTCCTGCAGGGGATCCAGCCCGAGCAGCCGCACCGCCGTCTGAATCGCGCGCTCCGTGCCCGCGGCCTTGCTCTGCTGGGCCAGCAGCCGCGCCAGGGCCGCCAGCGCCATCTCCCGCAGCCGCTCCCGCTCGGCGACGAGCCACTCCTCGAACAGCGGCTCGTTCACGCTGAAGCCCAGCAGCAGGTCCCCGCGGTACAGCTCGGCCGCCTGCTCCAGCGCCTGGGGCGTCCCCTCGGCCACCCGCCGTTCGAAGGTCACCACGTCGACCTCCACCCCGACGGAATTCAGGGCCAGGGTCTGCCCTTCGATCCGCAACGGCGGGGGTGGGCGTCGGCGAGCGCCCTGCGTAGCACGACGAGCGCGTGGCGCAGACCACCGCGCGCCTGCTCGTCGCTCTTCTCGCCCCACAACAGGGCCGCGAGCTTGTCGCGGGGGTGGCTCTGGCCGGGTCGAATGCCGAGATAGGCCAGCAGGGCTTGGGCCTTCTTCGTCGGCAGGCTCACGGTCGCGCCCGAGGCAAGCCGGGCTTCGAAACCGCCGAGCAACGTCACTCTCAGGCTGGGCATCGTGGCCTCCCGTGTCCGGGGGCCGTCCACTATAACGTGTTTCCCCGCCGGTAAGGGCCGGCAGCTCGACGCTTCACGCTTTTTTCACGCTCGGCGCCACGAGAGGTGCACGCCCGTCCGTGTAAGAACGCGGGAAGAGGTTGCTTCCATGAGCCAGGTCAGAAGGAGGAGGATCGTCGCTTACAGGTGATGGTCACATGGCCTTTGGAGCTCGCGGGACGCGCCCGGCCGGGCGCCACGGCCCGCGGCAAGGAGACACAACATGTCTGAGCATTGCTGGCGGCTCTGTCGCAGCATCGTTGTCACGGTCGGCGTTCTGGGCGTTTGCCTGGGTCTAGGCGCGAGCAGGTCCTCGGCCGGACCAAAGCCGGTCCCGCACTGCATTACTCCGACGGCGGTCGACATCAACGAGCGCTACGGCGTGTCCGAAGCAATCGTTGCGCCCTTCTGTACCACAGCTCAACTCGGGCCGGCACTGGACCGTGTCTAACGGCTGGTTCATGAGTCCCACCTTCGTCGCCGTGCCTGATGGCTTCGAGCCGGCCGGGGCGACACCGCTCGAGGATTTCATCGCGAAGTTCATCGGGGTGAAGTACGTGGTTGATCCGGGGACGAGCAAGGAGAAGACCTACGTGTTCGGGAACGACGACGATCTGGGCATCTTCAATGACGGCGTAACGGTTGCCGCGAACTCGGTCAGCCTCGGCACATTGAAGCCTCTGGAGCGTCGGTGATCACGTGGTCGACTCGTACCTGTTATTCAGCGCGATGCACTGCGACGGTCTCGACCTCGTCGTCGAAGAAAACTGCCTGCCGGCCGGTGAAACATTGTTCTCGAGCGTGCAGTTCACGGTCACGCCGGGACATAACTGAGCCGACATTCGCTGCACCGCGCCGGTGTGACCGGCGCACGGAGGGTGTCATGAAACTTCGCATTGGTGCCGTGCTCTCCTCCCTTGCTCTCGCGGCCGCGGCGCTCCTCGCTCCGTCGCTCGCTGCGGCCGATGGTGCACTCGGGCACCCGACGACTCGGACATCTGTCGGGACCTTCGGGGGCATTGCCTACGTCCAGTACGACGGCATTTTCGAGGGCCAGACCTCCACCGGGGCCTATCGTGTGCCGTATCGGATCAGCGCTCCGGAGAATTTCGAGCCTCGCAAACCGGACCGTCGTCGTAGAGCCACCTCACGGCGCCATCGCGCTCTGGCGCGCTCGAGCGTCTACCTGCGCCGGGACTTCCTGTTCTCGCGCGGATTCGTGCACGCCGGCATCGGATGGAGCACGGTCGGAACCCGCATCCTCGATCCCTCGGTGCCCGGCACATTTATCGAAGGTGGGTTCCGTCAGTTTGGCGGGAACACCGACGACGAGATCATCGTCGACTTCGCCCGCGCGCTGGCGGTCGATCCCAACGCCGCCGGAGATGGTCGGTCCAGTGCAACGGCGGTACATGACCGGCTTCTCCGGATTCCTCCGATCCTGTCCTCCGCTTGGTCACGTCGGGGCGTGCGGCGGACGTGTTCGACTTCGCGCTGCCCTTCATAGCGGAGCGACATGAGCCGCAGGCCGCTCTCGCCGCCGGCCTTTACGGAGGCAAGCTCATCATCGTCGATTCCGAGGACGATTCGCCCGCCGGTCTCACCGACCTTGGCACGGTCCCGAATCAGTACCGGTTCTTCGTCGTCGCCGGGACACCGCACGTCCCCGATCCATTGGACGTGCACGTCCCTTTCAAACAGGACGACTCCGGCGACCTATGAGCCCGCGCTGCGCGCGCACTTCCTGCAGGGCCACCGCTGGGTGCAGCACGGCCCGCCGCCGCCACCGAGTACGCAGCTCCGGACATCCAAGGGCAACAAGCTCGACCGCGACGCGAACGGCAATGCGATCTCCGTGGACGCGAGCGGGCCTGTCCCGCGCCTGCCGATCATCGAGCTCGGCGAGGCGCGGTTCATCTCGGGCTTCCGGGGAAGCTATGACGGCGTGAAGACGATCCAGGACCTCGGCTTCGCGAGCCACCACGAGTACGTGAAGGCATTCGCCGACAAGGTCGCCGACTACGTCAAGGCCGGCTACATGATCAACGAGGACGCGACCGCGATGCGCGAGCGCGCGGCGCTGTGTCCCCCGCTGACGTTCACCGAGACGTACCGCGACCACTACGACGCGTTCACGGCGATCGTCCCTTGCGGTGGTTGAGGCCCTGGTTCTTGCGGCCCATCTCGCCAGGGGCATGAACCCGCGCAAGGGCGAACGGCCAGGCTCGATTGACGGCAGCGGTGCCTAAAAAACATGGGAAAGGTGACCCCGTATGAGCGAGGAGAGACACGCCAGCTTCGTCATCCGTGTGGTCCAGGACGGGCGGGGTCAGATCAGCGGGGTCATAGAGCGGGTAGCGACGGGCGCGAAGGAGGCGTTCACGAGCAAGGAGGTGATCGGCGGCGTGATCGCGCGGATGTTGCAGCGTGAAAGGCTCTGCCGCGGACCAACCCTGGCCCGCCGCCGGATGATGGCGAGACGTCCACCGAACCATCGTAGCTCGCAATT